>Ga0169931_10000775_pt1 | contig 53176 bp, 47 predicted proteins | sample Kivu_15m_20L_FD_129675 | JGI IMG/M metagenome (GOLD analysis project Ga0169931, IMG submission 129675) | Freshwater microbial communities from Lake Kivu, Western Province, Rwanda to study Microbial Dark Matter (Phase II) - Kivu_15m_20L... | ecosystem: Environmental > Aquatic > Freshwater > Lake...
AATTTAACTGCCAACCACCATTTTAAACCACACCCACGCTGACATTGGATCCATTTTGAGTGCCTGACTCAGTCTCTTTTATATCTGTATCTGTTGCTACCGTTTGAATTTATAACTGCTGGAAAAATCCAAAATCCAAAACCCCATCTCCCCCACTCGCTACACTAAAGAACAGCCCGTTATCTCCCTCCTATGCAACTTCACCTCAAGATCTGGCGACAGGCCAGCCCTACGGCCCCTGGTCAGCTCCACACCTACACCGTGGCCAACGCCCATCCCGACATGTCGTTTTTAGAACTGCTCGACGTGCTCAACGAGCAGCTGATCCACGCCGGGGCCGACCCGGTGGAGTTTGACCACGACTGCCGCGAGGGCATCTGTGGCTCCTGCGGGGTGATGATCAACGGTAAGGCCCACGGCGGCTTGCCTCAGACCGCCACCTGCCAGCTCTACCTGCGCCACTTTAATGACGGCGACGAGATTACCGTTGAACCCTGGCGAGCGCGGGCCTTTCCAGTGATCAAAGACCTGGTGGTAGACCGGGCGGCGCTGGATCGCATTGTGATGGCCGGCGGCTACATTTCGGTCAAGACCGGGTCAGCCCCGGAGGCCAACGCCACGCCCATTGCCAAAGCCAAGGCCGATGCCGCCTTTAGCTATGCCGCCTGCATTGGCTGCGGGGCCTGCATCGCAGCCTGCCCCAATGCATCGGCCTCCCTCTTTACCGCCGCCAAAGTAGCCCACCTAGCCCTGCTCCCCCAGGGCCACCCCGAGCGGCAGCAGCGGGTACTGGCCATGGCCGACCAGATGACGACGGAGGGCTTTGGCGACTGCTCTAACCACGGCGAGTGCCAGGCGGTGTGCCCCAAGGATATTTCTATTGATGCGATCGCCTCCATGCGCCGCGAGTATGTGCGGGCAATCACTGGCTTGTAGGGGGTCTAAGGGGGATGGAGGTCAAAGTTCAAAGTTCAAAATTCTCCCTACCTTCCCTGCCAAACCCGTACCGTGCCATCCCAGCCGGCGCTGACCAGGGTTTTGCCGTCGGGGGCAAAGTCTACCCCCCAGACCCAGCCCTCGTGGCCCTTTAGAATTGCGACCAACCGCCCCTGCTCCATGTCCCACAGGCGAATGGTGCTGTCGTTGCTGGCCGTGGCCAGCAGTCGGCCATCGGGGCTAAAGGCCAGATCGTTAACCGGGGACGGGTGGGCCTTAAAGCAGGTGGTTTCGCGGCCGCTGTTGAGCTTCCAAAACCGCACTGTGCAATCGGCGCTAGTGCTGGCCAGCAGCCAGTTGTTGGGGCTGGCGGCCACCGAGAGCACCTCCCCGGTGTGGCCCCGCAGGACATGGTTGCTGCCTTGCCCCCGCAGGCGATACAGGCGAATGGTGCGGTCTTGGCTCCCGCTGATCAGGGTGGTGCCGTCGTGGCTCAGGGCAATGGAGCGCACCCAGTGGGTATGGCCATTGAAGCGGTGGAGGAGCGACTGATCGCTGAGCCTCCAGGCGCAGATTTTGTTGTCTTGGCCGCCGCTAAACAGATACTTGCCGTTGGGGCTAAAGGCCACGGCCCGCACCCAGCTATTGTGGCCGTCAAGCTGGCCCAGGGAGCGCCCAGTGGCAAAATCCCACAGTTGAATGATGTTGTCGTTACTGACGCTGGCAAAGCAGGTGCGATCGGGGCTAACCGCCACGGCCCGCACCCAGGCCCGGTGGCTGTCGATCACCTGGATGGTGTGGCCGGTGGCCAGGTTCCACACCCGCACGGTCTTATCGCCGCTGCCGCTGACAATAAAGTTGCCGTCGGCGCTGACGGCCACCGATCGCACCCAGCTGCTGTGGCCCGTCAACACGCGGGTGCAAGACCACCGGGTGGCTCGGGGAGCTGCACTACTGTTGGTCGATGAATCGGCGGGGGCTTGGTTCCAGGCGGTGGTCATATCCACCAGCTCAAAGGCCGTGACATCGTCAGCGGGTTCGCCCGGGGGTAAAGATTCGGGAGGCATGGTGAGCGTACGAAGCGACATGGTTCCTGCTGATTATTGACAACGGCGAATTAGACAGACTGGGGCCAGCCTAAATAACCCACCGTGAACTACACCCTGCCAGCATCCTATTCCGAAACCTATGGATTAGGTTAGTCAGACTATCGCCCCCTGGGCTAGGGACTGTGCCCCTAGACCCTTAATCACAAGCTTCACAGGCTTTGTAGTAGCGCATCCACCCGCGATCGCTCCGGCATTGACCCCTGGGCCCCCGGCACCATGACGGCGGCGGCGGCGACGGCGGTGGCAAACCGGGCCGCCGGTTCCAGCCCCATCCCCTCCGCTAGGGCGACGGCCAGGCCCCCGTTAAAAGCATCCCCGGCGGCGACGGTGTCGATGGCGGTGACCGGCAGGGCGGGCTGGTACAGAGTCCGATCGCGGGTGGCCAGCACCGCCCCCTCGCTCCCCAGCTTGATCAGGGCCAGCCCCACCCCCCGCTGCACCAGCTGATCGGCGGCGGCGGTGGCGGTGGCGATATCGGTGACCGGCAGCCCGGTGATCTGACTCGCTTCGATCTGGTTGGGGGTGAAAATATCCACCGTGGGCAAGAAGGCGGCGGGCAGGTCAGATCGAGCCGGGGCCGGATCGACGATCACCGTCACCCCCTGGGCTTTGGCCCGCTGGGCCGCCCGGATCACGGCTTCCAGGGGCACTTCAAATTGAAGCAGCAGCAGATCCCCCGGCTGGAGTTGGCCGGTGAGGCGATCGACATCCTCAGGGCCGACCTGGCCGTTGGCACCGGGCACGACCACAATGGTGTTGCCCCCGGCGGCATCCACGGCGATCGCCGCTACCCCCGTCGGCGCGATCGCATCGACCGCAATGCCATCGACCGCGACCCCATCGGCGCGCAGCCCCTCAATTAACTGCCGCCCAAAGGCGTCGTCCCCGACCCGGCCCACCATGGCAGTAGTGGCCCCCATCCGGGCCGCCGCCACCGCCTGGTTGGCTCCCTTACCGCCGGGCAGGGTGTCAAAGTGGGTACCCAAAATGGTTTCCCCCGGCTGGGGCAAGCGGGGGGTGCGGCAGACCAGATCCATATTCAGGCTGCCGAAGACGTGGATGGTTTTGGGCATCGGGGTGGGGGGGCTAACGGTTAAAACAGATCGCTGTCATCGTCGGTGTCGAGGGTGCCGTAGGGGGAGGGGGGGCGATCGCTGCTCCAGGCCCACCAGGGCGTACCGCAATCGCCGCAGTGGTAAAACTCCTGCCACTTGCGGCGGTGGTCGACCCCGTAGACCGGCGATCGCCGGTTGATCCACACGGCTTTGGCCTGGCGGCTCTCGGCCCCGCACTGGGGACAGCAAAACTGGGTGGCGTGGGTGGCCGACTCGGTCCACTCGGGGGGAAAGGGTGAAAAAGCGTCCATGGTGCAGGGCGGTGGGTCAGTTCCATTATGGGCCAGGGGCGGGCCAGGGGTGAGAGGGCCAACTCCCCAGGGCTGGGTTAAGTTCTGGGCGGAGCGGTTCGCGGGGAGCATTCTTCGGCATAATCGGTGGCAGGCTCGCGAACCTTGGGCCCCTAGGGAGACTCGGCACCGAATGGCACTGCGTTTAATTTCGCTCCTGGGCATGGTTGGGCTGTGCGCGATCGCCTGGCTGGGGTCAGAAAACCGGCGGCAGGTGCCCTGGAAGGTGATTCAGTGGGGCCTGGGCATTCAGCTGTTGGTGGGGCTGCTGATTTTTTGGCTGCCCGTCACCCGCGAGGCCGTGGTCTGGCTCAGCGCCGGGCTGAATGTTCTGATCGATGCCTCGGATGCGGGGGCTCGGTTTTTGTTTGGCCCCATTTTTGTGCCCGACCTCAGCCAGCCCGCTGGCCCCACCGGAGCCGGACGCTGGATTGCCCGCACCCTTACCCCCGCCTTTACCGCCGTGCCGGGCGATCGCCTGGGGGCCGATAACCTCAACCTAGGCTACATCTTTGCCTTTCGCGCCCTGCCCCAGGTGGTGTTTTTTGCCGCTGGGTTTGCGCTGCTGTACAACCTGGGGGTGGTGCAGCCCGTGGTGGGGGTGTTTGCCCGGTTCTTTCGTTGGGCGATGAATATCAGCGGGGCCGAGGCCCTGGCGGGGGCGGCGAATATTTTTGTGGGCATTGAGGCGGCGATCGCCATTAAGCCCTTTCTCAAACGCATGACCCGCAGCGAGCTATGTGCGGTTTTGGCCGCCATGTTCGGCTCCGTGGCCTCGACGGTGCTGGGCCTCTACGCCGGGTACCTGCGACCTATTTTTCCGTCGATTGCGGGGCACCTGATGTCGGCCTCGGTGCTCGCCATTGTGGCGTCCTTTGTGATGGCCAAAATTTTGGTGCCCGAGCAAGGGGTGCCCGAGACCCTGGGCCATCTACCTACCCTGGAGCGGGTCGACGATGACTCCCAGAGCCACCCCCAGAGCCCGATGGATAGCCTGATTGTGGGTGCCCTCGACGGGGTCAAAATGGCGATGGGCATTGCCGCCGCGCTGATCGCCATTTTGGGTTTAATTTCCCTGCTCGATCTGGTGTTTGCCCAGTTAGCGGCCCTGGCCACCAGTGAGTTTGCCCTGGCCCGCGCCCTGGGTCAGGTGTTTAGCGTGATCACCCTGCGCAATATTCTGGGGGCGTTGTTTTTGCCCCTTACCTTTCTCACCGGGGTTTCCCTAGACTGGTCAGAGCTGTGGCTGGCGTCGCAGCTGATCGGGCGGCGACTGCTCGAGACCGAGATTCCCCCCTATATTGATCTGGCCACGGCGGTGACGGCGGGAACCTTGAGCGATCGCGCCCTGGTGATTGTCAGCTATGTGCTCTGCGGCTTTGCCCACCTGCCCTCGGTGGGAATTTTTGTCGGCGGCCTGAGCGGCCTGGTGCCCTCGCGCCGCCAAGATATCAACGACGTGGCCTGGCGAGCGCTCTGGGCCGGTACCCTGGCCACCCTGATGACCGGCTGCGTGGCGGGTGTGTTTTTCTATGAGGGCACAGCGGTACTGGGCCGCTAGAACGCTGGTAAAGTATGGCTAAAAACCCGGTTTCTTCGTCGCTGCGCTAACGATATGGCTTGCATGCTGGCCGAGAAACCGGGTTTCTGTACCGACGTTCTAGGGGGCGTTAGTGGGGGAACCGTTTAGCCCGCTCCGATATTTCCCTAGTTGCGCAAGGGTAGGCCAAAATAAAAGGCAACCTGCCCCGGCTGCGCCCAATGACTCAACCATCGTCCCCCGATCCCCAAGAACGTATAGCCGAAATCCTGCTCAAGGTCATTGCCGCTGGGGGGCTCACCGCTGGCGGTGCAGGAGCCTTCTGGCAAATCCTTAAGGACGATGGCAGCCTCCTGAAGGCGATCGTATCAGGGGTCATTGGCCTGGGCATTGCCTACGGAGCCAAGCTGCTAATGCCTATCCATCGGGGCACCGAGCAGCGGCTAGAGCAGACGGGGGAATTGATCAACAAAACCATCGATCGCACCGCCCAGCAGATGATCACCCGTGCCACCGGGTTTGAAGACTGGTATCTGCAATGCCAAGCGTGGGACTGCCAATCCTACCGCCCCGAAGGCGTGCCCCAGCAGGAGGGCATTTTTACCCCCATGCTCGAAGAGGTGTTTGTGCCCCTAGCCCTCGATCTCAGCGGCACCCTGCCCGGCTTTAAAGCGGCGGCGCTTGGCCCCGATGATTTGGCCCAAGCCACCCACTTCAAGATCTGGGACTTTTTGCGCCGGGCTGAGCAAAAAACTCCCTTTCGCCAGTTGGTGATCCTCGCCTGGGGCGGCTACGGCAAAACCACCCTGCTCAAGCACATTGCCTACACCTACGGCACCCAGCAGCACAGCCGCCACCAGGTCAAAAAGCGCATTCCCGTGCTGCTGGTGCTGCGCAAGTATCGTGCCCTGCTGGCCCAAGAGAACGCCCCCGACCTGCCCACGCTGATCGCCCAGCACCACATTCCCAGCTTGCCGAAAGAAGGCCAAGACCGGGCTGTACCTGAAAATTGGGCCACCGACATGCTGCGCCGGGGCGACGCCGTGATCATGCTCGATGGGTTTGACGAAGTGGCCCAAGACCAGCGCCCCGCCGTGGCGAACTGGATCAACACTCAAATGCGCCGCTACGGCAACTCGATTTTTATTGTCACCTCCCGCCCCAAAGCCTATCGCGAGCAAGACGCCGCCCACCGATTAGAACTCTCGACCCCGCTGTGGGTACGCGACTTTGACGCCACCCAGCGCCAAGCCTTTGTCACCCGCTGGTACCAGTGCCAAGAGCGCTATGCCCACGGCGGCAGAGAGACCCCCGATGTGCTCAAACTGGCGGATGACAACGCCCAAGACCTACTAGGTCAGATTGAAGCCCGCCAAGAGCTAAAAGACCTGGCCAAAAACCCGCTGTTGCTGAACATGATCGTCACCTTTCATCGGCGGTATCCGGGGGCGCGCCTGCCCCAGCGGCGGGTAGAGCTCTACCGAGAAATTTGCCAGTTGCAGTTGCGAGATCGCCCCCGCGCCCGCCAGCTCGACACGCTGCTGACCCAGTGCGAGGCCCAAACGGTGTTGCAAATGCTGGCCTTACCCATGATGCAGCAACGCCAAGAGCGCATCCACCACCCCGATCTGCGCCGGGTGCTGACCGATTGCCTAGGGCAGCAAGGCGAAACCATTAACCCCGACGAGTTTCTAGATCAGGTGGTGCAGATTAGCGAGCTGCTGGTGCAGCAAGAAGACGAATACGAGTTTTCTCACCTGAGTTTTCAAGAATACCTAGCCGCCGCCGAAGTGGCCCGCACCGGGCAAGAAGCCTTGCTCTATGACTGCTTTGCCGACGACTGGTGGAAGCCCACAATTTTGCTCTACGCCGCCCAGGTAAACCCCACTGGCCTAATCCGACAAATGATTGCCCAGGGCGCTACTGACCTGGCCTACACCTGCTGGCAAGACACCACGCGACGCATAGACCCCGCCCTAGCAGAAGAGTTAAAAGGGCTAAAGCAAACCGTAGCCGCCTCACGCTACCAGCCGCTAGAGCAGTATCTGCAAACCGGCCAGTGGAGAGAGGCTGATAATGAAACCTACCGCCTGATGATCACCACCGTGGGCAAAGAGGTAGGGCAGTACTTCGAGCCTGAGAAACTGCTGAACTTTCCCTGTGACGAGCTTTTAGCCATTGATGGGCTGTGGGTACGGTACAGCCAGGGCAAGTTTGGCTTTACTGTGCAAAAAGAGATCTACCTCTCAGTCGGTGGCATCGCCGATGGGCGATATCATAAAGAAGCGTTTGAAAAATTCGGAGACATGGTGGCCTGGCGCAAGAGCGGTCGATGGACGAGCGAAGGTATGTTTGACACTAGTGCCCCTGCCGGACACCTACCATTTTCGCTGGGTGTCGCTGGGTGGGTGGTGGTCAGGGCTGGACATAATCATGTCTCTTCTCTCGCATCGAGACTTGTGAACTGTAGCACGAGCCAGTTCTAGCGGTTTTTTAAAGTTTGTAAACAGCGGCGCTCTACACGATTTACCTGCCTTTCAGCGATCCGTTACCTGGCACCACGGTGTGGTGTAGCTCCCAGAAACCCGGTTTTTTCAAAAAACCGGGTTTCTTTTTAGGGTGGTCCGAACCGCAACCGCACCACATCTGGGTTCAAACAATTCGCCAGCACAAACTTCTCTGCCACTTTGCGAATTTCCTCTGCCGGTGCATTCCACTCATCCCACAGGCTCTTTTGCCCTGGGCTGGCTTTTTTCTTCAGCTTGCTCCGCGCCTTGATTTGGGCTAGAAGCTTACTGCCCCAGTGGTTGCGCCTCTCAGGCTTAGGCTTGGGCTTGTAGCGCTGACAAAACTTGCGATAGGCAGCGGCGCAGATATCCAGGGTTGCACCCAAGGCCATGAAGGCAGGGTGCCACTGGGTCAAGCCATCATCGGTCAAGCGCTCATAGCTGCCATAGTTGCTGTAGTCATAGAAAAAACCCTGCTGCATGTTGGCGGCCTTGGGGTTGGCATGTATATAGCGCAGCGTATTCAGCGCCCGCCGATAGTCGGTATTGGGAAATCCCGTGCTGTGATACCGCTTTTCCCAAAAGTGCCCCGTCCGGTTCAACATACGATTGAAACACATGGCTGTGTACCAGTTGAGCCAGTGCATGATCTTAGGCAAATCCTCCGGCTGCTGAGGCTCCAGCAGGTAATGTACATGGTTGCTCATGATGCACAGGGCATAGAGCCTAAAGCCAAACTTCGCTTTGCACCGCTCAATGGCGTACAGCAACACTTCGCGGCATTCGTCACGAATCAGCCTAAACTCGCGGTTGTTGCAGCGAATAGTGACGTGGTAGCAGTGGCCAGGCTTGATCTGGCGAGGAGGTCGAGGCATGAGATTAACCCATAAAGCATCGCAAAAGCATCGCACCCCCATCAAATGAACTTTGACCTACACGCCCGCCGCCTTATACGCCGCCCAACCCCCATAGACCGAAATATCTGGCCAACCCTGCTCATCGATCAGCGCCTTAGGGTAGAGAAACGCGATCGCCGCCCCGCCATCGGCCAGCTTCACCTCTTCCGGATACATGTGGGGCGGTTCGTTCTCCTTTAGGTAGGTAAACTGATCCGGCGTCATCACATAAAGCTCACCCGGAATGGCAATGCCATCGGTCTCCACCGCGTAAATGCCGGGGTGCCAACCATCCTTAACAGCGTGCAAACGATAGATAGGGGCGGTTTCGGCGGCCCCCACAAAGGTGGCATCCTGTAGGTTTTGGTTGTCGGGCTGGCCCCGCAGAGCCGAACCGCAGATAAAGACGGTAATGTTGTCGGTGGTGTCAATCATGGCGAGCGTTCCAGTGCCAGAGATAGCGCAACTAAGGTTCCAATTTTCCACCTTAAGGGATTACGCCCCTCGCGGCACATTTTTCCGAACGCAACAGGGCTCTTAGTTCTAGCTCAAACCCTGGCCCTGTCTCGGGTGACCCGAGACGGGGCCAGGGTTTGACAATTCCTGATATGGTGAAAGACTGTACCCTTGCCCCCTTCAAGTACCCTGTCCACGCCATGATGGCCCCAGCCGTGTCCTCCCTGCCCAACGTGTTTCCCCTGCCAGCGGTGGTAGAACAGGGGGCGATCAAAATGGCCCTGCTGCTGGCGGCGGTAGACCCGAGCCTCGGGGGGGTAGCGATCGCCGGGCGGCGGGGCACGGCCAAATCAGTCATGGCGCGGGCGCTGCACCAGCTGTTGCCCCCCATTGAGGTGGTCGAGGGCTCCTGCTGCAACGCTGACCCCGCCAACCCCCAACTGTGGGACGACCAAACCCGCGATCGCTTTGGTAATGGCGATAGCGATCGCCCCACCGCCCTTGACCCCGCCGCCCTGCCGACCCGCGTCATTCCAGCCCCCTTTGTGCAGATTCCCCTCGGGGTGACCGAAGATCGCCTGCTGGGCTCGGTGGATGTGGCCCGCTCGATCCAGGCGGGGGAGAGCATATTTCAGCCGGGGCTGCTGGCCGCCGCCAACCGGGGTGTGCTCTACGTCGATGACATCAACCTGCTCGATGACCAGGTCGCCAACCTGCTGCTGGCCGCCCTCACCGCCCGCCGCAACCAGATCGAGCGGGAGGGGTTGAGCTTTCAGCACCCCTGCGAGCCCCTGCTGGTGGCCACCTACAACCCCGAGGCCGGGCCGCTGCGGCAGCATCTGCTCGACCGGATCGCCATTGCCCTGTCCGCCGACGCGGCCCTGAGCCTCGACGATCGCGTCGCCGCCGTGGAGCAATCCACCCAGTTTGCCAACCACCCCCAGGCGCTGATCGCCGCCTACGCCGACGAAATTGATGCCCTCAGAACCCAGATCATTCTGGCTCGAGAATGGCTCAAGGAGGTCACCGTTAGCCGTCAGCAGATTCAGTATCTGGTCACCGAGGCCATGCGCGGCGGCATTCAGGGGCACCGGGCCGAGCTGTTTGCGGTGCGGGTGGCCAAGGCCCACGCCGCCCTCGATGGCCGGGCCGAGGTCAACGCCGATGACCTGCGGGTGGCGGTGGAGCTGGTAATTGTGCCGCGATCACAGCTGCCCCAAGACCTGCCCGAAGAACCGCCGCCGCCGCCACCGCCCTCGGATCCCGACCAAAACGACCCCCAGGATAATTCCGAAGACCAAGACTCTGACGAGGAGGAAGAAGAAGAGGACGACAGCCCCGACCAGGACGACAGCCCCCCCAGCATTCCCGAGGAGTTTGTGTTTGACGCCGAGGGCGTAATTCTCGACCCCTCGATGCTGTTGTTTTCCCAAACCACGGGCCGCCAGGGCAAGTCAGGCAAAGCCAACCTGATTTTCTCAGAGGAGCGGGGCCGCTACATCAAGCCCTTTTTGCCCCAGGGGCCGGTGCGCCGCATTGCGGTGGATGCTACCCTGCGGGCTGCCGCGCCCTATCAAAAGGCCCGCCGCGATCGCCAGCCCCACCGCCGGGTGATTGTCGAGCAGAGCGATATTCGCGCCAAGCGCCTGGCCCGCAAGGCGGGGTCGCTGATTATCTTTGTGGTCGATGCCTCAGGCTCCATGGCCCTGAACCGCATGCAGTCAGCCAAGGGGGCGGTGCTGGAGCTGCTCACCGAGGCCTATCAAAACCGCGACCAGGTGGCGCTGATTCCCTTTCGGGGCGAGCAGGCGGAGGTCTTGCTGCCGCCGACTCGCTCCATTGCCATGGCCCGGCGGCGACTCGAGCGCATGCCCTGCGGCGGCGGGTCGCCCCTGGCCCACGGCCTCACCCAGGCGGTGCGGGTGGGCATCAACGCCCAGCAATCGGGGGATGTGGGCAGCGTGGTGATCGTGGCCATTACCGATGGCCGGGGCAACGTGCCCCTGGCCCGCTCCCTGGGCGAACCGCCCGATCCCGATGCCCCCAAGCCCGACATCAAGCAGGAACTGCTGGAGATTGCTGGGCGCATTCGCACGGTGGGGTATCAGCTGTTGGTGATTGACACCGAGCGCAAGTTTGTCTCGACCGGGTTTGGCAAAGAGCTGGCCAAGACCGCCCAGGGCCGCTACTACCAGCTGCCCAAGGCCACTGACCAGGCCATTGCCGCCATGGCCCGAGGGGCGATCGCCGATATGAAAGGCGGGTAAGCTGCTCCGATGGTGCTGCTCGCTAGCGCATCATGACCGCGAGTCGGGCAATATGTAACTGGTAGGCTCCGGAGGCAGGCTCTAGACCTGGAGGGCTACCCAGACCAGCTGTGCATCCTTGCGAGTCGCCGTGGAACGTCGAGTGTCATCCCTATCCCAGGGGCAGCGCCTGCTAGCCGCCATTATGATTACCGATGCCATTGGCTTTAGCACCCGCATGTCGGTGGATGAAGAATCTACCCTGCGGCTGATTGATCGCGACTTGACCCTGATTGGCAATATCTGCCAAAACTTCGGCGGCACCGTGCTGAAGTCGACCGGCGATGGGCTGTTGATGTACTTTCTCAGTGTGGTAGAAGCAGTCTCCTGCGGGCTGGAGATTCAGCGGCGACTGGTTGACCAGGCCCTGGGGCTGGCGGCCCACCAGTACCTAGACCACCGGATTGGCGTTCACCTGGGCGATATTCTGGTCAGTGAGCAGGATGTGATGGGCAACGGGGTCAACATTACCGCCCGATTGCAGACCTATGCCAAACCGCGAGGGCTCTGCGTATCGCGCACCATCTACGATGTGGTCAAAGCCCGGCTGACCCTCTACGCCAGCTTTCTGGGGCCCCTGCACCTGAAAAACATTGAGGAGCCCGTACCGGCCTACCAGCTCAATCTCCAGGCCGACGACACCGAATCCGGTGCCCAGGGCTCAGAGGACAACACCTGCACCCTGCCCATGACCACGGAGGCCCTGCTGGCCAACACCGTGCGCACCCTTACCACCCATGACCAGAGTTTGCGGATCAAGAAGCTCGTGTTCGCCACCTACCAATCTGGTGGGAGCCGACCTGGAAAATGCCAACCTGATGCTGACCTTTTTGTCGCGGGGGCAGTTGCGCCAGGCCAATTTATGCCACGCCCGGCTGGGGGGAGCCAATCTAAACCAGGCCGACCTATCGGCGGCTTGGCTCTGCGATGCCGACCTGCACGGGGCCAGTCTGCACGGGGCCGATCTGCGCAGTGCAGATCTAACCCTGGCCGACCTGCTCGATGCCAACCTCACCGGCGCTGACCTGCGCAATGCCGATCTCAGCGGCGCTAACCTCACCGGGGCCTGCCTGCGGGGGGCCAACCTCCGCCAGGAGAACCGTAAATACGTCACTAACCTGCGGGGGCCAAGCTGCACCTGGCTGACCTGCGGGGTACCAACCTATCGGGGGCTAACCTAGCCTACGTCGACCTCAGCCAGGCCAACCTGAGCGAAGCTGTGCTGCGGGATGCCAACCTGAAGGGGGCCAATCTGCGGGGGACACTGCAGCACCATGCCCGATGGTAGTATTCACAAGTAGTAGCATCGAGCACACGTCGTCTCCCGAAGGCGAGGCTATACAACGGCGAGACTGTGCTAATTATCACTGCCTAGGTAATGTGAGGGCTGGGGCTTGAAATTCAATCGATCCAAACCAGGGCAGGGGATGCGGCGTTTGGGCCAGTACGGCCACCGGGTTTGGGTCAACGCCCAGGTCTGGTGGTGGGAGGCCCTGCTGGGCACGGCGGCCTGGGTCGAGCGCACCGTTGCGCCCATAGGTCAGTCCGTCACCGCAGACGACCTTACCGCCCTCCGCCACGATCTGCTGGAAGAATCTAGGATCAGCTGGCACTACCTGGTGCTGGTGGTCAGTTCTTGCGTGATTGCCACCCTGGGGTTGCTCTCCAACAGCGCGGCGGTGATCATTGGGGCGATGCTGATTGCGCCGCTGATGTTGCCGATTCGCGGGGCGGCCTTTGGCATTCTAGATGCCAATCGCACCCTGATTCGCGCCAGCCTGTTGGCCCTGGCCCTGGGCACCCTGTTGGCGGTGGTCATATCGGCGGGGCTGGGTCACATCATCGGCGTGACCCAGTTTGGCAGCGAGGTAATGGCCCGCACCCAGCCGACGCTGCTCGATCTGGGCATTGCGGTCACCGCCGGAGCCCTGGCGGGGGTGGCCAAGGTTGAGCCTAAGGTGGCAGGTACCGTGGCGGGGACGGCGATCGCCGTGGCCCTAATGCCCCCCATCTGCGTGGTAGGCCTATGGCTGGGTCAAGGTGACCTGGAACATAGCGGCGGGGCAATGCTGCTCTACGTGACTAACCTGTTTGGCATCACCCTGGCCTGCATGGTGGCCTTTGTGCTGTTTGGCTACGCCGTCACCCAGCGGGCGCGGCGTCCCCTGGGCCTCACCCTCCTATTCACCGCCCTGCTGCTGATTCCCCTGGGGGCGAGCACCCTGCGCCTGGTTCAGCAAACCCAGCTGGAGGCCAGTGTCAGAACCGCCCTGCTCGATCGCACCGTCACCTTTCAGACCCTCACCCTGGTGGATATGAGCACCAACTGGCTCACCGTCCCGCCCGAGATATCCCTCACGGTGCGCGCCGCTGAGCCGGTATCGCCCTACCAGGTCGGGCTGCTGGAGCAGTTCTTGGCCAAGGAGACCGGTCGCCCCTACCGGCTGCTGTTTATGGTCAGCCCCGTAGAAGAAGTCACCAGCGACTCGGCTGAGGGCGAAGCCCCTTAGAGGATGTTTGAAAAGGACATCCCCAGGTAGGGGCGCAGGGTCTGCGCCCTGGGAGGAGGCAGAATTCTTCGGGATTTTGGTAGCCAGAATTGTCCCTAGGGCTGAAGGGTGGCGATTAGCCAGCGCATCAGGGCGCTGTCGTCTTCAGTCTGCGATCGCATCAGCGCCCCATTGACTCGAGCCATGGGCAACCCCGGCAACACCTCAGAGACCGCAATTTCGCCACTGCGGCCAGCGGCTACGGCAAAGGCAATCACCTGGCGGTTGGCCACATCCACCACCCAATATTCTGAAACCCCCAGCCGTTCGTAGAGCAGTCGTTTGGCCCCCAGATCATCTTTAAAGGAACTGGCCCCGATTTCGATCGCCAGGGTCGGTGGCCCGTAGACATCCACATCGACCGGTGAATTATCCTGGGGCGGTAGTTGGAAGATATCCCCCAGGTAAAAGGCGGCATCGGGCTGGCAGCCGCGCTCCCCAGCTTTGTAAAAGCTGCAGTTGATGAACTTAGCCATGCGAATCGTGTGGAGAGCGGCAAAAACACTCACCACATCCATAGCTACAGCATTCTGCCGTCCGTGCCCAGAACCCAGTGCAGCCATTTCTACCCTCATATAACCCTGATCAAAGTAGCCCTGCCCCTCTTCGTACCGGGGATCCTCCAGGGTAGCGACAAAGTCATCCCAGGTGGCCTTGACCCAGGTATCGGTTTTAATTGGCTGGCGGGTGGAAAGAACCATGGCCCAGGTGTAATTTTGGATGGGGGAGTTTGGATTTTGGATTGGGGTGGGGGAATCTTGGCTGTTCAGATCAGAGGTTGGCTGACGAGTAGTTCTAGTTTACTCTGCCGGGTTGGCGCAGGCGTCCTAGACCCTGAACAATTACACTGGTAAAGGGGCACAAGCCTTGATCCCGTTTTAAAGCACCTATGAACTTTTTGGCAAACCTCATTCCCGGTCGAACCGGCCAGAACACCCTGCCCAAGCGCAGCCGTCGAGTGCGGGGGGTAGAGCTCAAATCTGAGGCTGAACTGGAGATCATGCGTGAGGCCGCCCGCATTGTAGCCACGGTGCTGAAGGAAATTGAGGCCATGGTGCAGCCGGGCATGACCACCGCCGATCTCGATGCCCATGCCGAGACCCGCATTCGCGCAATGGGGGCGACCCCGAGCTTTAAGGGCTACCACGGCTTTCCAGCCTCGATCTGCGCCTGCATTAACGACCAGGTGGTGCACGGCATTCCCCACCAGCGCCAGACCATTCGCCGGGGCGATCTGCTCAAGGTCGACACCGGGGCCTACTACAACGGCTTCCACGGTGACTCCTGCATCACCATTGCCGTGGGGGAGGTGACCGCCCAGGCCAAGCAGCTGATGACGGCGGCCGAAGCGGCCCTCTACGCGGGCATTACCCAGGTCAAGCCCGGCAATACGCTGCTGGACATTGCCGGGGCGATCGAAGACTGCGTCACCAGCTATGGCTTTACGGTGGTGGAAGACTTCACCGGCCATGGGGTGGGTCGAAACCTGCACGAAGCGCCATCGGTGTTTAACTTTCGCACTCGGCAGCTGCCCAATGTCACCCTCAGGCCCGGCATGACCCTGGCGATCGAGCCGATTCTCAACGCGGGGTCAAAACAGACCCGTACCCTCAAGGATCAGTGGACCGTGGTCACGGTCGATCGCTCCTTGTCGGCCCAGTTTGAGCACACGGTGCTGGTCAGCGAAACTGGCTACGAGATTTTGACCGATCGCAATGCGGTGCCGGTGGCGATCGCCTCCTAGAGTACCGGTACAGTAGGGCTAAGAAACCGGTTTCTTCGTCACTGCGCTAACGGCATGATTGGCCTTTGGGTCGAGAAACCGGGTTCTGTACCGTCGCCCTAGGGGCCGGGAGTGGCCGGGATGCAGGGGCGACGCCCGTAATCCACCGTCGTGCTAACGGTCAGGACGTAGGCTGTAATACTGTCTGCTGGCGTAAATCGGTGGCTTTGAATGTCTTGCAGAGCCTTGCGATCGAGGGCGGCATAGCCCGAACTGCGGAGCAGCCTCGGCGCTCCTCGCCAGGAGCCATCGGGGTTGACCAGGGCACCAATTTTAATCTCTCCAGGTGCCTCGGCTAGGCAGACCCGCTGGGGGTAAACCGTGAAAAAATCGCTGGTTCGGTCGTCCTCTGGAGCTAATGTCGCGATACCTGTCTCTTGCTGAATCGCGCTTTCCCACTGGGCTTTATTGGTGTTGAAGGTGTCGCGGGTAACGGCGGCGGCGTTGAAGCCAAAGCGATCTTGAACCGACGCGGTAGCCCGCTCGATCTGGTCGGGGGGCAGGTTAAGGGTCGCCACGTAGGCCAGCAGTCGCGCCCCAACCTCGGCGTTAAACAGGGGGCGACTGGGAGGGGCTACCGCTCCCCCATTGGTGCCAGGGGGAGCGGTCGGGGGTGAACTGGGGGGCTGGGGGGCGGCGACCCTGGGGCTTTGTCCGGAGGGTGATCGCGGCGGGGCGGGGGTCTGCGCTTGCCCTGGGGCAGCGGTCGGCTGGGGAGCCTGTCCACCCGCTGCCCCCCTGGCCAGCGGCTGCCCTGTCGAGCCTGGTGTTCCGGCTGAGCCAGGAATCGGTGTGACCCCAGCGATCGGTGCGCCCCCCAGACCTGCGGGCCCCGCATTTGCTGACCCAGGCGGGGGCACACGGGTAATCGCTACACTATCTTGCTCTGGGTCCGGGGGGGGGATCACCGCATCGCCGGAGGAGCCCGCAGGCAACATCAAGAGCAACCCGTGCAACCCCAGGGAAGCCAGCAGCATCGGAGCCAAAAAGATTTGCCACAGGGGGCGGGCGCGATCGGGCTTTACAAAACGAGAGGTCATACCAAACCAAACGGGAACAGTGGGTATCGGTTATATACTATTCAGCCACAGAACCTGGCGTCTGGGATCTGGGTCAGCCTAGGGGACTGGTTCAACCAGCCCGTGGATCGCTCGACCAAATGAGCACCAGCCCCGACGCCTGCTGGCCCGGTGCCCCGACCCCGATGCCCAGCAGCGAGATAAACAGGTAGGGCTGCCCGTCCCTAAGGACCTGAAAGAGGGTGTGATTGCAGTATCCCCCAGGTTCAGAGCTGACCTGGAACTGCGGTGGTGGAAAGGTGCGAGGAATATCCTGCTGCTCAAGGAACTGGACGTTGCGAGTCAGGTAGCGCAGCGACACGACCTTGGGCAGAGTGCTAAAGGTCTCCGCACTGATCTGCGTAAAGAAGCAGCCCTGCACCGAGGGCGACCACTCACGGATGCCACCGGGAGTACTATAGGCGGCATAGGGAAAGGAAGTGGCCGTGGAGTCGAAGTCACTGTCTCCCGAGCCCCGGGTCAACCGCGAGAACAGGTCGGCTACCTCCTCGTTGGGCACAACGGCCGCCACTGGCCCCGGCTCTGGGACTGGGGGGGCCGCCGGGTCCGGGGGCAGCGGTGTCTCAGCCAGGGAGGTGGCTGGGGGGGCCGGCGCTGGGGGGGTAATCACGGGCTGGTTGGGGGCAGGGGGCAGCGGGGCCGGGGCGGCGGCGGGGACGGGCGAGTCGAGCGGGTCGGCCTCAGGGGTGGGGGCAGGCAAACTGCCCAGGCTCAGCAAATCGACGAACTCTTCTTCTGGGGGAGGCTCTTCCTCGACCGCCGGGGGAGGAGGCAGGGGAATCAGCAGCAATAGCCCGTGCAGCCCGACAGAAAACACGAGCAACGGTGCCACCAGGGCTTTAACCCTGGTCAGACCCTTTGCCCTAGACACCCGCTGCAACTCGTCTACCGCCATGGCAACTCCAGCCAAACCTTCGCTATAAAGCCCTTGGAAAGAGAATGTCTTTCCAAGGGCTGGTCTCAGAACCGTCTCAGAACCGTCCCAGAACCGTCTCAGCACCGCTGGGGTCAGATCTAATCTGGGCTACAGGCCAGACAGAATAGACGCATAGCGATCGTCAGACAGGGGAACATAGCCCACCTCAGGCACCATCTCAGGGGCGTTGTCGAGCACGTACTCCATGAACGAGCGCACCTGAGCGTTGCCATCCAGACTGGACTTCTTCACGTACATGAAGAGGGGCCGCGATAGGGGAACATAGGTGCCATTCTCTACATTCGCGGGAGTGGGCAACACCCCATTGACGGCCACAGCCTTGAGGGTGTCTTCATTTTCCAGGTAGTAGGCTAGACCGAAATAGCCCAGGGCAAAGGGGTCGCGAGATACGCCTAGCACTAGAATATTATCGTCTTCGCTAGCGGTGTAGTCAGCCCGGCTAGCCCCTTCTTCGCCGACGATTTCATCGGTGAAATAGTCAAAGGTACCGGAGTCGGTACCGGGGCCAAAGAGGTCGATGGTCTCATTGGGCCAGCTAGGGTCAATCTGGTTCCAGCGGGTGATGGTGCCCTCGGCGGCGGGTTCCCACAGCATCTTGAGCTGATCAGTGGTCATCTCTTCGGCCCAGGTGTTTTCGTTGTTAATCACAACAGTCAGGGCATCGGTTGCGACGGGCACTTCAATATATTCAATCCCCGCAGCGGCGCAGGCATCTTTTTCTTCCTGCTTGATCGGACGAGAAGCACCCGTTACATCGATCTCCCCGGCGCAAAACTTCTTGAAGCCGCCGCCAGTCCCCGAAACACCCACAGTTACTTGGGTGCCACGGTTATCAGCCATGAATTCTTCGGCCATGGCCTCAGAAATGGGGAAAACGGTGCTAGAACCATCGACTAAAACAACGTTTGAGCCCTGGGAAAAAGCGCTAGGGGCTGTGATTCCAGCCGCCATTGCAGCGGTTACGACCCCGGCAAGCGCATAGCGGTTGAACATTTTTCTACTGAGAACCATGTAACACTCTCCGTGGCGTGCTTAACGACATCAAATTCACCATTTCAAAGCCTACAGCGGCAACCCTAAGGGAGCCTGATGACTTTGATAAGGTCAGGTTTAGATATGTTTAAGAAAGCCTTAATCAATCGTTGATGGTTGGCGGGGAGATGCGATCGCGACTCTTGGTGCGATCGCGACTGCGCCTTCAGAATCTAGACTCCCTATGAAGTTCTACGGTTCAATTTTGCCCTCGAAAAAGTCTTCTGGGATACATCAAAAAATCTGAGATTAGGGTTTGAAACAGGCTTTTAGAGACAAGATTAAGAAAAGAATAAATTCAGAATAAGAACAGTCGCAGTTAACTTTAAGGCCTCGCTAAAATCCAGAAACAAGTGAGCAGATGGTGCGATCGCGGTTTAGCGTACTTAATGTACTGTCTATGCCCTGCTCCCAGGGGAGGCTCTGACCCCGATGCCAGCTGAGTATTCATCGCTCCCCGATCAGGCCAGCCTCTGGCAGCCCAACCGTCGCCGCAGTCGCCAGGTAGAAGGCGTGGTTCGGCTGGTGTGCTTTATGTTTGCGGCCATCTCCATTGTCACCACCCTGGGAATTGTGCTGACGCTGATTTTTGAGACCTTTGACTTTTTCCTCGACCCCTTCTTTCGCCAAGATCTCTGGATCGATCGACTGCCCCAGCTACTGCCCGAGGCCTCGGACGGTCAACTGCAGGCCATTGCCGACCAGATCCAGGCGGCTGACCCCAAGGAACTCTGGGCCCAGGCCGAGGCGATCGGGGTCAACCCACCCAGTCGAATCGCCGGTTTTTTCCATGCCCTGGGGCGATTTTTGACCGATAACCGCTGGACCCCGCTGTTTCAAAACGCCAACTTCGGTATCTTTGTGTTGATCAGCGCCACCCTGCTCACCACCACCATTGCCCTGGCGGTGGCGGTGCCCCTGGGGTTACTGATTGCGATTCTGCTCAGCGAATACGCCGCCCCCCGCCTCCGTCAGGTGCTTAAACCCATTCTGGAACTACTGGCCGGGGTGCCCTCGGTGGTGTTTGGCTACTTTGCCCTGCTCACGGTAACGCCTTTTTTGCAGCGGTTTATTCCCTTTTTGCAGGGGTTTAATGCCCTCAGCGCGGGCATGATCCTGGGCATTAGCATTCTGCCCCTGGTGGCTTCCCTGAGCGAAGATGCCATTAATGCCGTGCCCCAGGACCTGCGCCAGGGGGCCTTTGCCATGGGGGCCACCAAGCGCGAAACCATCCAGGGGGTGGTGATACCGGCGGCGCTGTCGGGCATTGTGGCGTCGGTCATTTTGGCAATGTCGCGGGCGATCGGTGAAACCATGATTGTCAGTCTGGCGGCGGGGCAAAACCCCCAGCCCATTGATGGCAACTTTGGCTTTATTAACCCGTTTATACCAGTGATGACCATGACCGCCTTTATTGTGCAGGTCAGCCTAGGGGATGCCGCCTTTGGGTCCTTGGCCTACAAGACCATCTTTGCGGTGGGCATGGCCCTGTTTGCCATGACCCTGACCTTGAACATTGTCAGCTACTGGTTTGTCCGTCGCTTTCGGGAGAAGTACGATTAATGGCCCCTTCGCCGTCCGAATTTTTAAACCCCCAGCCCACGGTGGCCGATCTGCCAGGGTTTGCAGGCAACTTGCCCCAGCGCTACAGCCGCGATCGCCTATTTCAGATCGCCGCCTGGGCAGCCACGGCGATCGCGATCGCCGTCCTCTCCTGGCTCTTGTTCGATATCTTTAGCCAGGGGTGGGGCCGCCTCGACTGGCAATTTCTCACCAGCTTTCCCTCTCGCCGCCCCAAAAACGCGGGCATTGTGGGGGCGCTGGCGGGCACCTTCTGGGTCATGATCATCGTGGCGCTGGTGTCGTTCCCCGTCGGGGTCGGGGCAGGCCTCTACCTAGAAGAATTCTCTAGCGACAACTGGTTTACCCGCTTCATTGAGATCAACATCAGCAACCTGGCCGGGGTGCCGTCGATTATCTACGGCCTGCTGGGACTGGCGGCCTTTGTGCGAATCCTGGAGCCGATCACCGGCGGGCGATCGGTGCTGGCCGGGGCGCTGACCCTGTCTCTACTGGTGCTGCCGATTATTATTGTCGCCACCCGTGAGGCCCTGCGGGCGGTGCCCGAGGGCATTCGCTTGGCGGGTCTGGCCATGGGGGGCAGTCGCTGGCAGGTGGTGTGGGACCACGTGCTACCGGCGGCGATTGCGGGCATTCTCACCGGGGTGATCTTGGCTCTCTCCCGAGCCATCGGCGAAACCGCGTCGCTGATCACCATTGGGGCGCTCACCTTTGTGCCCTTCACCCCCGGCTGCACCGAAGACTTTCCCTACTTCAACCCCCTGGACCTGCTGCGCTGCCCGGTGGATGTGGTGCAAAGCCCGTTTACGGTGATGCCAATTCAGATCTTTAACTGGGTCAGCCGCCCCCAAAAGGGGTTCCACGAAAATGCCGCCGCCGCCATTATCGTGCTGCTGATCATGCTGGTGACCATGAACAGCCTGGCGATCGTGCTGCGCAGTCGGCTCAAGCAGCCCAACATCTGATTCCAAATCCTGCCCGTAGATCCCCAATTCCTAGAACGTCGGTACAGAAACCCGGTTTCTCGGCCAGAAGACAAGTCATGTCGTTAGCGCAGCGACGAAGAAACCGGGTTTTTAGTCATAACTGTACCGGTGCTCTAGACCGCAACTTTGGCCTTCTGTTTGTCTTGCACCTCAGCATTCACGCCTATTTCTGTGGCCAAGAACGCTGTGACCTGGGTCTCAATTTCTCGCTTAACAATTTGACGATAGTCGGCGAAGTGCTCGATCTGGGCACAGACGCCCAGGTAGCTGCCGACGCCGCCGGGGTTGTGGCGCTGCATATTCCAAAGATTGCGCCAGAACTGCCAACGGGTTTTGCGCACCATGCCCTGGCGCCAACAAATCGTCAACAGGGCCCGAATGGTCACCCAATTGATCGGCTTTTTGGCTCGTTTACCTTTATTGGGATAGGTCGCTTCACCCAAGATGCGGAAATGGCGATAGGTGCGATCGAGGAACTTGGCCGGGTCATACAGGTCTGAAAAGGCATTCACATATTCCTGCGCGATCTCCTCCAGCGGGCGGGTCGGCACAAAGTTCATCAACGTCGTTTGGTTGATGTTGGCCGATTTACTCCGCAGGCGTCCTTCTTTTTCGAGGCGATGCCAGAGGGCGGTAAGCTGTTAGGCATTCAAACTGCACTAGTACAATCGCCACAAAAGCCTTGCTGCAAGGGCTTCACAGAAACCAACATGCAATTTAGATGCTCAACAGCTTATCGGGCAGGGCTTGCAGCATACTAAACAGGGCGGTGGGAATGGAGGTTTGTTCTACAAACCGGACAATTCTTTCCCCAGCCCCGGTCTTCTCGCCGTCAAAGCCAATAATAAAGCCCGCCATCACCCGCAGGCCCGATCGGGTAATGGTATTCACCGCATCGCTGAGGGAGTCGCGCGTATTTTGGTGTTTTTGGGTCAGGGTCAAGCTGGCTTCATCGGGGGTTTCAATGCCCAAAAAGACAGCCCCAAAGTTGCACTGCACCATTTCATCCAGCAGCTCTTGATCTTGTGCCAAATCTACAGAGGCTTCCGTGGCAAAGGAGAACGGATAGTGATGCCCGACCATCCAGGGTTTGAGTTCCTTCAAGAACAATTTGACGTTGCGTTTATTACCAATAAAGTTGTCATCCACCATGAAAATGCTGCGTCGCCAGCCCAACTCGTAGAGATAATCCAGTTCCTTCAGCAGTTGCTCAGGGGCTTTGGTGCGAGGCTTGCGACCATAGAGCACGATAATGTCGCAAAACTCGCATTGAAAGGGGCAGCCCCGCGAAAACTGGACCGACATCTCGGCGTAGGCGTCAAACTCCAGCAAATCAAAGCGGGGCACCGGGGTCGTAGTCACGTCAGGGCGTTCGCCGTTGGAGCGGAAGACACCCGATCGCTCCCCCCGGGCGATCGCATCCACAAACAGCGGTAAGGTGATCTCCCCTTCATCCAAAATTAAGTAGTCTGCGGCGGCCACTTCGTGGGGTAGGGCGGTGGCGTAGGGGCCGCCAACGGCTACCTGCTTGCCTTTGTCCTTGGCCAGCTGAATCTGCTCGAGCAAATCATCCTTTTGCACAATCATGGCCGACAGGATGACTAGCTCGGCCCAGTCCCAATCGGCGTCGGTCACCTCGCCCACGTTGCGATCGACCAGCTTAAACTCCCATTCCTGGGGCAAAATTGCGGCGACGGTGACCAACCCCAACGGCGGCAGCATGGCTTTGCGATCCAGAAGCGCCAGGGTCTTCTCAAAGGACCAAAAACTCTGCGGAAAGCGAGGATATAGGAGCAACACACGCATAATAAAACTCTTTGTGGTTGATTGGGGCTAATACTAGGACTAACCGCCTTAGCCTATCGAAGTTTTATCGTTTTGAGGGATCGGTGGCCAATTAAGGGGGTGTTTAGGTGATTTCGGGGAAAGAAATGTCCTCCGGTAGGGGCGCAGAGCCCTGCGCCCTGGCCAAGCACCCGACCCCTGCTGGTAATGAGATAAAACAACCGTCATCCGACGGCGAAAAATGACACTACTATAGGGTGCTAAACCTAGGGTGAGAAGGCGCGATCGCAGCCCCTTTTTTCCCTGTATGCTCGGTCGGGGGGCTGGTTCACCCATGGTGCTAAAGGATATCTATGCGGACGTTCAGGCAGCCTATGGTCGCTGCCGCCGGTTAATGGGTCGATTAGTAGGCCAGGTAATGGGCCAGTCGTGGCTATGGCTGCTGGTGTGGATGGGCATTTTGCTGGTGCTCCACAGCCCCCAGCAAAGCCTAATGGCCCAGGACGAAGGCTACTATGCCCAGCAGGCCCGGTGGATGCTAGCCAACCAAGACTGGATCACCGTGGGCTGGTGGGGACAGCCCCTGTACGATCGCACCATTGGCCTCCAGTGGCTGATTGCCTTTAGCTACCACCTGATGGGCCGGAGTGAGGTGACCGCCCGGCTGCCCAGTATGATCGCCTCGGTGGTAGCCGTGATGCTGACCTGGCGGATTGGGATGCGTCTGGTGCCCTCCCGTGCCGGGCTGTGGGGAGCCGCTATTTTTGCCGCCATGCCCCTGTGGATGCAGACCAGCAAGCTGGCCACCCAGGATGCCTGTCTGGTCGCCCTGGAGTTGGTGACGATTTGGGCCCTGCTGCGCAGTGAAGATGATCCGTCCCAGCGCCGGAACTGGGGCCTAGTGGCGGGCATGGCCCTCAGCCTAGGCTTTTTGTTCAAAGGGGTGATGGTGGTCTTGCCGGTGGTGGCGCTGTTGCCCTACCTGGTGCGCAGTCATCACACCCACCGCCACCTGGCCCATCGGGGTCTTTACTACGGGCTGGGGCTGGGGGCCATTCCCACAGTAGTGTGGCTGGGGTTTAGCGTCGCCCGCTATGGCTGGTTGCCCCTGCAACAGCTGTTTGGCAAAGTGCTGCTGCTGGCCCAGGCCAATTCCCCCGCCGCCGAAGCCTTTCAATCGACCTCTACGGTGACCTATTACCTATGGCACATTCCGGCCACGACGTTTCCGTGGGTGGGGTTTGCCCTGGTGGGGGCCTGGCTGGTGGGGCGGCATCCATCGGTGGGGCGGCGCACCCTGTGGCTGGGGTATCCGCTGGTGCTGCTGGTGCTGCTCAGCGGGTTTGACACCCGCACCTGGTACTACTCGCTGCAGCTGTATCCCTTTGTGGCGCTGCTGGCGGCGGTGGGGCTCGACCACCTGGGGCGGCTGTTTCGCTCGGCGGCTCCGAGGCGTTACTGGGTGGCGGTGGGGCTGAGCTGGGCCGCCGGGGTGTTTGGGATTTTGTTGATGTCGGCCGGGTTGGCACTGATGCTCACCCCCGGCGATTTAATTTCCCCAGAGCTGCGCCCCTACGGCTGGCTGGGCCTGATGGGAGGGCTAGGCTGGCTTTTGCCCTGGCGCATGGCGATCAACCGCCCCCGTCGCGTCACCCGCCGCGTCACCCACCGGGAGCAGCAGATCTGGCAGTGGGGCTGGCTGCTGGGGCCCTGGCTGGCGATCGCGGCGGCGTTTGTAACGGGGCTGTTTGGCAACTATGAACCGGCCTTTGTGCAGGCCCTGAAATCCCCGCCTCTGGACTCGATTTTGGCCACCAGCTCGGTCGATTTTGTGCGGCCTGGGGGCGATCGCGAAAGCATTTTGTTCACCTTCTACACACCGCACCTGGGCCAGCCCCTCAGCGACTGGAGCCAAATGCCCTCGGAGGGCTACGCCTGGGGTAACCCCAAGCTGGTGCCCCTGACCGAGGGCTACGAGGTAATCGCTACGGTGGAAGGCTGGCATTTGGTGCGGGCTCCCCTGGTACCGGCCGCCGTGCCCAAGGGGTAGGTCTGTCGGTAAGCTGAGATTACGCCGTGGCGATCAGCTGTTTTTTGACCCAGATATCCTCGCGGGCGTGGAGATAGAGGGGGTCAGCCTGGATTGCGATCGCCCGATTGTAGGACTCCACGGCATTGCCGTAGGCCCCCATGTCGGTCAACAGCTTGCCCCGATTAAACCAGGCCTGATGGTACTGGGGGTTGAGGGCGACGGCCTGGTCGTAGGCGGCCAAGGCCTCGGCCTGGCGGTTCAGGCCGCAGAGGGCATTGGCTCGATTGTTCCAAGCGGTGCAGTAGGTGCTGTCGAGGGCCAGGGCCTGGTCAAAGGTGTCGAGGGCTGGGCCAAACTGGGCCTGTTCGCAGAGGGCACAGCCCCTGGCATTGAGGGCCTCGGCACTGGAGGCGTGGTCGAGCAGGGCGGTCGGGGTGGTCGAGGTAGTCATGGGGGGCAATCTCCTGGTGATGGGGCAGCGGTACAGCCCGCTGGCGGACAGTTTCCATTGTGGGAGGGGGGCTGGGAATCGCTGAGGGGGGGTGTTACCCGCTGGGAGTACGGGTTACAGCCCGGTGCGAAGGCGCTGTAGAGGGTTAAGATCCCAGTCCAGCCGGACTGCTATAGTGCAATTTATGGCTCACGTTTCCTTCTCAGAACTGGTGGCGGCGGTACTGCGGGGCGAGCTGATCAGCTTCCCCACCGATACGGTGCCAGCCCTGGCGGCTCGGCCCGAGGCAGGCGATCGCATCTATGCCGCCAAAGACCGCAGCTCCGCCAAGCCCCTGATTCTGATGGGGGCCTCCCTGGCCGATCTGCGGCCCTACGTCACTGGCACCGAGGCCGAATGGGCCCAGTGGACGGCGATCGCCGATCGGTATTGGCCCGGCGCGCTGACCCTAGTGCTGCCCGCCAGCGATCGCCTCCCCCCTGCCATGAACCCGCAAAACACCGGTACCCTGGGCCTGCGGGTGCCCGCCCATGCCCTGGCGCGCCATCTGCTGACCCACACTGGCCCCCTGGCCACCACCAGCGCCAACCGCTCGGGCCAGCCGCCCCTCGAAACCATGACGGCGATCGAGGCCAGCTTTCCCGACCTGTTCACCCTATCGCCCCAAGCCCTAGGGGAGCTTTACCCGGTGCTGGGCACCCCCATGCCCCCCAGCGAGCCCCAGGGGTCGGGGCTCCCCTCCACCGTGGTGCGCTGGCAAGACGGCGGCTGGGTGGTGCTGCGATCGGGTGCGGTCATCCTCCCCCAGGCTTGACAGCCATTTTGATTCCAGGGTTAACACCGATGTGTTAACACCAAGTTTAAAGCTACTGTTACTCCCCTTGAACGGTACCTCGTCCCCAGGGCTGGGCAGCCTAAACTAGTCTTCATCTCCTCACCTCCTGAACTCCTCCCCCCCCCCCCCGCTATGGACTATCCCCAGGGCCAAGACATTAACGACCTCGCAACCCTCCAACTGACCTACGATCGCCTCTTGCAGCAGACCCAGCACCAGGCTTCATTTCTGGGCACCGCCTCCCACGAGCTGCGATCGCCCATCAACCAAATCATCAGCCTGCACCAGCTGATTCTCGAAGACCTGTGCGAAAGCCCCGCTGAGGAGCGAGAATTTATCGCCCAGGCCAACCAGGCCATTCAAACGGTGCTCAAAAACCTCGATTTACTGATTACCCTGTCCAAACTCGACATGGGCAGTCTGCAACGCCGGCTCAGCCCCACGGCCCTGCAGCCCCTGCTAACCCATGTGCAGCGCCTAGTCGAAATGCAGTGCATCAATCGCTACTGTCGGTTGTCCCTGGGGCCGGTGGAAGCGACCTTAGATGTGCAGACCGATCCAACCTGGCTAGAGCAACTGCTGGTGATGCTGATCGAAGCGGCCCTGGCCCAGGGCAGTACTCAAATTAGTCTAACCGTGACCGATGGTGCGATCGCCGATGCCCCTGAGCCAGCCAGCCCTGCAGAGGTGACCCTGCACCTGGAATCGACGCCTGGCGATGCTCCCTCGCCAGCGGTAGCGGTGCTATCCCCAGAGTTTCGCTACCAGTTGGCCGCCCGCATGGCCACCCATCTCGGCATCACCCTCACTCCCCTCGGGCCAAAGGCTGCCCCCCATCGCCGCCTCTGTCTAGGACTGCCCCGAGCCACGCCCTAAGGGGCGATGCCGTCAATGTCGCTAGTCGCATAGAATCCTCTAGCGACCCAGACCAGATCCAGGCTACCGCCGCTACCTACCATTGCCTCAAAGACAAGTACTGGTTCGAAGAGCGCGTAGCATTGCGGTGAAAGGGCGAGGCCAGATGGAGACCTACTGGAAATTCTAAGCGGGTAACGCGATTCGAACGCGCGACATTCACCTTGGCAAGGTGACGCTCTACCACTGAGCTATACCCGCACTAAAACCAATCAATCAGAAATCACTCTTGTTGCTGGTTTCGACCTTATCTAGAATCTCAAAAAAGTGTGATTATGTCAACATTTTTTTTGATTCTGTTCTACCCTCTCTGTTCTACCCTCAAGTAACTCCACCTCAAACCATCCTTGCCTCGCCAGCAGACTCAACCGCTGGCGAGGCTGGCCAAAACCTTGACAGTGCCATGGGATGGAACAGTCTAAACAGAACTATGCTCGGCGTCGATGACCGGCTCCACTGGCATTGACACCCCAGGCCCCAGACGGGCACCACCCTTGTCTGCGTCGCTTCCCATCGCCGAGGGCAGGCGCTCCATCAGACTAGCCATTTCCAGGGCGTTCATGGCGTAGCCCCAACCGTGGTTGGACTTAATGCCAGCGCGCTCTAGGGCCTGCTGCAGGGTGTCCGTTGTGAGCACCCCAAAGATAATCGGTACGCCAGTTTGAAAGCCGGCGGCGGCGATACCCTTGGCCACTTCTGAGGCCACATAGTCAAAGTGGGGGGTTGAGCCGCGAATGACAGCCCCCAAGCAGATAATCGCGTTGTACCGCCCACTCAGGGCGAGTTGACGGGCCACCAGCGGAATCTCAAAACTGCCGGGTACCCAGGCATAGTCGACCTGGGTGCCCTCAGGGTTGACATCAATACCGTGGCGCTTCAGGCAGTCTTGGCAGCCATCCAGCAGCTTGCCCGTGACCAAATCGTTGAATCGGCCTAGCACAATGGCAAACCGGGGAGACCCAGTTGTGACAAGCGTGCCTTCAAATACTGCCATGAAGAATTAATACCTAAACCACAAAATAGTTAAGACCACCCACCACGACCACTAGCACGCCCCAGATAATAGACCCAAACAGAATCAGGCGTTTAGACTGATCCCAGTCTTGGGGAGAGGCGTAGGCCACGGGCACGTACACCACCAAGACAAAGGACATGAGCACTAGGGCAAACAGTGCGAGTTGAAACAGAATTACCATTGGTTTATCTTTGCTCTCTCAAACACAGCAGCGGAGACGGCGGTGAATAGCCTATTAAACAGCCAAGGAGCCAGGCCAACAGCCACACTACCCTAACCAGTACGCTATCAGAAAGAGGCCCCCCAGAAAAGTATGGATTTGCTACTTTGCCACACGACCGCCGATTTCGACACCCTGGGGGCTGCTGTGGGCCTAGCGCGGCTGCAGCCTGGGCGGCGGATTGTGTTGACTGGGGGCTGTCATCCTACCGTGCAGCGTTTTCTATCGCTCTACCGTGATGAGTACCCGCTGATCGAGCGGCGGGCTGTCGATCCTGGCCAGATTCGCCAACTGATTCTGGTCGATGCCCAGGGTCGCGATCGCTTTGGCCCCGCTGCCGCCTGGATTGCCCAGGCCAAGCAAAACCAGGTGCCGATTCTGGTGTACGACCACCACGGGGTGGAGGCTGAATCGGGGCCAGACAGGCCAGGGATGATTGTCGAAGCGGTGGGGGCTGCCACCACCCTGGCCGTGGAGGCCCTCCAATCCGCAGGCCTTAAGCCCACCGTGGCGGAGGCTACGGTCATGGCCCTGGGCATTCACGTGGATACGGGGTCGCTGCTGTACGAGTCGGCCACCGCTCGAGATGCGGCGGCCTTGGCCTGGCTGATGGGTCATGGCGCTAGCCTGGCCGTGATTGCCGACTTCGTAGAGCCGGGGCTGACCCCGATGCTGCAAGGGTTGCTGACGACGGCGATGGAGACCCTCCAGGTGGAGACCGTAGGCGGCCATCGTCTGGCCTGGGTGCTGCTCAAAACCGAGCATTATGTCCCTGGGTTGTCGGGCCTGGTGGAGCGGCTGATGTCTTGGATCGATGCCGATGCGCTGCTGGTGGGGGCCTACTACCTAAGTCAAGCCGGGCTAGGTGCAGAGGCGTTAGGTGCAGAGGCGTTAGGTGCAGAGGCGTTGGGGCCAGACGATCTTGATCCAGAACCGACGTTGCCCTTGGCCCCGATGCCGCCAGCCCCCGGCAAGCTCATTCTGATTGGCCGGGCGCGGGGTCGGGTGAGCCGACTCACCCCGAGTGCTCTGGATCAAGGGCTTGATCGGGGGATAGCCCAGGGCATTGCCCAGGGCATTGACTGGGGCGGTCTATTGGCTCCCCTGGGCGGTGGTGGCCACCCCACCGCCGCATCGGCCACTTTGATTACGGATGACCCTCTAGCGGTGCTGCAACGGGTGCTGGATCAGGGGCGATCGCAGCTGCCTGCCCAGCCCACGGCTCGCGATCTGATGTCATCGCCAGTGCGGACTATTCGCCCCGACACCACCATTGACGCGGCCCAACGCCTGCTGCTGCGCTACGGTCACTCCGGCCTATCGGTGGTAGATGAGGGCGATCGCCTGGTCGGGATCATCTCCCGGCGTGATCTGGATCTGGCCCTGCACCACGGGTTTGGTCATGCTCCGATCAAGGGCTACATGGCCACTAACCTCAAAACCATCACCCCTGATACTCCACTCACCACCCTGGAGCACCTGATGGTGACCTACGACATTGGTCGTCTACCCGTCCTGCACCACGGCACCCTGGTGGGCATCGTGACGCGCACCGATCTGCTGCGCCACCGCTACCAAGCCAATGCCGTGGCTCCCCCTGGGGCGATGGCGCTGCCCGCCGCCGCCACGCTGCAACACAGCTTAGACAGGGGCCTATCGCCCGTCTTGCGAGACATCTTGAGTCACATTGTCGCCGCCGCCCAGGAGCGGGGCTGGCACCTGTACCTGGTGGGGGGGGCGGTGCGCGATTTATTGATCTCCGCCGACCAGGCCTCGGCGGCATTGCCTGACCTCGATCTGGTGGTCGACGGTTTTCACTCTATGGCCCAGGTGGGAGCTGGCATCGAGCTGGCCACCGTGATTAAAGCCCGCTTTCCCGAGGTGGAGTTGCAGGTGCACGGGCGGTTTGAGACCGCATCACTCGTGTGGCGCCAAGACCTGAGAACCCAGAGCGCGGAGAGCCCCGATCTGGCCAATCCCCTGGCGGGGCTGATGATTGACATTGCCACCGCCCGCACCGAGTTTTACCCCTATCCGGCGGCCAACCCTGAGGTCGAAGCCAGCTCCATTCAGCAGGATCTGTACCGCCGCGACTTTACCATCAACGCCCTGGCCCTGAGGCTGACCACCCCTGGGGCCGGGCAACTGCTGGACTACTTTGGGGGGGTTCTCGACCTGCACCAGCGCGTGATTCGTGTCCTCCACGCCAACAGCTTTATTGAAGACCCCACCCGTATCTACCGAGCGATACGGTTTGCGGTGCGTCTGGGGTTCAGCCTGGATGCCCAGACCGAGGGCTACATTCACTACGCCATGGCCAGTGGCATCTATGCCCAAATGCAGTGCCAGGTGGAGCGTGTGCCCGCCCTACAAACCCGGCTCAAGCAAGAGCTCAAGTACATTCTCGAAGCTCCCTCCTGGCAGCCCGCCCTGGCCATGCTCGACCAGCTTCAGGCCCTCCGCTGTCTGCACAGCAGCCTGGCCATGACCCCGGTGCTTTGGCAACAACTGCGTCGCCTCAGTCGTTGGGCCGAGCACTTTGCCTGGCCGGAGCTCGGACCACCCTGGCTGTTGCGGCTGGAGGGGATATTGGCGGCGGTGCCCGAGGCGGCGCGATCGCCCCTGGCCACGGCCCTGCAACTCCCCGATCGCACCGTCGATCGCCTGGCTCACCTCGATCGCCTGGAGCAGGACTGGCAAACCCTGGTGGCGACCCAGCCCTCCGCCAGCAGGCTGTATGACGCCTTTAGCCAGGCCGATCGCCCCACCCTCATCTTGGCCAGTGCCCGCTACCCCCGTACCCTCGGCCCGGCGATCTGGCGTCACCTGCGGCAGTGGGTATCCATGCCGCCCCTCCTCGATGGTCATCAGCTCAAGGCCCTGGGCTACCGGCCTGGGCCTGATTTTCGCCCCATGCTAGAAGCCCTGTTTGGGGCTCAACTCGACGGCGAAATCAGGTCCCTGGCCGAGGCTCAGCTATTCTTGGCCCAGCATTACCCCCAGGCCTAGGCAACGCTCCTGCGGCCCCAGCTAGAGCACCGGTACAGTAGGGCTAAAAACCCGGTTTCTTCGTCGCTGCGCTAACGGCATGATTGGCCTTTGGGTCAAGAAACCGGGTTTCTGTACCGCCGTCCTAGGGGCAAGATACTGGCACAGGTTGCCCCCCGTCGGGGTGAGAACGGGGTAAAGTGACAAAGTTATTGACTTCTGCCTTCTCCCATGACCCTAGCTGTCGGCACGGCCCTCCAGAATGGCACCTACGTCCTCGACGCTTGGATTGCAGATGATACCCTGGGGCCGGTGTATCTGGCTATGCACGTCCCAACCGGTCAGTGGGTACAGCTGCGGGTGCTGGGCAGTCGATCGCCAGAGACCCTGCCGACCGCCAGCGATCGCCAAGCGTTTTACCACTATCTAGAGCAGGTGAACGGGATCCAGAACCCGGCTTTTCCGACTGGGTTGGGGGGCTTTGAAGAGGAGGGGGTCTGCTACCAAATCCTCGCCTGCCCCGCAGGTACCTCCCTCGATCGCCTGGTTACGCCGCAGACCCTGCTGCCCCCTCGCCTCAGCCTGGGCATCGTGCGGCAGCTGCTGGCGGCCTTGGATACCCTGCGCCCCCTAGGCTGGGCTGGGTTGCGGTTGACCCCCGACCAGGTGTGGCTCGTCCCTGGCCCTCAAGCTCCTGACCCGCTGGCCCCTGACTCGTCCCAGGTGATCTTGACCGGGTTTGACCTGGCCACCCCACTCCATTCCCCGATCGCCCCCCTCGACGCCCCCCTCGACGCCCCCCTCGACGCTGGTCAGATCGCCGGTCAGGTCGCCCCCGATGAAGCGGCCCTAGTGCGGGCGTTGAGTAACCTGCTTTACTTCTTGCTCACGGGCCAGCGGGCTGAGACGACCCACGCCCCCCTAGCCGTGGATGTGCGCCGCCGTCACCCCAGCCTACCCCCTAGCCTGGACAAGGTTCTAGAGTTGGGGAGCCCCCAGACCCAACCCTGGCCCAGCCTAGGACTGACAGAGTGGGGGGCGCTGTTGCCAGCGATCGCGAATCTTCCCCTAGCGGCTCCAGCTCCAGCGCCCAGCGCGCCAAAGTCCGCTGCCACAAGGTTTGTTCCCCCTGTCCCCTCGCCTGGATTGCCCACCCAGGCCATCGCTGACCCCGCTCGATCCAGTGGCACCCTGGTTACCCATGGCATCCCTGGCAGCCAGCCAGAAGCCCGAGCTATGGCCCCTCTACGGTTCTACAAATCTCGCTCTACCCCCGCCGCGGCCCTGGTGATCACGGGGCTGGTGGCTACCTTTAGCGGCCTTGGGTTTGGCCTCTACGCTCGCCTCCATCCGGCCAGCTCGGCCAGCCAGGAGCGCCTTAATCCTAACCAGTCGTTTCCGCCCCTGCCCGACTGGAACGAAGACGACCTGTGGCAACCCTGGGATCAGGCCCCAGCCCTGCGCAGTCGACCGGACTACGGCAATACTCCACCCTCCGGGTCTAATCAGCCCACCGTTGACGTTACCCCTGCCGCCCAAGAGCCCGCCGCCCCCCCTCCAGCGGTGACCCAACCCGAGCTAACTCCGCCAGAGTCCACCCCCAATGCTCCAGAGGGTTGGGATCCTTCCCTAGAGCCCTGGCCACAACCTGACTCTGACCTAGCGCCCGCCGTTCCCGAGACTCCGGCTCCGGCCCCCCTCCCTAAGCCCATACCTGAATCCAGTCCCCAAGCCCCCCCGGCTCCCCTGGAGGCACCGCCGCCCAGCAATCCGGCGGAAGGGGCTGCTCCGCCCCCCCTGAACGCGCCCCCCCGGCCTGTCGCCCCGGCTCCTTCGACCAGCTAGGCGCTCTGTTAGGGTTCGTCCTGGATCCACGCTCCTACTTTTCGCCCAGGACAATTCTGGCCACAAAATACCGAAGAATTTTGATTCCTGGCCAGGGCGCAGGCCCTGCGACTCTACCGGGGGATCTTCATTTCCCAGAAATCTCCTCAAACTCGAGGCACCTGCCTCGAGATCTGTCCGATGTAGGAAGAATAAGGGCGTTATAATTCTCTACAGTTGCGATAAGCTCCGTTACAAACAAATTTTTCTGAGGTCAACTATGAGTAGCCCCGTGCTGCATGCATTTTTCATAGGCCGCGCCTTGGCCGATGCCGTCAACGAGCGGGCCGAACGTTTGTTGACCGACGGCTTGAGCCTGGCGGGTAAATTTGATGCTGAGCAGCGGGAATACTTTCGTCAGTTCACTGCTGACGTCATGGCTCGGGCCGAGCAGGCTGAAACTGAATCAGGGGTTGCTTACTCGGGTGCCCCTGGGGCATCCGGAGAGGTCGGTACGGTCACGGATCTGCAGGCCACTATCGACACCCTGCGGGCCGAAATTGCCCAGGTGCGGGTTGCCCTACAGCAGTATCGATCCACATCCCAGTCCTAGGCGGCCGGTTTTTCGGTCCTCCGCCCTGAATCACCCACCTTTAGATGCTCTGATGTCCTCGACCCGGGTGCGGGGAAGGGCACGGATTTTATCTATGTCCGCCGTTGTGTTTTGTTCCGACTTCTAGGAGCCTCAGTGTCTGCCGTTTCCGATTCCTCTGCGTCGTCAAAGTTGCCCTCCCCGATGGCTAGCGGAGAGGGTGACTTAAACGACGCCCTCGGAGGGAGCGGTCACCCCTGGTCTGAGCCATTCCCCATGTCCTTGGACGATCTTTCCAGTGCATCGTCGCTGCCCTTGGCTGGCACGGTCTCCCTCGATCCTGCTGCTGACAAGTCCCTGCCCTTTCGCCAAGAAGCCTACCGGTGGAATCGGGGAAAATATTCGCGCCAGCGGCGCTTTGTAGATATCTGGAGCTTTGTGCTGCAGTTGCTGTGGGCTCGCTGGCTCTACGGCAAGGCTTGGAGCTACGGTGGCACTATCACCGCCGAGGCTCAGGTTGCCCGGCGGCGCAAGCTGGCCGTGTGGATTCGGGAAACCCTGCTGGATCTGGGCCCAACCTTTATTAAGGTCGGTCAGCTGTTTTCCACTCGGGCTGATATTTTCCCCATTGAATTCGTAGAAGAGCTGTCGAAGCTCCAGGATCGAGTACCGGCCTTTAGCTACGAGCAGGCCCGCGATAGTATTGAGGCTGACCTAGGTAAGCCCATCCACACCTTCTACCGCAGCTTCGACCCAATTCCTCTAGCGGCGGCTAGTCTGGGCCAGGTGCATCGAGCCCAATTGCACAGCGACGAAGATGTGGTGGTTAAGGTACAGCGACCGGGGCTGCGATCGCTCTTCACCATCGACCTGTCTATTCTTAAGGGCATTGCCCACTACTTTCAAAACCATCCCAGCTGGGGCAAGGGTCGCGACTGGCTGGGCATCTACGACGAGTGCTGCCGCATTCTCTGGGAAGAAATTGACTACCTGAACGAGGGGCGCAACGCCGACACCTTTCGCCGCAACTTTCGCGGCGAAGACTGGGTGAATGTGCCTCGGGTTTTCTGGCGGTTGACCTCCGCTCGAGTCCTGACCTTGGAGTACATGCCCGGCATCAAAATTAGCCATTACGAGGCCCTAGAAGCGGCGGGGCTAGATCGCAAGCGCCTGGCCCGACTGGGGGCCCAGGCCTACCTACACCAGCTGTTGAACAACGGCTTTTTCCACGCCGATCCCCACCCCGGTAACATTGCCGTGAGCGTGGATGGAGCGTTAATTTTCTATGACTTTGGCATGATGGGCCAGGTGCAGCCCGTCACCCGCCAGCGGCTGATGAGCACCTTCATGGGGGTGGCCCAGCGCAATGCTGATGAGGTGATGGCCTCCCTGGTGAAGCTGGGGGCACTGGTGGAGATGGAGGACATGAGCCCGGTGCGGCGCTCCATCCAGTATATTTTGGATAACTTCATGGACAAGCCCTTTGAGGAGCAGTCCATCAATGCCATCAGCGACGACCTCTACGCGGTAGCCTACGACCAGCCCTTTCGCTTTCCGGCTACCTTTACCTTTGTGATGCGGGCTTTTTCTACCCTGGAGGGGGTCGGCAAAGGTCTGGATCCCGAGTTTAACTTTATGGAAGCGGCCAAGCCGTTTGCGGCACAGCTTATGACCAATGGCAATTCGAACGACGGGGCGACCCTACTGGGCGAGTTAGGCCGTCAGGCGGCCCAGGTGAGCAGCTCTGCACTGGGCCTACCCCGACGCATTGAAGATACCCTCGACAAGCTGGAACGGGGTGATGTGCGGGTGCGGGTGCGGTCGATCGAAACCGATCGGGCCCTGCGGCGCATCAGCAGCGCCACGATGAGCAACAACTATGCCATTTTGCTGGGGGCGTTTACCCTCTCGGCTACGGGGCTACTGCTGTCAGAGTTTGTCTGGCTAGCGGTGGTGCCTGGGGTCCTGGCGGTGGGTACGGGCATTGCGTTTCTGCGGTTGCTGATGAAGATCAACCGATCCGATCGCCTGCCCTAATGGTTTAGCTCCGGGTTAGCTATGGTAGATGTTGTGTTTTCAGGGTTGTCTGACCCAGGTCTGCTGCGCTCCAGCAACCAAGATGACTACTACATTGACCCCGAGGGCCGCTTTTTTATGGTGGCCGATGGCATGGGGGGCTATGCCGGTGGTGAGGAGGCCAGCCGCCTGGCTACCGCGGCTATCAGAGCCTATCTCAATGAGCATTGGCATTCGGAAACCGCCATGGTCGTCCTGCTTGAGCGGGCTCTCTACCAGGCTAACAAGGCGATTCTCGAGGACCAGCGGCAGCACCCAGAACGGGCCGATATGGGGACGACCATTGTGGTGGTGACCTTTCGCAGCCGCGATTCCCAGCCCTGGTGCGCCCACGTGGGTGACTCTCGCCTCTACCGACTGCGCGGAGACGATCTAGAGCAGATCACCGAAGACCACACCTGGATTGCCAAGGCCATTCGGGCCGGGGATGTGAGCCCCGACCATTCGCGCAGTCATCCCTGGCGCCACGTGCTGTCCCAATGCCTGGGCCGTGACGACCTGGATAAAATCGATATTCAACCTATACAAGTGCAGACCGGCGATCACCTTCTACTGTGCAGCGATGGGCTCACCGAAGAGCTCCCCGATTCCCTGATTGCCTCCCATTTGACTTCAATTCCCGCCTGTGAGGCGGCCGCAGCGGCCCTGGTTAGCTCGGCCAAGCAGCGGGGAGGACGCGACAACATTACCGTGGTCGTCGTCAATTATTGACGGCAGCATTGCCCTTCCAGAAGGGCTGTCTTCAGATTGCCCTCACCCCAGTGGCGGTGGTTATATACGCCAATGGATGAAAGTTGAACTCCCTTGGGTTGATAAAGATCAGCCTCAGGCTTGAGCCCGATCGCGGCCGCTTGAGCGAAGAATGTAGTAAGAAGTTTATGCTGAGCATTTTAGCTTAGCGGTCATTGCTAAACATTGTAAATTCTTAGCCGGTTTATGCCGACTGATGAATAACTCGCTGTATAGACCTGAAAATCGGATGAGTGGATCTTTGTCAAATAATTGTTATAATTTGTAAACCATCGCGGATTGGCCGGTGCCACCGTTGTGGTTACAACTTATCCCGGTAGCGAAAACCCGATGCATTGAGATTGGTTTTCCGGTTTGGAGGGCTGGTCGGGTGAATCGGGTGCAGTGGCCCTGACTGATTCGGTCTGGGGGCGCTGATCGCCATCGGAGCGTTGTTCTCTCTCTCAGGAGCAAATCCATGAACGAACCCATGCAACTTTCCCTGGAGCAACAGTTCAGTCTGCGATCCTTTGAATCGCAGGTAGACCGCATGAGCCGGGAGCAGGCCCAGCAGTTTCTAGTCAAGCTGTACGAGCAGATGATGATGCGAGAAACCATGTACAAGAGCTTTCTCAAACACGAGTGGGGCATAGGGCCCAATCCCCAGCTCTAACCTGGTCTAGCTAGGACGACATGAAGACGGCGACCTCCCTCTCTCGCAAGATTTTCAGAATCAGGCCGGGGATGCCGGGGCGTCACCTTCTATGCTAAGTAATGACGTTATGCGCGATAGTTTCAACGGAGGCAGCCTGGGATTGAGGGCTGTAGCTAACGGTTAACTCGCAAGAACGGCGGCTAGCGTTCAGGGTAGTCAAGAACCCAGTCAAGAACAGTTAATACCAAGGAATATTGGTATTGTCCTGCAGCGAGCGCAGTGCAGCCAGATTTCGATAGATATTCCCAGAATTTTTTAGTGATAGTTATCGCCCCTGTGGAGAGGACAAGCTACGGCGCTTGGGTAATTTGAGCGGGTTTGAAACCGCTCAGTCTAGGGTTATGGTAGTTAAGGGGTCTCGCGCTCCTACCTGGGATAAGCCCTGGGGTGAGGCCATGGTGACGGCCCGGCTCAGCGACACCAATGTTGTCTATCTTGTTGCACCTGGACGGGGGATCTATGTTTCAGCGAGCGCTCATTTGTACTGACTTTACCGATAGCATGTACCGCCTGGCCCAGTTTGTGCCGAGCCTAGCGGCTGGGGGATTTAAGTCACTGGTGTTTTTCCACAGTGTGTCGTTGGAGAGTGGACCCGAAATACCCCGTGCCGATTCGGAACGTTTAGAACCCGCTCGGCAGCGGCTGCAGGAGCTGTTGCGGGATGTGCCCGACGATGTTGAGGTGACCATCGAGGTGCAGATGGGCCGCCCAGCCGATGGCATTTTACGCCTGGCTAAGCAGCACCAGGTGGATGTAATTTTTGTCGGTACCCCCACCCGCACCCTGCTAGAAGAGAAATTGTTTGGCAGCACCACGGCCAACCTGGTCGAGAAAACTGGCGTGCCGATCATCGTTTTACGACCTCAACTGGTGGCAACTTTTACCACTGCCGAAATTGAACTACGCTGTACCCACCTGTTTCGCTATCTGCTAATGCCCTACGATGGCACCGACGGGGGCAAGCATCTGATCCAAAAAATTCATCACCAGGTCAAGCACAATCCCAATTCGGTGCTAGAACGGGTACGGCTGTTGTGGGTGATTGACGACAACGTGCGTCGCGAACTCCATGGCGATCGCCCTATGCAGCAGGCGCAGCAGGAGCTAGACAAGATCCAGGCCGAGCTGGCGGCCCTTAATCTGGTGGTCACCACCACGATTGTGGAGGGCAACCCCCTGGCCGAAATTCTCAAAGCCGCTGAAATCCACGACATTGGTGCGATCGCCACCTGCTCTCGCAAGATAGGCGGCCCTCTCCGGTGGGCGGTTCCCAGCCTGACGCGGGAAATTTTGCGGGAAAGCTGGCATCCGGTGCTGTTTTTCCCCAATTAGCCTGGCCGTGACGGCTGTTCCAACGGGGCCTATCCTGGGGAGGTTTGAGGCCTCCCGCAGGATTGAGCCGACCAACTGTACCGCTTCGTCTGTCCATGGAGGACAGGCAGGATGCCTATCTCACAAGACTTTCAGGGTTCTAGGGCAATGGGCTGATGAGAATTTAAACAAAAACCTGAGCACTTTCTATCACGGGAGCAAGCGGCCCAAGATTAAGGATTGCGCTGATTACGAAAGCCCAGTTGACATGCCACAAACCTCACCTACCACCGTGAATGGGCGAACCAACCGTCCACAGCATCGCACTATTTTAAGCCGAGGGAGTTACTTCAGCCTGTTAAGCCTGGGTAGTGCCGGCAGTATTCTCAGTATCGGTAGTACGGGGAGCATTCTCAGCATTGGCAGTGCCGGCAGTATTCTCAGTATCGGTAGTACGGGGAGCATTCTCAGCATTGGCAGTGCCGGTAGTGTGCTGTCAGTGTTGAGTCTGGATAGTATTCTCAGCGTCTTGCAGTTTTGGGCTATTGGTAAGGGTCAGTAGAGAGCTTTATCAGATTTGTTGGCCCATTCATCAAAGGCGGCGATCGCTTCGCCCATGAAGGAGGTATCGGCAGACATGGGTAAGGCTCCCCAATGGAATAACATCACTCAGGGTTGTACTACGAATGATGTCAGTGCAGGATTTTTCTCTCAAATTGCGATCGCGGGGTCTCCCTGGGGTGTGTTATGGCGTTAGTCAGATAGATTAGACCCTGTATCGACGTAGATAGACTCTAGCCTTTGCAGCACTTTGGCCTTGAGATTGGTCTGCAGTTCATTGCGCAGGAGATCGCGGCTAATGCCGGTTGACCCGGTAGAGGGCCGGGTGCGAGCATTGATGGCCCACTCTTGCAGCAGGCTGCGCTGGGGGGCAGAGACGCTACAGTCCAGCACATGGGCGCAGCGGCGGGGGTTCTCGAGGGCAAACATCAGGAGCTTATAGGTTCCCGTTTTGCTAAGCAGATCAGCCATGTCTTGGCCTAGGGCCAGTTTGAGATCGAGGTAGCAGGGCAACCAGCGGGCCCCATGGGTACCGCTGTAGAGCACCGTCAGCCACAGCATCATGGGGTGAGGGGTCATGGTGCAAATGAAGGTGTTGTAGCGAGTGCTCACCAGCCGTCGGTTAACTTCAGCCTCGGGCATCATCGCCCATAGGGTGGCGAGGGCCCCATGGCTAGTGGGCAGGGCGTGGGGAAAAACGATTTCGGCAATGGGCTTAGTGGCTGGCCACACCGTGAGCTTGCAGACCGGGTCGGTCTGGATCGCTTCGGTGGCTAGGGGCTGGCGGGTAACGGGCACTCGAGTCAGGGTGGTGCTAATGCGCTGGCTGATGCGAAAGCCATTGACGTAGCGGTCCTGGAGGGGCTCGAGAATCTGAAGAATTTCCTGGGTGGTCTGGGGTCGACTCTGGGGAGACTTGGCCATGCAGCCCATGACCAAATCTTCGAGTAATTTGGGAATTTTGATGGTGCTATCCACCTCGCTGATGCGCTTGGGGGATTGGGTTTGGTGCACCTTGTACCAGCCCCCGAAGGTGTGGCTACTGGCCTGCAGGGGCAGGTGGCCGGTGAGCATCTGAAACATCATCACCCCCAGGCTGTAGATGTCGGAGCGGCGGTCGAGTTCGTGCCCCTCCATCTGCTCTGGGGAGGCGTAGGCCAGGGTGCCCATAAAGCAGTTGGTTTGGTCACTATCGACTTGCACCAGCTTGGCAATGCCGAAGTCCAAAATTTTGGCCAATTCCCCTAGGGTGGGGTCTTGCACAATCATGATGTTGCTGGGCTTAATGTCACGGTGAATGATGGGGACTGGCTTGGGCTGACGTTTGAGGATAATGCCTTCATGGGCGGTTTGCAGGCCCAGGCAAATATGTCGAATCAGGCCCAAAAAACGGGGAATAGGCAGGGGCTGGAGGTCGATCAGGTGGCTCAGGCTTTGCCCCTGGATGTATTCCATGACATAGAAGGGTACCTCGTCATCGTTGACTCCGTAATCGGTGACGCGCACCACGTGAATGCTTTTTTGGCCGAGCTGGGCGCAGGTCATGGCCTCCTGCATGAAGCGATCGCGCATTTTTTCGTCCGGCATGGCTTGGGACAGCAGCTTAATGGCGACCTTAATGCTACCCAACAGCAAATCTTCAGCCATATACACTCGGCCCATCGACCCCTGACCGATGGGTGCCAGCAGCTCGTAGCGATTGGCTAATTTAGAGCCTAGGTTTGAATCAGCCATAGGGTGGGGTCAGTCAGTCAATCAATGGAGATCTGGGCCTGTGCTTAGGGCTTTTCCACGGTGCCCGGTCAGACACTTCGCCCTGGCCGCCAGTGGATTAAACAGGATGCTAAAGAGGCACCTAGCGTTCGTTCTGTTTGGCCCAGCGATGCGAGGATATAGGGTTAATATGCCCAGTGATCGCCCAATAATGTTGTTCCACTTTAGTACATTCTTTGGTGTGGCCTTCTGGTGGGGGCTACTGGCGGGGGCTACTGGGTCAGGCTCCCGAGCCAGTAGCCCTCTGGTCTAGTGGTTTAGCGGTGACCCCTGCAGGTGTAGGGTGGCCTCCATGGCGCTGGTGAGGTAGTGACCGGTCATAATGCCGCTGGAAAGGTGGTAGCGATCGGAGTCAAGCCGATAGAGGGTTTCAAACCCGGTGCGCCGCTGGCGATCGCCCAGGGCCCAGTACCGCTGAATAATAGAATCGGGAGCCACCCAGCCCTCCCCCTCGACCCGACCGAGCAGACTATGCTGTAGCACAAAGGTGTACTGGCAGTCACCGCTGGTGAGTCGACCCCGGTACTGCAACGCCATTTCCGTTGGTTGCGTATCGGGTAGCGCCAGCGTCATCACCATGGTAAACCAGTCATCGCGGCCCCAGGCGATTAAAATTCTTCCTTTGACGGGGATGGGTAGCCGGTCTCGCTCCATCCAGTTGCCCTGGAGCGTCCAACGTCCAGGCTCAATTAAAAAGCTATGCACTCAAGCCACTCCCCCAGCCATTGCCATCGCCCATGACATCTCTTGCGTCATCTGTCGTGCATGACCTGCTGTATTCTGTCCTATTTCTTCAGCATACGCTCTATTGCTCCGACTGGGGTACGGGGCGAGAGCACCCCCTACGGTTAGCACACAATTAGTTAGGGGAACCGTTAGAGAACAGGTAGGGGAACCGTTAGAGAACAGGCCAGGGTTCATTGACATATCCCAGCACGACGGGGCACCTGGCTCCGGTGACCGAGGGTAGGTTGCCCGGAAATCTCTGGTGGTGCCAATAGCCTAGGACGGCAAAGGCGATCGCCTCCTTGTAGCTGGCCGATAGGCCCACGGTGTCGGTGGGCTGCACCGGTATCTCTGGCAGGTGGGCCTGCAGGCGGGCCATGAGCACCGGGTTGTGGCTACCGCCGCCGCACACCAGTAGGAGCTCTGGCAGGGCCGGTAGAAAGGTCTGGTAGGCGTGGGCCACCGAGGCCGCGGTGAACTCGGTGAGGGTGGCCATGATATCCATCGGGCCTAGACCTCGGGCTGTCGCCGCCCGGTGGCACTGGGTAAAGAAGTTCCAGCCAAACAGCTCACGGCCGGTGGATTTGGGGGGCGGTTGAAGAAAGTAGGGGTGCTGGAGCCACTCCTCGACTAGGGACTGACAGGGGGTGCCCTGGGCAGCCCAGGCCCCGTCGCGATCGTAGGTTAGCGTGCCCTCCGATAGGGTGTGCATGGCAATGTCCATGAGCGAGTTGCCCGGCCCCGTATCCCACCCCAGTACTTTGGGCGGGGGCTGATCAGGTTGGCGATCCCAGGCGGGTAGATAGGCGACATTGCCGATGCCACCCAGGTTTTGCACGCACCGCCGCTGCTGGGGATGGCTGAGCAAGCACAGATCGACGATGGGCACCAGGGGTGCCCCCTCGCCCCCGGCTGCAATGTCGGCCCGGCGGAAGTCGCTAACGGTGGGGCAGCCCACCTGCTGGGCGATGACGGCTCCGCGCCCCAGCTGTAGGCTATAGCCCAGGCGCAGGGTTCCCTGGCCGGGGAGCGCCGGGCGACCCACCGGACGATGAAACACCGTTTGCCCGTGGGAGGCGATCCGATCGGCGGGGCCAGCCTGGGCGATCAACGCCAGGGCCGCCGCCGCAAAGGCCAGGGCCACCTGATCATCGAGGGTGGCTAGGGCCTCGAGGGAAATCGCTTCCCCGGCACAGAGGGCCAGAATTTGCCGCTGTAGCTCAGCGGGATAGGGCCAGGTGAGGCCGTCGATCAGGGTGATCGTCACACCGTAGCCCTGGCCGCTAAGCTCCACTAGGGCGGCGTCAATGCCGTCTACGGAGGTGCCGCTGATCAAACCAAGCACTCGCATGGGCTATATCGGTAGACGCTCTAGACCTTTGTTGCTGCCGATCACCACCATCAGCCCACCGGCCTTGAGGCGAGTGACGGGGCTGGGGTTAATGTCAAACTGGTCGGGGTGGTTATCTTGGCTGAGGGCGAGGAGCGTGAGTTCGTAGCGGTTGCGCAGATCGAGATCGACGATGGTTTTTTGATCAAAGGCCTCAGGCACAATGATTTCGACAATGCTGTGGTTGGGGTCAATTTCAAACCGATCGAGAATGCCGGGGGAAGTGAGCGATCGCGCCAATTCACACCCCATCTCGTGCTCTGGAAAGACCACATGGTCGGCCCCGACGCGATCGAGCAGCTTGCCATGGATCTCCGACGACGCCTTAGCCACGACGTTTTTAACCCCGGCCTCCTTTAAATTAAGGGTGGTGATAATGCTTTCTTCGACATAGTTGCCGATCGCCACGATCACCGTGTCAAAGTCAGTAATGCCGGCCTCTCGCAGGGCCGAGGGCTGGGTCGTGTCGAGCTGGAGGGCATGGGCGGCAATTTTATCGGTGAGGGCCTGGCTCACCCGCCGGTCGTCGGTATCCGCCGCCAAAACCTCGTGGCCAAGGTTGTTGAGGGTGGTACACACCGCTCGCCCAAACCGCCCCAGGCCAATGACGGCAAACTGACGATTGGGCGATCGCATCTTGCGTAAAAACGTCAGCGATGACAGATTCACAACGGTTGTTTCCCCAGTAGAAAAGCATGGCTCGAGCGCGAGCCTGACCAATCTTATCACCCACCGCCGATCCCCCCACCGCCGGGAGGTTTCAGCTCAATCGCCAGGGGGCAGCTATACGGCAAGAATTCTTTTTTGCTAGGCTAACCTAATGGTTTTGGCCCAGAGGTTGAGAAGGACGTGAATATACAACTTGGTCGCGGTAAGACAGTCCGTAGAGCTTACGGCATTGATGAAATTGCCCTGGTCCCAGGGCCGCGAACCCTGGATCCAAGCCTGGCTGACACCCGTTGGCAGATTGGCGGTATTGAGCGCGACATTCCTATTATTGCCAGCGCCATGGATGGGGTCGTAGATGTGGCCATGGCCATTCGGCTCTCTGATCTCGGGGCCCTGGGGGTGATTAATCTGGAGGGTATTCAAACCCGCTACGACGATCCCAACCCGATCCTCGACCAGATTGCTGCCGTGGGTAACGACGAGTTTGTGGGTCTCATGCAAACCCTCTACGCCGAGCCCATTAAGCCCGCGCTGATCAGACAACGTATTCAGGCGATTAAGGCGGGGGGCGGTGTCGCGGCGGTGAGCATTACCCCCGCTGGGGCGGCTCGGTTTGGGGGCATCATTGCCGCTGCCGGGGCCGACCTGGTGTTTGTGCAGGCCACGGTGGTGTCAACGGCCCACCTGGCTCCCGCCAACATCGAGCCGCTCGATCTGGCGGCCTTCTGTGCTGAGATGCCCATGCCGGTGATTTTGGGCAACTGCGTCACCTACGAAGTGGCCCTTAATTTAATGAAGGCGGGGGCCGCCGCCGTGATGGTGGGCATTGGCCCCGGTGCTGCCTGCACCTCGCGGGGGGTACTGGGCATTGGGATTCCCCAGGCGACGGCGGTGGCTGACTGCGCCGCCGCCCGCGATGACTTCTTTGCCGAGACCGGTCGCTACGTGGCCATCGTCGCCGATGGTGGCTTGGTTACCGGCGGTGACATTTGCAAATGTATCGCCTGCGGTGCCGATGGGGTGATGATTGGCTCGCCCTTTGCCCGAGCCGCCGAAGCGCCTGGGCGGGGCTTCCATTGGGGGATGGCTACCCCCAGCCCGGTGCTGCCCCGGGGTACCCGCATTAAGGTGGGCACCACCGGCACCCTAGGGCAGATTCTCCGGGGCCCAGCTCTGCTCGACGACGGTACCCACAACTTCTTGGGGGCTCTGCAAACCAGCATGGGCACCCTGGGCGCCAAGGATCTGAGGGAAATGCAGCAGGTGGAGGTGGTGATTGCCCCGTCGCTGTTGACCGAGGGCAAGGTGTACCAGAAGGCTCAGCAACTGGGCATGGGCAAGTAGCCCCGCCTCGCGAAACTGGTTTACCTGGGATTAAAAGCCGCTGGATGCTTGGCATCTGGCGGCTTTTGTGGAGTTAGGAGTCGGGAGTCAGGAGGGGTGGTGCGGTAGACTCCTGATGTCTTGATTCAGGGAGAATGTCCTGCGTTGGGGAGATTTTTAGGAAACAAGATACCGCCTAGGGGCGCAGAGCCTGCGCTCCTAGGCGGTATCAAGATGCTCGGGTGTTTGTGTGGTCAGAGCTGCCCTAAGAGGATGTTTGAAAAGGGTACTTCTTGGTGCTCTTGACCCTGCCGCCACCGCAAATACCCTGAGGTATGAGCCACCTTGACCTGCTTTCGCAATATAAAGGCAGACTCTCTCTGGCTTTTCAAACACCCTCTAAGTTGGCATCTAGGGGGATCGTTTAGGCGTCAACCCAGGACAATTTGTCTCAATCTGTTCAAAATTAATGGTTTGCGGTGGCTACTGCGGCTAAAGTAGCTTTACTCCGCTCGGGTGTCATTGAGATCAAAACCTGGAATCTCTGCCCCGAGATTGGCGGTTTAGGCTAGAATCGCTGGCAGATTATGGCAGTAACGAAAGCAATGGCACAGGGCTTGAGACGGAGCAGCAGCATAGGGAGACAGTTTTTGGGTATACATGGCTTGAAACCGAGATCCGTGGCCCTGGGTTTATTCCTGGCTTCCCTGGCCGGGGTCTGGAGCCCAGCTCGGGCCCAGTTTCCACCCTGTCCGCCCCCGGCTGCGAATGAGTATCTGCTGCTGGTGCGCGGCAACACCGAGGCCGAGCGCACCCGGGTGGAAGATCTGCTGCCCTCGAGTAGCACCGTCATGGTCTGTGACTACTTGAACGATGCAGTAGTGCGGGCCGGAGGCTTTACGAATTTGGAGAATGCCAACGCCTGGGCCCAGTACATGACTGAGGTAGAAGGCTTCCAGGCCTTTGTGGCGCGTCCGGCGACTACCGCCACGCAGCCCCCGACGCCAGGTGCTGGTACCACGCCGTCGGCTCCGGGCAATCCCCCCGCCAGTGGCACGACGACTACGACCCCACCGGCGACGAACCCGGCGACGATCGCGGGGCCAACGGCCTACGCTCCCCAGCCCCTGGGCACAGGCTTTGCCGTGCTGGTTGACTACCAGTACCAGCCAGACTATGCGATCGCCATTCAGCGCCAGGTGGGCCAGGCCGTCGGGCTCGCCGTGTATCGCCAGCGCTCCTACCTATTGATCGCCCAAAGCCCCGACATCGCTGGGGCGGCCTCTACTCTAGAAGTCCTCTCCAGCCTGAACATTCCGGGGTTCATCGTCGATAGCCGAGAGGTGGTCATGCTAACGCCGGCGGTGGCGCTGACCGAGTAGTTGCTATAACCCCTGCCCCAATCCTGTCTATCTACCCCCAATTTGTGAGGGTGGACAAATAGGGTTAGGTATTAATAGGCCGGGGCGGCCAGACAGGAAATCATGACGCCCAGAATGGAGCCTGCAATCACCTGAAAGGGCGTATGGCCCAGTAGCTCCTTGAGGCGGTCTTCCCGAAACTCGGGCTTTTCTTGAAAGAGTTCGTCGATAATTTGGTTGAGCACCTTGGCCTGTTTGCCCGCGGCCTGGCGCACCCCCGCCGCGTCGTACATGACAATGATCGAAAAAATCGAGGTGGCGGCAAAGATCGGGCTAGACCATCCCAGGGTTTGACCAATGCCGCAGGCGAGGGCCGTCACCAGGGCCGAGTGGGCGCTGGGCATGCCGCCGGTCTCGACCATTACCCGCAGGTTGAGTTTGCGGTGGCGCACCAGCTCAATGATCGCCTTCAGCCCCTGGGCGGTAAAACAGGCCACCAGAGCCACGATCAGCACGGCATTGTTGAAAATATCGCTAAAAGTATCCATCGGCTCAGGCAAACCCTAGTAGGTACGGGCAACAATATAGTCGGCGATCGCCAGGAGAGGCCGGCGTAGTTCCCCAAACCCGGCCAGGCTCGCTTTGGCGGCTTCAATCAGCTGCTCAGCCTGGCAACGCGACTCCTCTAGCCCCCACAGGCTGGGGTAGGTCACTTTCTGGGCGGTGATGTCTTTGCCCACCGATTTACCCAGGGTCTCAGGGGTGGAGGTGATGTCGAGAATGTCGTCCACAATTTGAAAGGCCAGACCAATGCGCTGGGCGTACTGACGCAGGGTGTCTAGCTCGGCTTCGCTGGCCCCGGCCAGGATGGCCCCAGAGGTGACTGAAATTTCGAGCAGCGCAGCCGTCTTGTGATTGTGGATGTAGTTGAGGGTTTCTAGGGTCACGTCGGGGTTGCCCTCGCTGGCGAGATCGACAATTTGCCCCCCCACTAAGCCTTCGCCTCCCACGGCTTTACCGAGCCCGGCAATCACCCGCAGCACCCGCTCTGGAGTCGCTCCCTGGGTTTGGGTGGCGACATGCTCAAAGGCGTAGGTCAGGAGGGCATCACCGGCCAAAATGGACACGCCCTCGCCGTAGACCTTGTGGTTAGTGAGACGGCCCCGGCGGTAGTCATCGTTATCCATGGCAGGCAGATCGTCGTGGATCAGCGACATGGTGTGGATCATCTCTAGGGCGCAGGCGGTAGGTATGGCCACCCCAGGGCTACCTCCCACCAGCTCGCAACTGGCCAGGCAAAGAATGGGGCGTAGACGCTTGCCCCCCGCCAACAGTGAATAGCGCATGGCCTCGTAGAGGGTCTCAGGGTAGCGCAGGGCTAGAGCCTGGTCGAGGGCCGCTTCTACCTGGGCGCGACGCTCCGCCAGGTAGGCCTTGAGGTCAAAGGGGTTGATCGGGGTCGGTTTGGAATCGAGGGAGTTGGTTTGCACCATGGCGGCAACAGGCAGTTTGAAAACAGAGCGGAAAACAGGTGTGAACTCATCTAGCCCCACGGAGCTAGATGCTTAGATTACAGGCGGCTACGGTAGCTGGTGACGGTGTTCTCCAGCAGCATAGCCACCGTCATGGGGCCAACCCCCCCTGGCACCGGAGTAATGGCCCCTGCCACCGGTTCAACCGAGGCAAAGTCCACATCCCCCACCAGCCGGGCTGAGCCATCGGGCAGCTCGACCCGATTAATGCCCACATCAATGACGACGCTACCGGGCTTAATATCAGCAGCGGTAACCATACCGGGGCGGCCCACTGCCGCCACCAGAATATCAGCTTGCCGCATCAGCGCGGACAAATCTGGGGTACGAGAGTGGGCTACGGTAACCGTGGCGTTGGCCTCGAGCAGCATCAAGGCCATGGGCTTGCCCACCAGAATGCTGCGCCCCACCACCACCGCGCTGACCCCAGCCGGGTCGATACCGGCGGTAGACAGCAGCCGCATAATGCCGTAGGGGGTGCAGCTGCGCAGACCCGGCTCCCCCCGCACCAGCCGTCCCAGGTTGATGGGGTGGAGGCCGTCAACATCTTTGTCAGGGTCGATGGCCAGCAGCAGGGCCACGGCATCGAGGTGATCGGGCAGGGGCAGCTGCACCAGGATGCCGTCTACCAGGGGGTCGGCGTTGAGCTGCTGAATCAGGGCGGCCACCTCTGATTGGGCGACGGTGGCGGGCAGGTGCTGGCCGTAGGAGACCATGCCCACCCGGCTACAGGCCCGCTCTTTGTTGCGCACGTAGGCCGCGCTGGCCGGGTTATCGCCCACCATGATCACCGCCAACCCTGGGGGTCGGTGCCCCTGGGCCGTAAGCGCCTGAATATGGGTGGCCAGATCAGTTTGAATTTGGCTGGCCAGGGTTTTGCCGTCGAGCAGTTGGGTCATGGCTGGGGTGCGCTAACCTGTATCTCGGACTGGGTTGCGTCGGCAGCCTGGGTAACAGGTTGGCCTGAGGTCAAGGATGGGACGCTTTTCCAGTGTCTCAGATTTTACTCCTCTGGAAGCCTGCGATCGCCGCTAAGTCTTGCTATTACCTGCTGTAATCAGCCTCTATGAGCGCCTTAAATCGCCGTTTCACCTACTGTTTTACCTACTGCGGAGTGGTAGGGCTAGCCCTGGTGGCGGTGACCAGCTGCGGCGCCACTGTCGAGGCCACGGTGGGCTATACCCTCCGCGATCGCCTCAGCCGCTGGCCGGGGCTAGCCTGGCTCGACCCCGTGACGCCGATTGCCGCCGTCAGCCAGAACCGGGGTGCTACGGTGTATTTGGCGGGTACCGTCGAGCGTCAGCTGCCCCTGGTGGATCAGGGACTCTACGAACTGGCGGATGACTCGGGTTCGATCTGGGTGCTCAGCGCGGAGGCCCCGCCCCCGGTGGATGCTTCGGTGGCCCTGCGGGCCACCATTCAATACGAGCAAATTTTGCTCCAGGGGCAGAACATTGGCGAGTACTACGCCGAAGAATTAGAGCGTTTACCCTCGGAATAGCCTCTGGAATCCCCCTGTTATCGTCCAGAAGATTTCCGTAATTGCTCGATGGCGTTCTTTCGCCGTTGCAGGGGCGTGGAAAATGGTAGTCTCTTAGAAATGCTGTGTATAGACATTCATACTGGTAGGAGAGGATTAGGTTAAATGAAACAACTGGTTGGCCTACTTGTTGCGCTGGCAGTGCTGTTTAGTTGGGTCAGTGGCCCGGCTGTAGCGCAGCCCATCTCTGGGGCAGACCTTCTGAACGCCCCCCTTGAGGCCATGGCATGGCTGGCAGAAGCTGCCCCCCAAAATGCGGTAGACGCCAAGCTGGGAACTGAATACGGGGCTAAACTCGACCTGAACAATGCCAACGTACAGAATTTTAGAAAGTTTCCGGGGCTGTATCCCACCCTGGCTCGCAAAATTCTGCTGAATGCGCCCTACGATTCTGTTGAAGACGTGCTTGACCTCCCAGGTCTGAGCGAACAACAGCTCAGTATTCTGAAGGTTAACCTGGACAATTTCACCGTCACCGTGACTGACCCTGCCTTTGTGGAAGGGGGCGATCGCTTTAACAACGGCGCTTATAAATAGGTCACAGGTTCTCCTCGGCCATGCTGAGCAGCCCTGGTCTGTCGGGTTAGTCTTGTAGACTGATTCTGGTTGGCCAGGGCTTTTAGTCGTTTACCTGTGGCCTTACCCGTTGGATTTGCCCTTTGGATTTATGGGAGTCGTCCTTGACCCAGCCTGATTTAGCCTCGCCTGCCTCGCCCTCGGACCTTGGTTTTGACCCGTCGGGCTTTGACGTACTGGTGATTGGGGGAGGGGCCGCCGGGCTCTATGCCGCGCTGTCGATGCCATCCCAGTGGCGCATTGGGCTGATCACCAAAGACACGTTGTCAATCTCTGCCAGCGACTGGGCCCAGGGGGGGATTGCGGCGGCCATGGGGACTGACGACACCGTGGCCCTCCATGTCGCCGATACCCTAGGGGCGGGGGCCGGGTTGTGCGATCGCCAAGCCGTAGAACACCTGGCTAGCCTAGCGGCCCCCTGCATTGAGCGCTTGGTCGATCTGGGGGTAGCCTTCGATCGCACCGCAGGCCAGCTGGCCATGACCCTGGAGGCCGCCCACTCCCGTCGTCGGGTGCTGCATGCCGCCGATACCACGGGGCGGGCGATCGTCTCGATCCTGGCGGAGGCGGTGCTCCCACGACCCAACATCACAGTCTTCGAACGGGCCTTTGCCCTCGATCTATGGATGGCGGCCGGGCAATGCCGGGGGGCCCTGGTGGCCCACGATCATCAGCTTCACTGGCTGGCGGCCCAGGCGACGGTATTGGCCACGGGGGGCGGCGGCCAGGTCTATGCCCAAACCACCAACCCCGCCGCCAGCACCGGGGATGGGGTCGCGATGGCCTGGCGGGCCGGAGCCCAGCTGAGGGATCTCGAATTTGTACAGTTTCACCCCACGGCGCTGGCCCAGCCGGGAGCACCGCCCTTTTTGATCAGCGAGGCGGTGCGGGGGGAGGGGGCCCACCTGGTAGATAGCCAGGGCGATCGCTTTGCCTACGACTACCACCCCGACGGTGAACTGGCTCCTCGGGATGTGGTGAGTCGGGCCATTTTTCACCACCTGCAAAAAACGGGGGAGGGCCAGGTGTGGCTCGACATGCGCCCGATTCCGCCCGATCGATTGCAGTACCGGTTTCCCAATATTTTGCGGGTCTGCCGCACCTGGGGCCTCGACCCGCTGACCGAGCCCGTGCCCGTGTCTCCGGCGGCCCACTACTGGATGGGGGGCATTACCACCGATCTCCACAGCCAGACGACGGTGCCGGGCCTCTACGCCGTGGGCGAAAACGCCAGTACGGGCGTCCACGGGGCCAACCGCCTGGCCAGTAATTCGCTGCTGGAGTGCCTGGTCTACGGGGCTGAACTGGCCAACCTACCCCTGCAAGCGGGCCAGGATTGGGGCCAGGATGCCGCCCAGAAGGCCCTGGCTCTCGATGATGCTGTCTTGCTTTGGGCTCAGGAGCAGGCAGCGGATGCCCTGGCTACCCTCGATCGGCAGCGGGAACAGCTGACCCAACTGATGTGGGCCGCGGCGGCCATTAGCCGGGATCAGGCGGGGTTAGAGGGGGCGATCGCCACCCTAGCGGCCTGGCGCACCGAGTGGCAGCAGCATCCTCTCCAACGGCTCAAAACTCTGCCGCCTGGCGCGGTCAGTCAGTTGCCAAAGCCGTTAGGCTGGCCCCTGATACGGGCCTGGGGGGAACTGGCCAACCTCTACGATATTGCCTGGTTGATCCTTAACAGCGCCGCCTTCCGTACCGAAAGCCGGGGCGGCCACTTTCGCCAAGACTATCCTGCCACTAGTCCCGAGTGGCAGGTACATACGGTGGTGGCGGGCGATCGCTGGCAGAAATCCTCTCCCATCAGCGGATAGATCTCTTCCTCGTCCGAGGTCGGGCAGACACAGGGGTCTGCCCCTACCCACCCACCTACCTCCGCCTAGTCTGTCTAACGGCTTTCCGTTTAGATTTAGCCTTGCGTTTCGACCTCCCTCGCGTTCCCTTGGCGGCTGAGGATAGCCAGTCGGCCACGTAGTGGCTGAGGGCACCCAGCTCTAGGCCCACCACCAAGGCCAGCCACCAGGGCCAGTAGGTCACTAAGACCCAGCCTAGCCCGTCGACTAATTCTCCCCAGGTGAGGGCGGTGCGCTGGGCGCTGTTGAGCAGATCGACCACAAGGAGGCCGCCCAGGCTGAGCCATAGGGAGATGTACAAAACCCGAACCATGGTGCCGATGATCGGCCCGTGGGACCACCGCGATCGGTGGCGCATGCTGCCTCGGTAGGGGAGCCAGATCCACCGGAACCAGCCCCAGCGTTTGTACTGCACCGAGTGAATATCTAAATCGGGGCCCAGTACCCAGCCGCCGAGCAAAAACCCTAGGCAGACTACGGTGGTGAGCCAGCCGCTGAGGGTGAGGCGAAGGGTAACCAAAACCACCAGGGGTAAGGCCCAGAGGGTGATGCGATCGTGGGTGCGGCCTGAGGACATGGCACAGATGTACCAGGATTTTGCGATCGTGGCAAGCTATTTCACACCATCGTTTTTGTGGTGATGTTCGGCTCCATTCTCTTTAGGCCCAACTGCCGAGGCGCTACAGGGCCCATTGGGGCGAAATTCCGACTGTGAAGGCTTGGCAAACGGTAGGCCGTGAATCAAAAAGACTGTCCTATCGGACAGTATTAGAACCGGGAAATCTAGACTTAATGCCTGACCTAATTTCCAGGCTCTGGTCATACTGGATGGATGCCCAGCGACTTCGTTCTGATTGACTACAGCCGAGATTGGTGGGATTAGCCCTATAAAGATTTACTCGTCGGCCTGAGGTCATCTAGGGGGGCAGCCTGCCTGAGGTATCCTGGGACAGATGCAATCTGGTCTATCGCTATGAACCGTTGGTATCGTGCAGTCTTGGCCGTGGTCTTGGCCGTGATGATCGGCAGCAGCTCAACGGCAGTGGCCGCCCCCCTGGAAGGGCAACCTCGCTTCTGGCATTCGTATTATTTCGGCCCGGCGGGCTACTAAACAGGAACAAAAGCAATACCAAAGGTTTTTGCCATGAGAGAGGAATACGACTTTTCACAATCTGTGCTTAATCCCTACGTCAAAAAACAGGTAACGATTCGCCTAGAAGAAGACGTAGTTGACTACTTCAAAGGCCTGTCTGAAGAAACCAAGATTCCCTACCAAACTCTG
>Ga0169931_10000776_pt1 | contig 53175 bp, 49 predicted proteins | sample Kivu_15m_20L_FD_129675 | JGI IMG/M metagenome (GOLD analysis project Ga0169931, IMG submission 129675) | Freshwater microbial communities from Lake Kivu, Western Province, Rwanda to study Microbial Dark Matter (Phase II) - Kivu_15m_20L... | ecosystem: Environmental > Aquatic > Freshwater > Lake...
ACGACCGGGACGCTCAAATACCGTAAGGTTGATCTGGTCAGGGATGGGTTTGATCCGATGAACACATCAGACCGTCTTCTCGCGGTCGACACTGTGAATCTGACCTTCACCCGGATAACCCCGGAGATGCACCGGGACATCATCAGCGGTAAGCAGCGACTATAGCCTGCTTCGGCCGAGGCGCAGGCCCTTAGCGGGGCGATCATCTGGCTATGTGGTCCCTCGCACCGTCGACAGCCGGTTCGGCCGGGTTCCAGATGGGCGAGGACAATCACAGGGCGGGTCTGTAGAGTGACGGCATGAACAGCTCTTTTCGTCCTGCCCGTGCGATTTTAGAACTCGACAGCCGCTTTTACAGGGAGGTCGCACCAGCTGCGTTTCCTCAGCACATTATCCGCTGGAGACATCAGCGATGGGCGCAGCAGCTTGGTCTTGGAGAGCTGGACGCCGCATCCTGGATACGACATTTCGGGACATTCGCCCCATTTGAGGGATCCATTGAAGCTCCTCTTGCGCTGGCTTATCATGGACACCAGTTTGGAACCTATAATCCATTTATTGGCGATGGACGCGGCTTCCTCTTCGCGCAGATGCTGGATGAGCAGAACCGCCTTCTTGATTTTGGAACCAAGGGATCAGGCCGCACGCCCTGGTCGCGCACCGGCGATGGGCGCCTCACGCTAAAGGGCGGAGTGCGGGAGGTTCTGGCTGCCGGTATGCTTGAAGCTCTTGGCGTTTATACCTCCAAGGCCTTTTCGCTGATTGAGACAGGAGAGGGCCTGTCACGCCATGATGAACCTTCGCCAACACGCTCATCCGTCCTCGTCAGGCTTTCGCATAGCCATATACGCTTCGGGACGTTTCAGAGGCTGAGTTATGAGGGGGACGCAGACGGGATCGGCAGGCTGGTAGAGTACTGTATCCGTCACTATCATCCCCATGCACAGGGGACAGACATGGAGGCGTCGGCTGCCGGTCTGCTGCGGGAAATCATAAAATCCAGCGCCCGTCTGGCTGCTCAGTGGATGGCTTCAGGCTTTGTCCACGGTGTTCTCAACACCGACAACATGGTCGTCACAGGTGAGAGTTTTGACTATGGGCCCTGGCGTTTCCTGCCCTATTCTGATCCCAGTTTTACAGCCGCCTACTTTGATGAAAGTGGACTTTACGCCTATGGACGTCAGCCATCCGCCGTTCTGTGGAATCTGTCCCAGCTGGCCGCCTCTTTGAGCCTGGTGTCCACCCCCTCGCTGCTGGAGGCGGAGCTCGGGCGTTTTGAAACAATGTATCGGCTGGCCTTTCGTAAGAACATGCTGGGCATGCTCGGCCTGACATCCGGCGGAGATGACCGGGATATCGCCCTGTTCAAGGAGCTCTTCGGATGGATGGCGCAAACGCGCGCCAGGTGGCCACAGGTCTTCTTTGACTGGTTCTGCGGGGCAGCCAGCGAGCAGAGAGCGGCGGTAAGTCCGCTTTCAGAGCTCTACCGCCAGGCGCCCTTCGAGATCGCCCGCCGCCTGATCATGGAGCAGGAACCAGACGCTCCCGGACGTCTCCTGCATCCTTATTTTGCCTACCCTGCGCCCGTCTCCCTCGTCATTGAGGAGGTTGAGGCCATCTGGAAGCCTATCGCGGAGGCCGATGACTGGAGCCTGTTCAGAGACTGTATGGATCATATTGAAACGGCAAGACAGGCGCTGGGGTTGTCGGTCGAATCAGAGAAAGAGATATAAAAACAATCACATAAATACATTTCTGAATGCTCCGCCAGGAGGCGGGACTACACTTTTATTAACCGTTACTCGGCGAGAATGCTTCGTCCAGGGAGACGTAATACGCCGATGACGTCGCCGCCGCCTCTGTTGAGTTCAGGCTCCTCGCCTGAGGTGATCGCCCAGTGCCTGGCAAGCGCCACCGAGCACTTCCTGAATGTAGCTTCCGAAGCCTTCGCGCTCGTTGATCAGGATGGCCGCGTTGTACGGGCGAACATCGCCTACCGCCGTCTCACGGGCCCGGCGGGCGGGGCGCATGATGTCTCGATTTTGTCCTACATTGACACCGACAAACGTGAGGCGATGCGCGATGCGCTTCGCAGCCTCAGTGACAGGTCGCCTGTCCGCGCAATGCAGATCTGCTTTCGTATCGGTGGTGAGACGCGGCTGATCGATGCGGAAATTTCATTGACGCCGCAGGCCGGACTCATCGCCTTTATCGGAAGGGATGTCACCCGCCAGGATCTGCTCGAACGTGAACGCCTTGAGACGGCTACGGCGCGGGACGCAGTCGAACAGGTGGGCGATATAGGACACTGGCGTGTTGGACGCGATTTCAAAATGATCTGCTCTGCGGGCGCTTCGCGCATTCTGGGGCTAGACCCTGCTGCACCGCCGCCCGTTCTCACCGATCTGCTCGAGATGATCCTGCCGGAAGACAGAGAGAGCGCCTTCCAGGCGGTTCGCGAAGGCCTATCCAGTCGCAAGCCTGTGCGGCACACTGTCCGCCTGCGTCGTTCGGATGGAGCAAGGCGGATCCTGCGCATTGCGGGCGCTTTCTGTGTGGATGCCCAGGGAGCTGTAGAGGCGATGCACGGCGTTGTTGTCGACAAATCCGACGCACACGCCGCCCTGCAGGCCGCTCTGAGCGCCGATTCAATCGTCCGTCGTTTTGTCCAGTCTGCGCCCATGTCCATCTGCATGTGTGATACAGAACTACGTGTGATGATGGCGAGCGCCAGCTGGATTGCTGAGCACAATCTGACGGAAGAGGATGTCCTCGGCCGAAACATCTATGAGATCCAGCCGTGGATCCCGGAGAAATGGCGCATCATGCATCGCCGCGTGCTGCGAGGCGAGACCATGAGCCATGAGAGCGACCCCTATGACAGCCCTGGCGGAGACAGGCGCTGGCTGAAATGGTCAGCGGCCCCCTGGCATGATGGTCAGGGCAGAATTGGCGGCATGATCGCGGTCCATAAGGACGTGACTGCTTTCGTGCAGGCTCAGCACGACATTGAAAGCTCCCAGGAGCGTATGGCCCAGGGTATGGCGATTACCCAGATGATGATCTGTGAACTCGACTTTGAACTGCGCGAGACGCACATAGAGGGTGACTGGGCTCGCTTCTTTCCGGGGCGTCCGACCGTCGAGTGTCTGACGGGAGGGGACAGCTGCATTCATGCCTCCGACCGGGACATGCTTGGATATAAGTGGCGGACGCATCTGGCTGGGGGGGCGCCCTATACCGCCGAGTATCGTGTTACGCAGGCAGATGGACACGAGATCTGGCACGCTGCGTCGATCCGCATTCTCAAGACCGTAAAGGGCTCGCCGGCGCGGGCTTTTGCAGTGATTCAGGACATCACTGCCCGCAAGCAGGCCGAACTCAAGGCTATGGAAGCTGAACAGCGAGCGCTCGTAGCTGCAGCCGCAAAGTCAGATGTCCTCGCAAATATCAGCCACGAGATACGTACGCCTCTGAATGGGGTCCTTGCTGTTTCAGAGGTCCTGGGCCGTACCGAGCTGAGTGAGCGCCAGAGCGAGATGGTCCGGCTGATCTCGACCTCGGGTAAAACGCTTCTGCGGGTTATGGACGACCTGGTGGACTTCTCGCGTCTTGAGGGTGAGGAAATCAGAACTGAAATTCGAGCGTTTGATCTTGAAGAGGTTCTGCGCGCCGCAAGTGAAGCGGCGCGAAAGCGCGTAGAAGAAAAAGGTCTGCGGTTCGAAGCCTTCCTCTCCGCCAGCTGTGACGGAATCTATCGCGCTGATCCTCTTCGGATCGGCCAGTTGCTGGCAAACCTTGTCAACAATGCGATTAAACTGACCGATGAAGGGCAGATCAGCGTCTCGCTGGCTGTTGATGATGTCCCCGGTGGCGAGACGATGTTGCGGATGTCGGTGACCGATACTGGCGCCGGATTTACTCCCGAGCTTGCTGAGCGTGTATTCGATCGCCTGGAGCATTCTGACCTGGCGGGGTCCCGCAGATATCGCGGGCTGATGCTGGGTCTGTCGATCGTCAAACGCCTTGTGGAGCTTATGCATGGCAGGGTGTCGCTCCGTTCGAGGCTCGGCGCGGGCTCGACGTTTGAAGTGTTGATTCCCCTCTCAAGAGATCGCATTGCTGCGCTCGGCTCCCTCAAGGCTGTAGCAGCGGAGGATGTCGATACGGAAATGCGGGTCGCAGACCTTCGCCTGCTCGTGGCCGAAGACAATCCGATGAACCGCCGGGTGATCGAGCTTCTTCTTGCGCAGAGCGGACTTGAATTGACCTTCGCTGAAAATGGTAAGGAGGCGCTGGAGTGTTATTCGGCGGCGCCATTTGACCTGATACTGATGGATCTTCAGATGCCGGTGATGGGTGGTCTTGCTGCTATGCGTGCGATACGCGCACTCGAAGAAGCCACTGGACGTGTGGCGACCCCTATTGTTGCGGTGTCAGCTAACGCGACTGACGAACATGTTCATGAGGCCAGAAAGGCGGGAGCGACTGACCATGTCGCCAAGCCTGTCATTCGTGATGCATTGCTCGATGCGATCGCCCGCCATACCCGCCGCCGGGCCGGACCGGACATTGCGATGCGGGAGGATGTCTATCTGGATGAGCTCGATCTTGCCGGCTGATCAGCGGCAGGCGCCTCAGTCTGTGAAGTAGGCGCGGAAAAACTCGCCAACACCTCCCGGTGCATAAACGCCGAGCATGACCAGTCCGAGCGTCAGGATATGCAGGGCGGCAATCATGCCCGTCACAGTCACGAAGCCGGGTTTATACGTCTTGTGTCGCAAGACGTGCTGGGCAAGAAGCCCCCCGACAATGCCGAAAGCCAGATCTGCAAGATGCAGGCGGCGTTCCGGTGCGCGCCATTCGCGCTTTGCAGCCGCACGTTTGTCGGCTGCATAGAACATCCACGAAGCCCATCCGCCGACGACATAGAGAAAGCCTACCCAGATACCAAACCGGTCCAGCAGGAGATTATTGGCCAGCATAGCGATGATGGTTGCGGCGGTGGCCGTTCTGACAGATATGCTACGCAGGCCCCGCGGTGTATCGCCCGAAGCGGGAGCCTTGGCGGACGCGGCGCCAGTTGATGGTGGGCCTGCTGCTGGCGGGCCTGCTGCTGGCGGTCTGCTGGTCGTGTCCTGACCCGACGCTTCAGGAGGGGCAGGTATATCCATTATGCGTGCTTTGACCGCGGCGGGGCGGCCACCGGCGCCTTCGCCGACTTCGTAGGACAGACGATCGCCGGCCTTGGGACGGTCGATGCTTTTCCCGATAGATTTCATGTGGACATAGATTTTCGACCCGTCAGGGCGGCGTATAAAGCCAAAGCCCCGGGCGTCATGCCAGTCCTCAAGAATACCTGTTTCTCGCGCCACGCAGGCTGGCTAGCCGGACTTGTTTACGCGGTTACTAACGAGATCGTCGACAACTGCCGGATCAGCAAGCGTTGAGATATCCCCCAGATTAGAGAAGTCATTTTCTGCAATCTTGCGCAGGATACGACGCATGATTTTGCCCGACCGCGTCTTCGGCAGGCCCGGAGCAAACTGTATCATATCAGGCGTGGCGATCGGCCCGATTTCCTTGCGTACCCAGCCTACCAGCTCCCTTCGGAGGTCATCCCCCGGGGTCTCGCCAGCCATCAGCGACACATAGGCATATATGCCCTGTCCCTTGATGGTGTGCGGGTAGCCAACAACGGCGGCTTCAGCCACCTTGGGATGCGCAACGAGGGCGCTTTCAACCTCCGCGGTTCCAAGGCGATGGCCCGATACGTTGATCACGTCGTCGACCCGGCCTGTGATCCAGTAATAGCCATCCTCATCGCGGCGGCAGCCGTCGCCCGTGAAATATTTGCCAGGATAGGCCCGGAAGTAGGTATCCACGAAGCGCGCATGATCGCCGTAGACGGTGCGCATCTGACCGGGCCAGCTGTCCAGTATGCACAAATTGCCAGCGCCGGCCCCCTCGACCACCTCGCCTCTGTCATCGACAAGCTGGGGGCGTACCGAAAAGAAGGGCTTTGCTGCAGATCCGGGTTTCAGTGCATGAGCGCCGGGAAGGGGCGTCATCAGCGTAGCTCCGGTTTCGGTCTGCCACCACGTATCTACGATCGGGCAGCGCTGCTCGCCAACCACCCTGTAATACCACTCCCACGCCTCAGGATTGATCGGTTCGCCTACCGAGCCCATCAGTCGCAGCGACTGACGGGAGCTGGATTTCACGAACTCATCGCCCGCCCCCATCAGCGCCCGGAGCGCTGTCGGCGCCGTATAGAAGATTGCTACCTTATGCTTGTCGACGGTCTTCCAGAAACGGGAGGCGTCAGGCCAGGTTGGTACGCCCTCGAACATCAGCGTCGTCGCCCCATTCGCCAGGGGGCCGTAGACGACATAGGTATGACCGGTGACCCAGCCAACATCAGCCGTACACCAGAAAACTTCGCCCGGCCGGTAGTCGAAGACGATCTCGTGGGTCATTGACGCCCAGACAAGATAACCGCCCGTTGTATGCAAAACCCCCTTTGGCTTACCCGTTGATCCCGATGTATAGAGAATAAACAAAGGATCTTCGGCGTTCATTTCTTCCGGATCGCAGTCGTCTGTCTCATCCTTGGCCAGAACACTGTAGTACGCGTCGCGACCCGGTTGCAGGGTGATGGGACCTCCGGTACGCTTGATAACAATGACGCTGGTGACGGGCGAGCGTTCCCCGAGACGCTCGATCGCCTCGTCAACGTTAGCCTTAAGGGGTGATGACCGTCCGCCGCGTACGCCTTCGTCCGCGGTGACGATACAGGCCGATCCGCAGTCGGCTATCCGGCCCGCAAGACTGTCGGGAGAAAAGCCGCCAAACACGACGGAGTGAACGGCGCCGATACGGGCGCAGGCCAGCATCGCGTAAGCGGCCTCAGGGATCATCGGCATATAGATCGTGACGCGGTCTCCTTTTCTGACACCCTGCCGCTTCAGTACATTCGCAAAACGGCAGACTTCGGAGTAAAGCTCCGCGTAAGAAATACGCCGCGAGACCGAAGGGTCGTCCCCTTCAAAAACGATGGCGGTGACATCCGCTTTGTGAGGAAGGTGCCGATCGATACAATTTACCGATACGTTCAGCGTGCCATCCTCAAACCATCTGACAAAGAGGTCATGAGGGTCGTTCGTCCGTGAAATGTCCCAGTGGACGTTCTTTACCCGGCTGTAGGGGCGCATCCAGCGAAGCCGGCGCCCGTGCTCGCCCCAGAAAGCGTCAGGATCTTTCACAGAGGCCGCGTACATCGCCTCATATCTGGCGCCGTCCACAAGCGCCCTTGCGGCGAACTCCGGGGATACAGGGTAAACATGCGTGTCTGACATACCGGGGTCTCCCACATAGCGCCCTTCAGAACGTTACCTGCAGGCGTCTGTCTATTGCGCATGTAGATGAAGCGCCAGCCGTGTCCAAGCCGCAAATGCGTCGCTGGCGCTCGCAGACTCTCTGCTTCGGGGAGGCGCCCCGGCCTGCCGCTTCCGACCAGCTCTCCGGCTGATACGGACGGCATCGGCTCCCATGCCGCGCCATCACCAGATTTACGGGCGCGCCCGGCAGGTGTTGGCCGCAGGCAGTTCTAAAGCGGGCCGTCTGAGATCGAAACGCGGCGCGGATTTTATCAAGGCGGTCCGGCGGCCGGGCGCGGGTTGACCAGGGTCAGGGATATAGCGCACCAGATGTGAGTGCGATGTCAATCCAGTCGCGACCACTATGGAATCACGGGCCATGAGTTCAGCATCAGGCGATCCGGCCACGCAAACCTGTCATCTCGATGTCCTCATCGTGGGCGCCGGCATATCGGGAATTGGAGCAGCCTATCATCTCACCACCCAGTCGCCCGGGACGACCTTTCTCGTCCTTGAGTCAAAGGAGCGTTTTGGCGGCACCTGGGCCACGCACAGGTATCCTGGCGTACGTTCGGACAGCGACCTCCATACATTCGGCTATCGCTTCAAGCCGTGGGTTGGACCGCCGATCGCGACCGGCGCAGAAATCCTCCGGTATCTGGAGGATGTCGTGACGGAAAACGCCCTCGCAGGCTACTTCCGCTTCGGTCACGTGGTGAGGCGGGCCGAATGGTCGAGCCGGGATAACATCTGGAGCGTCGAAGCGATCCGCCAGTCAGATGGCCAGGTTCAGTCATTCACCTGTGGTTGTCTCTGGATGTGTCAGGGCTACTACAGGCATGAGAAAGGTTATACGCCGGACTGGCCAGGGCTGTCAGATTTCGCCGGCCTGGTCATTCATCCTCAGACCTGGCCTGAACATCTCGACTACGCCAACAAGCGCATGATCGTGATCGGTTCTGGAGCTACGGCTGCTACGCTGATACCGGCGGTAGCCGATAGGGCCGCTCATGTGACGATGTTGCAGCGTTCGCCGACCTATTTCATTCCTGGACGTAACGCCATCGAGATTGCGGAGCAACTTCGCCAGCTGAACGTGGATGAGGCCTGGATACATGAGATCACGCGGCGCCAGATCCTGAAAACACAGGATGAGTTCACACGCCGCGCGCGCCAAGAGCCCGATGTCGTCAAGGCCGAACTTCTGTCGGCTGTGCGACAGTTTCTGGGTGATAGCTATGACATTGAAAAACACTTCACACCCACCTACCGGCCCTGGCGTCAGCGGATAGCATTCATCCCGGATGGAGATCTGTTCCGGAGCATCGCGTCGGGTAAGGCTTCCGTCGTCACGGACGAAATAGAACGCTTTACCCCATCCGGCATCCGTCTGAAGTCTGGCGCTGAGCTGGAGGCCGATATCATCGTCACTGCGACAGGATTTGATCTCAGTCCGCAGGGTGATATCGCTTTTTTTGTCGATAGTCGTCCTGTTGCGATGAAGGATACGGTGACATACCGCGGTATGATGTTTACCGGTCTGCCGAACCTGGTCTGGGTGTTCGGATATTTTCGCGCCAGCTGGACCCTGCGTGTCGACCTCGTCTGCGATTTCGTTTGCAGACTTCTGCGTCACATGAAGGACACCGGAGCCCGACGCGTTGAGGTTGTCATCCCAGAAAGTCTGGCTGACATGGAGCAGTTGAGCTGGATCGATCCGGACGACTTCAACCCTGGCTATCTTATGAGGGGCATGCATCTTCTGCCCCGGCGGGGGGCTGAGAGGTCCTGGCAGCATACGCAGGACTATTGGGGTGAAAAGGACGAGTTCCCGACAATTGATCTGACCGGGGAAGAGTTTGTTTATGATGGGATCAGGAGGAGGCCAGAAGCTGCGGAACAGGCCTCCTGATCCTTAACCAACGAACGCTTTCTCGATCACGAATTCGGATGGATGGGCGTTGGAGCCTTCCCTGAGGCCTGCTTTCTCGCAGATGGTCTTGACATCACTGATCATGTCGAGCGAGCCGCATACCATCACCCGGTCGCAGGCCGGGTTGAGGGGCTCAACGCCGAGGTCACGGTAAATCTGTCCATCCTCGAGGCATGTCGTTATGCGCTTCTGGTTTGCCCAGGGCTCCCGCGTGACAGTTGTGTAGTGGACGAGACGGCCGGCAAATTCTCCGCACAACGGGTCTTCAGCCAGAGCTGCAACACATTCCTGACCATATCGCAGCTCGCCCACCTGCCGACAGGTGTGGGTCAGGATCACCTGGTCAAAGCGTTCATAGGTATCCGGATCCCGGATAATCGATGCGAAGGGCGCTATGCCGGTGCCGGTCGACAGGAGATAGAGCCGTTTTCCCGGGGTAAGTGCGTCATGGACAAGCGTACCGGTCGACTTCCGTCCAAGCAGGACCTTGTCGCCCGGCTGGATCAGCTGGAGCCGCGATGTCAGCGGCCCATCTGCGACCTTGATTGAAAAGAATTCCAGTTCCTCGTCCCAGCTCGGGCTGGCGATGGAGTAGGCGCGTAACAGCGGTTTGGCGGACGTGTCCTCAAGGCCTATCATTACAAATTCGCCTGAGCGGAACCGGAAAGCGCCAGGCCGTGTGATCCGGAAGGCAAACATCCGGTCGGTGTAATGGCGGACCGACAGAACTGTCTCCTCTGTGGGGGCGTTGGGAGACTTTGCCTTCTCGGCAGGCGGGGGGGCGACCTGATTCATAGCATTCCGAACAGCTCAGAGCCCCTGATCCGGGGCTCTTGTCAGCGGTCTGGACCTAGGAGTTTGGCCGGGGAAAAGCAACTCAAGCCAGTGTTTAGCGGAAAACCTGCCAAAAGGCCCGGCCGAGGGGGCAAGTGAGCGGGCCCGAAGACCATTTTTGACAGCGTACATGTCTGAACCTACCTACTATGGTAAAGCCCGGTCGCCCGGACATCGCCAGCAAAGGACGTTCCCAAGGTGTCGCGATTGCTCAGCATCCTGCTTGGCGCGCTTGCCCTGATCGCAGCGGTCGTCGGCATTCGTTCGCTGATGCCTGACGGGGATACAACCCCCGATGTCACGGCTGACCGTATCCCGACCCTCGACCGCGCTCTTCCGGAAGCCCCCGGACAGCATTCCGGCGCCGTCATTTTCGTGCGCTCCAGCGCTCAGAAAAGAACGCTTTATCTTTCGCTGGCCGGACGCAGCGAGGCAGAGGTGGCCCAGGTCGCTTTCGGTGCAGCGGGAAAAGTGACCCCGACAGGCGCCAGGGAGGGCGATTCCGTTACCGCAGGAGCGCTCATCTGCGGGCTTGATGTTGAAGGGGCTGCCGCAAGGCTGAGGCAGGCGGAAGCTGTCGCCGAGCGCAGGCGAGACGCCCTGGCCAGCGCCCGGACCCGTCTTGCCAGCGGGTGGGTTTCGCAAGCCTGGGTAAAAACCGCCGAGAGCGAACTTGAGGAGGCCGAGGCTGACCTCGACATCGCCCAGGCCGAATTCAACCGGACCCAGGCGGTTGCGCCCTTTCGCGGCGTACTTGAATCGAAAGTGGCGGTTCCAGGCCAGTTTGTCAGTCCTGGTTCGCCGTGCGGTTCTGTCGTGCGGCTTGACCCCATCACCTTTGTCGCCGGAGCCAGCGATCGTCAGGCGGCCCAGATTACCCCGAAGGCGCCGGTCAAGATCCGGCTGTCAGACGGCAGGGAGATTAAAGGCGTCGTCAGCTACGTCTCGAAGGTCGCCGACCCGCGATCGCGCAACTTCCTGGTCAAGGTTGCGGCGCCTAATCCGGGTAATCGGATTCCCGTCGGACGTACGGCCGAAATGCGGGTTGATATCGGCCCGGGCAGGGCTCATCGGGTATCTCTCAAACTCCTGACGACCGACGAACAGGGTCGGCTGGGTATTCGCTACCTCGATGTCGGCGGAGTGGTCAGTTTTTCTGCGGCCGACATCATTGAAGACGGTGAGGAGGGCGCCTGGGTCAGCGGTCTGCCAGACGAGGCGCAGCTTGTCGCCGAGGGTCAGGAGGGCGTACGCCCGGGAATGAGAGTGACCCCGGTTGTACGCGATGAACCGCCTGTGACGCGCGAATGAGCCTCATGGTTCGCGCTGAGAAGCGTAGCGGGTTTCGAAGGCCTGTGTTCGTTCGGCGGGAGCATAGCCTGATGCGAGATACAGCTTAAGGCGGCGCTCCCGTTGCGGTCCGATTGGCACACTCAGATACCCGATGTCCTGGATCATCCTGAAGTCCTGACGGATCATGGCCCGCAGCCATTCTGAACCACTGGCGACAAGTACCCGGACATCTTCACCCGGCCGCATTTGTCCTTCCTGCTCGGCGTGACTATGAGCGATGGCTCCGCGACGCCAGGCGCGAACCGGAGGCAGAGACTGGTTGCGTCCATAGTAATCCAGGCCGTGCCAGAGTTCGCGGTCATCGACCATGATGGCTGTCGTCCGAATGTCGCTGGCGCGGGTGGACAGCTCAGCGACGGTCTCCTTCCATCCACGCACGCCCTTCATTGCCGAGGAAAGGCCAGATGTCTCGGCAAAGCCAGGAACGACCCATGCGAGGCTGAACAGCAGGCCGATCGCGACGTTCAGACCGACGCCTGCCTTGATCCAGAGGGCGACCGAACGCCATGCTCCCGTCCTGCCGCTCGCCTGCCGGCTAAACATCCGGTCAATCCAGGAGGCGAGGAGCACGCATGCGCCGGGGTAGGCGATGGCGGCCCAGTTGGCGTGCGCACGGGAGAGGATTTCCTGACCCAGGATAACAATCAGGGGTGGAGCAATAAAGCAGATCAGCCAGACCTCGCGTCGCGCGATGTCTGAGCCGTGACGCCCCGCTATGAGAGCCAGACCCCCCAGAAGCACAATCAGCATGACGGGTCCGAACACGGCAGCCTGATCGGCGAGAAAGGAGCCGACCCTCAGGACGTCGACGTCGGCGCTCTCGAAATTGGCGTTGTCGGCCGTATGGCCGATGGTCGCAAAGTCATTAGCCGCATTCCACAAAAGGTTCGGCGTAAGAACAAGCAGAGAGCAGCCGAGCAAAACCCCGCCTGCGGGGGAGAGCACTGATCTGCGCATGTCACGATCGAGGAGGGCCGCCAGCGCGATGCCCCCGTAGATGTAGAGGGCGGCATACTTCGCCAGCATGGCTAAGCCGAGCGCAAATCCGGCAAGGGCTGCGTCTGCAAAGCCACCGCCCCCCCGGAAGCGCCAGAGGAAATAGATCGCCGCAGCCGATGCCGGCAGAAGGACGGCGTCGGTCGACATGATGGCGGATGACAGAAATACACCCGGCATCAGCAGATAGACCGCGCTGGCCCATGCGCCGGTCCTGATGCTGAATGCGTCCCGTCCAAGCAGGAAAAGCATGAAAGCCGCCCCGCCGTGCAGGATGGGCGCAAAGAAACGGATCGCCCATTCCCCATCGCCGAACAGCGTCGTTGAGGCCGCGATCATCCAGGCGATCAGAGGAGGCTTGGAATAGTATCCGAAAGACAGCTCGTGCGACCAGCGCCAGTACTGCGCCTCGTCCGGTCCGATCTCGGCGGGAGATGCGACAACCACGACAAGGCGCGCGAGCACGACAAGGAGAATAGCCAGACCCGCACTGAGCGTCGGCCGCCGGCCAAGATCATTCAGAAAGCTCATAGGTCGAACGTGTATGCGGGTATCAAAGGCGTGTCACCCTTTGCTGCGGGCGCCCGTCCGCTTTGGCGGGGTCTGCCGGTGCACTGTACCAAAAACAACGCGGCGGACCCCGGGGGGATCCGCCGCGCCAGGTTTTCGTTGGTCAGGCTGTGCTAAGGCGCAGCCCGGCCGCGTTTGCCTCTAGAACTTGGCTCCCACCGTCACCAGCGCAGTGCGCGGTGCGCCAATGCCGAAGGTGCGCGGCGAGCCCGAGCGCGATGTCACAGCCGATGTCGGGTTGATGTCCGCAATCGTGCGCGCGTTCGTGCCGGAGGAGATGTTTCCAGCATAGAGTTCGTCGAACACGTTCGTGATGTTCAGCTGAACGAAGGTGTCCGCAAATCCCACAAGGCCGCCAAGGTCATAACGGGCGTCGAGATCGACCGTTGTGTATTCGGGGACCACTTCGTCGTTGACGTCGGTTGTGAACCGCTGATCGACATACTTCGCCTGGACCCCAAACGATAGCTCGGGCGTCGCTTCCCAGTCGGCGCGGGCGGTGTACATCCATTCGGGGGTCTCAACCACGCGTTTGCCCTGAGTGGGAATGAACAGACCCAGCCGCTGGCCGGGGGTGCAGCCCGTCACGCCCGACGTCGGGCAGGTGTAGGACGTCACCAGCTGGTCTTCCTGGAGCTTGGCGCTCGTATAGGTGAACGAACCAAACAGAGAGAGGGTGTCGGTGAGGTTCCAGCCGATCGATCCTTCAGCGCCTTTTGTCTTCACTTTCCCGATATTGCGGTCGATCGTGGTGTTGAATGTCGGGGAGGACGGATCATTGTCGAGCGTCGAGACGACCCTGTTGTTATAGGTATTCTCGTAGAGGGCGAGCGTGGCCACAATATCCCTTGTCGTATAGCGGTAGCCAACCTCTGAGTTCTTTGTGAGCTCGGGCTGGACGCTGTTATAGCGGTTCGCCTGCACGCTCGTTGCTGCCGGATCGCGATAAGCCGTGTAGAGGTTGTCGGTGCGCGGAACGGCGATCTGCTCCGAGTAGCTCGCGTAGAAATTGCTGTCGCCGATCTCATAGCCTACCTGGACATTCGGCAGGACCTTCTTGTAGGTGAACTCAGTTGCGTAAGGCAGCACAAACTGGTTGGTGTTGCCTGCGAACTGAACGTTACCATTGGCGAGCGTCGTGGCGATCGGGGCGGTTGTGCACAGAACGTTCGATGTTCCGTTCTGTGTGTAGCAGTACTGATTGAGCTCACGCTTGAACTCAGGCGCCCGGGCGCCGATCATCACCGTCAGAGCGTCGTCGAAGAAGCTGCCCGCGTAATCAACCGAGAACTGGTTGAGGATAGCCAGAGAGAACCGGTCGCGCGAGCGGTAGAACGACCCGTCGCGGCCAAAGACGCGCAGCGCGTCATTGCCCCATCCCTCTTTGCCGCCGTAGACTTCAGGCGGGTTGCTCAGCGTGTTAAAATCGGTCGCCTCGCCTGTCTGGCGGTGACGGCCATAGTCATTCGTGTAGGACAGGCGGATGCGGTGATCGTCCGCCACGTCCCAGATGAGCGCCGCAAGGACGCCATAACGCCGCGTGTTCGTGTTCGACGGTGTATAGATGGCTGCGGTGTCGCAGCTGTCGCCGTCGCCATTGAGGTCGACCCCGCCGTTGAGATTGGCGCCGGCAAGACAGGCTGTGGAATTGTTCGCGGCCGTCTGATCAAGGCGATCGTCGCGCTCGGAGATGGTGGTAAAGCCACCGCCATTCGCCATGACATACTGGAAGCTCGGATCGATGGTGAGCGTCAGGTGGTCCGTGAGCGTGAAGCGCGAGTTGATGCGAATATTGCCTGTGTCGGACGGATTGATGCGCAGGTTATAGTAGTTGGTGCAGCTGCCGGTTCCGACTGTCCGATTGGCGCGCACGAAGGTTGACCCCGTACCCTCGTTTTGGGCCGTCCCGTTCACAGCCGCCGGCGCCGCGCATGCGCGATCGTTTTCAGGGAAGGGGCCGCCCGCGTTCAGGAGAGCGACGGTGGCGAAGTTGTTGTAGAAATTATTGCGGTTGCGATTGTAATGAGCGGCCACCGAGACAAAGTCGCCGCCGCCCAGAGGCTGAAAGACTTTTGCATTGTACTGCTGCTTGTCGAGATTGCCCGGGCCCTTGAACTTCGCATAGCGGGTTTTTGACGCTGTTACGTAGGCGGTCGTTCCCCAGGGGCCGATCTCGCCGGTATCTCCGCGAAGGTATACCCGCGAGTAGTTGAACCGGCCGCCGCCGACCCTGACCTCGCCGCCCATGTCGTCTTCAGGCTGGTCAGAGACATAGTTGATGATACCGCCGATCGCAGCCGCTGTCGGGCTGTCGACGTCGGTCGTTCCCTGGTTCACTGAGGCGCGCGTGATCAGTTCGGAATCGAGTTGCTGGTTCGTGTATGTCGCGTAGTTGCCGGTATCGTTGAGCGGAATACCGTCGAAGGCCAGACCAACGCGGTTTCCGTCGAACCCGCGCAGGCGGATGTTACCGCCCGAATTGCCGTAGGGGTCAGAGTTCGTGAAATTGATTCCGGGCGCCAGGTTGAGGGTCTGAAGGATTGTCTGGCCAGGGTTCTGACGATCAATTGTCTCCGCATCGATGGTTGTGCGGGTCTTGTCGACGGTTTCGGCGACGGCCGCGCCCGCTGTCGCGGGGCCGGCCTCTCCGGTCACCACCACCACATCCGGCGCTTCCATCGCGCGCGTGCCGGTCGACTGCGCGACGGCGTGTCCGACGATGAACGTATTGCCCATCAAAGCTGTTGTCGCCCACAAAGCGACCCTGATCGATTTCATGAGAAGAACCCCTTGTTCATCCAAACTGTGGACAGGCCAAACTGTGTACTGCCGAATTGTGTACTGGGAGGCGTCTAGCGCCGTGCCGTCTGATGCGCGCGGTCTACCGAACGGACCGGTGACGCGATACGGTCTGGCGACGACAAAATGGTGACAATCTCATAACTAACGGGAAACTGTATCTCTAAAGCCACGGTGCGGTTGCACCTGGCCGATGATCCGCCCCCGGCTATCCGGCTGTCGCATTCCGGGCGCCCCGGCCGTCGCTGGCATTACCTAACGTAAGATCTGCCTGGGCCCGCCCCCTGAAACGGACCTTTTCCGGCTTAAGCGCCTTGTCCGCCGGGCCAGTGATGCTACAGCGCCGCCCCATGAACGCTTCACCCCGCCATCCGCCGGCTGAATGGGCCCCGCACGCCGCTGTCTGGACCGCCTGGCCGGCGGATGCGGAGCTATGGCAGGACAATCTACTGCCAGCGCGTCTGGAAGTCGCAGCGATGATCAAAGCCCTGACAGTGTCGGGACCGGCGGGCCGGCCGGGCGATCGCGTGAAACTTCTGGCGCACGGCCCGGAGGCGATCGGTTCGGCGCACGCTGCGCTGGGAGCGGACGCACAGATCATACCTGCGCGTTACGGCGATATCTGGCTGCGTGACACGGGGCCTGTCTTTTTGTCGAAAAGCCGCTGCGCGCTCTTCAGGTTCAACGGCTGGGGGGGAAAGTATGTGCTCGATCATGATGATGGCGTTGGCGCCTTCATCGCCCGTCTTGCCGACGCCGAGGCGGTCAGCTGGGACAGCGTCCTCGAAGGCGGGGCAGTCGAGTGGGACGGCGAAGGAACGATCCTTACGACCCGGGAATGCCTGCTGAATCCGAACCGCAATCCGCTGATGTCGGCCGAGGATGTGGCCCGTCTTCTGCGGGACGCACTGGGGGCCGTCAGGGTTCTCTGGATTGAGCGTGGTCTTCTGAACGACCACACGGATGGTCATGTGGATAATATCGCGCGGTTCCTGGCGCCCGGCGTCGTCGCCTGTCAGGCCCCTGCCGGTCCTGATGATCCGAACGCCGAAAGGCTTAATGATATTGCAGCATGTCTGGAAAAACAGCGCGATGCCCGAGGCCGCATGCTGCAGGTCGTTCGAATCCCCTCGCCCGGTCGTGTTGAGAATGAGGACGGTGGCATTGTCCCGGCCAGTCACATGAATTTCCTGATCGGCAACGCAACCGTTATCGTTCCGACCTATGGCGGACCGACCGGCCCGGCGGCCGTGGAAGCGCTGCGGCCGTTCTTTCCGGGACGCAACGTGGTCGGCCTGCCGTCACGTCATATTCTGTCGGGCGGTGGTTCTTTCCACTGCATAACGCAGCAGCAGCCGGAATAGGGAGCTCGCCATGTCCCGGACACTTAAGCTTGCCGTCGTGCAGTCAGCGTTCACAGACGATATCGCCGCCAATATCCGTCAGGTCGAAGCGCTGGTCAGGCAGGCTGCGGGTCAGGGCGCTGACGTCATTCTGCCTCCGGAGCTTTTCGAGGGGCATTATTTCTGCACGACGCAGGATGAGACCCATTTTGGTCGCGCACACCCCTGGCGCAGCAGTCCTGCTGTCATCGCCATGGCGCAGCTGGCCGCGGAGCTGGGCGTCGTCATCCCCGTATCCATTTTTGAAAAGGCCGGTCCGGCTTACTTCAACACGGTTGTCATGATCGACGCCGATGGCTCGGCCATGGGCATCTATCGTAAATCACACATCCCGGACGGTCCGGGCTATCAGGAAAAGTATTATTTCAGGCCGGGCGATACGGGATTTCGCGTCTGGGCGACGCAGAAGGGCAGGATAGGGGTCGGTATCTGCTGGGATCAGTGGTACCCCGAAGCGGCTCGCGCCATGGTTTTGCAGGGGGCGGACGTACTCCTTTATCCAACCGCAATAGGCTCAGAGCCACATGATCCTCGTCTCGATACGGCCGCCCGCTGGCGTCGGGTGATGCTTGGACACGCCGTGGCCAATGTAACGCCCGTGGCGGCCGCCAACCGGGTCGGCGTTGAAAACGGACAGGTATTTTACGGCACGTCCTTCATCTGCGATCATGCCGGCGAGGTGTTGAGCGACATGGATCGCGTGCAGGAGGGGGTTGTGACAGGCCTCGTCGATCTTGATGAAGTTGATCGCGCCCGTGCGGCGTGGGGCTTCTTCCGCGACCGGCGCACAGACCTCTACGGGCCGATCATCGCGCCGCTCAGCGATAGAGGATGAGGTCGGGACAATGACCCGGGCTCTGGTCTTCGATTCGGGCGTCGGAGGCCTTACCATTGTCGACGCCATTCGCCGAGCAGCGCCGGGTTGGTGCGTCGATTTTGCCGCCGACTCTGGTTTTTTTCCCTATGGCGTCAAGACGGATGAGGAGCTGCGGAACCGGCTTCCGGGGCTGTGTGCGCAGCTGACCGCCATCGCGCGACCCGATGTGCTTGTCATCGCCTGCAACACCGCATCGACTTTGTCCCTGCATGATATAAGGGCGGCGGTCAGCGTTCCGGTGGTGGGCACCGTTCCGGCGATCAAACCAGCCGCTGAACAGACGCGTACGGGCGTGATCGGCCTTCTGGCCACGCCAGGCACCGTCCGGCGCGCCTATCTGGATGATCTTGAGCGACGCTTTGCTGCGGGCAAGACCGTTATCCGCCGGGGATCGGCCGGCCTCGTCGATATCGCAGAGCGCGCCGTCCGCGGGCAGCCTGTGGATCAGGCGCAGGTCGCGTATGCGATACGGCCACTCTTTGATCCGCCTGACGGACCCCGGATTGATATTGTTGTCCTTGCCTGTACGCACTTTCCTCTGATCAGCAGCGCTATCGCGCTGGCCTGTCCGCCTGGCGTACGCCTGATTGATACCGGGGATGCTGTCGCCCGACAGGCCGTGAATGTGGCGCCCGGCAGCCTGACGTTCGGTGAAGCTAAAGCCTATGTCACCGGCGGAAACGCCAACAGGATAGCGATGCAGCCTGCGCTGGCGCGTTTCGGTTTTTACACTATCGAGTCTGTGGACCTTTAGTGGCTCAGCTGCACTGACGCTTCCGGCGACGTCAGTGCGCGAACTCAGCCGCTCAGGCATTCCTCGTACATCTGTGTCCAGATGGATCGGATGATGTCCTGCCGTCCGGCCATTTCAAGGAGTTTCAGTCCCGGATTGCCATTCACCTCGATGATAACCGGCTCATGCACCGGGCCTGTTTCTGAACAGTCGAAAATGTCGACTGCCCCAATCCGCAGCCCAAGCGAGGCGACAGCTTTTAGCGCAATCGCGCTCATAGCTGGCGGCGCCGTCTCGCTGAGCCTCTTGAAGCTTCCAGCGGCCGCAAGATTGCGGCGGCCCGCCAGCTCAATGCGCTCATCTTTCATGGGAACTCTGTCGGGGGCGTGTCCATAGACAGGCGTAGCCGAGAGGCCGGGCGCAAGGTAAGTTGTGTCGAGATCTGCAATAAGCTGGCGAACGGTCCTGCGACCGTCCCCCCTTATCACCGGCGGCGATCTCACCCCGTGAAAAACAGCACCGCCATCGCAGACAAGAATGCGGTGCTCCTCGCCATGCATGACAGGCTCGAGCAGAAAGCTCTCATAAACAGGCGCAATCCGCCTGACATAATCGCGCAATTCGTCCGGGCCGGCGATCACTTCCGCATAGTCGCCACGGGACGCGGTATTCGGCTTGCAGAACACCGGAAAGCCTATCCGCAAGGCAAGATCCAGCGCATCGCCGGGCTCGCGTCCGGGGTCGCGCAGGGCCAACCGGCGGGTATGAGAAAAGAACAGTCCACCCGGGATCACTGGCAGGCCGTCTGCTTTCAGTACTGACTTGGCATGGGCTTTATCGCGCGCGATCGCATAGGCTGTGGCGCTGTTGATCGGATAGGCGCATATGCTTCCGGCGCCGCCCAGCACGTAGCGCCCGTTGCGACTGATGCGCCACAGATAGCCGCGGCCCTCATCAAGATCCAAAAAGTCCGCTCCGATGAGCCCGGCCGCCTCGCGGGCGTAACGTGCAAAATCAGGTGTGGACATGGCGTTGATCTGAAGTGATCTAAAGACGATCTGCGTACACCTCCACGGCGAGGCGGGGAAGCGCTGCCGGAGATATGAATCCAACTACCAGATAACAACCCGCTCAGACGGGGCAAGGTAGAGGCGGTCGCCCGGCCGCACGTCAAACGCCTTGTACCAGGCGTCCATATTGCGAACGACGCCGTTGACACGGTAGCGCCCCGGCGCGTGTCCGCTCATCGCAAGGTCGCGGCGAGCGGTCTCATCCTGAACCAGTTCCCGGAAGGAACGCGCATAGGATAAGAAAAAGCGCTGATCGCCTGTCTGTCCCTCGCGCAGGGGCGCCTCTTTATCGCCGAGGAAGCGCCTGTAGGCTGCATAGGCTATTTCAAGGCCGGCGAGATCGCCAATGTTTTCCCCGAGTGTCGCCGCCCCGTTTACGCAGGCGTCGGTGAGCGGACAGTAGCCGTCATACTGCTCTATCAGTCGCTGCGTAAGGGCCAGGAACGCGTCTTCCGACCCCCGGGTCCACCAGTCAATCGAGCGACCTGAGGCGTCGAACTGGCGGCCCAGATCATCGAAGGCGTGGCTGATCTCATGACCGATAAGAGCGCCAATGCCGCCAAAATTATCCGCTGGGTCTGTATCCGCCTGAAAGAATGGGCGCCTGAGGAGCCCGGCCGGAAGTACGAACGAATTGCTCAGCGGGTTATAAAAGGCGTTTGCCGCATGAGCGTGTGTCAGCCAGGTCTTGCGTTCGACCGGCGCCCGAATGCTCTCTGCCTGCCTGCTCCAGGTATCGACGTAAGAGGCGTAGATGTTTTCAAAAAGCCTGTCAGGGTATACCTGATAGGATGAATAATCGCTCCAGTTATCTGGGTAAGCAATCAAGGCGGTGAGCGCCTTCAGCTTCTGCAGAGCCGCCGACCGGGTCTGCTCATCCATCCACGTGTTCGACTGCAGCCGTGCTTCGAAGGCTGAGCGGATATCTGACACCATCGTTGTGAGAATCTGCTTGTAAGAAGCGGGGACATGTCGCCGGACATACAACTGACCGATTGCTTCGCCCAGGCGGGCGTTTACGACCCCGACAGCAAATTCCCAGCGCGGTGGCGCCTTCGAAAGCCCCGACATTCGGCGGGCATAAAAATCGAACCGGGCGGCGGAGAACGCCCGTGGCAGATAGTCCGCGAAGTCACTGGCAAAGCTGAATTCAAGCCAGAGCTTCCAGTCATCAAGCGGTAGGCTGCCGATAATGCCCGTAATGTCGCGTACGGCCGTCTGGTTGAGGACAACGAAGCGATCGCTGCCAGAAAGTCCGGCCGCCTGCAGAAAAAGGTCCCACCTGAAAGCCGGAGCAAAGGCGGTAAGCTCGCTCAGCGACATCGAGCGCATCAGCTCAGCTGCAGTCAGCGACAGGTCCTCGCCGCTATGTGCTCCGGCGATCGCCTTCTCAAGTTCAAAAATGCGGCCTGCCGCCGTCACAGCGTCATCATGGCCCAGCAGGCCCAGGACATGCGCGATATACTTGCGATAGGTCTCCTGAGTATCCGCCATCGCGCGATCGCCGGTGACATAGTAGCCCCGATGCGGCAGACCGAGCCCTGCCTGAGACAGCCATATCGCATTATGATCCGGGTCCTCAGGTCCTGGTCCGATGGCCAGTCCTATGGGCGAGTTGTATCCGATGACGCCCATGAGGCGTGTCAGCTCATCCCTGTCTGAGATGGCGCGAATGCGTGACAGGTGGGGCGTAAGCGGGGATATACCGCGCGCCTCGATGGCGTCCTCGTCCAGCGCAGAGGTATAGAGGTCTGCGATTTTCTGCTCTATCGGATCCTTCAGCCCGCCGGACGCTATGAGACTTTCGATGAGCTCGCGGACGCGACGGTCGTTGTCTTCGGCGAGTGCCTCGATCGCTCCTGTCGATACACGGTCAGGCGGCGCGGTGTTCGCTTCCAGCCAGTCATTGTTGGCGAACTGATAGAAGTCGTCTCCCGCCGCGTGGTTACGCGTCGGCAAAAACCTCACCGCTCCTATCTGAAGTTCCGGCGCGCCGATCAGGGCGGGTGGACGCGCCGCTCCCGGCTGATGACTGACCCCTGAGCAGGCTGTCATCAGTATCTGACCAAGCGCGGCGATGACCGGCGGCAGGATCTGAGAGAGACCTCTTGGCACGACGCACCTGTCCCGGATGACGTACAAGTGTCGACCAGCGACCCGTGAAGTCAAGCAGGAGGGAGCTGCGGTCCGAGAGAAACGGGCCGCTGTTCGGGTGCAAACAGCGGCCCGTCCGTCCGAAAAGGCTGACCGGCTACCAGATCCTGACGCGCGATGACGGCGCCAGGTACATGCGATCGCCCTCTTTGACGTCAAATGCCGCATACCATTCGTCGATATTCGGCACGACGCCATTCACGCGATACTCCGGAGGCGAGTGCGGATCGGTCGCAAGGCGGCGACGCACTTCATCCTCACGCGCCATCGAGCGCCATACCTGCGCCCACGAGAGGAAGAAGCGCTGGTCGCCCGTATAGGCGATGCCGTCGACCTCAATAACCGGGGCTGGCTTGCCTTGCAGCGACTGCTTGTAGGCCGTGTAGGCCATGATAAGCCCCCCCAGGTCGCCGATGTTCTCACCCGTCGTCAGTTCGCCGCTGATACACGCATCCGGAAACGGGCAGTAGGTTGCATACTGAGCGTTCCGAGCGGTTGTTTTAGCCAGGAAGGATGTCTTCGTCTGAGCCGACCACCAGTCCCGCTGGACGCCCTGATCGTCAAACGCGGATCCCTGATCATCAAACCCGTGACCGATTTCGTGTCCAATCACCGCGCCAATTGCTCCGTAGTTGACGGCCGGGTCTGCATTCACATCGAAGAACGGCGGCTGAAGAATGCCGGCGGGGAATGTAATCTGGTTCATGAGCGGGTTGTAGTAGGCATTCACCGTCTGAGCGTTCATTCCCCACTCGTCCCTGTCGACTGGCTGGGCAAGCCTGCTGATCTGACGGTTCCATTCGAATGCCCGCGCCGCCATGACGTTCTCGAACAGCTGTGTCCTGTCGATCTGGAGCGCCGAGTAGTCTCGCCACCTGTTCGGATAGCCGACGCGCACCTCGAAATTACCCAGCTTCTTCAATGCTTCCGTGCGGGTTGGTTCATCCATCCACTCGAGTGTTTCAAGCCTGCTCTTCAGCGCGCTGTTCAGATTAGAAACAAGCGCCTCCATCTTGGCCTTGTTCTCAGCGGGGAAGAATTTTTCCGCATATGCCTGGCCCAGGGCTTCGCCCATGGCGCTGTCGAGCAGGGACACGCCTCGCTTCCAGCGCTCACGCTGCGCCGGCGTGCCTGATAGCGTCCGGCCATAAAAGTCGAAGGAGGCCTCATCAAAAGCTTTCGGCAGCTGGGCTGCGTTATCGGAGGCGATATGGAAGATGAGATAGGGTTTCCAGACATTCAGAGGGGCTGAGTCGATCAGTTTAGCGCCAGCCGTGAGCGCGGTGTCCCCATACGCCACCATGTTGGACAATTTCGCTATTCCCGCCTCTGCAGCAAAAGCGTCGATGTCCAGATTAGGCACAAGCTTTCTGAAATCAGCGACATCGAGGGCTCGGAAGGCCTTGTCAGGAACGCGCAGCGCCTCTGGCGTCCAGTGACCTTTGGCTATCTCAGTTTCGAAGGCGATGACGCTGTCAGCCAGTCGGGCCGGGTCGGCTTCGCCCATGAGTTCGAATATCCGGGTGACATAGGCCTTATAGGCTGCTCGGTACTGCTTGAATTTGTCGCCCTCATCCAGATAGTAGGAACGGTCGGGCATCCCCAGACCGGCCTGGGTCATCCAGACGGCGTAACGCTTGGGGTCAGTTACATCCGCTTCGATGCCGATGCCGAATGGCGCGGTGGCGTAAGGCCTCGCCAGATATTTCAGAAGACCGCCCCTGTCAGAGATGGCTCTGATCTCTTCGAGGTACGGTTTCAGCGGCTCGATACCGCGCGCTTCAATACCCGCCTCATCCATCCAGCTGGCATAAAAGTCAGCTGCTTTGGCCACGCTTGTCCCGGCAGCCGGCGCGCTGGTCGCAAAGCCATCGATAATCGCCTTGATGTCCTGCTCTGATTTCTCAGCAAGGGCGTCGAAGGCGCCATAACGGGCCTTGTCTTCCGGCATCTGGAATGTCTTCAGCCACTGACCATTCGCGTAGCGGAAGAAGTCATCGCCTGGCTTCACGCCCGGGTCGCGATGGCTGAGGTCGATACCGAACGCGCCCAGAGCGGCTTTGGGAGCGGGCGCTGGCGGCGGTTCAGAACAGGCGAAGAGGACGGCGGCCGCAGACATGGCCAGTAAGAGGGATTTTTTCATGGACTTTTCCCGGCAATGATGGGCAGTCGGTCGCGCCGACGACTGCTGTCCATCCGCCGGAGCGATAGCGAAGTCAACGTGAAATTATCGTAAAACAATAAAAAGGCTGTCTGTCCGATACTCAACGTGAACGTCTTGAGAGAGATACGCTTGGTCTAACCGGAATGATCGACACCGCTCAACGTGGTCAGGAGGCTCGTTCAATGTGGCGCACAGGGCGCGCCCGCGACGTCATAGCGGTATCCGGGATGGCCGGAGCCATCCTTTTTGGCCTTGTCCTCGCCGGGCAGGCCAGCTGGGCTGGCGCCTTGGCCGGGGGCGTCATACTGGCGCTCTTCACTGGCGTCTGGGTTTACGGCACGGTTGATCCTGTGCTCGCTGCTGAAGAGACAAGCGCAAACGCTGTCGCCGAAGCGGCCCGCGCCCGAAATGCTGAAGAGAAGCGTTTTCGCAGCGAGCTGATTGAGGCGATGTCAGAGCCGTCGATGTATATCGACAGCCAGGGTAAGGTGGAGTCAGCTAATCGGGCGGCGCGTGCTCAGTTCCGCTTCCTTGGGGCTGATCCGGTCCTGAGCGCCGTTGTCCGCAGACCTGAACTGCTCAGTGCAGTGGCGGCGGTACGCCGGGGCGCAGGAGCGCAACGATTTGAGTTTGTCGAGCGGGCGGAGACCGATCGCTATTTTTCCGGCATGGCTGCGCCCCTCGGCAATGGCGTGCTCGTCAGCATGCATGATCTGACCGATATCAAGCGCGCTGAATTCGCCCGCGTAGACTTTCTTGCTAACGCCAGTCATGAGCTGCGTACGCCTCTGACATCACTGTCGGGCTTTATCGAAACGCTTCGGGGTCCTGCGCGTGATGATCCGGAGGCGCGGGAGCGTTTTCTTGAGATCATGCAGGGACAGGCCGAGCGCATGCGTCGGCTGATCAGTGATCTTCTGTCTTTGTCTCGCATCGAGCTTATTGAGCACCGACCGCCAGAAGACGCGGCTGATCTGACCCTCGTCGTACGCGAAGTCGTGGATGCGATGGAGCCGGTTGCTGCTGAGCGTGGCGTCCGCATTGAAGTGACAGGCGCAGATCAATCTGTTGTCGTTACCGGCGTTCGCGACGAACTGGCCCAGGTCGTCCAGAATCTCATCGACAACGCCGTCAAGTATTCTGAGGCAAAGGGTGTTGTGATCGTTCAACTGTCGTCTCATCCGTCCCGCGATGAGGCCTCCGTTCAGGCAGGCCGGCAATGGGATGATGCTGGTCATATGACGATTGTCGCCTCGCCCGGTCATGCGCGGGTTCAGAGCGCGTCCCTGCGCGTCAGTGATGCCGGTCCCGGTATAGACAGGCAGTATCTGCCTCGTCTCTCCGAGCGTTTCTATCGTGTCGATCCGGGTCGCGGGCTCCGGCCGGGCACGGGGCTCGGCCTTGCGATCGTCAAGCACGTCGTTCAGCGTCACCGCGGCGAACTGCTTGTTGAAAGCGAACCAGGGAGGGGGTCGGCTTTTGGTGTTGTTCTTCCCCTGGCTGAGCCGACCAATGAAGCCGGCGGACAGCCAGGAGCCGCCGACCCATCCGGTGGCGGGCGGAGCTGAGGCGGTTGATACGCCCGCGGTTGCAAGTGGGGCAGGCGCTTCGGGAGCCTGCCGTTCGTCGGGTAGGCTCATATTCGCACAGTCCGTGAACCTCTTTGTTGTTACCAGCAGGCCCATCTGAGCGTCAGGAATGCGACCTTTGGGCCTGCCTCGGGGCAAACCTGTTCCTCCTCAGGCTTTTGGCTCAGGCTCTTGGGGTGCGTTCCGGCGCCTCGATCAAGGGGGGTTTCGCAGGACTGTCACAATCTGCCACTAGAGGAACTCATAGACGCAGATGCCCGCCCGCGACATTAGTGTATGGAGCGTGGTTACCATCTGTCTGAAACGAATGACGCGCCGTCTTTCATCGCAGTGGATCGGGCATAAAGAAGGCATAGCTGGCATGGACCCCATGGCGCCTCCCCAGGCACGTACGTCAGCGATGAACAGTTCGGGTCCGGCGTCTGCCAAGGTTCGCGCCAGGTCCGTCAATGTTTTCTACGGAGATAAACAGGCTCTCTTCGATGTTTCGCTGGATATGCCCGAACAGTCGGTAACAGCTCTCATAGGCCCCTCCGGCTGTGGTAAGTCCACATTTCTGCGATGCATCAACCGGATGAATGACAACATCCTCAGCTGCCGCGTGACCGGCGCCATCGAGATTGACGGCCAGGATATCAACGACAGGACGATTGATCCGGTGTTGCTCCGGGCTCAGGTCGGTATGGTTTTCCAGAAAGCGAACCCATTTCCAAAGTCGATTTTTGAAAACGTAGCCTATGGGGTCCGGTTGCATGGACTGGCCCGTTCACGTGAGGAACTCAAGGAGATGGTCGAGGCCTCTCTGCGTAAGGCCGGCCTCTGGGATGAGGTCAAGGATCGTCTTGGGGTTTCTGGCGCCAGTCTGTCTGGCGGTCAGCAGCAGCGCCTGGTGATTGCGAGAGCGATTGCCGTTAATCCCGACATCATCCTCATGGATGAGCCATGCTCAGCTCTTGATCCCATCGCAACAGCGAAGATCGAGGAACTGATCGATGAGCTGAGAGCCAACTACTGTATCGTGATCGTCACTCATTCGATGGCTCAGGCTGCGAGAGTGTCCCAGCAGACCGCATTTTTCCACCTCGGCAGACTTATCGAAACTGGTCCAACGGAGGCGATATTCACCAATCCCAAGGATTCCCGAACTCAGGACTATATAACAGGGCGCTTTGGTTAGTCGCATGCGCAGTAACGCTCGCGCGCGGGGAAACAGCTTATGACAGAACACACAGTACGATCGTTTTCGCAGGACCTTGAAGAGCTCTCTGCAGATCTGGCGCGCATGGGCGGACTGGCGGAGGATATGTTGTCCGATGCTTTGCAGGCGATCGCCAGCCGCGATCTTGCCCTCGCGGACAGCGTCGTTGCGCGGGACCCGCAGATCGACAGCCTTCAGGTCGAGATCGAGAAAAAGATCCTCCGCCTGCTTGCGCTTCGTCAGCCTCTGGCCCGGGATCTCCGGCAGACGATTTCCGCCCTGAAGATCGCCACCGAGCTCGAGCGTATCGGTGATCTTGGCAAGAGTATCGCCAAGCGCGTCAAGCTTGTTGAGGGAATAGGTCCGGCTGGAGCCCTGAAGGGTGTGGCGCGTATGGGACGTCTTGTTACAGCTCAGCTCAAGCGCGTGCTTGACGCCTATACCGCACAGGAGACGGACGCCGCCAACAAGGTCTGGATACGCGACGAGGAAGTTGACGAACATTATCAGTCGCTCTTCCGGGAAGTCGTTACCTACATGATCGAAGATCCGCGGACGATTTCGGCCTGTGCTCACCTGCTCTTCGTGGCCAAGAATCTCGAGCGTATTGGTGATCACTGTACCAACATCGCAGAGGAAATTCACTTCCTGGTGACGGGCGAGCAGATACCCGTCGAGAGGCCGAAGGTCGATGCCCTCAGCAGCAAGTGAACCTGACCGCTCTGCGGGCCGACCTGTCGCATCGCGGCCCTATGCGCTGATCGTCGAAGACGAACCGGCTGTCGTCGAGCTTTTACGCTATAATCTCGTGAAAGAGGGGTATGAGGTCGCCACGGCGACAGATGGGGAGGAGGCTCTGTTGCTGATTGAGGAGCGTCAGCCCGACATCGTGCTCCTCGACTGGATGCTCCCAAAACTTGCAGGTATAGAAGTCGCCCGGCGGCTCCGCTCAAGGGCTCAGACCCGTAATCTGCCGATTATCATGCTGACAGCGCGCGCAGAGGAGACCGACCGCATCCGCGGTCTGGATATCGGCGCGGACGACTACCTCACCAAACCTTTTTCCATGTCGGAACTGACGGCCCGTATACGCGCGGTGATGCGGCGCATTCGTCCGGCTCTGGCGGAGGATGTGATCGTGGTCGGCGATATCTCTATTGACCGGTCTGCTCATAAGGTCTCACGGGGGGGCGTTGATATCCATCTTGGCCCGACCGAGTTCCGGCTTCTTGACCATTTCATTCAGCACCCGGGGCGGGTCTTCAGCCGGGAACAGCTGCTTGATGCTGTCTGGGGCTCAGATGTTTATGTCGAGACACGCACGGTCGATGTCCATATCGGCCGCCTTCGGAAGGCTCTGACCAGGGGTGGCGCGGATGACCCTATCCGTACCGTCCGTTCTGCAGGGTATGCCCTAAACGTTTAGCTGCTGGCGCTCACGGCGCGGCAGGCTGAGGTCCGGACCACACGGACCGGCGAGGTTCAGGACGACCTGATCCGCGCACTCCGGGTATCCGTCCGGGTGGGCAGTGCGCCCCGGCAGGGGCGTCTCGTGCGGCATAGCACAGGCTCCTGGCTGTGTGGCTGCCGCCTGGATAAGTCATCGAGTTGCCGGATGGCTGGCCGGGGAGGAGAGGGACCTCGTATCTGGCGAGGCAGACCCGCGCCGGCCGGTTTGGGATGACAAAAAGGGCACGTACGCCTAAAGGCTGAGGCCGAAACGCCGGAGCCCGATCGATGATTCCCCGTTACGCACGTCCCGAAATGACCGCTGTCTGGGAAGCTGAGGCGCGATACGCAATATGGCTTGAGATCGAGACCCTCGCTGCGGAGGCGATGGCTGAGCTTGGACTTATCCCTGCCGAGGTCCCTGCCGCTGTGCGAGCACGCGGCGGCTTCAGCGTGACGCGGATTGATGAGATCGAGCGTGAGGTCAAGCACGATGTCATTGCATTCCTGACCTCGGTTGCTGAGCATGTTGGCGATGAGGCCCGCTTTCTCCACCTTGGTATGACGTCATCCGACGTGCTCGATACCTGCCTGGCGGTTCAGCTCCAGCGTGCAAGCGATATTCTCCTTAAGGACATGGACAGGCTTCTCGCGGCCCTGAAAAAGCGGGCGTTTGAGCACAGGCTCACTCCCACCATTGGTCGCTCGCATGGCATTCACGCCGAGCCAACCACCTTCGGCGTTAAACTAGCTGGTTTCTATGCGGAGATGGCGCGGGGGCGCCAGAGGCTCGAACGCGCGCGCGAGGAAGTGTCGACCTGCGCCATATCCGGGGCTGTTGGCACGTTCGCAAACATCGATCCGCGCATCGAGGACAGGGTTGCAGCGCGGCTGGGCCTTGCTGTCGAGCCTGTTTCAACGCAGGTGATTCCCCGTGATCGTCATGCCGCCTTTTTTGCAACGCTTGGCGTCATTGCGTCCTCTATTGAGCGCATTGCTACGGAAATACGGCATCTCCAGCGGACAGAAGTGCTCGAAGCGGAGGAGTACTTTTCTGAGGGGCAAAAGGGCTCGTCCGCCATGCCGCATAAGCGCAATCCGGTCCTAACTGAGAATCTGACGGGGCTGGCGCGCCTGGTGCGTTCATCGGTCATCCCTGCTATGGAAAACGTCGCCCTCTGGCATGAGCGCGACATCTCTCATTCAAGCGTCGAACGCGGAATTGCGCCGGATGCGACCATCCATCTCGACTTCGCCCTCAACCGGCTCGCCGGAGTTATTGAAAATCTGATTATCTACCCGGACAATATGGCTCTTAATCTGGGCAAACTCGGCGGCTTGCACAATTCCCAGAGGGTTCTTCTCGCCCTCGTAGAGAAAGGCGCGAGTCGGGAGGACGCCTACCGCCTCGTACAGCGCAATGCGATGAAGGTCTGGCGCGATCCCGGGCGCAAGGAGGGTGACTTCCTGCACAATCTTGAAGCCGACCCCGAGGTGTCGCAACGACTGACCCCGGCCGAGCTGCGTGGGATGTTTGATCTCGACTACCACCTGAAGGGGGTCGATGTGATTTTTGAGCGCGTCTTTTCGTCCTGATCGCAGCCAGTCGGTGTTGTCATCGGCTGACAGGCGGACGGCTCGGCTCATGGCAAAGCCCCCAGCCCCCTGCGCCGCCCAGAGGACGGCGCGCCAGGCATCGCTTTGCCAGAACCTGGGGCCATCTGGGCGACCGGTCTGCGATCTGGCGGGAAAGGAAACCGCCTCTCGGCCAAAGGCCAGAACCACGTTCGCCCGCCGCCGGATGCCCTGGCGCCGCCAGGCGCCCTGCAGCCCGGCTGCGGCTGCCCGAGGGGGCCGTGAGGCCGCCCTCCTGTTGAGCCTGCCGGGTTACTTCTTTTCCGATTTTACCTGACTGACAGCTGTTTCCATGAGTTCCGACATCTGACGCTGAAGCTGGTGATCCGTGATGGATACGCCTGCTGCGTCCAGATCGCCCTTGACCTTACGGAATACGTCCTCGTCGCCAGGCGCCTCAAAGTCGGCTTTAACCACCTCGGTGGCGTAGGCGGCTGCGGCTTCGCCGGTCTTGCCCAGTTTTTCAGCCGCCCAGAGCCCTAGCAGCTTGTTTCGACGGGCGTTCGCCTTGAAACGAAGCTCCTGATCCAGCGCAAATTTTCCCTCTTCAGCCCGTTCACGTTTATCGAAACCGCTCACACATCGTCTCCTTCGGGTCGCTTGCGCGCTGCGCCTGTGATGTCGATATAGATCTTCGACAGGGTCAAAAACAGTCCCGCGACCACGCCATACGCGACGGCCCGCACAGGATGGGATAGGACCTTTTGACGTATACGAGTCGGGAATGGCGTCAGCCAGGGGCCGGCCCAGGAGTCGCAAGCATGGCCAAGCGCCGGAAAATCTATGAAGGCAAGGCGAAGATTCTCTACGAAGGGCCGGAACCGGGCACGCTGATCCAGTACTTCAAGGACGATGCTACGGCGTTCAACAACGAAAAGCGTGCGGTTCTGGACGGCAAGGGCGTCCTCAACAACCGCATCAGCGAATTCATCATGACCCAGCTCGGTCAGATCGGTCTGCCGACACATTTTCTCAAGCGCATTAACATGCGCGAGCAGCTCATCCGGGAAGTGGAGATCATCCCGCTCGAAGTGATCTGTCGTAATGTCGCAGCCGGTTCTCTCTCGAAGAGGCTGGGGATTGAGGAAGGCTCTGCGCTGCCACGCTCCATCATCGAATTCTGTTACAAGAAAGACGAGCTTGGCGACCCGATGGTCACCGAGGAGCACATCACGGCTTTTAACTGGGCCAGCCCGCAGGAAATCGATGATATTCTGGCGATGACGCTCCGGATCAACGATTTTCTGACCGGCCTTTTTGCTGGCGCTCAGATCAAGCTTGTTGACTTCAAGATTGAATTTGGACGGCTTTATGAAGGCGAAATGGTGCGCACCGTCCTCGCGGACGAGATCAGTCCCGATTCGTGTCGACTGTGGGACATGACGACAGGCGAAAAGCTTGACAAGGACCGGTTCCGCCGTGATCTCGGCGGCGTGACGGAGGCCTATGCCGAAGTCGCTCGCAGACTCGGAATTATCAAGGATGCGGGCGGGGCCGAAATCCTGTCCTTCAGCGGAAAGTAGCGGAGCTGCAATGCGCGCAAAGGTTCATGTCAGCCTGAAATCCGGCGTGCTGGACCCACAGGGAAAAGCCGTCGGTGATGCGCTGAAGCGTCTTGGCTTCGCTGATGTCGCAGCTGTGAGAGTCGGTAAGACGATAGACATCGAGCTCGCTGACGGCCTGTCCAGAGCCGATGCCGAGCAGCGCGTGAAGGAGATGTGCGAGCAGCTGCTGGCCAATACGGTTGTCGAACGCTACGCGATAGAGATCGTCTGATCCCACCCCCGGCGGTCCGGCTCACAGGCTTTTTTGTCAGCTCATTTCTTGTCCTCGGCCGCATCCGCCACAGCCTTGCCGGCGGCCTGTACGTCTTTGCCAATTCCTTCGATCGTATTGCAGGATGCGGCGAGGAGCGGGGTCGTCAGAAGTATAGCTATCAGTAGCGTGCGCATGGGGTTCCTCAAGGATTGAAGAGCTGTGCTAGATATCGGCCCATCCCGCCGTTTCGCAAGCTGGCGGTGTGTCATGGGCCAGCCGGTGGTCTCAGTGGCGGCGGCGCGTCCGTCAGGGGAGGATTGCAGTCAGGCGCCGCCGGCCGCCCCCGTGCGTCCGGCCCGCATGGGGTGTTCAACCCGGCGGGGTCGGAGGCTTGAGCGCCCTTAGCAGCGTCAGCCACGGCGCCGCCGAGTACCTGCAGCCCCCCTCCGAGGCTGGCGATCATCTGGCACCCCGAAAGGGCCAATAGCGGAGCCAGAACAAGCACCCATACACCCTTCATATCATGTTCCCCTTTTTCCATGACGCCTCCCGCCAAGCCTGGAATCAGGCACACATCAGGAACGCCCACCGCCTGCGCCATGTCCGGAGACCAGGCCATGACTGTTACACACTGGACGCCTGTCGTCCTGCTGATCGGTTCTAACATATTCATGACCGCAGCCTGGTATGGCCACCTGAAATTCAAGGAGGCTCCGCTTCTCTGGGTTATCCTGGCCAGCTGGGGCATTGCTCTCATCGAATATTGCCTCGCCGTGCCCGCCAATCGAATCGGGCATTCGGTCTACTCGGCCGCTGAGCTCAAAACGATGCAGGAGGTCATTACCCTGATTGTCTTCGCCGGTTTTTCCGTGTGGGTGCTCGGCGAGCCCCTGACGTGGAAGCATGCAGTGGGGTTCACACTCATTGCGATCGGCGCTGGTGTTATATTTTACAAGTAGTTATGTGCGTCTCGCGTGCCTCAGCAGCGTCTGCTATGCATGCGATGTTTTTGATCTGTCTGCCCTGCCTGGGGCGGACTTTACTGGAATGATCATGAAGTCAGCAGTCATCGTCTTCCCCGGATCCAACTGTGATCGCGATGCACGCGAGGCTCTGGCAAAGGTCTCAGGACGCGATCCTCAGATGGTCTGGCATAAGGACGGCGTACTCCCGGATGGCGTGGATCTCGTTGTTTTGCCCGGGGGCTTTTCCTACGGTGACTATCTCAGATCCGGCGCCATGGCCGCCGCATCGCCCATCGGTGAGGCTGTACGCGCCCACGCCGCCCGGGGCGGATATGTGCTTGCAATCTGCAATGGATTTCAGGTCGCCACAGAGATGGGGCTGCTGCCGGGGGCTCTGCTTCGCAACGCCTCCCTGAATTTTGTTTGCAGGCCTCAGCGGCTACGCATAGCCGCAAACGCCTGCGTTTTTACCGCAGCCTACAAGGATCAGCAGGTTGTCTCGTTTCCCATCGCCCACCATGACGGCAACTATTACGCCGATGACAGCACGCTTGACCGCCTCGAAGGCGAGGGGCGAGTCGCCTTCCGTTATGTCGGCAACCCGAACGGATCTGCGCGTGATATTGCTGGCGTCTTGTCTGAGAACGGCAGAGTTCTGGGTATGATGCCGCACCCGGAGCGCGCCATCTCGGGCCAGGAGGGTGGCGATGATGGCCTGAAACTGTTTGAAAGTGTTCTGGCCGCAGCCTGATCGGCGGGTGCATGGCCTGAGGCGACGTATAACCGACATGGACGGCGTCGGCCCCTTGCGCTGCGCCGGTATCGCCGAAGCAGGTCAGCGGCCCCATAGAAGAGGCGAAGGGTCCGGACAGATCGCCAGCCAGCGATCCATCTCGCTGCGCCGGCAAACCCCGGGATAGTCTCCCTTCGCGCCGGCAAGGTCCAGGATCACCTGAAAATGGAGATGAGGCGGCCAGCCGCCATTCTCGCGGCGGGAGCCGAGTTCGGCAAACGTCTCGCCTGCCATGAAAGCCGCCCCGGGTCTCAGTCCTTTCAGACTGTCCCGCGACAGATGCCCATACAGCGTATGAAAGGTAAGGCCTGGTTCCGGGGTGTGCTCCAGAATAACTGTTGGCCCGTAATCGCCTGCCTGATCATTGTTCTGAAAGGAGTGAACCCGCCCATTCAGCGGCGTCATCACACCGGTCCCTGCCGGCGCAAACACATCAATCCCCAGATGGATGGTTCGCGGCTCTGCGTCATCGGGAGCAAACAGGGGTTGCGTATAGACAGTCCTCTCCTCCCCATAACCTCCGGCGCGCAGCGCATCGCCGTGCCTGACATCGGCCCCGTCCAGCTTCCCGGGCAGAGCCTTCGCGACGCCCGAAATGACCTCAATGCCGCTCGGCCGCCGCTTCGACAGCCATGTCTGATATGTGGATATCCCGGTCATGGCGCTGAGGGCGCTTCTGCGCGCCAGCACCCGTCAAGCTCACGGAATGCGTCTTCAAGCCATTGACCGAAAGGTCCATCGTGGCCGCCATCCAGGGCATAATTCTGTGTGTAATCAGGATCGGTCTGAGGCCAGACCTGAGTTGTCATCCATAGCCGGATGATCGGGGCATCCGGACGGGCGAGAGCGACGCCCTGATAGGGGCCATCGCCCGTAATGACAGGGGCGAGCACGGGTTCGAGATTTTGCAGGACGGTCAGAAGGGTGGGGCAGCTGTTCTGGTCCGTCCATCGGGGGCGGTAAGCACCCTCTCTGCTGCTGTCGATATAGCGGGCAGCGAAGAAGGGCGCAGCGACCTTGTCGATGTATGCCTGCTGCTTACCTGACCGCTGACCGCCGATCATACTTTCAGGGATTTTGGCGGGTATACGGTAAAATGTAAGGATACGGCAGGCCGGACCCGTTACCTCATGATACGGCTCGGCCTTAAAGCTGGCGCCCGCGAAAGGACCAAACTCGCCGAGTGGCTCAGAACGTGCCGCGAATTCTGTGTTGGCGCATCGGCGAGCCTCGCTCTGCGCGCTGGCGCCTGGCGCAAGGCTTATGGCCTGCAGTGCGGTAAGTATCGCCAGTCCCGCCGCTAAACGTGCTGCGCCCATATGTCTCTCCGCAGCCTCAGGCCGGAACCCCGACCTTAGCCTGATGCGGCAGGCTTTCCAGATACTTTTCGGCTTCAAGAGCAGCCATGCAGCCAAGGCCCGCAGCCGTCACAGCCTGGCGGTAGACATCATCAGCAACATCGCCTGCTGCAAACACACCGGGTATCGAGGTCGCAGTAGAGTTCGGGGCTGTGCGCAGATAGCCGCCTGGTTTCATCTCGAGCTGCCCGGTGAAAAGGGCAGTCTGTGGTGCATGGCCGATCGCGATAAAGATGCCATGGACCGGCTGTGTGATGATCTCGCCGGTCTTTACATTGCGCAGGCGCGCCTGTGTGACACTCAGAGGTCCTTCCTGACCGATGACATCAGTCAGCTCAGTGTCCCAGAGAACACTCACCTTGGGGTTCCGGAACAGACGGTCCTGCAGGATTTTTTCCGCACGAAAATGGTCTCGGCGATGAACGACCGTTACGCGGGAAGCGAAATGGGTCAGATGAAGGGCCTCTTCGACCGCGGTGTTGCCGCCGCCTACGACAATAACGTCTTTGCCGCGGTAGAAAAACGCATCGCACGTCGCGCAGGCGGATACGCCGAAGCCCTTGAACCTGGTCTCACTCTCGAGCCCGAGCCACTTGGCCTGCGCACCTGTGCAGATGATGAGAACATCGCAGGTATAGATCTGTCCACTGTCGCCCGTAAGGGAAAAGGGGCGGTTACGGAGGTCGGCCTCGATGATGTGATCTGAGACCATTTCTGTGCCGACATGGAGTGCCTGCGCCTGCATCTGTTCCATGAGCCAGGGCCCCTGAATGACGTCGGCGAAGCCCGGATAGTTCTCAACATCCGTCGTGATGGTCAGCTGCCCGCCGGGCTGTATGCCCTGGATCAGGAGGGGGTTACGCAGGCTGCGTGCGGCATAGATGGCCGCCGTATAGCCGGCAGGCCCGGACCCGAGGATGATGATCTGAGCGTGACGGGGCGCGGTCATGGTAACCTCCTGTCTTTGGATCTTCCTAGCGGGGCATTGCCACGCTTGAAATGGGGAACACGGGCCCCAGACGCCTGAGAGAGAGTTATTCTGGGGATGTGCGGGCGGACCTGGCCGTCAGTCGCCTGCAGGCTTCGCAGAGGTGGCGAGATTAACCCCCCGACGCTGCTCCAGCAGACGTCGTATGATCTCGTCCGCTGCCCGCCCCGCCTCGCGGACGGGCTCATAGGCCCATGTCTGCACAGCTCCCGTGAACCATCGCGCAGCGCCACGGGCCATGAACCCTTCGTGAAGTCTGTCGAAGCGGGGCGACCCCCCTTCGAGCCGAAGCAGATAGACCGGTTTCCCGAAAAAGGCCGGATCTGCGATGAGATTGGCGCTCTCACAGGTCACCAGCGCGATATCGCATAAAGACAGAAAGGCGAGGTAGGGGTTAGGGCCATCACGTTCCTCGGATTCCCAGAATACGGCGTTTCTGAGCGAAGCCGCGAGGCGTCTGAACCGTACGCGGGCCTGCTCCGGGGTACGTCGCGAGACACTGATCCAGATCGTGCGTCCGTTGGCCAGCCGCAGCAGGTTCCTCTCGATGGCCCCGATACTGGCCTCCCCCATCCGGTGCGTACGCGAATCGCCACCCAGTGACACGAGGATTTTCGGGCCGGGGGCGTCCCTCAGCGATGAAAAACGCTCCTGCGCTTCGGCTACCCGCGTGTCCTGAAACCAGACGGGTGGCCCCAGTACGGAACATACATTAGGGCCCGTCAGCCTGTCATGCTCAGGCGGAACGACGAGGTCGAAGCTGTCAGGGGATACCTTCGGGTTCTGAGTTTGTACGACCAGCGTGGAACGTCCCGATAGGGTTCTGACCAGTCGCGAATACGGTATGGAGCGCCGCCCGGCGGCGATCCAGATATCCGGCCAGGGAGGTTGCAGGAGCGACCTCTGGGCGGGCGGCAGCGCCGCCAGCGGGGCCGGCCAGAGGTCAGGACGAAGCAGCAGGCGCCAGCCTTCCGGCTGGAGTATGACTGGACCGTCTCGATGGGCTGACGACTGGATATGAGCCAGCTGTGCAGAACGCCCCGGCTCTTCAAGAGCGGCCCGCAGCGCCAGCGTCTGATTAAGGATCCCCGTGCGTCCTTCAGCGACGCACCAGATCGAAGGACCATCCTTGTGCCGGACGGAAATACTCACCTTACTTCCAGGCTATCGAGACAATCTCGAATGACTTCGCGCCTCCGGGGGCAGAAACCTCAGCTGTGTCGCCTTCTTCCTTACCGATCATTGCGCGTGCAATCGGAGAGGAGATGGAAATCTTTTTCTTCGCGATATCAGCCTCATCTTCACCTACGATTTTATAGGTAAAGGTCTCCCCGGTATCTTCATCCGTCACTTTGACCGTAGCGCCAAACTTGACGGTTTTTCCAGTGAGCCGGGAGGTATCAATGACATCGGCTCGTGCAAGTTTATCCTCCAGCTCCGCTATCCGGCCTTCAATGAAGGACTGTTTCTCCTTGGCCGCGTGATACTCAGCGTTTTCGGACAGATCGCCATGACTGCGGGCCTCCGCAATAGCCGCGATAACGGATGGCCGTTCCTCGGTCTTAAGCGTTTTAAGTTCCGCCTGCAGAGCTTCAAAGCCTTGAGACGTCATGGGAATGCGCTGCATCGGAAGTCCTGTGAAAATTCCGCGATGACAGAGAATAATCAACCGGGCGGCCAGCGACCGCCCGGTTCTCTTTCTAAGAGTAAGTCTGAAGCGCGCCGGCTTCAAGCGTCCGTGTCGTCAATGCACGAATAGCCTGTACCGCAGCCCGGGCCCCTGAAATTGTTGTATAATATGGAATTCCCTGGGCAAGAGCCGCACGGCGTATAGAGGCTGAGTCCAGCAAGGACTGCGCCCCTTCGGTCGTGTTGAAGACCAGCTGGACCCTGCCATTGATGAGGGCGTCAACGATGTGAGGCTGCCCCTCGGCCACTTTGTTGACCGCCTCGACGGCCAGGCCCCTTGCAGCAAGGTGCCTGGCCGTTCCCGCCGTCGCGATAATCGTGAAGCCAAGAGCAAGCATATCACGCGCCGGCTGTTCGATCGCAGCTTTATCGCTATCCCGCACGGAAACAAAGACGCAACCCGAGGAGGGCAGCGACATGCCTGCTGCGATCTGACTTTTGAGATAGGCCGCGTCAAAGGATGTATCGATACCCATGACTTCCCCCGTCGAGCGCATCTCCGGTCCCAGAAGCGGGTCGACCCCCGGAAAGCGTGAAAACGGAAAAACAGCTTCTTTCACGGCGTAGCGTTTTCCCGTTAATGGTCCCGGGCCGATCCCGAAACCAGAGAGGCTCTCGCCTGCCATCACCTTTGCGGCAATCGATGCGAAGGGGCGGCCAACCGCCTTGGCGACGAAGGGCACCGTGCGGCTCGCCCGAGGGTTGGCTTCCAGAACGTAGATAGCGTCGTCCTTGACGGCGAACTGAACGTTAATGAGACCCTTCACGCTGAGCGCCCTCGCCAGCTCGCGGGCCTGAGTGCAGAGCCGTTCCACGATATCTCGGCTCAGCGTGTAGGGTGGGATCGAGCAGGCAGAATCACCTGAGTGGATGCCGGCTTCTTCGATATGCTCCATGACGCCCGCAACATGCGTATCAACACCATCGCAGATCGCATCAACGTCCACCTCTATCGCATCTGCAAGATAGCGGTCGACCAGAAGAGGCGTGTCGCCTGAGACCTGCACGGCTTCACGAACGTAACGCCTGAGATCGGACTCGTCATGAATCACTTCCATTGCTCTGCCGCCCAGCACGAAGCTCGGCCGCAGCATCACAGGATAGCCAATCCGGCTTGCAGCGCTGATGGCTTCCTCATCATTACGGGCGATTGCGCTTGGCGCCTGCTTGAGGCCGATACGGTCAAGAAGCTGGGAAAAAAGTTCTCTGTCCTCGGCCAGATCGATCGAATCCGGGGTGGTGCCAAGTATGGGCGCCCCACACGCCTTCAGTCCCTGGGCCAGCTTCAGAGGGGTCTGGCCGCCGAACTGGACGATCACGCCCAGGAACGCGCCGCGGCTCTGTTCGAGGCTGATGATCTCGCTCACATCTTCCAGCGTCAGCGGCTCGAAGTACAGCCGGTCAGACGTATCATAATCAGTCGAAACGGTTTCAGGATTACAGTTGACCATGATCGACTCGATGTCGAGGTCAGCCATCGCGAAAGCGGCGTGACAGCAGCAATAGTCAAATTCTATGCCCTGGCCGATCCGGTTGGGGCCGCCGCCGAGTATCATGGCTTTCCGTCGCGCGCTGGGCTCAGCTTCATTCTGCGGGGGCCCCTGAACCCCGTCTTGTGATGTCCAGCCTGTTTCGTAGGTTGAATAGAGATAAGGCGTTCTGGCGGCAAACTCGGCTGCGCATGTGTCAATGCGTTTGTAGACCGGACGCACACCCGCAGCATGGCGGGCCGCACGTACCTCGGATTCCCGGCGCCCTGTCAGGCGGGCCAGGCGGGCGTCTGAAAAGCCCATGGCCTTGATCCGCGTCCATTCTGCGCTGTCGGCTGGAAGACCGGCGGTCCGGATGCGGGATTCCTCATCAACAATCTCGGAGATCTGGCGCAGGAACCATTTGTCGATCTTGCAGGCGTTATGGATCTCATCGAGGCTGAGACCCTCGCGGAAAGCCTGCGCCACGTTCAGAAGACGCTTCTCGGTTGGTCGGGAGATAGATGCGATCAGCGAGGTTCGGTCGCCGCCGCCGGGGAGCTCCTGCTCATCGAACCCGCAGATGCCGGTCTCAAGTGAGCGCAGGGCTTTCTGGAGCGATTCCTGAAAGGTCCGGCCGATCGCCATCGCCTCGCCGACGGATTTCATTTGTGTCGTCAGGACGGGATCTGCGCCCTTGTATTTCTCAAAAGCGAAGCGAGGAATCTTTGTGACCACGTAATCAATGGTCGGCTCAAAGGATGCCGGAGTGACCCCGGTAATGTCGTTGATCAGCTCGTCGAGGGTATAGCCGACCGCAAGCTTGGCGGCGACTTTGGCGATGGGAAAGCCTGTCGCTTTTGAGGCCAGAGCTGATGACCGCGATACGCGGGGGTTCATCTCGATCACGACAAGCCGCCCATCATCAGGGTTGACGGCGAACTGAACATTAGAACCACCCGTCTCAACGCCAATCTCGCGCAGTACTGCGATGGAGGCGTTACGCATGACCTGATACTCCCTGTCGGTCAGGGTCAGGGCGGGCGCGACGGTGATTGAATCGCCTGTATGGACACCCATCGGGTCCACGTTTTCGATAGAGCATATGATGATGGCGTTGTCGGCTCTGTCGCGGACGACTTCCATCTCAAACTCTTTCCAGCCGAGCAGACTTTCGTCGATGAGCACCTGGCTGACCGGCGACATCTGCAGTCCCCGGGAGACAATGTCCTCGAACTCCTGACGATTGTAAGCGATGCCCCCGCCGAGGCCGCCCAACGTGAAAGCCGGGCGTACGATGCAGGGGAGGCCAACGATGTCCATCTGGCGCATCGCTTCGGCCAGGCCCGCCTTGAGATCATAGATCACCCCGCCATCCGCCGTGGCGATCTCCGGAGAGGCGACAATCGCCGAGCGCGGACTGTCCAGACCGATCCTGTCCATCGCTTCGCGGAACTTCTTGCGGTCCTCAGCTTTCTCGATGGCCTCGGCGCGTGCGCCGATCATTTCGACGCCGTGTTCCTTCAGAACCCCCATCTGCTCAAGTTTGAGGGCGCAATTGAGAGCCGTCTGTCCACCCATCGTCGGCAGCAGCGCGTCCGGCTTTTCCTTGGCTATGATCTTCGCGACCATCTCGGGTGTAATGGGTTCGATGTAGGTGGCGTCGGCCAGCTCCGGATCGGTCATAATGGTCGCCGGATTGGAGTTGACCAGAATAACGCGGTAGCCTTCCGATTTCAGAGCCTTGATCGCCTGGACACCGGAATAGTCGAATTCGCAGGCCTGTCCGATGACAATCGGCCCTGCGCCGATAACCAGGATGGACGTGATGTCTGTGCGCTTGGGCATGTCACCGGTTCATGCTGGAGTTCAGGGAAAAACGCGCCTAGAGGCAAATTGCGGCAGGGTTTATCGACGCTGTCATGGGCGCGCAACCCTTGAGCGCCGCAATGGCGCAGCGGCCACTGGACGCTGGCGGTATCTCACCCTCTCCCGCTCCGGACCGCAGGGCGGACTGGCGTCTCCTTTCCGCCTCCCGAAGGCCGGATCGGGCGAATCATGGGCCTGAACGGGAAAAAAAGGGGAAGACGCCCCCGCTGTGCGGCCCGGGGCCTTTCGGGTCCAGCGACTATCGCCGGATTCTGAGCCGGGCCCGGTGGGGCCTCAATCGGTCGCCGTTAGGGGACTGCTCCTATCATCGCAGACAGACAGAATCACTGTCTCGGACGAGGCGGCCTGCCTGCGGCCGTCGCAGCTATGTCCGCTTCGGCTGCTGGCGCCGGTGTTCGGGTCGGGACGTTGCATGAGCCATTCGCCAGCCGGCGGCGCCTTGCATGAGCAGACCTGGACGACAGGCGCTCTGCAATGCTGTCGTCTCAGGAATAACGTTTAGCTGTCCGTTGATCAAAGTGCGAGGCGTCTTCGGTCTTGGCGCCGCCATAGCCGGTGATCTGATCGGCCACGAACGGATTGCTGGCCCTCTCCGCGCCGAAGGTTGATGTCGGTCCATGTCCGGGAACGAACTGGATCTCACTGCCAAGCGGCCACAGCTTTCCGGTTATCGAGGCGATCAGCTGCTGATGATCGCCACGCGGAAAGTCGGTTCGCCCGATTGAGCCCTGGAACAGAACGTCACCAACAAAAGCAATCCGCGCCTCGCGGTTATGGATGACCACATGTCCCGGGGTATGTCCCGGCGTATGGGAGACATCGAATGGGACGCCTGCGAGCTCCAGGACGTCTCCATCCTCAAGATAGCGGTCAGGTGTGACGTTCCGTAGTCCCGCCAGTCCGTACCGTGCCGCCGAGGTTTCAATCTGATCGAGCCAGAACTGATCGTCCCGGTGGGGGCCGATAACAGGTGCGCCTGTCCGCCTGCGGATCTCATCTGCGGCGCCAGCATGATCAAGGTGGCCGTGCGTGAGCCACATTTCCTTCAGCGTCAGGCCGAACTGCTCAAGCGCCCCCATCAGCCTTTCCACATCGCCGCCCGGATCAATGAGCACAGCCTGCCGGCTGACAGGATCCCAGATCAGCGAGCAGTTCTGCTGCAGAGGCGTAACCGGGACGATACGAATCTCAAGCTGCGTGTTCGGTCGGGCTGTCATAACCAACTAGATGGCCCCGGGTGGCTCCCTAGGCAAGCCGCTTTCGCCGGGGGCTGCGAGCCTGTAGGCTTTTTCAGACGATGAGGGAGAAGCGGCATGCCGATACCCGGTTACAACAGATCAGGGGGGCTTTCCGGCATTATCGGAGGTCGCGGTCTTGTTATACTTGTTGTCATTATCGCCCTGATCGTCTGGTGGTTTTCAAACCAGCAGACAGGCCTCACGGGTCGTTCCCAGATGATCACGACCTCCGTTGAGGAAGAAAATCAGATGGGGCTCGAAGCCTATATGCAGATCCTGAGCGAGGAGCCGGTGCTCTGCGCCCGCGGTGCGACCTCCTGCGCGCTTGAGGACAACCGGGACGTTCAGCGGGTCCGGGCCATCGGACGTCGTCTGCAGGCCGCTGCGGCGGCGTGGGAGGCGGATGGCGCCGTGATGTCGGTGAAGGGCGACACAACCGGAGCGCTGCCCTCATGGGGGCGGCTGACAGATTCATTTGACTGGCAGTTCAATCTTATCGCCTCCGATGTTCCTAACGCGTTCGCCCTGCCGGGCGGATTTGTGGGGATCTACAGCGGCCTCCTGCCGGTTGCAGCTAACGATGATGGTCTTGCTGCCATCATGGGCCACGAAATCGGCCACGCCCTTGCGCGTCATGGCGGTGAAAGGATGAGCCAGCAACAGATTATCGGCTTCGGTCAGCTCGCTGTCGGCCTGGCGTTTGGCGACATGGGCTATGACACCCAGCGCATGATCATGGGCGCATTCGGGCTCGGAGCGGAGCTGGGCGTCCTCAAGCCGTTCAGTCGTTCCCATGAAACAGAAGCCGATCTGATTGGCCTGGAGCTTATGGTCAGGGCCTGCTTTGATCCGCGCGAGACCCCGCGGCTGTGGCGCCGTATGGCCGGTCTCGGAGGAGCCGACCGACCGCCTGAGTTTCTTTCAACCCATCCTGACCCGGAAACCCGTGCTGAGGCTTTTGAAGAGTTGATGCCCACGGCCATCGCCGCTTATGAGCGCAGCTGCGGTCCGCTTCCGCCTTCCTGACCGCAAAGAGCGCCGAACGCCGGAGCCGCTGGCCGTGCGGCGCAGCGTCAGTGCGGCCGGCGTCTGCTCATCAGAACAGACGGGTTCTCCCGCAGTTCGGTGACCCGCAGTGGCGATATCAGGGATCCGTCGCCCTCAAGCCGTTCCAGCTTGGCCGTCAGGCTCTCTATGCTGTTATACGCCAGGCGCTTCATCTCGCGCCGGCCGAGACTGACCGTTTCGAGGATCACACCTGAGACAAGGCTTATGCATGCCAGTACGGCAAGCGTTCCGCAGATAAAGGCGGTTGGCATGCGCGGCACGAGACCTGTGGAAAGATACTCTAATACCAGAGGAGCGCCCAGGAGCCCTGCGGTCAGAACGATAAGGGCGCTGAGAGCGCCAAAAAAGATCAGCGGGCGCTCATCGCGCATCAGCCGTCCGATCGTGGCAAGTATGCGGATACCATCCCGGAGCGTTGACAGCTTGGAGACTGAACCTTCCGGACGTGCGCGGTAAGGCGTCTGAACCTCGGTTGTGATCATATCCAGTTCCAGAGCGTGCACAGTCAGCTCAGTTTCTGTCTCAAAGCCGGAAGCGAGGGCGGGGTAGGACTTCACAAATCGCCTTGAGAAGGCTCGGTAGCCTGACAGCATATCGGTGAACCTGTCGCCGAAGAGGCCCGAGACCAGACCTGTAAGAACGCGATTTCCAAGGCGGTGTCCGGCGCGATATGCGGCTTTCTCTTCCGTGATGCGAGCGCCGACGACCATGTCCGCCTGCGTCTCGATCAGTCGGGAGATCATGCGAGGCGCTGACGCAACATCATAAGTCGCATCACCATCCGCCATCAGATAGATATCGGCCTCAATATCGGAGAACATCCGGCGGACGACATGGCCCTTTCCCTGTAGTGGCTCGCGTCGGACTATAGCGCCCGCCTCGCGCGCCACCGTCGGAGTATTGTCCCAGGAATTGTTATCGTAGACATAGATACGGGCATTGGGCAGGGCAACGCGAAAAGAACGCACCACATCGCCGATGGTCGTCGCCTCATTAAAAGCGGGGATAAGGACTGCGATGTCGATGGCGTCTATCTTTGGCGAAATCGACTGTCCGACAGCCTGCAGCGCAGCCTGTGCGGCTGCAAGACGCTCATGAATGCCAGCGGTATGGTCTATTGATGACATGGCCGCTCCGTGTCCCAGAGTGAGCCATGCTGACAGGTGTCGATTAAAAATCCGGTCGCAAAAATACGAAAAAAGGAAGCTTATGGCGATAAGACATCGCTTACCTTTATGAGCGGGCCGTGACGCCGCGGCGCGCCGCCATAAGGCCGGCAAATCGTTCAAAAAGGTAGAATGAATCCTGCGGCCCCGGGCTGGCCTCAGGATGGTGCTGCACCGAAATGATGGGTTTTCCGATGACCGACAGCCCGCAGTTCGTGCCGTCGAAAAGTGAACGATGCGATTCCTCAACACCCGCTGGAAGGGTATCTGTATCGACTGTGAAGCCATGGTTCATCGAGACGATTTCCACCTTTCCGGTGGTGAAGTCTTTCACCGGATGATTGGCCCCATGGTGACCCTGAGGCATCTTTTTGGTTTTCGCGCCGAGCGCGAGCGCAAGCATCTGGTGGCCGAGGCAAATGCCGAGCAGGGGAACGCCTGAGGCGATCAGTTCCCGGATTTCTGGTCCGGCGTAGCGGGCTGTGGCGGCCGGATCGCCTGGTCCGTTAGAGAGAACCACGCCATCGGGGTTCAGCGCCAGTATGTCTCTCGCCCCCGTACGCGCAGGGACAACCGTCACGCGTGCGCCAATACCGGCAAGATTGCGCAGGATGTTTTTCTTGACCCCGAAATCCACCACCACAACATGATATCCTTCCCCCTGCAGTCGCCGGAAGCCAGCGTCAGGCGTCCACATACCTTCCACTGACTGGAACGGCTCCGTGCTGGTGACGCTGATGGCGAGATCGGCGTTCTCCACCCCCGTCCATCCCCTCGCAGCGGCGACCAGCGCCTCAGCCTCGATACGGCCATCCCGTGCATGGGCGATGGCCGCCTTTGGCATGCCATGCTCCCGGATCCGCCGTGTCAGGGCGCGCGTGTCGACGCCGGAAAGCGCAATGACGCCTCGTCTGACCAGCCATGCGTCAAGCTCGCTGGTGGAGCGCCAGTTCGACGCAACTGTGGGAGGAGCTCTGAAAACCGCCCCACGCGCAGCCTTACGACCAGCGGCCGAACTGTCTTCCTGATCCTCCTCATTCGCTCCGACATTCCCGATGTGCGGAAAGGTAAAGAGAACGATCTGCTCAGCGTAACTGGGGTCGCTCAGAACCTCCTGATAACCGGTCATGGCCGTGTTGAAGCAAAGCTCGCCGGGTGCAGTTCCAGTCGCTCCGTGCCCATGACCCCAGAAAACAGTCCCGTCCTCGAGTGCGATGGCGCCGGTAGCGTTCGGGGTCATCTGAGCCTCCATGCGAATCCGCCAGGCTGGAAAGACCGTCCGGGCGGGCGGCCGCTAAGTATGGGTGCGATGGAGGGGCGTCAAGGATCGAGGTCTGTTCACAGGGCTTACCCTGTCCAGCGCGTTACTTTCGCGGCTGGGGACGGTCTCTGGCGCTCGACGGGGTAGTCGCGGGCCGTGCCGAGATAGATAAAGCCGGCGATCTGCTCGTGAGCATGCAGCCCCAGGGCTGCCTGGACATGTCCATCATAGGCGGCCTCCTCGGTAATCCAGACCCCGGCCCATCCCATGGCCTGCGATGCGATCAGAAGGTTCTGGCACAGCGCTCCGGCGGACAGCTGCTGTTCCCAAAAGGGGGTCTTTTTCGGGTCATGAACAGGTGAGGACACGACAACAAGGATGACGGGCGCGCGCATAGCCGCGCGCCGTTCAGCCATCAGCCTGTCGGGCGTCGCATCGGGCTCGCGCAGATGTCGCGCTGCAGCGAGCACCTCGCCGAAAGCTGTTCGCGCATCACCTTCGATGACAATGATTCGCCAGGGCTCGAGCTTGCGGTGGTCGGGCACGCGTATGGCGAGCCGCAGCAGACCGTCCAGATCCTCCTGCGATGGGCCCGGTTCCCCCAGCGCTCCGGCAGGCGTGGAACGCCGGAGGGCGAGGAGCCGCAGGGTTTCGGGCGAGAGATGATGAGGCAGGAGAGGCGCGCCCGTTTCAGGCTCTTCCGGAAGGATCGGCCCTCTTGCCATGCTAATGCTGCTCGCCCGGCGCATGGTCGTGACCGTCCGCGGAGGCTGCTCCGGGTTGGGCTGGAATGTCCCCGCCCGCCAGAGCCGCATCAACGGCCAGTTTGACGGCTGACCAGTCCGAGTCAGCGATCTTCACGCCATTGACAAGAAAGGTCGGTGTTGAATTGATCCCCTTCTGACGCGCATCGGCCCCGACATCATTGATACGACGGATATTGGCGCGCTCATCAACACAGCTGATAACCTGCTGCGGACTCAGATTAAACTTTGCGCCAAGCGCCTGAAGTTCAGGTATGGCGTCTCCCCTCTGCGCCGCCATCACCAGCTGTTCCTGACGGGCGAAGGCCTCGTCAAGAACCCCGAAGAAATCCTCCTGACCGGCGCAGCGGGCCACCGAGAATATACCCGCATCAATTGCTCCGTGGATGGCGAACTCCCGGAAAATGAACTTGATTTTTCCTGTATCGACATAGTCCCGCTTCACTTCAGGCCAGAAAAGATCGTGCCACCGCTTGCATCCCGGACAGGTTGGCGATCCATACTCGATGACCGTCACCTTAGCGTCGGCCGGGCCCTTGAATGCATCGCCCTCGACCAGGACAATCGTCTCGCGTCCCGCAGGGGCGCTGTCGCATCCCGACAGGCTGACCGCCATCAGGGAGGCGGCGAACAAAACGGCAAGGGACTTCAAGACCATCGACAGCTCCGCAGTTAAGCGTCCAGCTTAAAACGCCGCGGCTCCTCTGGCCAGTGGGGAACAGGCTATTCGAAGGGGTGTTCCTCTGAGGAATTCTATTGCTTAGTGCCCGACGCATTCTGCCCCGGAAGGCCATAATATGGATCCTCGTCCCAAGCCCTGGCGCATTAAGTCCGCCCGGACGGTTTTCAATAACCGATGGCTGATGGTGCGTGAGTATGAGACCATCGCACCTACGGGCGCAGACGCCGCCTACGGGCTCGTTCACGTCCACAATCTTGCCCTGGGCGTGCTGCCGATCGACAGCGACGGCGCCACCGTACTCGTCGGCCAGCAGCGTTTTCCATTCGGGCGATACTCCTGGGAGCTTCCCGAAGGCGGGGGGCCTCAGGACGCTTCTCCTCTCGAGGGGGCCCAACGCGAGCTGTCCGAGGAAGCGGGCCTGAAGGCCGGTCGGTGGCTTCCCCTTGTGGAGGATATCCATCTGTCCAACTCGGTGACCGACGAGAGAGCCTTTGCCTTTCTGGCCTGGGAGCTGAGTGCGGATAACACATTTACGCGCGACAGTTCAGAAGAACTAACTGTCAGAAGAGTTCCGTTCGCGGAGGCCGTAAAAATGGCGGTGGCAGGGCGCATCACCGACGGTTTTTCCCTTGTCATGCTGTTGAAGGCTGACCATCTGCTGCGGAACGGTCGTTTGCCGCCAGACCTCTGCGAGCTCATGCTTAAAGGGTCCTGAGGCCGTCATCCGGACGCGAGGGAGCTTCACATGGTGTCATTGCCGGCCTCACCTGGCGTTCAGACCCTGCCCATCTGGGATCGCCTGCGGTCTGATGCAGCGCGGGCAGCGGAACGCGAGCCAGCCCTCGCAGGCTATCTGCGCGCAGCCGTGATCGACCAGCAGAGCTTTCCCGAGGCGCTCAGTTTTCACCTGGCGCGTAAAGTCGCCAGTCCCGACATTGAGGCGGGGACGCTTCGCGACATTTGGAGGGATGCCTACAGGGAAAGTCCGGCGATCACTGATGCGGCGGCCCGCGATCTCCAGGCCGTCCTGGATCGCGACCCTGCGACCCGCTCGACGCTTCAGCCCTTTCTCTTTTTCAAAGGTTTTCTGGCCCTTCAGGGCCACCGCGTTGCGAACTGGTTGTGGGGTGAGGGCCGGGAGACCCTCGCTTTCTTCATACAATCGCGCAACTCTGAGCTTTATGCCGTCGATATTCATCCGGCTGCAGTCATCGGTTCGGGGGTCTTCATTGACCACGCTACAGGTGTCGTGATCGGCGAAACGGCCAGGGTCGGAAATGACGTATCGATGCTGCATGGGGTGACCCTCGGTGGTACGGGCAAAGTCTATACTGACCGACACCCCAAAATCGGTAATGGCGTTCTTCTCGGCGCAGGTGCGAAAGTGCTTGGCAACATAACGATCGGGGAGGAGGCGAGGGTCGGCTCCGGTTCCGTCGTTCTCTCCGATGTGCCCGCACGCTGCTCGGTGGCTGGCGTTCCGGCCAAGCCCGTGGGCGGGGCCTGCGTGAAGCCTGCGCAGACAATGGACCAGACATTTGATGTCGGGCTCTGACAGGTGCGGACCTGGCCGCCCTGATTCCGACTGCCCCATGATACCTGGGCATGACACCGTCGGAGCCGACTGTGGGTCGATCGACCCTGTCAGCGCCATTCAACAGGAATGTGAAACGGGTTGGCGCCGCGGCGATGGCCGGCTAAGTCTGTGGCCGAACGCTGAGGAGACGCCGCGATGAACCCGGATACGATTAAGCGCATCGAGGGCTATCTCCGGCGCACGCTGAACCCGGACATCGTGCTCCTTGCCAGGCCGCGCGTCACTGATAGCGTTGAAGTGCAGATCGTTGGAGAGCATGTCGGTCTCGTCTATCTCATCGAAGACGAGGGCGAGACGAGCTATCAGCTTGAAATGACGATCCTCCAGGAAGACCTCGAAAGCTGACAGGCGGCAGGGGCTCACCCGTACGCCAGACGCAGCATCGCTTGATAAAGTGCAGTCGGGTGTTCGGGCGCCGGTCCAGCCGCCGGATGCCCCTTCAGAATCAGCCCTGCCGGTCCGTTAGGGCGCCGCGCTCGTCTGGCCGTCGGGAGATTTTCGCCAGCGTGATTGTTCGGGCGTCCCTGAAGGGATAGCCTTATCCGCCAAGAGCTGTCGCCATGGAGGCATGTCAAATGTTGCGCACCCTCATAGTTGGTCTGTCGTTGTCTGTTATGCTTGCCGGCTGCCAGACGGTGGTCGTCTCAGGGCCGGACCGGGGATCTGCGCCAGCGACAGCGCGCGCGCCGGCCCCTGTTGAGAGCAGGTTCGCCACCAGCCCGGACGGGACACGTATCCATTATGTTGCCTCGGGCAAGGGCGATCTCGTCGTGGCGATTCATGGTTTCCCGGATTTTTCCGCCTCCTGGGACAAGCTGGGTCTTGCCCTCAATGACGCCTATCGCTTTGTCGCCCTCGATACGCGAGGCTATAATCTTTCTGGACAGCCCGAGGGTGTCGCCAACTACGCGATGCCCAAGCTGGTCGCGGATGTGCAGGCTGTGATCGCAGCCGAGGGATACACGAAGGCGACCGTCATTGGGCATGACTGGGGGGCCGCAATCGCTTGGAATTACGCGTTCAGCCATCCGGAGACGCTCGATAAGCTCATCATCATGTCGGTTCCCCATCCTGCGAATATGGGGCGTCAGCTTCAGGCTTCTCCGGAGAATTCCAACTATGCCCGCAACTTCCAGCGCGAAGGCTCTGAAAAAGCGCTGACCGCCGAAGGGCTCGCCGGCTGGGTGCGAGATCCTGCCGCCAAGGCCAAGTACATCGAGGCCTTCCGGCGCTCCAGCTTCGCAGCTATGATGAATTATTATCGCGCCAATTATCCCTCCGCCCCGGATCCTAACGCCCCGGCCCCGGTTTTCCCGAAGATAAATGTCCCTGTGCTTGTCATTCATGGCATGAAGGACACAGCGCTTCTCTCGATGGGGCACAATGATACGTGGGACCAGGTATCCAAAGACACCACGATCCTGATGTCTCCTGATGCAAACCATTTCGTGCAGCACGACGCCGCGGACCTCGTGAATGGCACGATCAGGAACTGGCTCGATATGCGTTCCGCCAAAAAGTGACATCTGCGGCAAGATATCGGCCGGACCTGACTGATCCTTGGTCAGTCCGGCCGACGTCAGGGTTGGCCAGCATTGCGGCCCCGGCCGGGAGGTGTGGGGCTGACGGCCCGCCCTCCACGGGGTGTGTGCAGCGCAGATAGGCTCTTGGCGCGCGCCAGCGTCTATTCTTTCATCTCAGGTCGGAAGGCAGAGGCTCGCCGCCCCGTGCGTGCAATCCTGCGACGGGCCGGCAATCTGTGTGCGCTGCGCGCTCAGGCCGCGTCTGTTTCAGGAGAGCGCTTTCGTCACCGCGCTCAGCCCTCTGGCGAATTCGGTTTCGCCGGCTTTGCCGGCAAGCTGCTCTGTCAATATCGCAGCTGCCGCCTGGCTGGCCGTATTGACTGCCGCAAGCTTAACATCACGCACTGCGTCGGCCTCTGCCCGCGCGATACGCTCTTCTGCAAGTTTTTCGCGTTGCGATATGCGCGCAACAAGAGCAGCTTCAGCAGCCGATGCGAGTTGTGCAGCCTCACGACGCGCCGCCTCGATGATCATCCTCGCGTCCGCCTCGGCCTCAGAAGCGCGTTTCTGGACGTCGGCCAGTTTCGCCTCCGCTTCCCGACGCAGCGCTTCGGCCGCGCTAAGTTCTGCGCTGATGCCGTTCGCGCGATCATCGAGAGACTTCATGATCGCCTGGGGTACTTTCATATAAAGCACAACCCCGACAAAAATAATCAGGCCGACAAGCGCCCAGAATGTGGGGTCGTTCATATCCAGGACAAAACCCAGATTGATACTGGGCAGCGGACCAGCTTCAGCGGGCCCGGCCGTCAGCTGCGCCAGGGTTTCATTCGGGGCCATATCAGCCTCCCATTGCGCCGGAGACGGCGTTTTTGACGCTCGCCGGTGACGGTTTAACGCCCGTCAGCTTCTCGGCAATCGCCGCAGCAGTTTCCTCCGCCACCGCTGCAACATTAGCCATCGCCCGGGAACGGGTTTCGGCTATCCTCAATTCGGCGGCGGCCAGTCGAGCGTTCAGCTCGGCTTCCTTTGAGGCGGAAACCGCGGCTGTTCTGGCGTCTGCTTCGGCCTTTGCCCTCGCGGCCGTTTCACGGGCGCTGGCGCGAGCAGCAGCTATCTGCGCCTCGATGGTTTTTACCGAGTCATCGGCAGCCGCCGACAGCGCTGCAGCCTTGGCGACGTCGCTTTTGATAGCCCCGTCGCGCTCCTCCAGGGCTTTGCGTATCCGCGGCAGGAAGACGTAGGCGACCGCGATGTAGAGGGCTGCAAATGTGACGATCAGCCAGAACACCTGGGATACCCCGGTTGTCGCGATCTGATCGAAAGGCGGAAATCTTCCGCCAGCTTCTGCGTGCCCAGCCGTCTCGGTCGCCACGTCAATATCTCCCGTAGAGGACCCGGATTAGACCGCGAAGATCAGGATCAGGGCGACGGCGAAGCCGAAAATGCCCAGCGCTTCGGTCACGGCGAAGCCGAAGATCAGATTGCCGAACTGCTGAGGGGCGGCAGACGGGTTGCGCATCGCGCCATCGAGGTAAGCAGCGAAAATGTTGCCCACGCCAATAGCCGCGCCAAGCATGGCGAGGCAGGCGAGGCCGGCGCCGACGTAATTGAGACCTTCCATAGTATTCTCCTTCGGAAGTCGTTGGTGGTGATCAGTGCGCCTCGCCCAATGCGTCATTGAGATAGACGCAGGTGAGCATGGCGAACACATAGGCCTGGAGGAAAGCCACCAGGAACTCCAGCGCCGTCACACCAACGATCAGGGGCATCACGAGGAGACCGCCCATCAGCATGCCCAGTCCGCCCAGCGCGACCGCCAGGGAGGGAACAAAGCCTGCAAATACCTTCAGCGCCACGTGCCCTCCGAGCATGTTAGCGAATAGTCGCATACCCAGGCTGATCGGACGTGACAGGAAGGAAATGATCTCGATTGGTGTAACGATGAAAAGCAGCACGACGGGTACGCCCGACGGCACGAAAATTTTGAAAAAGCCGAGGCCTTTCTTTATCAGGCCGACGACAACAACCAGGCTGATGGTGAAAACCGCCATGAACCCTGTCACGGCGATATGGCTCGTCGTCGTAAAGAAGTACGGGAACATCCCGATGATGTTGGCGACAAAGATGAAGGAGAACAATGAGAAGACCAGAGGAATGAATGGCTTTCCCGGAGCGTGGTTCACATCCTTCACGATGCCGGCGATAAAGCCGTACCAGATTTCGCCCAGCGACTGCATCCGGTCAGGCACAGTCTTCATGTTGGCCGTGGCAAGCGCGAGCACGCCAATAACAAGAAGAACGCCCACGACCATCCACAGCGCTGAGGTCGTGAACGAGACGTCGAGCCCGGCGATGTTCAGATCGAACAGCTTGGAGATCTGAAACTGGTGCATGGGGTCGGTGGCAATTCTCATGCGACGTCGCCTTCGCCCTCTTTTTCCCCGGCTGCGCCCGTCGCAGCCTTATCAACCGCGGCCTGATTGGCCTTCATCGCAGCCGCCACGACATTCCTGACGCCCGCCAGAAACCCCAGCATGAGACCACAGACCAATCCCCAGGGCGACCACCCCAGTAACGCGTCCAGTCCCCAGCCGAGTACAACTCCCACAATAACGGCGGCCGCGAAGTCCGACGCCATGCGAAAGCCAAGACCCCACCCCCTGTTCGCCGCCATGTAACGGGGGCGATCCCTGGCCTCCAGCTCCGCCTGAGCCCTGGCGATCCGCGAATTCAGATCGTCTTTGCTCATGACTGAGGTCAGCTCGGGAAAGAGTAAAAGTCCAACCCTGCGTATGACACAGGCCAGCCGCCGTTTGAAAAAAGACGG
>Ga0169931_10000777_pt1 | contig 53071 bp, 48 predicted proteins | sample Kivu_15m_20L_FD_129675 | JGI IMG/M metagenome (GOLD analysis project Ga0169931, IMG submission 129675) | Freshwater microbial communities from Lake Kivu, Western Province, Rwanda to study Microbial Dark Matter (Phase II) - Kivu_15m_20L... | ecosystem: Environmental > Aquatic > Freshwater > Lake...
AATTTATAAAGAAATGACTTTAGAAAAATTTTTTAATTCTTTTTTAGTAACTTCAAAAACTACTTCGAAAATTTTAATAATACTTTCAGTTAGCGGGGTGTTTACATATTTTGCAACTTTACAAGGTGTATCAAAAAATCTTTTAGATTTTTTTCTTTTATACAATTTTAACGCTACGACGTTTCTAATTTTAATGGGGATTATAATCATTATAATGGGATGCTTTTTAGATGGGCTTGCAATTATGTTTCTACTCTCTCCGATTTTAATACCTATCTCCAACTCTCTTGGTATTGATATTGTTCACTTTGGAATAGTCATGATTATGGGACTTATGATTGGACTTATTACGCCACCTTATGGTCCATCATTATTTATAATTTCCGAGGTTGGAAAGATTCCTTTAACAAAACTATTTTCTTCAATTTTTCCATTTATAGTTTTGCTTACAATAAGTTTACTTATTATTATATTATTTCCAAATGTAATAATGTGGTTACCAAATTTATATTTTAAATGAAAAAAATAAAAGTTTCAGATTTTATTGCTTTATTCTTAAAAAAAATTGGAGTTAAGCATGTATTTGGGATTGCAGGAGGACATTTAATGCATGTAATGGATTCGATCGTTCATAAAGCAAAAATCAAATATATCGCCCCTTTTAATGAGCAGCCAGCAGCAATGATGGTTAAAGCCTACTCCAGGGCCTCAAAAAATTATGGTGTTTTATTAGTTACTTCAGGTCCAGCAGGAACAAATGCAATAACTGGAGTCGCTAGTGCTTGGATGGATTCAGTTCCAATGATGGTGATATCTGGTCAATTCAGAGTTCCAACACTTCCACTTAAAATAAAAATTAGAAGTTCTTCTCCACAACAATATTTTCCAGTTCCTATGGTAAAAAGTATAACAAAATATTCAAAAATAATATTAAACGAAAATTCTATAGTAAATGATTTATTTCGCGCATATAAAAATTCAGTAACTGGAAGACCGGGGCCAGTGTGGTTAGATATTCCTTTAGATATTCAAGGTAGGTATATTAAAGTAGATTTAAAAAGAAAATTAAATAAAATTAGTTTAATAAGAAAAAAAATAACTCAAGATATTAAAAAAAATAAAATAAAATTAATTCTTGAAAAAATAAAAAAATCAAAAAAACCTTTAATTTTAGCTGGGAATGGAATTAAAATTTCAAATAGTGAAAAATTATTCTATGATTTTATTAAAAAATTTAAAATACCAATACTCACAACTTTAAGCTCGATCGATTTAGTTGAAGAAAAAAACCCGTTATATTTTGGCAGACCAGGTTTATATGCTAGGAGACATTCAAATATAATAATTCAAGAAGCAGACCTTTTAATCTGTATAGGAGCTGGACTTCATATTGAAACGACTGGATTTAATTTAAAAGAGTTTGCAAATAATGCAGAAAAAATAATTATTGATATAGATAAAGATGAGTTAAAAAAAATTATTACGGGAAAAAGTCTATTAATTAATACTGATTGTTCCTCTTTTTTTAAATCCTTAAGCAAAGTTCCAAAAAAATATTTTAAATATTTAAATCATTATAATTGGGTAAAATACTGCAAAAAATTAAAGGGTAAATACGGAGAAGGTTATTTAGAAACAAAAAAAAATAAATTAGTGAATCATTATAATTTTTTTTATCATCTTTCAAAATTATCTAAAAGTAATGACAAATTAATTCTTGGAAACGCAGGTTTTCACGCAATTATAGGATGGCAATCTTTTCACTCAAAGAAGGGACAAAGAATTTTTAATGAAATTGGTGCTGGTTGTATGGGTCACTCACTACCAAGCAGCATAGGTAGTTCAATAGCATTAAACAATTCTTCGATTATCTGCGTAACAGGTGATGGTGGCATACAAACAAATATTCAAGAGTTACAGACAATAAAAACTTATAATCTTCCAATAAAAATATTTATAATTTCAAATGGTGGGTACACTAGCTTGGTCAATACTCAAAAAAAATATTTTAATGGAAGATTAATTGGTGCTAATGGTGAGAGTGGTTTTAAAATACCAAATCTTCTTAAAATAATAAAAGCATATGAATTTAAATTTAACTGTATTTATTCAAATAATGAATTAAATGATAAAATTAAAGAAAATCTTAATTATCAAAAATCTTTTGTATCTATTGTCCATTGCGACACAAATGTAAGGTTAACACCATCTGTAGGTACAAAATTGCTGGAGAATGGTGATATGATTTCAGAAGCTTTAGATAAGCAAAAAGATTAATACCACATTAGATTAATTGTTTTTAAGCTCTTTTATAACCTCATTAATTGCTCTGAAGTTCGAATATTGCAATTTTAGATTTAATTCTTTTTTAGCTTTTAATATTGAAGGTAAGTACCTATCTTCAAAACTTAATTTTATTTTTTTGATTTTTAGTGGGAGTTTGTATTTATTTGATAAATAAAAAGCTAAATTTCTAATATTAATTTCCTGATCAGACCCAACATTGTAAATTGGACAATTTAAACTTGCATTTTTCAGAATCCTAAAAAGCCAGACAACCAAATCATTTTCATACATATAAGATCTAATAACATGATAATCAGATTTAATTTCAATTTTTTTTTTATTCAAAATATTTTGTATAAAATTTCCAACAACATAATTACTCTCTCTGGGCAGATACTTTCCAACAAAGGCGAAACATCTTGTAATTGCCACTTTAATTCCAGACTTTGCTAGTTTTTTAAATATTTCCTCATTTTTTAACTTAGTTATAGAATAATTATTCTTATTTTTATCTTTAAAATTAATGCGTTTATTATTTAACAAATAATTTTCTTTAATTTTTTTTATAAGTTTAGGCTGCTGTCCATAAACAGCTCCTGAACTTGTATATAAAACTCTGCTTCTTAAATGATATTTTTTTGCTAATTTAAAATAATTGCAAACCGCCTTGTAATCCTCATTATAATTGTGATTTATTGCACAATAAATCACATAATCTGCAAATGGGATTTTTTTTAATTTTGATATGTCAGCACAAATCTTTATTATTCTAATTTTTTCATTAATTTTTCTATCAATCTTAGTTTTAACAACTCCTCTGCTTAAAATAATAATTTTACTAAATCTTTTTTCTAAAGAATTAATATTATAAAGAAAATATTTTAATATTGATTTTCCAAAAAACCCTGTTCCGCCTATTAATAAAAGGGTTTTTGACATCCTGTTATTTAATATCGAATTTTTTTTTTTTATTACTTATATTAAAAATCACATTCATTATTAAATCTTCTTGACCTGCAACTAATTTCTTCTTACCAATAGCCTTAAAAGCTTTTAACCTATTAACTTTGAATCTTTCCGAAAAGTCATTTACTTGAGAAGCAAAACCAGAAAACAAACCATAATTAGCACTCAATATGTTAACTGGTTGAGAAAATGCATTATTATATTTGATGTTATTTTTCTCTAAAAGATTTTTGAATTTATCGGACATGTCATAAATACGATTAATATTAAAATTATTAAAAAATTTTTCTTTTCTTTTTTTTAAAACTGTTAATAAAATTTCTAATTGAGCATTCCCAGCTCCTGCGCCAAATCCTCTAATAGAAGCGTCTAAAATATTTGCTCCACTATCATAGGCCTGTATAGTATTCCATATAGCGCAGCCTAAATTATTATGTGCATGAAAACCAAAATTTATTTTAAATTTTTTAAGATTAGAAAAAATATTTTTTACATCAGATGGAATTAAACAACCCGCTGAGTCCATAATAATAATCGTTTTTAAGCCGATTTTTTTTAAAAATTCAATTTTTTTAAGGTATTCATTTTTTTGATTTATAAGATGAAACATCATTAGTACGCCCCATGTTTCAACTTTATTTCTTTTACAAAAATCCACTTGTTTTTCTATAATATCAATTTCGGTGGAATTACAACCTATTCTAAATATATCGACTCCCAAATCAATTGCTGATTTTAAATGATCAATAGTTGAAAATCCAGGAATGCTATGTATTGACAATTTTGTTTTTTTTAAAACTAATCTTGCAGTCTTTAATAATTTATAATCTCCAACCGCTGATCTTCCGATTGACAATGATGAAGCGCCAATGCCGTTTCCATGACCAACTTCAAGTACCGTTAATTTTGAGTGTTCTGCAAATTCACAATATTTTTTGACAATATCTAAATTAATAGAATGGTTTACTGCATGATTACCGTCTCTTAAGGTAACGTCACTAATTATAATTTTTTTCATAAATTAATTTTGATAAATATGCTGCAGAAGAAGTTATAATATCTAAATTTCCAGCATAGGAAGGCAGATAATCTCCCTGACCAACAACTCTTATGGTTACTCTAAAAATATTTTTTTTATCTGTTTTAAAGAGTGTAGCATTGTAACCTGGTATATATACTTTAATTTTTTTGTTGATCATTTTTAATACTTTAGAAATTTTAATAAGGTTTAATTTTGATAAACTTTTACTACACTCAAAAAAAATCGAATTCATCATATTAACAGGCGGATTGCTAGGATTTAAGTTGATAATAACCTTATTATTTTTAACGCCTGATAAATTGGATATCGCTGTTTGTGTATTTTGAATATAGTCATTTACATTTTCTCTTGTTGCCTTACCAGCGCTAAGAGAAGCAATACTTGAGACTAGTTCTACATAAATTAAATTTTTTAAAATTTTTTTCACTTCTATAATCAGAGGTATTGAACTTTGGCCTCCGCAAGTAATTAAATTAACTGTTTTTGATATATTTTTTAAAGAATGATATGGGACCATGTAATTACCTATTTTTGAGGGAGTTAAATTTAAATAAAAAATATTATTTAAATATAGTTTTAAAGCTTTATAATTTTTCAAACTAGAAACTGCTGAAGTGGCATCAAATACAATATTAATATTATTTTTTTCTATTTTTTTTTTTAAGCCTATAATTCCATCATTAGAGTAATTAAAATTATTTTTTCTGCAAAATTTTCCTCCAATTGAGTCTTTATTACGATTAAAAATGTAAAGACTTTTAAAATATTTTATTCTTCTGCATTTTATGTAGAGATCTATGCCGATTTTACCAGCTCCTATTATTAAACCATTCATAAAATTTATTATAAATTTTTTGATTTCTTATGGGGCTGAATTATCATTTCAGAAAAAAATTTTTTTCTTTCTAAAATTGGAGCAAGGTCCTCTAAAGGCGGGGAAACTATTTTATTATCTGCTGCCAAAGTTAGAGATAATTTTGGATAAAAATTTTGCTCTGGATCCATAAAAACATCACATAAAACTGGATATTTTGCCTTCTTAATTATTGGCAATACTTCATTAAAATCTTTCCAAGTTTTTATAGAAAAATAATTTATATCAAAAGCTTTGGCAATTTTAGAGTAATCAGGACAGGAGATACCACTATGTTTATCTGTTCCAACATACCTGCCCTTAAATAAATTTTTTTGTGTGTGTTTAATCATTAAATAACCATCGTTATTAAATACAAAAATTTTAATTGGTAAATTATGATGAACTATTGTTTGTAACTCCTGAAGATTTAACATCATGCCTCCATCACAATTAAGATTTATAACAGGGCCTTTTTTGTTAGCAAACGAAGCACCTATTGCATAAGGCAAACCACAGCCCATTTCTCCTAGTCCTGTCGAGGTCATTAGTCTTTGTTTCTTTTTGATTTTAAACGCTTGATGACCTGATAATAAAGCGGTTCCTGTATCGGTTGTTATAATCTCTCCTTCTGATAACGAGTCGCACAATTTATCTACAAAACGATAAGAATTCAAATATCCATTTTTATCATCATGCGTAGACTCAATTTTTGGATAATCTTTTTTATATTTGTCACTCCTTAAAACCCATTTTTTTATATTTTTTTTATCTAATTCAATTTTATTTTTATTTTTTATTAAAAAATTTATAAATTTATTTGCGTCACATAAAACTGGAAAGTGAACTATATCTTTTAATTTATTTAGTTCATCCTGACTTATGTCTACCTGTATAAATTTTGCTTGCCTTGCAAGCTCTGAATGTTCATACCCTATCATCGGTATTGCCATCCTATTTCCTATTGATATCACAAGGTCACAATTTTGAAGAATAAAATTAGAGCATCTATTTCCGTAAACACCTGGGCTTCCATAATTAAGTGGATGGTCGTTAGTCAACATATCTAGACCAGCCCAGGAAAGTAAAGTAGGAAATGGATATTTTTTTAACAACATATTTAATTTTGAAGTCGAGTCAAACTTGCCCAATGAAAGTCTAATTCCATGACCCAGCCAAAAAATTGGTCTTTTACTCTCGGAAATACTTTTAAAAATTGATACTCTATTGATTATATTTAAAAAATTTATTTTTTTATTTTTATATTTTTTTATCTTTTTTTTGTTGACTAAACTTCCTTGAATATCAATTGGGAAATCTAACCATACTGGCCCTGGTCTTTCCTCTAGACACATATTGTATGCTTTTTCTAGTTCATAAATAGTAGAATTAACATCTAAAATTCTTTTTTGATACTTAGTAATTTTTTTTACCATTAATGTACTATCGTAACCTTGTATTCCCCACATTCTCATTTTTTTCATAGATTTAATAAATCTGGTATTTTCCTGTCCAGAAATAATTATCCCGGGAATAGAATCTGCCCACGCACTCATAACGCCCGTAATTGCATTTGAACTACCTGCCCCTGCTGTGACTAATGCAACAGTTATTTCCTTTTTAACTCTATAATAAGACTGCATTGCCATTGCAGCTGTTTGTTCATGATGGACGCAAATAATTTCTGTATAACCTAATCTTTTTATTGAATCGAAAATATGAGAGTTTGCGGATCCAATAATTCCAAATATATATTTTATTTTCTTTTTTTTCAAAAAATCAGCAATAAGATCGCTAACTTTTAAAGTATTGCTATTCATTTTTGATTTTTATTTTTTGAAATAATCTTTTAATTTATTAATTACATATTCCAAATGTTTAAATGATAAACCTGGATACAAACCTATCCAAAAAGTATTATTCATAACAAAGTCGGTATTTTCTAATTTTCCATGTACCCTAAAATTTACATCTTTCATATAGGGCTGTTTAATCAAGTTGCCTGAAAATAATAATCTTGTTCCAATTTTATTGCTGTTTAAGTATTGGATAATATCGTTTCTATTATATTTGCTACTATTCAACAAAGATAACGGAAAACCAAACCAAGAAGGTTCTGAATTTATTTCGGGTTTAGGTAGTATTAAAAAATCTTGCAAATCTTTAAGATTTTTATTTAAAAAATTAAAGTTTTCTTTTCTTTTTTTAATAAAGCTCTCTAAGCGGTTAAGTTGTCCAAGACCGCAAGCTGCCTGCATATCGGTTATTTTCATATTATATCCCAAGTGAGAATAGGTATATTTATGATCATAACCAAATGGCAAATCCCCTAACTTCCAAGCAAATCTTTTATTACATGTATTGTCTTTTCCAGGCTCACAATAACAATCTCTACCCCAATCTCTAAAAGATTCTGCAATTCTCTCTAATTTTTTACTATTAGTAAAGACAGCACCACCCTCTCCCATAGTTATATGATGTGCAGGGTAAAAACTTAAAGTTGCTAAATCTCCAAAAGTTCCAATATATTGATTATTAAACTTTGAACCTAAAGCGTCACAACTATCCTCTATAAGCCATAAATTATACTTATCACAAATTTCTCTTATCTTTTTTACATTAAATGGGTTACCCAAAGTATGAGCTAACATTATCGCTCTTGTCTTTTTAGTAATGGCACTTTCAATTAAATCTTCATTAATATTATAAGTTGGTATTTTTACATCTACAAAAACTGGAATTGCCCCAAATTGAATAATTGGGTTTACTGTAGTTGGAAAACCTGCGGCCACAGTAATTACCTCATCTCCTTTTTGAATAGACCTTTCTTTTAGTTTTTGTGAGGTTAATGTCGAAAATGCTATTAAATTTGCTGAAGAACCAGAATTGACAGTTAATAAACATTTTACTCCTAAGAAAGCTGATAATCTTTTTTCAAAATCTGTATTAAATCTTCCAGTGGTCAGCCAACCATCTAAAGAAGCCTCAACCATGTTTTGCAACTCTAGATCACCAATCACTTTTCCTGAAACTGGAACTTCAGTTACCCCTTCTATAAAATTTTTGTCTGAAAAATTTTGGTCGGAATAAACTTTAACTAAGTTAAGTATTTTTTTTCTAAGTTCTAATTTATTATCTAACTTCATAAAATTATATTTTTTTAGTATTAAAATAATTTAATATTTGTTCTTGACAAATTTTTAAAACTTTTTCTTTACTAAGAAATTTTTTATACCAGTCAGCAGTTAATTTTAAAGATTCATTAATGTCATACTTTGCTTTCCAGTTCAAAAATTTTTTAGCTTTTGAAGAATTTAACATAAGTATTTGGCTTTCATGAAAATTCTTAGATAAAATTGGCTTTTTAATAATTTTAATTTTATTATTAAATTTAGAATTAATTATATTTATTATCTCATAAACACTTTTGTTGTTATTATTATCTGGCCCAAAATTCCATGGTCCTCTGCTGATTTTTTGTTTTTTATATAAGCTACGCAACAATATTAAATATCCATATAAAGGATCAATCACATGTTGCCAGGGTCTTATAGAATTTGGGGATCGTAAAAAAATTTTTCCTTTTTTAAAAGAACGAAAATAATCTGGCAAAATTCTATCTAATGAAAAATCTCCACCTCCAATGACATTGCCAGCTCTTGCTGTGGCAACAAATATTTTCTTATTTTCAAAAAAAGAATTATTATAGGCATTACAAATTAATTCAGCGCATGCTTTAGAATTGCTATAAGGATCAAATCCGTTTAAACGATCAGTTTCTTTATAGTAAGACTGCTTGTCTTTATTCTCATAAACTTTATCGGTTGTAATAATTAATGCCGATTTTACGAAATTTACTTCATTGATTATATTTAATATATTAAGCGTGCCTAAAGTATTTGTTTCATAGGTATATTTTGGATAAATATAAGAATATCTAACTAAAGGCTGTGCAGCCATATGAATAATAAAGTCTGGTCTAAATTTTATTATAGATCTTTTTAATTTTTTATAATCTCGTATATCGCCAATTATAGATTTTTCGTTAAGGTTATAAATTTTTGCTAAATCAAATAAATTTTTTTTGTTATTGGGTTTTAGTGAATATCCTGTGACTTTTGCGCCAAGTAAATTCAAAAAAATAGACAACCAACTACCTTTGAATCCTGTATGACCTGTTAAAAAAACTCTTTTATTTTTCCAAAATTGTTTAGAAGACCGAAGCTTATTATTCATTCCAAGATTTCCATGGAGCATTATCTGAAACCCAAAGATTATCTAAATAATTTTTATCTCGCAAAGTATCCATCGCATACCAAAAACCTTCAAATTTAAAAGCTGATAGTTGTCTATCTTTCGCAATATTTTCTAAAGGTTTTTTTTCCCAAATAGAATTTTTTTTATCTAAATATTTAAAAATTTTCTTATTTAAAACAAAAAAACCTCCGTTTATCCAACCTCCATCACCCGATGGTTTCTCCAAAAAATTATCAACTATATCTCCTTTAATGTTTATAGCTCCAAATCTACCAGCTGGCTTAACTGCCAAAACAGTTGCTAGTTTTTTACTATTTTTATGAAATTTAATTACATGCTTGATGTTTGCAGATGTAAGACCGTCTCCGTATGTTAGACAAAAATCATCATCAACATAATCTTTGATTCTTCTAATTCTCTCTCCTGTATTAGAAAACTCACCAGTATCAATTAGGGTTACTTTCCAAGGTTCAGTTTTTTTTTTAAGAACTATAATCTTATTTTTACTTACATCTACAGTTACATCAGTTGTATGAAGTGAGTAATTGGCAAAGTATTCTTTTATTAGATAACCTTTATATCCACAGCATATGATAAAATCATTCAAACCAAACTGGGAATAAATTTTCATTATATGCCAAATTATTGGCTTAGATCCAATTTCTATTAAAGGCTTGGGTTTTATTAAACTTTCTTCTGCTATTCTAGTTCCTTGGCCTCCAGCTAAAATTACAACTTTCATAAATTATATATTATAAGTAATAAATTAATGATTACTATTTGTATACCTACTTTTAACAGATCTAAATTTTTACAAGAATTATTACAAAGCATCTACAATGCAAACCAAAAGATACCAATTATTCTATCTAATAACAATTCTACAGACGATACTAATAAAGTAATTCAAATATATAGAAAAAAATTTATTAATTTTACTTCAATACAGCAGAAAAAAAATATAGGTTTTGCAAGAAATTACTTGGAATGTATATTTAGAGTTAGAACTAAATATGCTTGGGTCGTTGGTGACGATGATCTTTTAAAAAAAGACTCAATAAAAAATATCATATTTACAATTAAAAAATTAAATTATCCAAACGGAATAATATTTGAATATGACAATTTTTTAAATCTATCGAAAAACAAAAGTCATAATTCAATCTCCGAAATATCTTTATTAAAAGACTTTAGTAAATGTGGTTTAATCTCAACGCAAATTATAAAAGTAGAAAATATAAAATTAATTAAAAATCAAATCACGAAACAGAAGAAAAATTTTTATATTCAAATTTATATAATGCTTCATCTAATAAAAAAATTTGGAAACTGGTATAAAAGTTCAAAAAAAATAATAAATTATAGAAATAATAATTTTAATCACTATTCAAAAAAATGGATCTTGAATAGATTAGAAAATGAAATTAAAGGGTATCTTATACCTTTAAAAATTATTTATAACAAAAAATCGAAGGAATATAAGAATATAACAAATTCTATTTTTAATAAAAATATAATTTCATGGATTTTTTATAGTGTAATACGAGCAGATAAATTAAGAACATTATTAATTCTAAAAAATAACTTTAAACACTTGCATATAAAATTAAGAATTAAATTATTTTTTATACTTTTAGTTTTAATTATATTACCAAAAACAATATTAATTAATCTACCAAAAATAAAAAAATATTTTTAAATTAGTTTAATTTAATGAAAACAATTGGATATCTAATAACTGTTTTTAATGAAGTTAAAACAGTTAAACAAGCAATAGAAGATATTATATCAATAAAATATCCAAAAAAAGAAATACTAATTATTGATAATGGTTCAACAGATGGAAGTGCTGAGATTATAAAAAAATATAAACAGAATAATATTAAAATAATTATTCGCAATAAAAATCTAGGATTTGGAAAAACAATAGAAGAGGGTATTAATTTACTAAATTCAGATTATATTTTTATTCAATATTCAGATTTAGAATATGATCATAACAGGAGTATTGATATGATGAATTATGCTATCAACAACGATTTAGATGTAGTTCTTGGATCGAGACTTATAAATTATAAAGAAAAAAATATTTCTTTTTTTGAGATAATAAAAAAAAAGCCATCTTATATGGCCACAATTCTCTGCACTTTTTTAGTTAACAAATTTTACAATTATAATTTTACCGACATTATTGGAGGAAAACTCTATAAAAGAGTAACCATAAGAAAAATACCTATTAATTGTTACACAGAAGGGTTCGACTTTGAATTTATGAGTAGAATTCTTAAAAGAAATCTTAAAGTTGGAGAAATATCAATTAATTATAAACCAAGAGAAAACAGCGCTAACAAAAAAATTAAATTTTATCATATTATAAATGCTTTATATCATATTTTTAAAGTAAAATTATTTAATTAAATTTAATTCAAGATTAAAATTTCGTTATTATGAAAAAAAAAATTATCTCATTTGTAACTGAAATAACACTAACTACTTTAGTTTTTGTATTACTTTTTTTTTATTTTTATAATCTCGATAAAGGTTTTATGTTGGAAAATAATTATTTCCCATGGGACTCACATGGATATTATGAGGTTGCAAAAAATTTTAGCCTATTAAAACCAATGCCTGTCTTTGAAAATCCATTTGGTGAAAGAATTATTTTTCCAATACTCTTTTTTCAAATTGCTAAAATCTTAAACTTAGAACTAATTTATGGGGCGCTAATATTAAATGAGATATCTTCTTTTCTAATAATAGTTTGTTTTATTTTATTAAGCCGCAAACTTAAAATAAGTTTATTCTCAAGATGGTTTGTAATTATCATCTATCTTTGTTTTTGGAATGGACCTTTAAGGTATTCTATTTATTATCCTGGTGGGAATTATGCATTTGATACAGCATTGATATCAATAATATCTTTAACATTATTATTTCTAATAAAAAATAAAAGCTTACTTGCAAAAATATTAATTTTTTTAATATTTTTCTTAGCTGGCATGCAAAGAGGTATAGCTATCATTACAATAGCATTTTCGCCTATTATTTTAATTATTGTTTATAATTTAATAAATAAAAAATTTTCTAAAAAAAAAAAATACTTAAATACTAATATTTTATTTTACATAAGTGTCGTAGCTTCAATATTTGGTCACTTAATTGTAAAAGCTGTCGTCAAGACTGAGGGCGACTATTCAATGATCAAATGGATTATAAAATCTACAATGTTACATGGAAATATATTTGAATTTTTATACACATATTATTACGCTTATGGATTATTTTTTTTCATTATCATAATTTATTCTTTAAGTTTAAAAATTAATACCCTAAAAAAAATTAAAATTAACGAAACAGGTATTTATTATCTAGGGTTATTTTCAACTTCAATCTTCTTAAGTACTGTAGGGGGTGGTGATACTGATAGATTTTTATTATGGTTTTCTTTATGGTATTTAGGAATATCAGGACTTTGTTTAGATAAAATAAAAAAAATATATTCAACAAAAATTATTATTTTGTTTATTGTTATCAGCATATTTTGGACTAGACCTTTTATTCCAGCATTACCTCCTTTAGGGTTCTCAGAAAAATTTGTAGAAAAAAGTTTTGTACAAACTAATTATGATGAAAAATTATTTGTTGGACCAAATTGGTTAAAAAAATTCAAAAACCAGACCGAAACTATTAGAATTGATGATATTAACAACCGAAACATATATCTTCCTAAAGAAAGATTTGGGAAGTTAGTTCAAACAATTAAAATACCTGCAAACCAATATTCTAACTCCGGCAGATTAAATTATTGGGTACACTCATATAAATACTACATAAATAATATACCTGTACCCTTAGGATATATACACAACCAAAGAGATATGCTGATAGATCATCCTTGGCATGGAAAGTACTACATAAGATTTATTTATATTATTCAGTGGATTTTTATCCAATTCTTATTCTTTTTATATTTTAGACCTAAAAAAAAATTAAATAATTTTATCTAGAATAACATTAGCAAAATTAAACTTTTGTTGTTCTCGGAAAAATCTAAATATATTATTAGAAAATTTCTTATATTTTAATTTATTGCTAGAAATATCTAAAATCTTATTAGATATATCTTCATAATTATTTAAATTTATTATAACACCAAATTTATATTTTTTATTTTGCCATCCAGTTAAACCTTCTTTGGTTGTAATAACTGGTAATTTTGAGCTAGCTGCTTTAAATAAAATTCCGCTAGAACCATAAGAACCATTTTTATAGGCAAGCCACACTAAATTAGAAGCATTAAATATTAAGCTTTCCTTAAAATTATTGTGAAACCCCTGAGAAACAAAAACAATTTTATTTATTATTAATTTTTTTACATAATCCTGCGCCATTATTTTTTTTACATAGGAAGTTTGCTGCCCAGCAATAATAACTTTAATATTCTTGTTTTTTATAATGTTAATAGTTAACAGCAGTTCTTGGATTGACTTAGAATTTTTCAAAGCTCCGTAAACTAGAATAACAAAGTGTTTTTTTTTAAAATCGAAAAAATTTCTTGAATAAGTTTTGTTCGGACCTAATAAAGGACTAACAGGTTCAGCAAAATATGAAACTTTATGATTGTACTTAGTTAATTTATTTTTACAAAATTCAACGAAAAATTTATCATTAGAAAAAATACTTTTTAATTCTTTGATTCTAAATAATCTTTTCAACAAATAATAATATAAATAAAATAATAAGTTTTTTTTAAGATGTATTTTAGGATTTAAAAAAATTCCAGAAAATGGAATTTCTTTAAAAGGTGTGCCAAATATACTGATTGCTTTTTCTAAATAATCAAGAGTATTAATAAATATATAATCAAAATTATTTTTTTTTAATTGTTTATTATAAATTTCTTTTAAAATAAAAAAATTATTAATCTGAAAAAATAAAAGCGAAAAAACATTTTTATTATTTTTAGGATAGTCTAAATTGAAGTCAGTATAAACTCTTAGATCTTTAATTTCTTTCTTCAATTCTTTAATTAGAGGATATTTGAGAATTTTTTTAGAAGTTAATAAAGTTACATTAGTTATTTTTTTGCGCTTAGCAATCTGGCGTAATAATTCTTTGACATACAAAGCAACATGATGTCCTTCACACTCTGGTTCTACAATCAAGATTCTCATATAAAATTATTAAAATTAATAGGCATTATGATAAATAATAGATGAAACCAAAAATATAAAAAAATAAGACAGTAAAAAAAAAGAAAATTTATTAGCGTCTTCTTTTTGAAAATACTTTTCAGTATCAGCAAATAACAATATGATTAAATAAGTTAAAGGATCAAAATACTCCTGAAATACAATATCAACAAAAGACAATAAAAATAACATTGTTGTAAAATATATTGTCAATATATAATTTTTGTAACAAATATAGATTGTTGAAAGTAAACTAATAAAAGCTGAGGTTAAAAATAATATTTTCATTAATGAAGACTGATTATTAATAACATATAGTTTAAAAATCGCACCCCCACCAATATTTTGAAGCGTCAAAGGTAAATTGAAAAAAGATAATAAAAATAATAACCATAATACAATTAATATCAAAAAATATTTAATTAATAATTTATAGTTCTGTTTTATATAAAATAAAAAAAATGGAAAAAAATATATAAAAATTATTGAGAGTATTTTTAATATATTATCTATACGAAACTTGGCTGCCCTACTTGCCTGAGCCGCTGGAGATGTTAAACCTTCCCAGACATTAAAAAAATATAGCGATGGTATTAAAAAAATAAAAAAGGAAGTAAATATAATAACATTTCTTTTTGAAAAAATTTTATTAAAATCAATTAACAAAAAAAAAATTACTATTGTGAAAAAAGCATAATATTGCCTTCCATAAAAGCAAAGGCAGGCAAAAAAGATTGATATTACTTTAAAAATAATACTTTTATTTGGATAGTAATAAAAAAAAGTTGAGATAGTTAAAAATAAATAGCATATATTTTCTTCTAAACCGTAAAAAGCAGAAGTTCTATAATAAGGACTTAATAATATTAAAGACGATATTAGAAATAAATTAATATTGTGAATCTTAAGATTGTATTTAAATTTTATTGTAAAATATAAAATAAAAACTACTGATAGAGAAAAAATAAAATTAAATAACTTAAATATAAACACGTTATTTAACGGGATTAAATATTTAATTATTAAGTAATAAATTGGTAAACTTGACGATTCATAAAGATCCCAATTTATTTCTAAAAACGGACTTGTTTTAAATAAAATAAAATTTTTATAAATGTGAATAAAATCAATCTTACCGCCACCACTGGAATCTTCATTAAAATAAAAGCCTAAAAAAAAAGAAAAGAAAATTAATATTAAAAAAAAAAAACTTAATTTATTATATTTGGAATACATTATTTCTTAAAAAAAATTATTGGGTAAAGAATAAGCGAATATATTATTCTTAATAAGTAAAAAATGTTAAATTTGCATCTAATTTTGCCTAATTCTTTATAATAAAAATTTAATTCCTGAAATTGACCTTCCCATTGTCTCTGAGCTGCGAATGATATATTTATGGTTTCTAATTTTTTAAATTTCGCAAATCTTCTCCACAAATCAAAATCGCCTGCCATTCTAAAATTTGTATTTAATCCTCCTGCTTTTTCATAAAGTTTTCTTGAAAAAATTGTATTTTCTTGCTGAATAAAACCCCAAAAGCAATTATGAGCTAATCCTTTTCTAATAATAAATCTTGGATAGCATAATGGTAATAATTTTGTAATTTTATTATTCTTTATAAAAGAAACTCTACCTACCACCCAATCATAAAAATATTTATTTAATATTTTATGTAATCTATATAATGCATTTCTATCTATCAAAATATCATCTGAATTTAACCATAATAAATATTTTCCTTTAGAGAATGAAAAGCCTTTGGATATTGCATCATACATTCCATTATCATTCTCAGAAATAATTTTTGTAATATATTTTTTGTAGGAAATAATTTTCTCTAAACTCTTATCTTTAGATAAGCCATCAATAATTATGTAATCAAAATTTTTATAGGTTTGATTAATTATACTTTCTATTGTTTTACTTATATATTTTTCTCCATTATAAACTGGTGTTACAATTGTAAAAAATGGCTCTGACATTTTGAAATATTATTTTAATTAATAAATTTATAAATGAATTGTATATAAATATTTCTTTACTTAAATGCTCTTAAAATAATTATAATAATCCAATAAGCCATCTTTCAATTTTATTTTGGCTTTCCATCCTAAGTTATTAATCTTTGCGGTATCTAATTTTCTTTCTTTTACTCCATCTGGATAATCTTTATTAAAAAAAACTCGGCCCTTAAACCTAGTCAAATCCTTTAGTCTATATGCTAAATCTTTGATAAAAATTTCTTCTCCACTTCCTATATTTAAAAAATCATGCTTTATATTTTTAAAAAGAATAAAATAAATTGCATCAGCTAAATCATTGACATTTAAAAATTCTCTTTTAACTAAACCTGAGCCCCACACTTCAACTGTTTTTTTATTTTTAATTTTTGCTATATGAAATTTTTTTAATAGAGCGGGTAAAACATGACTGGCTTTTAAATCAAAATTATCTCCCACACCATAAAGGTTTGCAGGCTGCAAAGAAATAAAGTCTTTTTTTAGCTGATTTTTAATATACTGACATAATTTTAATGTAGAAATCTTAGCTAAAGCATATCCTTCGTTGGTTTTTTCAAGATAAGAAGACAGAAGATAATCTTCTTTTATTGGCTGTTTTACTGCCTTTGGATAAATACATGCGGAGCCTAAATTAATAAACTTATTTACATTATAATCTAAACTAGATTTAATCAGATTAAAGCCAATCATAATATTGGTGTAAATATAATCAATTTGAAAATTTGAGTTATCTAATATACCCCCAACTCTTCCAGCGGCATTGATAACTATTTGTGGTTTATTTTTTTTAAACCAGGCGTTGACTGCTTTTTGGTCTGTAAAATCTAAGTTGTTTCTTTTGCAGTCAATTATTTTTAAATTTTTTTCCTTGAACAATTTATAAATTGCCGAACCAACCATTCCTTCTTGTCCTGCAATTAAAATTCTATATTTTTTTTTCAAATCTAATAACTATATTTCATTAATTTTTGTGTTTTTTAACAATAGTTTTTGCTGCGCAATTTTGTAATCATTCGTTATCATTTCTTTTACTAAATAATTTAAATTTTTTTTTGGTTTCCAGCTGAGTTCTTTGCGAGCCTTAGATGAGTTTCCTATTAAATTAACAACATCTAATGGCCTAAAATACTTTTTATCTACCCTAACTATAATCTGATTTCTTTTTATATTGGGGGTAATGTTGCTATCGTAATCTACAACGATTGCATGCTGATTAACTCCCTGTCCTTTCCATATAATTTTTATTTTTAAACTATTACAAGCAAGTTGAAAAAATTTTTTAACGCTACATTGTACCCCTGTTGATATAACATAATCTTTCGGTTCTTTTTTTTGCATCATCATCCACTGCATTTCAGCATAATCCATTGCATGACCCCAGTCTCTTAAGGAATCTAAATTTCCTAAATATAAACATTTTTCTAAACCAAATGAAATATTGCATAAACCCATGGTAATCTTCCTTGTAACAAAAGTTTCTCCTCTTCTTTTCGATTCATGGTTAAATAAGATCCCATTACAAGCAAACATTCCATAGGCCTCTCTATAATTTTTTGTTATCCAGTAAGCAAAAAGTTTTGAGACAGCATAAGGACTTTGTGGATAGAATGGTGTTTTTTCGGATTGTTTTCTATCTTGGATTAATCCAAATAATTCTGAAGATGACGCTTGGTAAAATTTAACTTTTTTTATAAGATTTAATTGTCGAATGCATTCTAAAATTCTTAAAGCTCCCAAAGCATTTATATTAGAAGTATATTCAGGATTTAGGAAACTAACCATTACATGACTTTGTGCTGCTAAATTGTATATTTCGTGAGGTTTAATTTTTTTTATTAAATCATATAAACTTCCTGTGTCCGATAGATCACCATAATGAAGAAATAAGCGATTATTATTAAATTTATTGTACAAATGATCTATTCTTTCAGTGTTAAAAGAGGAGGATCTTCTCTTTATTCCGTGAACAATATAATTTTCGCCTAATAAAAATTCTGCTAAATATGACCCGCCCTGCCCAGTTATTCCTGTTATTAAAGCAATTTTTTTTTTCATCCAAAGATTAAAATAAGTTATAAGTTTTCTTAACTAACACATTTAGAGTTTTTGTAAAATGAAGATCTCAATAATAACGGTATGTTATAATAGTCAAGACACTATTGCGTTTACATTAAATTCTATACTGAATCAAGATTATAAAAATATCGAACATATAATTATTGATGGCGGCTCTACAGACAATACTATTAACATAATAAACCAATACAATTTTAAAAATAAAAAATTTATTTCAGAAAAAGATAACGGGATTTATGATGCTATGAACAAAGGTATCTCAATTGCAACTGGTGATATTTTAACTATTTTAAATGCTGATGACATATATAATAACAACACAACTATTTCTAAAGTTGTAAAATTAATTGAAGAATCCCCAAGTGAAAATATTTACATTGGTAATGTTATTTTTTTTAAAAATAACAATTTTAGAAATATTTCAAGAATATATTCTGCTAAATTTTTTAAAAAATGGATGTTAAATATTGGTCTTATGCCTCCCCATCCACCAACTTTTATAAAAAAAGAAATTTATAAAATTTATAAATACAATACAAAATATAAAATAGCTTCTGATTTTGAATTCTTTTTAAGGTTATTTAAAATAAATAATTATAATTTTAAATATTTGGATCTAATAATTGTTAGAATGAGAACGGGAGGAATAAGTGGAAAAAATATCCTAAGTTATTTAATATCATCTGTTGAAATTTACAAAGCATTTAAAAGCAATAAACTTTCAATAAATTTTTTATCTATTTTAGCCAGAATTCCTTTTAAACTCAATCAGTTTAATACTTTTTTTAAAGAGAAGAAAATAAATAATAATTTTGAATTAACTATAAGTAATTTTTTATCAGATCATAATATTTTAAATGAATTAAGAATTGTCAAAAATTTTAACAATTTAATTAATCATAATAATAATTTTGTTTTATCTGGGCTAAATCTTGCTTTTTTGGGATACTATTCAAAAAAAGATATAAATATTTATAAAAATTTATATGTATGGCCAGATGGAATGTTTAGTAAAACTGTTGGAAATATTGCAAAGGTACCAGGGAGAACTCTTTTTAAGAATATTCAATTAGATTATAATAAAATAAATAAAATTGTAATTATTGGAAATTTATCTGAAAAAAATAAAAATTATATTAAAAGTAAATTTGATACTAATTTAGAACATATTAATTTACCATATGCAGATATTAAAGATTTATATAAATTCTTACCTAAAAAAATTGATGATAATTCTTTAATTTTGATTACTCTTCCCACACCAAAACAAGAGCAGATAGCTGAATTCTTAGCAAATAAATTACAAAATTACAAAATTATATGCATAGGAGCATCTATATCTCTGGCTTCTGGCGAAGAAAAACCAATTCCAAAATATCTTGAAAATCTAGGTATTGAATTCATATGGAGAATAAAAAATGACACAAGAAGAAGAATTAAAAGACTAGCAGAGACTTTTTATTATTATTTAAAGGGAAGAATAAATAATAAATATAAAAAATTATATCTAAAAGAAATTGATTAAAAAAAAAAAAATAGTCGCCTGGGCCTGCGATTATTCAGAAATAACCGGGGAAGGTATACTAGCTAGAAAATTTATATCTGATTTAAAGAAAAACAATATTATTATATTAAATACACCAAAAAAATTTACTTTTCTAGATAACAACAAATATATCAAAATATTTCTACATAGATATATCTATCCTTTTATAGGTTTAGCATTTTGTTGGTATAACTTCTTTCTTAATAGAAATATATGTTATGTAAATTATTTGCCGTTATGGAATTTTTTTTTATTTTCCTTGGCTCCACCAAAAACAATATATGGTCCTATTACTGGTGGAGCTAATTTTTATAAAAAAGATAATTTAAATTTTAGTATCAGGAAATATTTATTTCCACTATTTTATAGAATTAGCATTTTTTTTATTAACTACAGAAAAATGCAGTTTATTTTTTCAACACAATTATTAAAAAAATTTATTATAAATAAAATAAAAAATAAAATATTATTTAATTATGTTCTCACATTATTTGATAAAAAAAAAGTAGGTAAAAAAAAAATAGATTTTTTAATTTATTATAGAGAGCATTCTAATAAAAATATAATTTTTCCTTATAAATTTATAAATAAATTATCAGATCATAATATAAAGGTACATATTGTGGGTGATAAATATAAATCAGAAGATGTAGTGAATCATGGATTCATAAAAAGAAAAGAATTATTGAGATTACTCTCAATCAGTAGATGCACTGTAGCTTCTGGGGAGAACTTATATAGTATCTTTTCTATTGATTGCATAAATCACAAGGTTAACATTTTAGTAAATACAAAATCTAATCCTGAAATAATATTTTTTAAAAATATGTTTTTACATAATAATTTTAAAGACCAAAAAACAAATTTCAAAAAAGTTAAATATTTAAAAAAAGATTTACAAGAAATTACTTATCTAAAAAATAGTTTTAGATTATTTTTTAAACAATTATAAAAAGATATCTTTGTATAATTAAACAATATTGTACTGCAAATAATAAAAATCATAAAATCAATCCCGAATATAGCAAAGCTATTTTCGAATAAAGATCTGAATAACAAAAAAATAATAAAAAAAATCGAACTATTTATAATTATATTTTTTTTATTAAAAAAAATTTTTTTAATAAACACTAAATATAAAATATTGTTTAAAATACTTATTATGATCAATAAAATAAAGATTAATGCTAAAATACCTCCGCATAACAAACTATATAAAAAAATATTGGAGACATTCTCATTTATAAGAATTCTATCTGCTTGCGGTCCATATCCACGAAAAAGATTGTTAGTTATAGGCTTAATTGATTTTTTCCAAAGACCTAATCTCCCAGACCCATCGGACAACACGTAAATTCTTGAATATTTATTAAATTCTTTTACAGACTTCTTATTAGTGATTGAAAACTCATTATTTTGATTATTTTGATTATAAATTTGGTAATTCTTCTTAGAAACAGTAGCAAATATATGAATAAAATAGGGAATTATTAACATAATGCACAGCACTCTTATTCTATATTTAAAATTTTTTTTTTTTAAAAAATAAAAGAAAATAAAGAAATTAAATAATAACAAAAAATAAATAGAAGATCTATTTTCTAGATGAAAAATGTAAAAAGACAAAAAAATTAATAATATTTTTTTTAAAAGATAAAAAAAATTATTATTTCGATAAAAAATTAAAAAAAATGATAATAAAATGTAAAAAAATAGTATATTCCTTCCAACTCCTGATGATCTTGGTAATGGTATCCCAAAAAAATTATTATCTGAACTCATTGAAAATGCTGAATAAAAAGTTATTAAATTTTCGTTCTTAAAAATTTCTATGATAGAGGATATTACAACGGGTAAAGTATAAATGCCCAAGTAAAATAATAAAATTAATAAAAAGATATTTAAGATATTTTTATTATTGAAAGTAGTATCCGTAACCATCATAAAAAAAATCACAGACAGCATACAAATAGGCCAATATATTCTAAAAATATTTAAGCCAAAATTTAAATCAGAAGCTAAAAAATAAGAAATAACTTGCAAAAGTGAAAAGCCAATAAAAAATAAAAATATTAAATTTTTACTTTTAAATTTATTAAAATTAATGAAATATAGGGTAAGGCTTATTATAAATACAAAAATGGGTACTAAAGAAAAAATAAATCTTAAAGCCCCTATTATACTATTTGTATTATAATACCCTAATGGATTATTTATAGACGCAACTAATGATATCCAAAATAATACAAAAACATAATCAACACTTCGCTTTACTTTTGGCATTGTAGATTATTTATAAATAAATAAAAATTTTTTCTATTAGTAAAGAAATTGCTATTCATAGTATGAATGGGAAAAATATTTGATTTATATTTTTTTTTATTCAAATTTTTATGAACGTTACTAAAATAATTAAAATTATTTATATTTTCAAATTTGTCTTGAAAAGATATTAATATAAATTTAAATATTTTATAAATAAAGTTTAGTTTCTGACGAAAAAAAATTGGCATTTCAGATAATGACCAATTTGCAATAACAATTGTCTTATTTTTTTTAAAATAGGTTAATTTTTTTATAAACTTTATATCTTTGACATTAGATATCAGACTAACTCCTTTTTTATTATTAGGATTATAGTTTATTGACACTGGAATATTATTCATCATTAAATAGTAATATTGAATTAAATTGACTTCTTTTGTGTCAAAAATTACATATTTTATTTTTGGATTTATTTTATAAAAAATAGTAGCCATACACCCGTAACCTCCCCCTATTTCAAGGACATATTTGATTTTTTTTAAATCTAAGTTAGCAAAATCAACAAATTTTTTTAGGTGATAAACTTGTCTAATACGATTTCCACTACTTTCTTTATATAAAAAATAATTAACTGGATTTCCTACATTATTTTCTACTAATAACTTTTTCCACAAATTCCAATTTTTCACATCTTTTTTTAATTCCTGCAACTCTTTATAAATAAAAAATCTATTATGAATAAAAAAAATTTTCTGGATAAATGAATATCTTAAAAAGTTAGTTAGCAATTTATTCTTAACTAACTCTAAAATTTTATTACTAAAAATAACATGGGTCTTTTCTTTATTATTTACAGAAAAACTATCTAAAGTTTTATTAAATAGAAAGTTCTGAAGATTTATATCTTTTGCACATGGGGATAATCTTCTTAGGTTATTTGGGAAAGATAAAATAGTTGCAATCAATCTAAAGCAATCTTTAATCATAAATAAATTTTTTAGATAATTTATATATATCTTTAATTCTAGCGTCCGATGAATATGTTTGACGATAAAAAAAGGAATTTTTCTTAGCTATTTTTTTGTAATTTGAATCCAAAATAACCTTTCTTACAGTATCAACAAAGTTACTTGTTTTATGACAAATAAAAATCGATTTTGCACTATTTTTTAATAGTTCTATCCCCTCTATTCCAATTTTAGAAGAAATTATAACAACGCCGTAACATAACGCCTCTATAATTTTTACTCTTGTGCCAAAACCTATACGAGACGGTATAATTAAACAAATAGATTTCTTTAAAATAGATAAATAACGATTCTGACTGACTACTCCTAAATTGATTAACCAATCATGGTAATAATTTATCTTCCCTCCTCCTGTTAAAACTAATTTTAACGATTTATCTTTAGCTAGAATTTTTGGAAAAATATCATTAACCAAATAGTCGATAGCTATTTTATTTGGATAATAGTCGTAAGATCCTGAATAAAATAAATATTTTTTTGGTAAATTACTAATTTTTAAATAATTGTCTTTTATAGAATTATTAATTTTTATTATATTTGGAAATACAATGGGCTTAACGCCATAAAATTTAAATATCTTTTCTGCTTCGATTACTGAAACGGAAGTTTTTATATCTGATATTTTATATATGTATTTTTCAAATAAAAAACTTAAAACTCCAATAAAATAATTTTTTTTTCTAATTTCGTATTCAACACTGTGTCCTTTATAAATTATATAGATTTTATTAAAAAAAATCTTAGATAGTGTTATAATAATAAACGAATACCCAATCCAACTTGCCCCTTCTATAATTAAAATTTTAACTCTAACTTTTCTTAAATAATGGTAAACATGAAAAAACAATACAAATACAGAAAAAAGTTTAAGGAAAATATTTTCTTTAAATATTTTTACAGTAAAAACATTATCTTTTTTTTTGTTAAAAATATGAGATATTTGAAATAATTTTTTATTACTATCAGGCCATGATTCAAAAAAACTTTTACTTACAATTGCAGACCCAAATTTTGGTGGATACACTGAAAAAAAACTTACAAAGGCTGCTCTTTTAATTGTCATTGCGTAGGAACATATATAATCATTATAGAATATTATTTATTAAAAAAAATTTAACAACATATTAATGAAATTTGATTATAAAAAATATTTTATTAATGTTTCTAGCTTTATTTTATATCTATTTCCGGCTTCATTAATTCTAAGTACATTTCTATCAAATCTTTTTGTAACAATAATATCGTTATCTTTTTTTTTTTATATTATTTTAAGAAAAACAAAATTACAGGATAATATTTTTTTTAAATTATTTATAATATTTTGGTTATATCTAATTTTAAGATCTTTATTTGCTGAAAATATTTTTTTTTCTGTCAGAAGTTCCTTTTTTTATATTCGTTATATATTTTTTTCATTTGCAATTATTTTTATCATTGAAAACAATAAATATTTCTTAAAAAATTTCTTGAAAATATTTCTGGTAACATTGAGTGTTCTTTTATTTGATGGTTTAATACAATTTTTATTTGGCACAAACATAACTGGAATAAGTGCAAAAAATCTTGAGGACGGAAGAATTAGTGGGCTTTTTGGAAAAGAATTAGTTTTAGGTAGTTTTATATCTAAAATTATTTTTTTATTATTAGCAATTCTATGTTTAACTAAAATAAATTATCAAAAATCTATATTTCTTGGGACATTTTTTTTCTCTGTAATAGTTGTATTGATTTCAGGCGATAGATCACCTTTTTTTATCTTAATTTTATTATCACTAATTTTATTAATATTATTAAAATTTTTCAAACTAAAAAAAAAAATTATTTTTAGTTTGTTTTTAGCGTCTTCAATTTTATTTACTATTTATTCAAGTCAGGTAATTAGGGACAGAATTATAAAACATACTGCCTCACAATTAATTAATAATTTTTCTTCTGAAACTAAAATACATAAATTGAATATTTTTTCAAAAGGTCACGAGGCGCATTATCTTGCCGCATACAAAATGTTTAAGGAGAATGTAATTTTTGGTCAAGGACCTAACATGTTTAGGTTGCTGTGTAAAAAAAATGAATATTATGTAGAGCCTCAAAGCTGTTCAACTCATCCTCATAATTACTATATTCAATTATTAGCAGAAACTGGCTTGATTGGTTTTAGCTTTATAATGGCGTTGTTTTTATTTATTACCGGCAATCTACTGTTTAAAAAACTATCTAATTTTGGAATTCTCATATCATTAAGCTTAATGTTAAATCTATTTCCATTAATTCCTACCGGGAATTTTTTTAATAGCTGGATAGCTAATTTATATTTTCTTTCTTTTGCTTTTTATGTTTATGGAATAAAAACTAAATTACTTTTCAAATAAATAATGAATTCTATTCTTTATTTTATTTTTATAAACTCAGTAATTTTAGTTACTTTATATAAAATAAAAATTAATATTTTATTAGACAAACCAGATAATATAAGAAAATTTCACGAACAAAACACTCCGCTTCTTGGCGGAATTATTATTATAATCTCTGTTTTTATCTTAAATATTATTTATTTTACTGAATTTAAAAATATTTACTTCGATAACATTTTTTTCAAATCTTATAATGATTTAATTTCCTTATTTATAATTGCTTATTCTATATTCTTTATTGGATTAATTGATGACAAAGTTGGAATTAATCCAAATAAAAAATTTATAATACTATTAATAATAATATTTACTGCTTTAATTATCGATAATAATCTTATTATTAAAGATATAAGGATAAGTTTTTATAATACAAATATTCTTCTCAGAAATTTTTCAATACCGTTCTCGATTTTATGTTATCTGCTATTTATAAACGCTTTTAACATGTTTGATGGCATTAACATGCAGTCTGGACTTTACGCTACTACTATTTTTATTTATTTATTAATAGTCTCAAATAATTCAACTTATATTTTCTATGTTTTTTTGTTATCGCTAATAACATTTTTAGCACTCAATTTTCGAGGGATAATATTTTTAGGTGATAATGGGTCTCTAACTATTTCTTACATTTTATCATATTTTTTAGTTAAATCTTATAACAACAACATTGTAGAGTTCTCTGATGACATATTTATTGTCATGATGGTGCCTGGCTTTGAAATATTTAGACTATTCTTTACTAGGGCAATAATTAATAAAAAAAACCCGTTCACTGCTGACAATCAGCATATACACCATATTTTATTAAATAAGATTGGTTATAAGAAAACAATTATTACTTTAATAATATTAATTGTAATGCCTATATTATTAAGAATTATTAATATTGATACTTTACCAATAATAATGATTTCATTATTTTTTTATATTTTCCTTATTTATAAATTTAAAAAATAAATAACAATTTTATTATCTACCTGTCTTCTAAAAAAACTTTTTTTTTATTTATAGAAAATATTTTATTACAATCTTTTAGAATTTCTCTTTTATGTGTAATTATAAAAATTGTTTTTATTCCTTTTAAAGAATATATAATATTCATAATTCTCTCTTCTGTGTCTCTATCTAGTGAGTTTGTTGATTCATCAAATATAATAATATCACTATCAAAATACAAACTTCTGGCTATGCCTAATCTTTGTCTCTCTCCGCCTGATATTCTTGAGCCTCTTTCGCCTACGACGGTATTAATTTTGTTCGGCAAATTATCAACGAATTCTTTTAATCCCGAACTATCAACCGCATAATTAATCTTTATTTCATCAATCGAGTCATCACGAACACCTATTGCAATATTATTTTTTATAGATTCGTCCATTAGATAAGTATGTTGGGGAACATAGGAAATAATATTTTGAAAACTTCTTATTAAAAAGTTACTATTTAATACATTGTTATCTATCGAAAATATTCCCGATGTTGGCCTTAACAAACCTCCAATAATATTTATTAGTGTAGTTTTTCCAACCCCACTTTTTCCAAAAACTCCAATAATTTCACCTTTTTTTATGTTTATATTTGCGTTTTCAATGATGTATTCCTGTGCTTCTGGATATTTAAAACTCACATTTTTTAAAATTATTTCTTTGTTAAAAGAAATTTTTTTATCTGTATAATCTACAAAATCTTTCTTTAATAAAGATAGTTGATCGTAAATTACATTTAAAGAACTGCTATAAAACTTAATAGAATTATAACTTATTATAATTCTATTAAAGCATGGAATTAATCTATATGATAAAGCCACGTAAAATCCCGTAATTACAATAATTTTATTAGAGGAAAAATCTGAACTTGTTAAATAAAATATTAAAATTACTATAAAAAAAATTCCTAATATTTCTAAAATAATCTTTGGCAAATACAAAGCTGTGCTATGCTTATATGAAATCTTAGCGATACGAGAAATACTATATTCAAACTTTTTTAAAAAAAAATTAGATGCGTTAAAAATAATAATTTCTTTAATACCATGTAATATATTACTAATATTTATGTTTTTTTCATATTGATGATTTTGCCTATCTTTACCCCATTGAAATATATATTTATTAATCGTTCTAATAAATAAATATCCAAAGAAAAGAATACATAAAATTACAAATGTTATATTATAAAGTTTTAAAAATACTATAATGATTAAAATTGCAAATAACAAAGTAAGATCGGTTAACAAATGAAGCAAAGGAACTACAAAACCATTAATAAAATGATCATTTTCTCTTGTAAGAGTTGTAATTAATTTTGAAGAATTATTTTTTAAAAAAAAAAGAAAATCTTGCTTTAAATAACCTTTCAATAACTTATTGGAAATATAATTTTGTAGACTATAAGAAAATTTAAAATGACTATGATATAAATAAATTAAATATAGATTTTTAATAATAAACGTGAACAATAATGATAATAAAACGATAATAATTTTTTTTGAATAAGTTAGTTGCGATAAATAATTTGAAATAAAAAATAAAAAATCGGGTAACTTTCTGTCCAAAAAAGATGGATCTAAAATAATATAAACAGCTGGTATAACTAAACCAATACTCAGAGTCTCTAGAAATGTTGAAAAAAAAGTTAACAACACTAAAAAAATGAAACTTTTTTTATAATTAAAGTTAAAAATTGACCAAAATTTACTAAATAACTCCATATGCTTATCTAATATTTACAGTTAACAAAATCAATAACGGTTCTATTTAGACATAAAAAATTATGCAAATTTAAAAACATTTACTCAATCTAAATAAAAAAATCTTTTTTCGTAAGATAACATTCTAGTAACTAATTTTTCTAAAGTATAGATAGGTTTATAATTAAAAAATTTTCTAATTTTAGTATTATCGGCTAATCTGGATATCTGATATTCTGAACTACTATTATCAAATTGAATTTCGCTATCACTACTAAAATTGAATTTGCTTTTAACTAAATTAATTAAATCAATTATTTTATGATTAGTATTGTTTGCTAAAATAAAATCTTCTGGCTCTTTTAAATCTAAAATTTTATAAAAAATTGGAATAAAATCATAAGTATGTGAGAAATTTCTGTAATTTTCTACATTAAAAAATTTTAATTTTTTTTGATTTTTAAACTTATTTATGACAATTCTTATTATATGATCTTTGGGTGTAAAATAAGAATCATGATTAAAACATATAGCGTTCGCAATAAATAAAGTTTCTTTTTTCTTAAAAAAATTAATTAAATTCAAAGTTTTTACTTTAATTTGAGAATAATAATTATCTTCAACAATTGGAGAGTTTTCATTTTTAGCAAATTTATGTTTTTGACCATAAATTTCACCCGAAGATAAATAGATAATCTTTGGATTAATTTTATTGTTAACAATAGACTTTAACAAATTTTCAAAGATTAAAAAATTACTATTATAACAAATTTTATTTTCTAAATCATTTTTTGGAATTTTACTATAACCAGCAAAAAAAAATATTTTTGAAATATCATACTTGGAAAAAATTTTACCATAATTATTAATAGAATATTCAGACAGTTCCTCTATTAAAAAATTTTTATGTAATTTTTCAAGATTTTTCAGAAGTGGTAAAAATTTACAATTGTTTCTTACGATAGCAATAACTGGTTGTTTTCTTAAAAGTAAATATTTAGTCATTAAAAAACCATCTTGACCATTGGCACCAAAAACTAAGTTTTTACCTTTTTGAATTATCAATTGATTTAATTGTTTGTTTTATAAAATTTTAAATTTAGGAAAGGGAATTATGCACTTCATTTTTTTTAAATTAAATTTTTTTATTTTCATCTCGATTGTATCTGAAAAATGCCAAATTAATAAAAGAAGATAATCGGGCCTGTCTTTATATATCTCCTTTTCATCTTTAATTAAAATTTTTGAACCAGGCGTATATTTGTTAAACTTAAAACTATTCACGTCGTAAATTCCTTCTACTAATTTATGATTAATTTTTGCCATTTGAAGTATTACATTTCCTTTTGTGGACGCACCAAAACCATATATTTTTTTATTTTTCGCTTTTATACTTTTAAGTTCTAAATTTAATTTCTGAGCGTCTTTTTTTATCTTTCGAAAGAAATTTTTATAAGTTGCCACTAAGTGAATTTTTTTTCTTATTTCATAGTCATTTATTTTTTTTAATTCAATTATATTTATTTTGTGTTTAGAATTTTTGAAAGCGAGATTAAAATTAATGCTTCCACCATTAATTAAATTTCTTTCATAATTTATAATTTTGAATGGAGTTTGATCTACTAAGTAACTAAATGATAAATAACTATAATAAGTTAAATGCTCTTGACAGAATGTATCATAAAGATTTTTATTAATGATATCTGATAAATAGGCTAGCTCTACATGAAAAATTCCTTCTGGATGCAATAGATTTGCAACTTCATGACAAAATTTGATTGGATCCATCAAATCATAAAACATTGCAATAGATGAGATAAGTTTAAATTTTTTTTTAACAGTTAATATTTTGTTGTTGGGAAATAAGTCAGGAATAATAGTTATATTTTTATCATAAAACTCTTTATATTTTTTAGCAGTTGGGTCGGATCCAAATTTGTTTATATTTTTATTAAAAGAATTTAAAAAAGTTCCATCATTACTTCCTATGTCCAGAATAAAATCGTTTTTTTTTAGTTTCAGAACATTAGATAATTTTTTTGCTTTTTTTTTTAAATGTTTGACCATTGTTTTATTTAGACCTGATCTGTAGCCATAATTATTTCCAAATAATCTACTTAGTTTATAATTATGGGCTAACTGAAGTAGCAAAGATTTTTTTGAAAAAACAATATTTACCGGTGTAATGGGTATCTTTGATTTTACACTTTTCAAAAATGATCCAGTAAGAGTTAAAGGTCCTAATTTGCCAATTGCTATTAATTGTTGATCATTAGAGATACGACAACTTTTTATTTTGGAATAAATTTTTTTCACTTGTTTAAAACCATTAATGCCACTGAATTTGCAGACAGTGCTGTTTTTCTATCAAAATATATAGGTAATGAATTTTTACAATCTTTTGCTGAAACTTCCTTCCATTTTTTTTTATCACTAAAATATTTATGATAATGTATTGTATAAGATTTGGGTTGAAAAACTTTTATCATTTCCATTATATTTTTCTCATCGAATTGTTGAAGATTATCAAATAATATTTTTTGACCATAAGGAAAACTCAAGTACGCGACACCCTCGTTAGTTAACACTCTATGAATTTCAGAAATTGCTTTAATATATAATTCTTTATTTACAATAAAATTTGGCAGTTTTTGGCCATGATTATTATACATCTGGTTGTCAAATCCTATGTGCTCTAAGACAGATATGCAAGTTACAATATTATATGATTTATTTTCAATATTTAAATTAGATATATCTGAGTCAATATAACTAACTAAATCATTTGGATGTGAATACTTTTCTCTGTACAAGTTTACAAAGGAAATTTTATTTTTATTTTTTATTATTTTTTCGATTAAATACTTATAATTAAGTGTACATCCCGCATCTAGTATTTTTAAATTATCAATATTACGTAATTTCTCCATTATCCATGGTATCTCTACAATTCTTTCATCAATATAAGAAATAGGATTAACATTTTTTTTATTTAATAAATTATTAATTAAATGTTGTTTATATCTTTCATAACCATATCCATAAACTTTTGTGAAAAACTTATAATATGTAATAGCAAGATAAGAATAAATTTTTAGTGACTTTAGATAATTAATAATCATGTAAAATTTTTCGATAAGTATATATGCAAAAAAATTTGATAGAAAATTTATTAGGGAGTTTTATAAGTCTCCAGACTTCTTTGCAAATATTTTTAAAATAATAAAAATTAAATAAATTTAAAAAAATTAGATATATTCCTATTGTAATTAAATAGCTATAATGCTTATTTTTTTGACTATTATTTTCAAACTTTGAAATATTAAAAAAACAAACTCTTGCTAACCAATAACCTATTCTCAAAAATGAATTTCCATAAATTATACTTATTGATTTTTCATGACTTGAAAATTTTACAGAATATGGGTGAAAAAAATTAATCTTTTTAAAACTATCATCTATACTCATTAAGTATAATAATAAATCAGGCCCCACATCTCTTTCAAAAAAAACAAACTTCCTAAAATTATTATTTTTTACAAATTCAAATAATATTTTTTTCCATTTAAATAAAAAAGATTTTGCAAAACTTGTGCAAATTGGACTTACCGGCAAACTATATTTGCCATTAATTTCGTTGGATTGTAATAGTTTTTTAAAACTGGAACCATAATAACATGCTAGCAAATCATTCTTATTAATAGTTAGATAACTTAATTTTTTAAAATCTATTTTTTTTTTTATAGACTCTACTTTTCCACATCCTAAAGAAAAAATATTTGGATTAGATAAATTTTTTAAATAAATATCTTTCACGTGTTTTCCCATTACATCATCATCATATAAAAAAGTTGCAAATTTGGTGTTAACAAATGAAATCGCTTCTATGCATCCCATTTGTATTCCCTTTGTTTTTTGTCTTATAATTCTAATATTTTTATACTTTTGCAGGTTTAATATGTTTTGGCTGTGATTTTGTTCATTACTTGCATCAACTATTACGTATTTTGGATTTAATTTATTAAAATTTTTATAAATATTCTTAAAAAAAGAATTTAAAAGAACTACTCTGTTTTTTGTTGGTATAATAAATGTTATTTTTTTTTTCATAAAATTTTTATGCGTCTATTATATGCGATACAATTTTGATATCTATCAAGAAGAGGAGATAATTAGATATTTTTTTACTATTTTTAAAAATACCTATCTTTTTTTAATATTATAAAAGTAATTTTCATTCCTATAATAAAAAAAATTCTTAATTATGATTTAAGCTAATAGTATAATTCTTTTGCATTATTGCTATCATTAATTTAAATTTAGATAGTGAAAAAAAAAATCCTATATTTATATAAAAAAGACTGCGCCTACTCTCTGAAGTTATTAAATTTAATTAAAAAAAAATTTAATGTTTTTTTTTTTAATGATATTAAGTTTAAGTCTTTTTTAATTCTAAATCCTAAGCTTAAATTTGACTTTATAGTGTCGTTTAGAAATCAATATATTTTAAATAAAAATACTTTAAAAAAAGCAAAAATAGCTGCAATAAATTTCCACCCGTCCACTCCTAAATATAGAGGCATAGGCTGCATAAATTTTGCCTTATTTAATAATGAAAAATATTTTGGTTGTACCGCTCATTTAATGGACGAAAAAATAGATCACGGAAAAATAATAAGTGTAAATTTATTTAAAATAGACAAAAATATGAATTTAGATCAGATATACAAAAAAACTATAAGGACTATGTTCTATCAGGCAAAAAAAATAATAAACAAAATCAAAAGTAACAATAATTATCTAACCACATATGTTAAAGACAAAAAATTAAAATGGTCAAAAAAAATATACTCAAGAAAAGACTTAAATAATTTATATAATATTAATATCAACATATCAAAAAGTAATTTAAGAAAAATATTAAAATCGACTGTAACTAAAAACTTTAAACCTTATATAAAACTACATGATTATAAGTTTTATATAAATAACAGTAAAAATGAATTTTAACATAAATAAAAATAAATTATTTTTAATTGCGGAAATAGGAGTTAATCATAATGGCAACTACAGTTTTGCAATAAAACTTATTGATAGCGCTAAAAGAGCTGGGTTTGATGCTGTAAAATTTCAAACATTTATTCCAGAGCAGATGACTCACTCAAAAACAAAATTAGCAGAATACCAAAAGAAAACAAAATTTAAAAATATGCAATTGATGTTAAAAAAATATAATTTTTCACATGAGCAATTCTATGAACTAAAAAAATATTGCGATAAAAGTAAAATAATATTTTTATCAACTCCCTTTGATCTGGATAGTGCAATATTTTTGAATAAAATTAATGTTAAGGCTTTTAAAATTTCTTCAGGTGATTTAGATAATTTTTATTTATTATCAGAAGTAAAAAAATTTAAAAAGCCAATAATTATTTCTACTGGTATGGCTAATAATGAAGAAATTAAAAAAACAATAAATTTTTTAAAATTACCCAAATCAAAACTTGCTGTACTGCATTGTATTAGCGACTATCCAACTGAAATTAAAAATACCTTTTTTTCAAATTTTAATTTTTTAAAAAAATTTAAATATACAGTGGGATTTTCTGATCATACGTTGGGTTCAGTTTCTAGCTCGATAGCAGTTGCGCTCGGCAGTACATTTATCGAAAAACATATCACTTTAGATAATAAAATGAATGGTCCGGACCATGCTTGCTCAATGCAAGTATCAGAACTCGAATCATTTGTTAAAACACTTCGAGACGTAAGAACATCAATTACTTTCCCAAGAATACTAACTTCTTCAGAAAAAAATACTGTTAAAGTTGCAAGAAAAAGTCTTTACTATGCAAAGAATTTAGAAAAAAATTCATCTATTGAATTTAAAGATCTAATTCCCTTAAGACCAGCCAGTAATGATATTTCACCTAAATTTTACAAATTTTTTCTCGGAAAAAAAATTAAACATAGTGTAAAAAAAAATACACCAGTAAAAATTAGCGATATTGTTAAATGAAAATAAATTTAGCAGTATTTACTGCAGCACGATCTGACTTTGGAATTTTAAGAAATTTAATTACCTCAATAGAAAAAGATGAAAGATTTAATTTAACGCTACTAATTAATTCTGCACATTCAGAGAGCAAATTTGGAAACACTGACAAAGAAATAAAAGAAATTAATGTAAAAAACAAAGTATATCTAAAATTTAAATATCGAAACTCTGAGCCTGAAGACATTCTAAATTATTATGCAAAAATTACACTAGAGATTTCAAACTTTATAAAAAAAAGTAGGCCTGCCGCCTTTATAATTATGGGTGACAGATATGAAATGTTAGCTGCTGCTTTTACATGCTTACAGTATCAAGTGCCAATCATTCATCTTTGTGGTGGTAGCATAACCTTGGGTTCTCTAGATAATATTTATAGGGATAATATTTCTAAAATGTCAGATCTGCATTTAGTCGAGACAATTTTGCACAAAAATAGACTAAAAAAAATTGGCATTCAAAAGAATATATTTGTAGTGGGTGCACCAGCTTTAGAAAATTTACATTTATTTAAAAAAACTTCTTTTTCTGAAGTAATTAAAAAATTAAATTTAAAAATAGATATTTCTAAAAAAATAATTGTCGCTTGTTTTCATCCAGAAACAAATATTAGTAAAGAAAAAAATATTCAAAATTTAAAAAATTTTTTAAAATTTTTAAGAAGTAGAAATGAAAATATTATTTTAACATACCCTAATGCTGATTCTGGATTTAATGACTATATAAAAATAATAAAATTATATTTATCAAATAAAAAAAATGTTAATATAGTTAAAAATTTAGGAATAAAATATTATTATACAGTACTAAAAGAATCAGATCTTTTAATTGGAAACTCATCCAGTGGAATTTTAGAAAGTGCTTCTTTTAATTTAGCAACTATAAATCTTGGAAATCGACAGAAAAACAGAATTGCAAATAGCAATGTAATTTATACTAATTTTGAATTAAAAAGAATTAATGATGCATACAAAAAAACTAAAAATAAAAAATATATAAAATATATAAAAGAGGTTAAAAATATATATTATAAAAAAAATAGTTCACTCAGATGTTTAAATCTAATATATAATTTCATAAATACAAAATAAGAGAATATTTAAAAATAATAAATATGAAAAAAAATTCAAAGAGATCTTTTTATCCTTAATCTTTTAGATTATTTTATTAAAATTACAATTTCAAACCAAACCACAAATGTGAATATCTTTTTTTTTGAAAAATTATTTGAGACTTAAATTCACCTTCTAATTCAAAATTATTTTTTTCTAAAACTCTTTTTGATCCTACATTTCTAGAATAAACACCTGCTATTAATTTTTTAAGTTTATAATTTGATTTAGCAATTTTTATAATCTTGTTTATCGCAGAAGTAGCAAATCCTTTATTCCAATAATCTAATTCACCAATAAAATAGGAAATTTCTGCAAAACGATGAATATAATTTATGGGTCCTAACTTAATGTTGCCAATATGTTGATATTTATTATTATTATTTTTTACAAATATTCCGTACAAGAATTGATTTTTAGATTTTGATATAAATTCAAAATATTTAAGAATTGTTTTATGATTATGTTTTAAGTTTTTTTGCTCTGTGAATTTAACAACTTCATAATTATTAAGCCAATCAACATAACTTTGTGTTATATCTTTCTTTCTTAAAATCTTTAAAATTAAACGACTATTTAGCATTTTACAAATTTCAAAAATTAAAGGCTGAAGCCATCATCTATTTTAATATCTTGCCCTGTAATAAATTTTGAATCATCCGATATTAAAAAATTAGCTACACCTAATAAATCGCCAGGATTTATCATTCCTTTATCTTTGCAGTATATTTTGTAATTATTTAAAAAGGTTTTACTCTGACCACCATAGACACCACCGGGGCTAATAGTATTGCATCTTATGTTGTTTTTTCTATAAGTAAATATTTTTGCAAAATATTTAATAATCATAATTTGAGAGGCTTTAATTGGCCCATAAACACTAGGCGGATTAATAGTAGTTCTTTCATAAATTTCAAATTTTGGTTGAATAGACCCATATATAGATGCAATATTTATAATATTTCCTTTTTTTATTTTTTTGAAATGTGGATAAATATTTTTAATTAAACAAAATAATGAACCTACGTTTATTGATAGATTTTCTCTAAAATCTTCTAGTGTTAAGTCATCAAAAGTATTAGAAAAATTTTTTTTTCTTGGGTACGCTGCATTAATTATGCAATCTATTTTTTTATAATCTTTTATAATTTTACTAATTGTATTAATGACATTTTTCTCATTTAAAATATCACACTGATAATAATTTTTTTTTTTTTTATTTAAAATATCTATTTCAATTATATTAAAATTTTTTAACAATCCCTTCGTTAGCGCTTTTCCTATTAGACCGCAAGATCCAACTATAATTACATTTTTCATTAGTTGTACTTTCTAAATACTGGTTTAATAATATTTTTAAATTTGATTTTATTTATATCTCTATCTATAATTTTTTTAAGTTTAGGAATTATTTTTTCAAAAGCTCTTGTTAATATTTTTACTTCTTTATCTCCATGAGAGCTAACAATAGAAATCCAAGGCATTAAAATCTTATTTTTTATGAGCTCTTGCTGTAATAACGTCTTTAATTTAAATGAATTTTGATTATTTATGTTTGTTAATAAATAAGGTGAACATGGGAGGCCGTAAAGCCAAATATTTTTCTCTATTCCGTTCTTTCTAGAAATAGAGTTAATATTTTTCATAATTTTACTACCATGTTTCCATATTCCCTTAATTTTTTTGCCACTTGAAAGCATTTTAATTGTTTGGTTGGCGGCTCCTAACGATGACATCTCAGCTCCATGAGTACTTGATAACAAAAAAACTCTCTCCATCTTTTTTTTATCAATAGAACCTAGGCTCATAATTCTTTTATTTCCACCTAAAACTGCTAATGAAAATCCATTTGCTATTGCTTTTCCAAAAATAACCAGATCAGGTTTTATTTTATATTTAAAACAAGCACCTTTGAAATGCCATCTAAAACCAGTAATAGTTTCATCAATAATAAAAACTATATTATTTTTTCTGCAAATTTTTTGTACATCTTTCAAAAAATGATTTTTATTATAATTCTTTTCACAGTCATATTTTTGGCAGCAAGGAGTACTGTCGCCTTCAATTCTTGGGCACTCAAAGGTTGATGCTTCCATGACAACACAGGCTATTTTTCCTTTATATCGATTAATTTTTTTTTTTAAACTCTCTATATCATTATATTTAAACGTTTTTGTTAAATTTGAAATTTCTTCTGGCACTCCTTTTGTAACTATAGTTGAGCCAACGAACCAATCATCAAATGAAAAAAAAGGATGATCAAAACATCTGATAATAATTTTTTTTCCTGTGTAAGCTCTCGCTAGCTTTGTTGCTGCGGTCACTGCATTAGAACTGTTTTTAGCAAATTTAACCATATCTATATAAGAAAAGGTTTTTACTATTCTGGATGCAAGTTCTAGCTCAATATTAGATGGCCTTGTAAGTGTGTTACCATTATTAACTTGTTGAATTACTTTTTTATTCACAGACGAATCTGCATAGCCAATTATGACAGATCTAAGTCCCATTCCGTAATCGAGATATTTATTACCCTTATTATCAAATACATAACAGCCCTTTCCCTTTTTTAAAATAGAAGGCGTATTATAAGAAAACTGATCATACCCTCTGCTATAAGTATGAGCACCTCCAGGAATTAAATTATTTAAAATTTTATCTAATTTTTTCATTTCTTCAGAGCATATAGTTTTTGTATCATTTTGTAATCTTCAAGATCATCTATTTCGAGTGATTTAAATTTTTCAACTTTATAAAACAAAGTTTGTTTTTGAATAAAGCTTTTAAAATTTAGATATGAGGATATTTTTGATATATATAGAGTTCCGCACAAATAGAACTTCGACATGAAATTTTGCCTTGGTAAATCATAAATATTTCTGTCCTGAATTGGCTTTAAAAATTTCCTAGTAACTCGAAAACTAAACTCTGAATTTGGAATAGTATTTTTTACAACTGTTACGAGAGATGTTCCCGATTTGGAATTAATTAATAACTTAATAGCTTTATCTATATCTTCACTGCTAGTTAAAGGCGAAGTGGGCTCTAAAAGAATCATGTAATTAAATTTTAAAAGCAAATCATAATAAACAATGTGATCTATCAAAACTTCTGAGCTTAAAGCTTTATCTGATGATAACTCTTTATTTCTAATAAAATCACATATCGCTCCATTTTGTTTAGCCGATTTAATCATTGTTTTACAATCAGAATTAAAAAAAATTTTATCAATATACTTAGACTTTTTTGCCTCAATTATTGGATGCATAAATAAAGGAATATTATTTATTTTAAGTAAATTTTTTTTTTTAATTCCTTTACTGCCTTTCCTAGCCAGAATTACACAGCATATTTTTTTATTCTTATACATTTAATTAATTGGGTAATTGAGTTAGTCTAAATTTTTTGGATTTAACAAATTCATCTACACATTTTAAATATAAAAAATGTTTTCTTGCGTCAAATTTATCAATCAACGAATTAAAAATTCTCGTTTTAAAAAAATCTTTTTTTAAATTTTTTCTCTCAGAAAGTAGGTTAAAAGGATTAAAAAAGCTCAAAACAGAATTAAAATAAAATTGATATATTTCTTTACGATCAAATTTTATATTAATTTTATCAAAATTTTTAATTATATTAAAATATTCTTGTTTATTCTTTGGCTGTAAGCAAAAATTATAATTTTTATAATGACTATAGGGACTAGCGAGTACAACTTTTTTTTTAAAATAAGCAAACTCGTATGCTGCTGAGCCATAAATAGTAAGAATTAAATCTGAATTAGCTAAAATTTCTTTAGCTGAAGAATTCTTGTCAAGAATGTTAAACTTTGGGTATTTTTCAAGTAAATTATCAAATACAATTTTACTTAATTTTGGATTCAAAGTATGTGGGTGAGTCTTTATAAACCAATTATAATCTGTTTGATTAGATACTTTTCCTAAAAAATCTAACCAATCATAAAAATCGGCGAAAAGATGTTTGACGACATGTGGAGCATCATAAAAACAATGAGAAAAAATTATAATATTTTTTTTTTTGTTCTTTAAAATATTATTCTTACTTTTTATTTTATTGCTAAAAATAAATTTATTTTTTTTTATTGATTTCGATAATACATCAATTTTACTAAACTCATCATAAAATTCACTTTTTGAATTAAATTTCTCCTTTATTTTTTTTTTGGAAAAATCTAAATAATTTTTTTTTTGTTTCATATTTAAATTAAGAAAATTCTGATTAAAAACCTTACTATCAAGAGAGTAATATCTTTTATTATTAAATAAATTTATTGATGTTAATGTTGCTATATATGAAGAAATATTTTGGCTAGCAGCTAACCTTAATGGAAAAGCTAGTGAATACACTTCATGACTTAAAACTACAGCAGATATCTTGTTTTTTTTAAATATATTTTTCCAGTATGCAAATATTAAAATTTGTTGAAAAACAAATTCTTGAAATTCACGGCTTCTGATGTCAGCAGTATGTTTAGCTTTGGATCTTAGATAACTATCATAAATCAAGTCTCCTATAAGAACTTTTTGATATTTAAATTTTAAAAAATAATTTGTAGATTTAATTTTAATTATTTGTTTATATATTTTATTAGCTAAATTAACTAAATTACGATTGGTTAATTTGTTATTCAAAATATTATTGACACCAAACGATTTATAAATTGAAAATCTACTTAAAGGAAAAAATATAATTAAACATCTGACCAGTAAATTTCTCAAACTTGAATCGAAGCTTGGGAGGTAACCTACAAGTTTGGCTTTGTGAAATTTCTGCAAGGCAAATAATAAGTAGGGCAGAACAATCATGGACGGGTAAAAATTATTGATCTCAACTAAGATTTTTTTTTTAGTTTTTTTTTTTATAAACTTAAAATTTTTTTTATTATGAATTATAAATATTATTTTATAATAAAAACTTGTAAAAAATTTTACTAAATACATTTATTATATAATTTTTTTAAGCGATCGAGATCTTCAAAGCTGCCAACATCAATCCATTCTTCATACACATGATATAACTTTATAGAATTTTTCTTTCTTTGAATTATTTTTATGAATTCTGGCATGTCTAATAACTTATGATTTTGAAATTTTAAATAATTGAGCAGATCTTTATCAATCACATAAATACCCGCATTAATAAAAAAATTAAGCACAGGTTTCTCGTAAATATCAGAAAAGTCTAAATCCACGTTATTTATTGTTCCATACTTAAGAGTATAATCTTTAGATTTTGTAACTATAGTTAAATTAGATTTATTCTTTATATGAAAATCTATTAAATCATTAAAATTGATTTTTGAAATTATGTCGCAATTTATTAATATTATATAATTACTTAATTTCTTTTTATTTAACAAAGATAATCCGCCAACTGTTCCTAATGGTTTTTTTTCTGAAACAAAATTAAAATTATAATTTTTATATTTTTTTTTAACATATCTCATAATTTCAAACTTTTTATAAAAAGTAATAAAACTAATTTTAGTTAAATTTGACTTTATTAATTTTTGCAAAATAATATCTATTATCTTTAATTTTGGCGTCACATTAATTAATGCTTTGGGAATTTTCTTTGTGATTGGCAAAAGTCTTTTTCCGTAACCGCCTGCCATTATTATAATATCTATTTCATAATCATATTTTTTTCTGAAATTATCTAAGGATTTAATTTTATAAAAAATTTTTTTTTTTAACACTGGGATGAAATTAATTTTTTTTTTTAACATTAAATTTTGCACGTCCTCTTCACTAGCTTTAAAATCTATGGTTATTGGATTGTAATTTAAAATATCTGTAATACTTTCATTTAATGAAACCCCTCGTAATATAGATCTTCGAATATCTCCATCATTAACAACTCCGATTAATCTTTTATTTTTATCTATGAAGCAAATTATTTTGTATGGACTTTTTTCTAAAATATTTATTGCTTCAATAATTGAAATATTTTTGCTAATTATATTTATATTCTTTTTCATTATAATAGTGACTACCCTAAAGAGTCGTTCAGTATTTTAATAATTTTCAATTGATTTTTTTTTGTCAAGTTAGAAGCGGATGGAAGTGGCAAGATTCTATTTGCAAAATAATTAGTATTTTTCATAGATCCTCTTAAAAAATGATATGAGGAAAACTGTTTATGCATCGGCTGCCAAAATAAATTAGTCATTACTCCTATTTTTCTGAATTTCTTAATTAAATTTAATAGTATTGTTTTATTTTTCAAAATTATAAAATTAATCCAAATGGGGTGATTGCTATAATGTGATTTTGATAACAGACTTATTAAGTCTTTGCTGTTAAAGTTAATTTTATTTTCATAATTTATCTGAATTTCTTTTTTCTTTTTTAGAATATTTTGATATCGCGTCAGTTGTCCATATCCAATTGCTGCATGAATATTTGAAATTCTAAAATTATGTGCTGGAAATGAATACTTGTACATTTGATTATTTTTTTTGGCATTAGTTGCTAAAAGGTAGGATTTTTTAAATAGATTTAATTTATTAGTACAAATTGCACCGCCACCGCCTGATGTAAAACTTTTGTTACCATTAAAAGAATATACCACAATATCAGAATAAACAGTTAATGATTCTCCATTATAAGATGCTCCAAATGCACAAGCCGCGTCTAGTACAATTTTTAAATTATATTTTTTTGAAATTTGCTTTAGTCTTTTTAAGTCCGGAATAATAGAAAAAGTTAAAACAACACATATAGCAAAAATTTTTTTTTTGTTTTTTATATAATAATAATTATTTTTAATTTTAACAGTTTCGTTTTGTAAAAAATTTTCTACCACATCTAAATCTAAACAAAATGTATCTTTTGAAATATCGAACAAATATGGTTGGCAACCAGCATGAATAATTGCATTAATCGTTGCTGCAAAAGTATAAGATGGAGCTAAAACAATATCATCTTTCTTAACATTAAGAATTTTATAAGCTAAGTATAAACCTACACTCCCTGATGTTACAGCTAAAGAATACTTAGATTTTGAAATTGAGTTAATTTTTTTTTCAAATTTAACAGAGTATTGCCCAAAGGTTGAGATTTCATTTTTATCGAAAGCATCATTTAAAAAATATTTTTCTTTTTTAGATAAATTCGGCTCATAAATTTTAATCATTTTTTGTACCATTTTATTGTTTTTTTTATGCCGTCTAAAAGTTTAGTTTCGTTGTAATTTTTAATTTTTTTTGTAATTTTTTTTACATCTGGAATTCTTCTATACGGGGACCCTGGGGTGTCTATGCTTTTGATTAATTTTTTATTATTAGAACTTAATGCGTTTATTAATTTAGCGAGATGGTAAATTTTTATTTCTTTTTGATTGCTACCAATGTTGAGAACTTTGTTAAGATATTTTTTTTTAAAACAAGAGAAAATAATTTGCTTAATGCAATCATCAATATAACAAAAAACTCTTTTATGACCTGGTGAAAAAATTTTAACATATTTATTCTTCTCTAAAATTATTTTTTTAATTAACTCTGGTATTACATGAGACATGCCCATTCTAGGTCCATAAATATTATGCGGTCTATAAATAATATATTTTACACCAGATAATTTTAAAAAGTGTTCTACAAAGATTTTTGAAATAAAATAAGAATCTCTATTATTAGTTATATTTGGAAGTATCAAATCATAACTCTCGAGTAACGGAAAAACATTTTTTTTTATTTTAATTAAAGGAGAATAAACTTCACTAGTTGAAAAAAAAACAAAAATACAATTTTTGTTTGTTTTTTTTAAATAATTAATTAAATTAAAAGTTGGGATAATATTATTCTGAAAAGTAAATAAAGGGCTTTTTTTTACATTTTTTACCCCAACTGTAGCCGCCAAATGAAAAATATAATCAAATTTCTCATTAATTGTAATTTCTTTATTTATATCTTTTTTAATAAATTTAATATTCTTATTTTTTACAAGTTCTGATAATTTAGCATCAAGTTTTCCTCTAGAAAAATTATCGATTATTGTGACCTGATTTTTTTTGGATAATTCTAAAGACAAATGATAACCAATAAAACCAGCCCCGCCTGTAACAAGTATTTTTTTCAAATTAAGTTCCTAACTGAAAAATTTTTATTTTATTTTTTTTTAAAAATGTAATCTTATCATTGTTGAATATACAGTTTAAATCAAAAAAAAATGTTTTTTTATTAAAATCTTTTAATGAAAATTTTTTGTATCTGGCGTGTCCCACATTAAAAAGCACAAGGTCAAATTTATTAAATCTAGGATTTGCAATGCATTTAAATTTTTCTATAAAATTTTGATTTTTTACAAAAACGTCACTAACTACCAGCTTGCATTTATATTTTTTTATTTTTTTTATCAATTCTAATGATGGACTATTTCGAAAGTCATCCACATCTTCTTTATAGGTTAACCCTAAAATTAAAATTTTTTTATTTTTAAGACTCTTCGAGTAATTTCGTTTTATAAAATTTATTGAATTCTCTATAGAATTTTTATTTATCTTAATTGCTAAAAATGAAAGAGGAAATGAATTATTTTGTTTAAGTATTTTATTAGAGTGTTTCATTAACAAGGAATCTTTAGTTAAGCAATAACCACCCACTCCTAAGCCAGGTCTCATAATATTTTGATGAGTATGTCTTTTTTTAATAGTATCTATGACAGAATTTAAATTAAGATTATTTCTCAATGAAAATTTAGTCCACTCATCTATAAAAGCTATATTTAATGATCTATATGAATTTTCTATAATTTTAGTCATTTCACATTCTGTTATTGTTTCTAGCTCACACAATGGGAATTTTTCTGTATTAATAACCTTTGAAAAAAATTCTTTACAAGATTTTTTAGAAATTTTATTTATACCAGAATAAACTCTATAACTATTAATTACAGAACTTAAGTGATTTGTTCCAGGTGTAACTCTCTCGAAAGAATACGCCAACCTTAGATCTTCTTTCTTTTTATTTGTGAATAAAGACATTATTTTTGACAAAATATTTTCACAAGTACCTGGTGGCAATGTTGATTCTATTATAATTGTCGAATTTTTTTTTTTATATTCACAGATTTTTGAAAATAATTTTTTCAAATTTTCCATATTATTCTTAGAAGAAAAATCATAACTAATGCTAACTATTATAATTTTACTATTTGAAACTTCTTTTATATCGTTGCTAAATTTAAGTGAACTTGACTTAAAAACTTTTTTAAAATTAAAAATTAAATTTTTATCATTTGTATTAAATGGAATTTTTCCTTTTTTGAGACTCGAAACGATCTTTCTACCTTTAACATCATTTTTTTCTATGCCAACAACTTCAAACTTTGTTTTTTTTGAAATCAATATCGCTACAATCATGGGTATACCGACATATCCCATACCTATGATGCAAACTTTATTTTTTTCCACAAAAAAAATTTATATAGATTTTATTTATTTAAAATATGTATTTTATTATAATAATTTATATATAGATTTGATAAACTAAAATAATCGACATGAATAAAAAAAATATTAGAATAATTCCTAAATTAGACATCAAAAATGGTCTCCTTATAAAAGGAATAAATTTAGAAGGTTTAAGAGTTTTAGGACAGCCTAACGATTTCGCAAAATATTATTACGATAATGGTGCTGATGAAATATATTATTTAGACAATGTAGCAACACTATATGGGATCCCTCAGTCATTAAAATATCTTTCTCCTATAGCTAAAAATATTTTTATACCTTTTGGTATTGGAGGAGGTATTAAATCTTTGCGCGACATCGAAAATATTTTAAAAAAAGGTGGTGATAAAGTTATTATCAATTCATCTTTTCACGAGGATAAGGTATTTTTAAAAGCAGCTCCAAAAAGATTTGGTTCTTCTACTATTGTAGCTTTAATAGAGTGTATAAAGATAGATGACAAATACTATCTTTCTAAATCTAATGGTAGAGATTTAATAAAAAAAAATCCTATAGAGTGGGCAAAAGAATGTGAATATAGCGGTGTTGGAGAAATATTTCTTACATCTGTAAATAATGAAGGTCTTCAAAAAGGATTTGATTTAAAAATAATCGAAAAAATAGCAAACTCAGTCAATATTCCTGTAATAGCACACGGTGGAGCTGGTAGTATTGCTGATATTCATGAAGTAATTAAAAAAACTAATATTAGTGGAGTTGGTATATCTAGTTTTTTGCACTACGAAGCTGCAATTAAATTTAAAAAAAAAACTAAACTGGGTAATAATAGATATATTCAGTCAATACAAAATAACAAGACTCAACCAATAAATTTATTAAAAAAAATTAAAAGTTTTTTGAAAAAAAATGGAGTAAATGTTAGATAATAAATTAAAAAATATAAAAGTAGGAATAATTGATTTAAAAATAAATAATATTTACAGTATTTATAACGCTTTTAAAACAGTTGGCTTTAAAACTGAAATTATTAAAAAAAATTTTAATTACAATCTAATTGTACTGCCAGGAGTTGGTTCTTTTGGTAGCGGTATGAAAATAATTAAAAAACAAAATATTGAAGAAAAACTGAGAAAATTTTTAGAAAATAAACAAAATTACTTATATGGCATATGTCTTGGAATGCAACTTTTACTAAACAAAAGTTATGAATTTAATGAATATACTGGGATGGGCCTAGTAAGAGGTGTTGTTAAAAAAATTAAAAAAAATAAATATAATAAAGTTCCAAATATAGGCTGGCATCAACTTATAAACATAAAAAATAATCAATTTATTGGAAAAGAATTAAAAAATAAAAAATTTTACTTTGTTCATTCCTATTTTTGCGACCTTGAAAATCGAGAGGTGATAGACTCTTATATTAAATTAGATAAGCAAAAAATATGCGCATCATTAAAACAAGAAAATATTATCGCCACTCAATTTCATCCAGAGAAAAGTGGATTATCTGGAATGGAACTTATTAAAAGTATAGGAAAATTTTTTAAATGAAATTAAAAGTTTTTTACGGCCTTCCACCAAAAATTTTGTTTTGTAAAAAAACATTAATGTCTAACCAAAGACCTCTTTCGGCTATCGAATTCAATCATCGAATTACAAGTAAAAAAGAAACTATAAAATTTGATAAAAATGGCATTTCTGATAGCTGGCACTATTCAAGAAAGAAAAAAAAAATTAATTGGAAAGATAGAGAAAAAGAACTACTCAAATTACTAGACAGACATCGCGGCAAATACGGAAAATATGATTGTATTGTTCCTGGTAGCGGGGGGAAAGATAGCGTTATGGCTTCTCATATTTTAAAATTTGAGTACGGAATGAATCCCATAACTGTTACTTGGCCACCAATACTTTATACTGACTATGGATATAAGAACTTTAAAAATTGGTTAAGTTCAGGCAATCTTGATAATATTACTGCAAAAAGAGATGAACATACGATGAAAGTTTTGACAAAATTATCTATTACAAACCTTCTACATCCTTTTCAAACATTCATACTAGGTCAAAAAATTTTTTCTGCAAAAATTTCTTCAAAACTTAACATACCATTAGTTTTTTACGGTGAAAATGAAGCTGAGCATGGCAATAATGTTGAGGATAATAAAAAACCATCAAGGTCACCAAAATACTTTTCAAACAATAACAACGCAGATTTATTACTTGCGGGTGTATCTATAAATAGACTGATAAATGATTATAATTTAAAAATAAAACATCTAGAAGACTTTCTCCCATTAAAAAATAATGAAATAAAAGAAAAAAAAATTGAGCAACATTATTTAGGTTATTACAAAGAGTGGACGCCTCAAGAAGCATTTTATTACGCTGTTCAAAAAGGAAATTTTAGACCTCGTCCATTTAGGACTGAAGGAACTTATAGTAAATACAATAGTATAGATGATAAAATTGATGATCTTCATTACTGGACTGGTTTGATTAAATTTGGGTACGGTAGAGCCACTTGTGATGTGTCTCAAGAGTTAAGAAATGATCATTTAACTATCAAAGAAGGAAGGGCATTAATTGAAAAATATGATTTAGAGTTTCCAAAAAGATACTTTGATGAAGTGATGGAATACCTTAGAATTAAAAAAAAAGATTTTTTTAAAATATGCAACAAATTTAGATCGCCACATATATGGAAAAAAACTTCTAGTGGCTGGAAATTAAGACACAATTGCAATTACAATGGGACTGATGATTAATAACGATAAGATTACTTAGCTATTTTCGAATATCGGATAGGAAAAATAATTAAATATGCTGAGAAACGAGTTGTGACAAGCTAATAATAAAGATCATTAATGAACTTTTTTCTAAATAACTTAAATAAAATTAAGAATTTCAAAAATAAAATTCTCATAGACGAGCATGTGCAAAACTACATAAATTTTAATAAAAAAAAATGGGCTAATTATAAAATTAAAAAAACAAAAGGCGTTATAATGGTAGATTTATTTGATCACCCACCATTTATACATTTTTGGAGTTATATTGTTAACTTTTTATCAAAAAAGTATTCATTAAAAAGCGAGTATTTTTATTTTACTTTATATAAAAGTTTTTTTTCTAAATTTCAACTGTATCTTAATAAAATAAAAAAAATCTATTTATCATTTAATGTAACTGAAGGTATTAATGAACAAAATTTCCAATACTCAAAAAAATACATTTCGAATGCAAAAATTGATTTTAATAAAATTAAAAATAAAGTTGGCCTTCAGGAGTATAAATATAAAAATATTAAAATTGGAGACTTAGTTTACGATACATATTTAAGGACAACATACCGACCTACGATAAATTTTAAAGATAAATATTTATTTAAAATCTTTTTAAGAGCGAGGATAATATTTGATAAAATTAACGAATACTTCAACAAAAAAAATGTAAAATTGGTAATACCAAGCCACACTTATTATATACAATATGGACTTCTAGTAAGACTTGCCAATATTAGAAAGATTCCAATAATAATAATTCATAACAAAGCGAGGGGTAATACAGATTTTAGATTAAAAATTTTAGATCAAAAATTTCCAACAGAACATAATGATGGGTATATAAATTATTCAAAAACATTTAGATCTTTAAATAAATATAAAAAAAAAATAGCATTAAAACTGGGTAAGTCAAATTTAAAGAATAGGCTAGATGGTAAATCGAAACTTTCTTATTTAAAAAATTCTCCTTATAGAGGATTAATACAAAAAAAATTAGCTAATAATCAAAAAAAAAATGTAATAATTTTTGCCCATGATTTTTTTGATGCTCCTCATAGATTTAGAAATATGATATTTACTGATTTCTATGAACAGCTAAAATTTTTTATAAATATTTCAAAGCAATATAGTAACTGGAATTGGTTTATTAAACCCCATCCCAATCACTTGAAAAATAACGATATAATATTTAAAAATTTAAAAGAAAATAATAAAAATATTTTATTTTTAGATCAAAAAATTAACAATTATCAAATTATAAAAAATAATCCTAAATTTATTATAACAAACAATGGGACAATAGCACACGAATTTGCCTTTTTTAAAATACCAGTGATAAACACCGGTGACAATCCTCACATAAATTATAATTTTAATTTACACCCAAAAAATTTAGATGAATTAAAAAATATGATCTCAAAAATAGATTATCATAAAAAAAAAATAAATTTTAATAAAAGAAAAATTTATGAATTCGTGTATATGCACTATTTACATAACAAGAATTATAAAATTAATTACCTTATTAAAGATAATTTTTTTTTAACTAAAAATTTTAGCTTAAACGCAACCTCAAAATTATATGACATTTTACTAAACAATAATAAAAATGATAAATATATAAGAAAATATTTAGAGAGTTTCTTTGAAACTAATAAAAAAGAACTAAAACTTTCTACATCCTAAATAAAATAAATAATCTATCTGACTTTAACGTCTTTAATATTAGTAGTAGGCAATCCTGAACCTGCATTTAAATTATAAAGACTTTCAACACGAACCCGGTCATTAAAATGCGGTGTGGACGCCTCTAATATTTTTACATTTGTAATTGCTTCTTCTTGATGAACTGCTCCTGGAGGAAAATGAAAACATTTACCTTTAGTTAGAATTTTTTTTTTTAACACTCCATTTCCATTGTCATACCGTATTAATAATTTTCCAGACAAAATATAACCACATTCATTTTTTAAGTGATGATATTGAAGACCCCCCTTTTTACCTTTTTGAATCTTTAAAATTTTTAATGACAAAATTTTAGGTATAACCACTAAAAGACTCTCTGTGCCCCAATTTCTTTTGCCCAAACTCAAAGATTTAGGGAAAAGAACTTTAATAAATTTTTTATTTTTTTTCATTTAATAATCTCGTAGGTTAAGACTTCATTTTTTTTAATGCTCCGTTTGGCAACTCTTCCAATAACCTCTATGCTTTCTCTGACCGGAATATACTGTTTTAAAAAAATTTTTCCTGAAAGATCATCTATTTTTATTTTACTTCCTGCTTTAATTTTTTTATTTGCAATAATTGATTTTCCAAGACGCTGAAAAACAACTTCTTTGCCAATTTCTTTTGCAGGTTTTGATTTAATCATAAGTGGAGTTCTCTTAATATCTCGCACAAATTTTCTAAATCCTTCTGGCTCTAGTGCAAAACAATGATCTGATCCTTTCCAGGCTCTATTTAAAGTTACATGTTTTTCAAAAACTCTTGCTCCTTGAAGATAGGCAATAGGTCCTGATAATATACCGTTGTAATGGTCCGATGAACCGATAATTGCTAAGGGAAAATTTTTTTTTAATTTTTTAATCTTTTCAAGATCTAATCTATTATATTCACAAGGATATTCTGAGACGCAATGTAAGATTATAGTCTTAACTTTACTATTATGTAACATTTTTACACTTGATGAGATTTGCTTATCATTGCCTCCTCCTACGCTAATTACGATTGGTTTTTTTTTTTTAGAAATTTTTTTTATGAAAGGTAGATTTCCTATATCAAAAGACGCAATTTTAATCATATCTACCCCAATCTCACAAATTAAATCTAGACTTTTTTCATCAAATGGGGTGCAAACAAACCCTACTCCATTTTTTTTACATTCTTGACTCAGTATTTTTAATTCATTTTTATTTAATTCAAGAACCTCCCTATGCTCTCCATAAGACTTTCCGAAAGAATTCTCGCTATTGTAAATTGCATTATAAGAACTTTTGTCAAATAAAATTTTATTGTTTCTTGATTGAAACTTAATAAAATCAGCTCCTGCTTTTGAAAATATATTAATATATTTCTTAGCAAGATTGATATCACCTTGATGATTTTGTCCTACTTCAGCAATAATTATAGGCTCTAAATCTAAATCTCTTTTTAAAATTTTCATTTTAGTGAATATTAATATAAAAATTATATAAAACTATTAAAAAATACATGCATATCAAAAAAAAAATTTTAGCTATCATAGGTGCAAGATCCGGATCAAAGGAATTTAAAAATAAAAATATTAAAAAACTAGGAGACAAACCATTAATGGGCTGGATTATAAAAGCTGCAATCAAATCTAATTTGATCAACAGGACTATTGTCTCTACCGATAGTAAACGTTATGCGAAAATTGCCAGAAGTTTTAAGGCAGAAACCCCTATATTAAGACCTAAAAAATTATCTACGGATAGTTCAAGAGAATTAGATTTTATTAAACACATGCTTAAATGGTTAAAAAAAAATGAGAATTATAAACCTGATATAATTGTTAGATTACTTGCCACGTGTCCCTTCCAAAAAACTAAAGATATAGATAGTGTAATTAAAATTATTTTAAAAAAAAAATACGATTCTGCAGTAATAATATCTAAATCACGACAACATCCTGAAAAAGCTCTGAAAATTATCGGAAAAAAAAACAAGAAACTTGTCTCGTACATTGGAAATAAAGGGACACACGTAGGATATAACAACAACAGACAAGCGTACATACCTGCATATTTTAGAGCAAATGTCATTGCCTGCGAAGCTAATATTATACAAAAATATAATTCCTTAACAGGATCAAAAGTTGGATATATTATAATACCACAAAAAAGATCAATTGACATTGATAGTAAAGAAGATTTTGAATATGCAAAATATTTAATCGACCATTTTAATTAAAAGTTATTAACAAAAAAACTGATAAATATGTTTTTTATTCAATCAATATTTTTTTATTTAAAATGCTTTTATTTACAAATAAAGTTGCCATCAAATTATCTATCCAATTATAATGTAAAATCCATTCACGCATATAAATCAATTATATATAAAAAAGAAGTTTTACTTTTAGGGAGGTAAATAAAATTAAGTATAACTTAACTCAATTCAATAACTTAACTTTAACAACAAAATATTTGTTTAATATATGTAAACCAAAAAATTTTATTGATATTGGTTCGTATATAGGGCTTTATAGTTTTATAGTAAGTAGTTTAGAAACAAAAATAAAAATATTTGCATTCGAACCGAGTAAAATTAATTTTAAATTACTAAAAAAAAATCTACAAAAAAAATGCACAATTTATAATGTCGGTATTAGCAACAAAAAGGGGGTTGGCTATCTTAATAATCCTAAAAATTATTTTGCTGAAAGTCTGCAGACTCTGTCTAGTATACCGAGTATGAAAAGTTTACATAATAACAAACTAAAGTGGGGTAAAAGAGCGGCTGAACTATGCAGTTTAGTTAAAATTGATGAAATATTAGATAGAAATACCATCATTAATAGTTATATGAAAATCGATGCTGAGGGTCACGAATTTGAAATATTAAGATATTTAGCAAAGAAAAACCTTATCCCAAAAATTATTTCGGTCGAGCTAAATAATTTTTATATTTTAAAAAGATTTATGCATCCAAAAAAATATCTTGGTATTTTTTTTGATAAAAAGTTATTTAATTATTATATTGTTAGTAAAAAAAAACAAATTTTAAAAAAAATAAATATTAATAAATTAGAAACTTTTTTTATTTCTTATAAAATAAATTCATTGAAAAATTTAATAGCAAATTTTATTCGGATTAAGCCTATTACTTTTGATCTTTATATTGTGAAAAAATAGTTAAACTTTAAGAACATAAAAGTCTTTAACATAGTAATTTGTATCAAAAAAATTTTTCAGTGCATAAATCAAGCCAATTGAGCTATTAGTAACGGTAAGCTTAACGTGTTACCACGCTTCCACACCCGTCCTATCAACGTCGTAGTCTACGACGGCTCTATAGGAAGA
>Ga0169931_10000778_pt1 | contig 53064 bp, 49 predicted proteins | sample Kivu_15m_20L_FD_129675 | JGI IMG/M metagenome (GOLD analysis project Ga0169931, IMG submission 129675) | Freshwater microbial communities from Lake Kivu, Western Province, Rwanda to study Microbial Dark Matter (Phase II) - Kivu_15m_20L... | ecosystem: Environmental > Aquatic > Freshwater > Lake...
GTGGAGGACTTTCGGGAATTCCTAAGTTAATCGCAGTCATAACTTAATCCTATCCCCCAAGCCTGATTGGGTTTACAACATCAACATAAAGCAGCAACATTGATAAACCTATTAATAATATCGCCATGGAATAAGCGAAAGGCAACATTTTTGATGTGTCAGCAGGTCCTGGATCTGGTTTACTGCGTAGTTTTGCAAATTGTCTTCTGATTCCTTCATAAATTGCACCTGCAACATGACCACCATCAAGTGGAAGCAGTGGCAACAGATTAAAGAGAAATAAAGCCATATTTAATCCACCAGCAAGATTTAAAAGTGTTCCAACTCGCCAAATTACTGGAATTTCAGCAGCAGCAATTTCTCCACCCACACGTGTCACCCCGATTATTCCAACCAGGCCTTCACGATCTCTTTCTTCACCTAAAAAAGCAGCTCCAAATAATTGACCAACACGGTCAGGTAAATTCCACAAAACTTTTCCAGTACCTACAGTTATTTCTCCTAAAGTTGCAAAAACACTTGTCATAGGTTGTCTTTCCATAACAATTTCAGGTGCAATTCCTAAATATGAAGATGTCTTATTTTCAGTTTGGTCAGAGACAGATTGTGGTCCTGCTACTTTAACAATATCTGCATTTAATTTTACGATTTCATCATTTCTCAAAACTGAAATTGCTACAGTTTCTTCGCCACTGCTTTGAATGGCACGAGCTAAGTCCTCCCAATTTGAAATTTCTTCACCCGCAAAGCTAATAATCGTGTCATTGGCTTGTAACCCTGCAGAAAGCGCAGGTGAAGGGGTTGTTCCTGCTAAGCAATCTCCCAAAACATCAACATCACTAGGTAAACAATTAATTACTTGTTTAATTTGATTTGTGGCTGCAGGAAAACCAATAGCTGAAAATGAAATAGCAAAAAAGACAAAAGCTAAAATTAAGTTCATGAAAGGTCCACCTATCATGACTGTTAATTTCTTTGGCACGCTTAATTTATAGAAAACTTGATTTTCATCTCCCGGACCTATTTCTTCTAGGCTTTGCTGGCGAGCGGTATTAACAACTTCAGCAAATGGCCCCTTGGCAACTCTGCCATCTTTTGGTGGAGGAATCATTCCAATCATTCTGATGTAGCCACCCAAAGGAATTGCTTTGATGCCATATTCAGTGTCACCTTTTGTCTTGGACCAAATTGTGGGACCAAAACCAATCATGTATTGAGTTACCTTGACACCAAATTTTTTTGCCGGTGCTAAATGTCCTAGTTCGTGAAGCCCAATTGAAATCATTATTACAAAAATAAGAAAAATAATTCCTAAGATTTCCACTCTAGACTCGAACCTCTTCAATAAATTTGGTTGCAGAAATTCTGGAATTTATGTCGCAGTTGAGCAATTTTTCTAATGTTAAATCCTGATTTGAGACAAAATCACTACTTTTAATGTGTAATTCTAAAACTTTCTTCACAATTTCAACTATAGACAAGAATGATATTTTTCGCTCTATGAAAGCTTTAACGCATTCTTCGTTTGCAGCATTCATTACAGCAGGAGCAGAACCTGCGTGCTCCCCTGCTTTTCTAGCAACTGCTAAGGCTGGAAAAACTTCTTCATCAAGGGACTCAAAAGTCCAGTTAGAAGAACTTGTCCAGTCGATTGCTGGAGAAATCTCAACTAAACGATCTGGCCAACTAAGTGCCAAAGCAATTGGTAATTTCATGCTGGGAGGTGATGCTTGAGCCATTGTTGAGCCATCAACAAATTCAACCATCGAGTGAACAATTGATTGTGGATGAACTACAACTTCTATGTCATTAAAAGCTATTCCAAATAATAAATGTGCTTCAATAACTTCTAATCCTTTGTTCATTAATGTTGCTGAATTAATTGTTACTACTTGACCCATTGACCATGTTGGATGTTTTAAAGTTTGCTCCAGAGTGACATTCTTTAATTCTTCCCTAGTTTTTCCTCTAAATGGTCCTCCACTAGCGGTGAGAATTAATTTTTTGATTTGTGACTTTTCTTCCCCTCTTAAACACTGTGCAAGTGCTGAGTGTTCTGAGTCAACAGGAATTATTTGATCTTGTTTTGCCAAATCCAAAACTAATTTGCCACCAATAACTAAAGATTCTTTGTTTGCCAAGGCAAGTTTGGCTCCAGTTTTCAAAACAGCAATTGTTGCTGGTAATCCTGCTGCACCAGTTATTCCGTTTAACACCACATCGCAAGTGTTTTCTACAATTTGAGCACTTGAATCTGGACCTATCAGTATTTCTACTTTTGATGAGTCTATTAATTTGCTTAATTTAGTGGCAGATTCTTCATCGGCTATAGCAACTATTTTAGGACTAAATTGATTTATTTGTTTTGCTAAAAGTTCCACATTTTTACCTGCCGAAAGGCCTATAACCTCAAATCTATCTTTATTTTTCTCAATTACTTCTAAACCTTGAGTTCCGATGGATCCTGTGGAACCTAATATGGTTACTCGGCGTTTTGGCACACTCCAATTGTGCGTTATTGCTATTTACGCGTAATCTTGCGGTAGGAAATTAAGCACAGGAGCAACATGTCAAACAAAGTAACTGGTGGCCCAACACTGGAACAAAAACGTCGGATAGTTACTGCAATTCCAGGTCCTAAATCTGTTGAAATGCAAAAACGTCGTAATGAAGTTGTCAGCGCTGGAGTCAGCAGCACTCTTCCAATTTATGTAAAGAGGGCTGGTGGCGGAATAATTGAAGATATAGATGGAAATTACTTCATCGATCTGGGCTCAGGAATTGCTGTGACTACGGTTGGAAATTCAAATCCACTAGTTGTTGCAAATGTCCAAGAAGCTGTTGAACAATTTACCCACACTTGTTTCATGATTGCCCCGTATGAATCTTATGTTCAAGTTTGCGAAGCACTAGCTCGATTAACTCCTGGAAATCATGCCAAACGATCAGCATTATTTAATTCCGGAGCTGAAGCATTAGAAAATGCTGTCAAGATTGCAAGATACTTCACAAAAAGAGAAGCTGTGGTAGTAGTCGAACATGGTTATCACGGCAGAACAAACTTAACTATGGCAATGACTGCAAAAAATATGCCATACAAAAAAGGTTTTGGCCCATTTGCCTCTGAAATTTATCGTGTTCCAACTTCTTATCCATTTCACGATGGTTTAACCGGCCAAGAAGCAGCAGCTCATGCAATTTCAAAAATTGAGAAGGAAGTTGGACCCGATCAAGTTGCTGCAATTGTGATTGAACCAATTCAAGGCGAAGGCGGATTCATAGTTCCAGCACCTGGATTCTTTAGTGCGCTAGCTAAATGGGCAAAAGAAAATGGTGCTTTATTTATTGCAGATGAAGTGCAAACTGGATTTGCTAGAACTGGAAACATGTTTGCATCTGATCATGAACAAGTAATCCCAGATTTAATTACCATGGCAAAAGGAATGGGTGGAGGTTTACCAGTTGCAGCAGTAACAGGTAGAGCAGATGTGATGGATGCTGTTCACCCTGGTGGACTAGGTGGGACCTATGGTGGAAATCCGATTGCTTTAGCAGGTGCACTTGGTGCAATTGAAACTATTGAAAAAGAAAACTTAGTTGCTGCTGCTAAACATATTGAATCAATAATGATGCCAAGACTTCAAAATATGGCAAAACAACATCAATTAATAGGTGATGTCCGAGGTCGCGGTGCAATGGTGGCAATTGAAATAGTTAAGCCTGGAACTAAAGTTGCTGATGCTGACACAACTTCTAAAATTGCTAAAGCATGTCATGCTGAAGGAGTTTTAGTATTAACTGCGGGAACTTATGGTAATGTTTTAAGATTTTTACCACCGCTAATAATAAGTGATGAATTACTTAATGAGGGTCTTGATGTACTCGAAAAGGCAATTGCCTCAGCTAGTTAATTCTTTCTAAATACTGCTAAATACGCAGGGTGAATTGGAATCAGTCGAGTAAGTGCTGCAGGAAAATGTGGCAAAAAGGAATCTCTTAAAGTAGTTAAACCGTTTTCTTCGAACATTCGTCTAATCTCTGAACCTTTTGGTCTGTAAATATGTGTTGGATCAGAGTCATAAAGATGCTTATATTCCCACTTATTTAGGGCATTATTTATGGTTGGCAAATGAACTAATGTTATGCCACCGGGTTTGAGTGCTTCACAAATTCCTTTAATTCCTGCTTCAGGATTTGGCAGATGCTCAATTACATTTATGGCTAAAACTAAATCAAATTTGTCCTCAAAAGCCACACCGTTTTGAATATCAGCTACTTTAAATTCTCTGATAGGTGAGCGCTTTTGAGCAACCTCGATGGCATGCTCTGATATGTCTGATCCACACACTCTTTGTGCTGAATCAAAATAATCAAGTAACCACCCATATCCACAACCAATATCAATTACACTTGCGTTCATTAACTCCACTGAACCATACTTTTGAAACATTTTTACCAGCAATTTATCGCGAAAAATATCTATTTTGGTTTGACTTGGATTTCCTAGTTCATCTTTTGCACCATATAGGTCAACAAAATATTCTTGGGAAGCAAAAGTTTCATTAAAATCCTGATGATTTTTTTGACTTTGACTCATAATTATTTTTTAGCCTAGATCGCACTCGCTGCTAATTGGCCACAAGCACCATCAATTTCACGGCCTCTAGTGTCTCTTACTGTCACAGCAATATCTGATTGTTCCAAGATCTCAACAAAATTCTTTTCATCTTTTGGATCAGATGCGGTCCATTTAGATCCAGGTGTTGGATTTAAAGGAATTAAATTCACATGCACATCTTTTCCTCGCAATAAATTTGCAAGTTGTTTAGCATGAATTATTTGATCATTTATGGATTTGATCATGGCATACTCAATTGAAACTCTTCGTCCACTTGTTTGGGCATAACTCCAAGAGGCATCAAGAACTTCTTTAATCGGATATCTCTCATTTATAGGCACTAGGGTGTCTCTTAATTCATCGGTTGGTGCGTGCAAACTTACAGCCAGTCTCACCGGTAAGCCAAGTGCTGCTAAATCGTTTATGCGAGGAACTAAGCCAACTGTGCTTACGGTTATGTTTCGAGCACTTATTCCCAAACCCTCGGGTGATTCGTCATGAATTCTGTGAATTGTGCCAACTACTGCATTGAAATTTGCCATTGGTTCACCCATGCCCATAAAAACAATATTTGAAAGCCTTGAAGGACCTTCTGGTAAAAATCCTTGCGCCGCATATCTGGCACCAGCTTGAACTTGAGAAACAATTTCTGCTGTCGAAAGATTTCTTTTTAAACCACCTTGGCCTGTAGCACAAAATGGACAACCCATTCCACAACCTGCTTGGGAGGATATACAAATTGTGGTTCTATTTGGATAATGCATCAAAACACTTTCAATTAGTAATCCATCATGAAGCTTCCATAGCGTTTTAACAGTATTTCCACCATCTGCTTTTTGAACTTTTAGTTCATTGAGTAATTTTGGGGTAAGACTTTCATGAATTTCTTTTCTTTCACCAGCTGGTAAATCTGTCCATTCTTGGTAATCATCTGATAATTGACCAAACCAATGTCTACTAACTTGATCTGCTCTAAATCCAGGTAGTCCTAATTCTTCAGCAAATTTCTTTCTTTCGGGGAGATTAAAATCTGCAATATGTTTAGGAGGCTTTTTCCTACTTACTTCATTTTCCACAATGTCTAACATTTAATTAAATCCTAAGAAATAACCAAATAACAAAAATGACATTAAGGCATTTGGTGCCAAGGAATCTAGGCGATCAAACATTCCCCCATGGCCAGGAATAAGGGTTGAAAAATCTTTAATTCCCAGTTTTCTTTTTATTCCACTTTCAAAAAGATCTCCAAGGGTGCCTGAAAATGCTAAAACAATTCCAACAATTACTCCCTGCACAGAAGTAATATCTAAAAATCTTGGTCCGATGATTCCTGCAAATAGGCTTGCAAAAATTATTGATCCAATTAACCCTTCATAAGATTTATTAGGGGAAATATTTGGTGCTATTCGATGCTTTCCTAACACAATTCCTGTTAAATACCCACCAGTATCACTTAAGGCAGTTATTGCAATAAAGAGAAAGACTCGACTTGCCCCATCTTCTACCCGCAACATGAGCATAGCTAGAGAGCCAAAAATTCCCAAGTAAGAAATAACAAAAGTAGTAACCCAAAATATTTTACTGAAGTCAACTTTTTTACTATTGAATAGAGAATAAAAAGCATTTAGTAAAATAGCTATTAAATAAGAAATAAATAAACCATTTATCCCATATGTAGCAGCTGAGATTGTCATAGCAATAATTGATAAAGAAACTAACAGAAAAGATATGGGAACATTCTTAGTTTTTAACCACTGATTAGTAAACTCACGAGCACCTAATAATAAGGCTGTGAGAGCAAGAATGATAAAAACATATTTATAAATAAATAGAGAAACTATAACCAAAGTTATTAAAAATAAGCCAATAAGTGTTGCTAAGGGGAGATTTCTACCAGTTTTAATTTTACTCACAATTGGACTTTAGCCCAGGTCAGATTCAAAGAGGATTTAGTTATACCTCTAAGAGTTCAGTTTCTTTGTGCTTAAGCACATCGTCAATTGCGTGAACACCCTTATTGGTGATTTCGTCCAAAGCTTTCTCTGCTCTTTTAACGTCATCTTGGCTGACATCCCCATCTTTCTTGGACTTATCCAGAGCGTCTTTGGCATTTCTTCTTATGTTTCTAATTGAGATTCGAGCATCTTCAGCTTTATTTTTTGCTACCTTAATAAATTCTTTTCGTCGTTCTTCGGTTAGTTGTGGAATTGCCACTCTGATTATTCCACCATCATTTGATGGATTAACTCCTAAATCACTTTCCCGGATCGCTTTTTCAATTGCTTGTATGGCACCTTTATCAAACGGTGTGATGATGATCATCCTTGCTTCTGGTGTTTGAAATGTTGCCATTTGATTTAATGGCGTTTGGGTGCCGTAGTAGTCAGCAGAAATTTTGTTGAACATAGACGCATTGGCACGCCCAGTTCGAATGGTTGCGAAATCTTCTTTGGCAACTTCGATAGCTTTATCTATTTTTAGTTGAGCCTCTTTAAGAATTGAGTCAATCAAGATTAGGCCCTTTCAATAATAGTGCCGATAGTTTTACCAGCAACCGCTTTAGCAATGTTGCCATTTTCTAATAAGTTAAAGACCACAATTGGTAAATCATTATCCCGACAAAGACTAATTGCAGTTGCATCAGCAACTTTCAATCCTTTTTGTAAAACTTCATCATAGGTTAATTTGTCATACTTTTTAGCTGAACTATTCTTTCTTGGATCTGAGTCATAAACTCCATCAACACCTTTGGCCATCAATACAACTTCAGCACCAATTTCTAATGCTCGTTGAGCAGCAGTTGTATCTGTTGAGAAAAATGGTGCACCCAGACCCGCGCCAAAAATGACTACTCGGCCTTTTTCTAAGTGTCTGATTGCTCTTCTGGGAATATAAGATTCGGCAACTTGTCCCATGGTTATTGCTGTTTGAACTCTGGTTTCAACTTTTTGTTTTTCTAAAAAGTCTTGTAAAGCTAAGCAATTCATTACAGTGCCAAGCATTCCCATGTAGTCAGCTCGTGCCCGATCCATTCCTCGTTCAGACAATTGAGCACCGCGGAAATAATTTCCTCCACCAATTACTACTGCTACTTGGGCACCTTCTTGTACAACATCAGAAATTTGAGCGGCAATACTTGAAACAACGTCTGGATCAACACCTAATGCACCTTCTCCGGCAAAAGCTTCACCTGAGAGTTTCAGTAGGACTCGTCCATAACGTTTTGACATTTAGCTTTGACCAACCTTGAATCTGGCAAATTGTTTAACACTCACGCCATTTTCTTTCAAATGATCAGCAATTGTTTTTTTATTATCTCTTACCCATGCTTGTTCTAATAAGCAAAAATCTTTGTAATAGGAACCAACGCGCCCTTCCACAATCTTTGTGATAGCAGCATCAGGTTTTCCTTCTTCACGAGCAGTTTGTTCAGCAACTCGTTTTTCAGACTCAATAACTTCTGCAGGAACACTTTCTCGAGTTAAATACAAAGGGGCCATTGCAGCAATTTGTTGAGCAACATCTTTAGCAACTTGTTCATTTTCTTTATCAAGTTGCACCATTGCCCCTACACCTGCGGGTAGTGATGGATCTGGTTTGTGCAAATAAACTGAAACATAACCACCGGAGAATTGTGCAAATCTTCTAATCTCAACTTTTTCACCCATAAATGCATTTGCCTCATCTAAAAGCTGCTTAACTGATTTTCCTTCTGATTCTAGATTTAACAGGGCATCAATATCTTTTGGTTTTTCTTGCAAAATTAAACCAGCAACTTTGTCACCAAGTTTGATGAAATCATCTGTTTTGGCCACAAAATCTGTTTCGCAATTTACTTCCACAAAAGCACCGTCAGTGTTATTAGTAACAACACCTGAAACTATTCCAGCAGAAGCATTTCTTCCTTCACGCTTACCAACATCTTTGGCCCCTTTAATTCTTAAAATTTCAACAGCTGCATTAAAGTCTCCGTTGGTTTCATCCAACGCTTTTTTGCAATCCATCATGCCTGAACCAGTTTTTTCGCGTAATTTTTTTACATCTTCTGCAGCGTAGTTTGCCATCTACTTTTCGTTTCCTATTCGAGTTTTAGTTTTTACTTTTCTTCCGGTGTTTCAGCAGCAACTGCTTCAACAACGGCTTCTGTGTTTCCTGCCAGTAATTCTTTTTCCCAATCAGCTAATGGTTCAGCAATAACTCCTGCTGCATCAGCATTTTTGGTGGCTCGAAGTTGTAATCCTTCAGCAACTGCATCAGCAATAACCCTAGTTAAAAGTGAAATTGATCTGATGGCGTCATCATTTCCGGGGATTGGAAAATTAACTTCATCTGGATCACAATTTGTATCAAGAATTGCCACAACTGGAATTCCGAGTTTGCGTGCTTCGTCAACAGCTATTTGTTCTTTTTTAGTGTCAATTACCCACAGCACATTTGGCACTTTGGTCATATCTCTAATACCACTTAAAACTGAATCCAATTTGTCTTTTTCACGACGCATCATCAAGAGTTCTTTTTTGGTATACCCAGAACTGGTGTCATCAAAATTAATTAATTCAAGTTCTTTTAATCTTTGAATTCTTTTTTGAATGGTTCCAAAGTTAGTGAGCATTCCTCCCAGCCAACGCTGGGTTACAAATGGCATTCCCACTCTTTTAGCTTGTTCGTGAATTGCTTCATGTGCTTGGCGTTTTGTGCCAACAAACATGATAGATCCACCACGGGCAATAGTGTCTTTGATGAATTCATATGCCTTATCAATGAAGGCTAACGATTGTGTTAAATCGATTACATAAATACCATTGCGTTCAGTCAAGATGAAACGTTTCATCTTTGGATTCCAACGACGGGTTTGATGCCCGAAATGAACACCTGATTCAAGCAATTGGCGCATTGTTACTACGGCCATGAAATATCCTTCTTCTGTTTATTTGTCTTTAACAAATAAACCATTTGGTTGTTTTGAATTAATCAATTTGATTAATTCACCTGACATCCGCTCATTTGCTTTAGCGCTACAAAATTTCTGTAGACCGTGCCCGCAAGTGGTCTGGGGTGAATTTCTTCCAGCTACCGGATGTGCGAAGTCACCGAGATTTTTTAAGATCTGATGCTGAGAAGAAATATTACTTAAGAGCAACTTCTTGCTTTTGCCCTACCCTTATTTGTCTTCCACAACCCTTCGTTATTCACAGATAAATAGCAAAAAGTCCCAAGATGTCCAGGTTTCATGAAGAATTGATGGATACCTTTACTAATTCTTTTTGCCTCAATATTTCTCATTCCTCCAATTCCAGGTGCAGATTTGGTGAAGGATTTTGATTTACCAATCAACACCTATTCCTCAGGCCATAGAGGAGTTGATTATCTTTCAACATTTGGAGCACCGGTTGTTGCATCTGCTGATGGGGTTATAACTCATGCAGGACTTATCGCAAACCGGTTTACTATAACTGTTACTCATAATAATTTAAGAACTACATATGAACCTGTGAAACCAATAGTCAAATTCGGGCAATTTGTTAAGCAAGGACAAATTATTGGATATTTACAACAAATCGGTTCACATTGTTTTCCAGAAAGTTGTTTACACTTTGGGTTAAAAGAAGGAAAAACTTACCTAAATCCAATAATTTCAAATCCAAGAAAATATCCTCGATTATTACCCTTATATTCCTAAGCTCTGGGGTGAGCGTTGGCAAAAACTTCTCTTAATCTTTCTATTTTGACATGGGTATATTTCTGAGTTGTAGCTAATGAAGAATGGCCTAATAGTTCTTGAACAATTCGTAAATCTGCTCCCCCTTCTAACATGTGAGTTGCTGCACTGTGTCGTAGATCATGAGGTGAAATATCAGGGGCACCTTCTACTCTAAGAATTGCACCTGTGACAATTCTTCTTACTTGTCTTGTGTCAAGTCTTTTACCTCGAGTGCCGATAAATAAAGCATTTGCAGATTTTTCATTTACAAATTCAGATCGTGCTTCTGCCAGATAAGTTTTTAAAGCTTGTTTAGCAGGTTGCCCAAATGGGACAACTCTTTCTTTATTTCCTTTACCAATTACTCTCATTGTTAGTCTAGAAAAATCTATGTCTTTTATATCTAAACCTGTTAACTCACCAACTCTTAGCCCAGATGAATATAAAACTTCTAATATCGCATGATCACGCATTCTTGTTGCTACAGAATTTTCTTCATCCTCCATATTTCCAGAGGTTTGCATCAACGAAGTTGCTTGCTTTTGACCTAAAACATGAGGCAATGTTTTATTAACTTTAGGTGAAATAAGCCTTATTGCAGAATCAGTTTTAATTAAACCTTTTTTAAAAGCCCAAGTGCTAAAAACTCTGGCGGTACTACTTCTTCTAGAAATTGTTGAATTAGAGGAACCTCTATCTTTTTGATCAGCCATCCATAGTCTAAAGATATTTAGATCAATATCACTTAATTTTTTTATCCCCTGGTTTGTCGCAAATTGTAAAAATAACTCTAAATCAGTTCGATAAGTTCTAACAGTATTTAAACTACGATTTTTTTCAACAGAGAGGTATTTAACAAAGTCTTCAACCACATTTGAAAACCAATCAGTTGATTTAGTCATAGATTTATATTCTCACAACTTTGACTAATTTATCCTTTTAAACTTACCCCTTATGGGATTTGCCCCAGCGGTAAGACTAATTCCAAAATCTGCTCCAGATTTGCCACTGATTCTGCTTCCCGGTTTCGAATTAAAGCATTTGTACCTTCACTTGTAAGGGCATTAATCGATCCTGGTACCGCCATGACAAGTCGTTGCATTCGTAACGCATGTCGAGCCGTAGATAGCGCACCCGAGATTTCGGCTGCCTCAACAACAATGGTTGATTTGGATAGAGCTGCAATTATTCGATTTCTATCCAAAAAGTAATTCTTGACCGGATTTCTTCCTGGTGGGTATTCACTAATTATTAAACCTACGTTACTGATTTTTTGAAATAAGAAGTCATTTTTTGAAGGATAAAGTTTACTCAATCCATTAGCCTGCACACAAATTGTTTTTCCTTGCGCATTTAAAGCCCCGTGATGACTTGAAGTGTCAATTCCAATAGCCCCTCCAGATACAATATTAAAACCAATAGTGGCTAGATCAAATGCAAATTCAGCTGCAATTGTGTTTCCATAAACTGTTGATTTTCTAGTGCCAACTATTGAAATACTCTCATTCAACAGTAATGTTTCATCACCTTTTGTGAATAACCCAAAGGGTGAATTAGATCCTAAGTCAATTAGTTGATTAGGCCATTGAGGATCTTGTGGAGAAATATAGTTAATCGTTTCTTTTGCCAGCAATTCTTTCAAATAATCGATGTGATTAAGAGCTGAAAGTCTTGCAAGTCTTCGTTTTTCCGCATTGTTCTCTGGTTTTTTACCACTAATTTGTGCAATTGTGGCAATAGAGCCATTTTGGGATAAAAATTCATTAGTTTTTTGATCACTAATATCAGATATCCAACTTAATACTAAATGTGCATCTGCTTCGGTTTTTAGTTTAATCATTTAATTACATTGACAAATATTTACAATAAAAGTTGTGAGGAAATATTATTTTGTGTATAAGTAATGCTTGTGGAAAACTTTAGTTTCCTAAAATCTTTTGCCATTCTTGTCGATAAAACGCATCTTTGTCGGCATCCATCGTAATGAAGAATTTAACTAATTTAAATTGCTCCTCAGTTGGAAAAACCCATCGATTTTGGGCTAATTCGGGATCAAGTTTCTTTGCTTCTTCTTGTGCTCCTACAACTGGGCTGACATAACCTACATATTGAGCAACTTCAGCTGCAATGTTTGGTTTGTAAAAATAATCAACAACTTTTTCTGCCATGACTTTATTTTTAGCACCAGCTGGAAGCAAGATATTATCTGCAAAAACTAGTCCACCTGATTCTGGAACTTCAAAACCAAATTCATCACCTAATTGCCATAAGTCACCTGCGTAACCAACAATTGCTGCCACATCACCATTTTCAAGAGCTAAAGCAGATTCATTTCCCACTATTTGTTGTATTTGACCAGAATCAACTTCACTTTGAATTAAGGTTAAAGCCTTCATAAATTCATCGTCAGAAAAGTTATCAAGGTTAGCGCCCTGCCAAGCCAGAACTAAACCAATTGAATCCCCCATTTCAGAAGACATTAAAATTTGTCCTTTAAGTCTTGGGTCAAAAAATTGTTCCATTGAAGTTATGGAGTCAACCCCAATTAATTCTTTGACTTTTTGCTTATTAAATCCAATGCCGGTAAAACCTGATTGCCATGGAATAGCAAATTTACGTTCAGGGTCATAGGCGGCACCAAAGTATGATTGAATTAAATTATTTGTCACATTAGGCATATTTGTCTTATCAAATTCTTGAACAAATCCTCCCCTGACCCAGGGCATTACAAAATCATCGGTGACAACAATTAAATCTCTACCGATTGATTCTCCTTTATCTAATAAGAGTTTAAGTTTGGAAAAAAATGTTGCGTTATCATCAATATCTTCAGTGTAAGAAATTTCTATACCCAATTCTTGGGCACAAGATTGAACTAGTGGAAATTCCCCATCATCATCTACTGGCATATAGAGAGTAAAATTCGACCAATTAACAGTTGTTAAATCACTTTCACTTGTATTTGCAGTTTTACTTGTACATGCACTAATTGCTCCCATAAGGGGAAGACTTAAAGAAGTTATTCCAATATTTTTTAATAATTTGCGCCTAGCTAATTGAGGACGCGGGGGTAGTTGATCTGTCACTTCACCTCACTTTTAAGTCTTTAACGATCTTTCAATAACGGTTGAGAAAGATTAACACCTTGTCGACCTTTTATGGCTTTTCTTCTTGCAGCAATTCCAGATAGTGCCTCCAAGACAACCCGGTTTGCTAATAAAGCTGTGATGTCTGCATGATCGTAGGCTGGGGCAACTTCAACAACATCCATTCCCACAACTGGCAACTCTATGGCAATTTTTCTAACAGCATCCAGTAATTGCCTGGAAGTCAATCCCCCAGGCTCTGGTGTTCCTGTTCCGGGAGCTGAACCTGGATCAACAACATCAATGTCAACACTTAAAAAGATACCCTCAACATCTTTGATGGCATCTTTCATAACTTCTTCCATAATTACATCAAAGCCGCGAGCAACAATTTCACTCATTTCATATGAGCGCATTTCTTGTTTTGCCATCCAAGCCAAAATGTCTTCTGGTGGCCAATAACCTCTTAAACCAATTTGAAAAAATTTATTTCCTTTTACGGCTCCTGATTCAATCAACTGTCGCATTGGTTGACCATGGCCTACTAATGACCCAAAAGTTATTTCACCAGTATCAGCATGTGCGTCAAAATGTAAAATAGCAATTTTTCCCCAACCAATTGCTTTGGCAACACCTGTGGCATTTGGCCAAGTAACAGTGTGATCTCCGCCCAGAATTAAAGGAATAGCACCAGATTTGGCAACTTTCTCAACAACAACTTCTAATGCTGCACAAGATTTGTTAATGTCACCTGAAAACATTTCCACATCGCCTGCATCTTTAACAACAATATCTTTTAAACCATCTACTCTGGCAGCTAAATGGGGGCGAGAGCCATCATGGGGCAAATAATCTGTACCTCTAATTGCAGAGGGCCCAAGTCTTGCACCAGATCTATAACTTGTTCCACCATCAAAAGGGGCACCAATAATTACAACATCTGTGTCTTTGTAAGTGTTTGCTTCATTAACATCACATTCAGGAATTCCTAAGAATGTAATGTTTGGTCCAAACATTGATCCGTAACGCATTAGTTTTGTGGAAATCCTAAATTGATTCCGCCATGACTAGGGTCAAGCCATCTAGAAGTTATAACTTTTCCTCTGGTGTAAAAATTAACACCTTCAGTTCCATGAGCATGGGAGTCACCAAATAATGAGTTTTTCCATCCACCAAATGAGTAGTAGGCAACTGGTACAGGAATTGGAACATTTACTCCAACCATGCCAACTTCTATTTCGTTTTGGAATCTTCGGGCAGCTCCACCATCATTTGTAAATATTGCTGTTCCATTTCCGTATGGATGATCATTAACAATTTTTAGGGCTTCTTTGTAAGTTTTTACTCGAACCACACTTAAGACTGGTCCAAATATTTCGTCTGTGTAAATAGTCATATTTGTTTTTACATTGTCAAAAAGTGTTGGACCAAGCCAAAATCCTTCTTTGGCCCCATCTGCTTGCACATTTCTACCATCAACAACTGCCGTTGCACCTGCTTTAATTCCTGCATCAACATAGGAGGCAACTTTGTCTCTGTGTTGTTTAGTTACAAGTGGTCCCATATCAGAATTCTTTGTGCCATCTCCTGTTACAAGTTTGCCCATGCGATCAACAATTCTTTTAATCAATTCATCAGCTACTGGTTCAACGGCAACTACAACAGAAATAGCCATACATCTTTCTCCAGCTGATCCAAATCCGGCATTAATTGCGGCATCTGCAGTTAATTCAAGATCTGCATCAGGCAAAACAACCATATGGTTTTTTGCTCCACCTAAAGATTGAACACGTTTACCGTTTTTTGTTCCTGTTTCATAAACATATTTTGCAATTGGAGTAGAGCCAACAAATGAAATTGCTTTAACTTTTGGATGTTCAAGTAAACGATCTACTGCTACCTTGTCGCCATTTATTACTGTGAAAACACCATCGGGTAATCCTGCTTCTTGCCAAAGTTTTGCTAACCAAATCGCAGCACTTGGATCTTTCTCACTTGGTTTCAAAATAAAAGTATTTCCTGCCGCTATTGCAATGGGGAAAAACCACATCGGCACCATTGCTGGAAAATTAAATGGGGTAATTCCTGCCACAACACCTACGGGTTGTCTTATGGAGTAAACATCAACACCATTACTTACTCCTTCACTAAATCCACCTTTTAAAAGATGTGGAATACCGCAAGCAAATTCAACCACTTCTTGACCACGAGTTACTTCACCTAGGGCATCGGATAAAACTTTGCCATGTTCACTGGTAATAATGGCTGCTAATTCTTCTTTTTTGTTGTTCAATAATTCTCTGAATTTAAAAACAATTTGGGCTCTTTTAGTTAATGAAGTATCACGCCACATAGGAAATGCTTTTGCAGCAGATTCGATTGCTTCATCTATTGTGGAAATTTCAGCAAAATCAACTTCACCTGTTTTTAAACCTGTAGCAGGATTAAAAACTTCACCTTTTTTCTTAGCTGTGCCAGACCAACTTGCACCATTAATCCAATGAGTGATGTGGGTGGTCATTTGAAGTTATCCCCTTTAAAATTTAATGATTAATTTATCTTGGTCTTAAGCGTAATCAGGAGTCAAAGCCTAAGCCTAACCAGTCAAGCAGTTTTAGCCACAAATTTCTTTTTCCCCCGTTGTGATCTGCTCTATCAATCGACCAGCGTGTCAAATTTATTACCCAAGTCTTAAATGGCTCCGGAGGAAAAGGCAGTGGCTTGGTTCTGACCATGGATAGTTTGGTTCTTTCACTTTTTCTGCCATAAACCAAATCTAAAAGAGTTAACGCGGCAAACCTGGATGAACCAACACCTAAACCTGTGAAACCTGCTGCGTAGGCAACTTTTCCACGCATCGATGTTCCCCAAAAAGGAGTGAACCTAGAACAAGTATCAATTGCTCCTCCCCATTTGTGTGAGAAACCTATTCCTCTTAAACCTGGAAAAGTTCTATAAAGATGTTCTGCCAACATGACAAACGATTCATCTGATTGTTCGTATTCTTTAATTACTTCGTTTCCATAATGATAAACCGCATCATAACCACCCCACAGAAGTCTTTGATCTTTTGTCATTCGGAAATAATGAAATTGATTAAATGCATCACTGCAGCCAAATGGTTCATTCCACCCAATTGATTGTTTTTGTTCTTCAGTTAATGGTTCTGTAACTAATACATAGTCATAGACTGGGGCGATCATTCGATTAACTTTTGGGATTAAACATGGAAATGCCCCTGTAGCCAAGATGCAACGTCTTGCTTTAATACTTCCCAATGCTGTTTTTAGTTTTACTCCATTGACACTTTGATCTAGCTCTACTACTGGTGAGTTTTCATAAATTTCTACACCAAGGTTTGAAGCAACTTTTCTTAATCCCCAAGCAAGCTTAGCTGGGTTTACTAAAGCACAATCAGCATCAAGCATGGCCCCTTTATAAAGTGGTGATTTAACATATTTTGAAAACTCTTGAGCGTCAAAAAAAGTAAAGTCTTCACCATATTTTTTTGCGGTTGCTGTCATTTCTTTTAATTCATCAGCGTGTTCTTGAGTTATCGCTACATCAAATTCGCCAAACCACTCGAAATCTGCATCGATGTTGTGTTCTTTTAAAAAGTCTTCAATTTCATCTAGATTTTCGTGGCCTAATCTAACGAGTTGTGTTAATTCATGTTCCCATCTTCCATAACCATTAGGAAAACCATGAGTTAAGGATGCTGAAACAAATCCACCATTTCGACCTGCTGCACCCTCAGCAATTCTTTGAGAATCAATTAAAACAACATCTAAATTTGGTTGGTGGATTTTGGCATTAATAACGGTCCATAAACCAGTAAAGCCACCACCAACAACTACTAAGCCTGTGGAAATATCTTTTGCTAAAGCCGGTGCTGCTTTTGGTCTAGATCTTGAATCTAACCAAAAAGATTTAGGTTTTGCTTTAGCAATTGCTTCTTTAGCTTCTTGAGACGTGACTCGACCATAAGGAAAGTCATCACCAACAAAAGCGAATGCAGTTGCAGTCATTTAAAAACACCTCGAAAAAATAGTTGGGGTAAGCCAAATACCGTTTAGTATTTAACTTTTCTTTTACGATTAAGTTTCGTATTTATTTTTGAAACAAAAATCGGTGATTACGGATCGCCAACGGCAACTAGGCCGTGCTTTGCGTCCGGCTCTCACCCCTAACTAACTAGATAACCAAGTGCATGAAGCACTAATAAGACTATAAACCCGTCTACTCAAGACGAGTCAAGTTGAAACCTTGAAGTCCTCACAAATTTAAATAAACGAGTTGATCTATAAGCCGGGTTCTGTCCTCATTGCTGAAGAGACAATCATCCATCTTGCATATGTATTGCTACATATGTCATGCGATCTACCTGTGAACTCGAACGAGCAGTTCTCAAACATTCACTCCATTGCAATTGCTTGCAACTTCTTGATCTTGCTCAAAAGTGGGGTTTGCATAGCCACTGCAATCACTTGCAATGCTGGTGGTCTCTTACACCACCGTTTCACTCCTTACCAAAATTTCTTTTGGCGGTTTACTCTCTGTTGCACTGTTCCCGCGGGTCGCCCCGGGTGGATGTTATCCACCACTTTGCTCTTTAGAGCCCGGACTTTCCTCTGCCTAAATTGCTTTACACAGCGATTGCCCGACCAACTCGTTTAATACCTCAATTGTAGAACTAGGGCATTATGTTTATTAATCATGACTATGCCTCCAACCTCCCTGTGGTGGGATTCGTTACCAAAACCATTACAAACAAGAGAATCACTAAACAAAGACATTGACGTAGACGTTGCCATCATTGGAGCTGGCTACACCGGTTTATGGTCTGCCTATTATCTGCTTAAGAAATCACCAGGAATAAAAATTGCCTTACTTGAATCAAACGTTGCAGGTTTTGGGGCAAGTGGGCGAAATGGTGGATGGTGTTCAGCACTTTTTCCAGTTGGGCTCGACAGATTAGCGCAACAATCAAACAAGGAAAAAGCAATTCGCATGCAACAAATTATGTTTGAAACTGTTGACGAAGTAGGAAGTGTTATTCAAAATGAAAACATTGATGCTGAGTGGCAAAAAGGTGGAAGTTTTTCTATTGCCAGAGACAATATTCAATTAAATCGTGCCATTGATGAAGTTAATCATTACAAAGAATGGGGATTTAAGGATTCTGATTACACATTCTTAGATGAGCATTCTGCCAAATCGAGAATAAATACCTCCGACATAAAGGGTGCAACATTTACTCCGCATTGCGCTGCAATAAATCCAGCCAAACTTGTGAGATCTCTTGCTGAGATTGTGGAATCAAATGGGGCACAAATCTTTGAAGAAACAAAAGTCTTAAGTTTTTCTAACAATGTGGCCAGAACCCCTAATTCAAAGATTAGTTATAAATACATAATTAATGCCACCGAAGGATACAGATCAAACCTGCCTAGGCTAAAGCGTACTAGCATTCCTGTTTACTCATTAATGATTGCAACTGATGTGTTAAGTGAAAGAACTTGGAATGAGATTGGTTTAAAAAACAGAGAAACTTTTGCTGACTATAGAAATGTAATTATTTATGGTCAAAGAACAAAAGATAATAGATTTGCTTTTGGGGGTCGAGGAGCTCCTTACCATTTTGGTTCAAAAATCGATAACAAATTTGATATCCATAAACCAACACATGATGAATTACTTAGAACTTTAGTTGAACTATTTCCTGTCATAAAAGGAGTTAAAGTAACTCACACTTGGGGTGGACCACTTTCTATTGCACGCGATTGGGCTGCACATGTTTCACTTGATGCTAAATCAGGAGTAGCAAGTGCAGGAGGATATGTCGGTGATGGAGTGGGAACTTCAAATCTTGCGGGTCGAACATTGGCTGATTTAATTCTTAAGAATGAATCAGAAATAGTTTCGATGCCTTGGGTAAATCACAAATCAAAAAAATGGGAATTTGAGCCGTTTCGTTGGATTGGAGTAAATGGAACACTTGAATTAGCCAAGATTGCAGATTTCGTCGAAAAAAAATTCAAAAAAGAAACTTTTATTACTTGGTTGTTGAATAAAATTCGAGGTCATTGATTAAGTTCTGCGTCAAGGGCAATATTTAGTAATTCGTCAGCTAGCAGGTTTTCCTCCCTAGGTACCCAAACATATTTGACTTGTTCTTTGGGAAAAGCATTTTGCGCTTTGCCGACCAGATCTTTCATATTTTCATGCTTTATTTTCCAATTACCACTCATTTGTTCTACAACTAATTTGCTATCCATTCGAACTTCAATTTCAGCATTTGCATCAATTCGATTGGCTGCTGTTAAACCTGCAACTAGCCCACTATATTCAGCAACATTGTTAGTAGTGATTCCTAAAGTTTTTCCTTCTTTAAACAAAATTTCATTAGTCTCAGCATTTTTAACAAGACAGCCATAAGCTGCAGGACCAGGATTTCCCCTAGATCCACCATCTGCTTCAATAATTAATTTCAATTTCGCACCAAAATACATCGACAATTTTCACATCTAATGACTTCCTCAGGGTCAAGTGCATTAATCTTGCTAATTTCTGCCGGTGAAATTTGTATCTGACAAGAGCTGCAGGTTCCATGACTAAATATTCCTGCTCCTATGCCGTGCTCTAATCTAATTTTCTCATAAAGGTCTATTAGAGCCTTATCAATTTTTGACACAACTTCATTTCTTTCAGTTGTAAAAACTGAAATCTCACTGTTTGCCTTACTGAAATCATTCTTAATCAAAGTGTTTAACTCACTTATCTCACTTTTTACTTGAGTCAATATTTCCTGCATCCCACTTTTTTTGTGCTCTAGGTCTTCAATTATTTCAAGAATCGAAATCTCTACTTCTTCTAATTCTTTTTGCTTACTTTTCAATGTCCCAATCTCATGCTGAATTTGGGTCAGATCCTTGGCGCTAGTTTCACGAGAATTTAGTCTTTCATTATCTTTTGCGACGCGTTTGGCGATGTTTTCCACATCAACTTCTGCTCTTGATAATTCTTTCTTTGTTTCACTAATTTGTGAATCAATTTCAACAATTGAGGCCTCAATAGAAGGAAGGCGCGCTGTCAATTCAGTTATCTTCATCAATTGAGGGTGGTTCTTCTTCTGGTGGTCTATTTTTCTAATATTTTGGTCAATTTCATTTAAATCAATAAGTAATTTTTGTACTTCAACTTTTGCCTTCATGATTTTATTGCCACACTGAAATCCCACGAATCAGTCACTATCTCAGAGATAAGAATATTTATATCAAAATTACTTTGACTAAAATCACTTTCAAGTTGTTTTTTAAGTTCTGGAAGCCATAACCATTCACTTGCCCAATGTGAAATTGAAATTAGAGCAGGTCCATTCATAACTTTATTATCACTTATTGCATGATGCTTTAAGTCAGCGGTAACAAATACATCAGCATCAGTTTGGCGCACCTCTTCTAAGAGTGATGATCCAGATCCCCCACACACAGCTACTTTCGATATTTCACTTTCCGGATTTCCACTTACCTGTATGGCACCTTTAGTTTTAGGCAGATTATGCTTTAACGAATTCACAAATGTTTCTAAATTCATATTTTCATTTAATTCACCAATTCTTCCCATTTGCTCTGGTCCAAATCTTTTGACTTTTATTAAACCTAATTTTGCCGCAAAGGCATCATTAACCCCTCCTTCTGCGATATCGGCATTGGTATGAATGCAATAAAGCGCGATATTATTTTCTTCTAAAAGCATCTTTAATTCAATTCTTTTTTCTTGAATATCTGAAAACTCTTCTTCCTCAAGCATTAATGGATGATGGCTAATTAAAAGCTGAGTGGATTCAGTTATTGCCTGTGAAACAACTTCGGGTGTCACATCAATTGTTAAAAGTATTTTCGTTACTTCAATTTGAGAGTTATTAGTTGTTAACCCAACCCCGTCCCATTCAAGAGCTAAAGTTTTTGGGTAACGTTTTTCGATTATTTCTGCCAACTTGGCAACAGTTGGTTTATTCACGTGGGCCCAGAGGGACTCGAACCCCCGACATCCGCCTTGTAAGGGCGGCGCTCTAGCCAACTGAGCTATAGGCCCGGATTAATAAATTTTCAACCCGAAATTTCTTGCATACGCAAATCTATCTAAAGTGCAGAAAGAGCCAATCGATAGTCCGAGGTTTTACGCACTTCACCAGGGCTTGTTACAACTTTCCAACGAATAATTCCACCTTTATCAATCACAAATGTTCCTCGGTTAGCAAAACCCAAATCTTCCAAGAAAACTCCATAGGCTTTGCTGACTTGCCCATGAGGCCAAAAATCACTTAATAATGGGGTTGTCAATCCTTGCTGCTCGGCAAATATTTTTAGACTTGAACTTGGATCACATGAGATTGAAAGTATTTGAGTTTCATCATTTACGAAATCATTTCTTTCATCTCTTATCGTGCACAACTCTTCTGTACATTTTCCGGTGAATGCGAATGGATAAAACATTAGTAAGACGTTTTTCTTATTCTTAAAATCTCCTAAATTAACCAGCTCACCAAATTGATTTTTAAGTGAGAAATCTGGGGCAACATCTCCTACTTGTAAACTCATACTTTTGTTGCCCTTCTATTCTTACTAATTAAACTTGCCACAAGAACAAGTAGTAGTGAGCCTAAAAACATTAAGGAAGCTATCACGTTAACTTGGGGTGGAATTCCTCTTTGCGCAGCACCCCAAATATAAATTGGAAAAGTCACAATTCTTCCTGAGTTAAAAGTTGTGACAATAAAATCATCAAAAGATAGAGAAAACGAGAGCAACGCTGCAGCTAAAATTCCCGGTAATGCAATTGGAAAAGTAATGTATCTAAATGTTTGCAACGGTGTTGCGTAAAGGTCCATTGCGGCCTGCTCTAGTTTAGGGTCCATTCCAGCTAATCGTGCATTAACGACAACTACAACAAAACTGATGGTAAATGTGATTTGAGCCAATAAAATTGTCCAAAATCCAAGTGGAATAAAAATATTTAAAAATAATGCCAAAAGTGATGCACCCAAAATAACTTCAGGAGTGGCTAAGGGAAGAAAAACTAACGAACTTGTCGTGCCACGTCCTCTGTATCTATGTCTTATTAAAGCAAACGAAATCATGGTGCCAATAATGGTAGAAATAATTGTGACCAGTAAACCAATTTGAATACTGGTTGAAAAAGCCCGACAAATAGTTTGATCACGACATATGTTTGTCCATGCGTCTAGTGAAAACTCATTCCAAGAAGTATTTTGGCGACCTTTTGGTTTGTTAAAAGACAGCAAGATAATCACGGCTAATGGAAGCATCAAATAAACTATTATCAGAACAGAGAATACTTGTAAGGTTTTTTCCCGGATTAATTTAATTATGAACATAATTAGACCAAATCATCTGTTCCGGCTCGGCGAATATAGAGATAAATCATCACTAAAATTATGGCCATGAAAGTAAAAGAGAGTGCTGAAGCTGTTGGATAATCTCTCAAATCAATAAATTGTGATTGAATCACATTTCCAATCATTTTATCTTTTATACTTCCCAACAACTCTGCATTTATATAATCTCCTGATGCTGGGATGAAAGTAAGCAATGTGCCACTTATTACCCCAGGTATAGACAATGGCCAAACAACTTTCCAAAATCTTTGCGAAGGTGGGGAATATAAATCTCCGGCAGCTTCGATTAAACGTGGATCTATTTTTTCTAATGATGTATAAAGTGGCAAAATCATGAATGGAAGAAAGTTGTAAGTTAAACCTGCAACTACCGCAAGAGACGTATTCAAAATTCGATCTTGTGGTAATAAATTAAATGAATTGAGAAAACCAACTACTATTCCATCTCCTGAAAGAATTGTTTTCCAAGCATTTGTTCTTAATAAGAAAGAGGCAAAAAATGGTGCAACGATCAGAACTAGCATCAAGTTTCGATATTTTCTTGCCCTAAATGCCATGTAATATGCAATTGGGTATGCCAGTAGTAAACAAATAACAGTTGCAATACCTGAATATAAAAATCCTCTAAAAAACTGTGGGTAATATTCAACTAGTGCATTTGAATAATTTAAAACTTTAAATGCAGGCAAAAAACCATCATCAGGACTAAGTCCTGCTGGTTTTTGTAATGATGTTGCAAAAAGAGTAGAAAGTGGGAATATAAAAAATAAAAATAACCAACCTATACCGGGAAGTATTAATAAATATGGTGTTCGTTTAATTCTTCTTCTTGTAGGTTTAGTAATTATTGATTCTTGAGCAATCGACATCATTCATCCCAAGAAGTATCTAGACCTGCAGATAAATCATCATCTGGATTAAGTACAAATGAATGTCTAGGCTCCCAGGCAAGTGTTACAGCTTGTCCTGGTCGGCCTAAATCAGTTGGATCAACGTTTTGCTCAAAAGCAGAAATTTCTTGACCCCAATTTGTAATTACTTCGTATTGAGTTGACACACCCACAAATGCAGTTAACTTAATGGAGCCATTTATTTGATTTTTTGGTAATCCAGTTTTTCCTTGATCAACAATTTTAACTTTTTCAGGTCTTACCCCAAGAATAATTCGACCACTTCTAATATCAGTTGTAGCAAGAGGAACATAAAAAGTTGTGTCTTTGACTTTTACTACAAGTTCATCTCCTTCAATTCCTGCAACAGTTCCTTCAAACAAATTTGTTTGCCCCAAAAAGTTGGCCACAAACACAGTTTTTGGGTGCTCATATATTTGAACAGGAGATCCCAATTGCTCAATTTTTCCTTCATTCATAACAGCAATAGTGTCAGCCATAGTCATTGCTTCTTCTTGATCATGGGTCACATGCACGAATGTGATTCCCACTTCGGTTTGAATTCTTTTAAGTTCTAATTGCATTTGTCGTCTAAGTTTTAGATCAAGTGCCCCTAAAGGCTCATCTAGTAACAAAACATCAGGTTCATTAATTAACGCTCGAGCAACAGCAACTCTTTGCTGTTGACCACCAGATAATTGTTGTGGTTTTTTTTGTGCTTGTGTTGTTAATTCCACCAATTCAAGCATGGCTTTTACTTGATCATCAATATTTTCAGCTTTTTGCCTTCTTAAACCAAATGCCACATTTTCATAAATTGTTAAGTGTGGAAAAAGTGCATAACTTTGAAAAACTGTATTTACCCAACGTTTATAGGGCGGCAAGTTAGTGATGTCATCTGGTCCTAATTTAATTTGACCAGAAGTTGGTTCATCTAAACCTGCAACCATGCGCAGAGTGGTTGTCTTGCCACATCCTGACGGGCCCAGTAGTGCAAAGAATGAGCCCGCCGGAATGGTCAAACTTAAGTTATCGACCGCTTTAAAATCATCAAATGATTTAGTCAGATTTACTAAATGTAAATCCTCGACTTTCGGTCGATTACTTGCCACGCTCCTAGTTGCCAATCAACTTTGCCCAAGCTTCGTTGTACTTAGCAGCTTGTTCAGAAGTAAATGGCATTGCTGAGTAGGCGCGTTTTAACAATTCATCTGAAGGAAAAATTAACTGATTTTCTGCCAAGGCAGGATCAGATTTCATTAATTCTTCTGCTGCACCATTAACTGGTGAGATGTATTGAACATATGCTGCCACTCTTGCTGCAACTACTGGGTCATAGAAGAAATTAATCAATTTCTCAGCATTTGTTTTGTGTTCTGCACCTGCTGGAATTAGCATGTTATCAACAAATATTGATCCACCAGATTCTGGTAAATCAAATCCGAAGTCTTCACCTAATTGACCAAGATCTCCTGACCAACCAATAACAGCAATAACATCACCATTTTCCAATGCTGTTGCATATTCGTTTCCAGTGAAGGCTTGAATATGTCCATCATCAACTTTGGATTGCAGATAATCAATGGCTTTTTGGAATTCTGAATCACCAAATTGTGTTGGATCATTTCCTTGCCAAGAAAGAATCAATGGAATTGTGTCTCTTAATTCACTCAAGACCACAACTTGTCCTTTAAGTTTTGGATCAAAGAATTGATCCATTGATGTCATGGTGTCTGTGCCTAGAGTAGCTTTTAGTTTTGTTTTATTCCAACCCACGCCAGCAAAACCTGATTGCCAAGGTAATGAGAATTTTCTACCTGGATCCCAAGCAACGTTTTTGTAAGCTTCATTCAAATTAGAAATGTTTGGAATGTTTGATTGATCTAGTTCCAAAGCGAAACCATTTTGAATCCAAATATTTGCCATCCAGTCAGTTGGGGTAACAATATCTCTTCCCAGTGGTGCACCTTTGTCTAACAATGGTTTTTGTTTTGCATAAAATTCGTTGTTATCGCCGTAGTCTTCTAAGTATTCAACAGCAATTCCAGTTTCAGCTGTGAAAGCATCTAAATCTGGGTAAGCTTTTGTGTCTTCATCAACTGGCATGTAAAGAGGCCAATTTGACCAAACAACTTTTTTAGCAGACTCTGGATTATCAACACTTTCTGCTGCTGGAGCTGCAGCATCTGTTGTTGATCCACCTGCACCACAGGCTGCGGCAACTGCTGCTGCACCACCAATGGCACCTGCTTGCAGAACTCTTCTTCTAGTTAGAAAAGGTCTAATTTCTGCTGGGATGTCTTGCAGTTTTTCTTTTTTACTCATTTTTGTTTTCTCCTTTTGCTGTAGATAATCTTGTGAGACTTAGTTATCTATTTTGAACATTACGTGCTTAATTCGTGTGTAATCTTCAAATCCATACATGGAAAGGTCTTTTCCATATCCTGAATGCTTAAAACCACCATGAGGCATTTCAGAAACCATTGGAATATGAGTGTTCACCCAAACTGTACCAAAATCAAGACCTTTAGCTATTCTCAAAGAACGAGCCACATCTTTGGTCCACACACTTGAAGCCAAACCATAAGGAACACCATTAGCCATTTTTAAAGCTTCTGTTTCATCACCAAATTTTTGAATTGTAATAACAGGTCCAAAAATTTCGTTTTGAATCATTTCATCGTCTTGTTTCAAATCTGAAACCACAGTTGGTTCAAAGAAATAACCCTTGTTTCCTTGCCTGTTTCCACCTGCTTGCACTTTGGCATGGTTTGGAACTCTATTCAAAAATCCTGTTACTTTTTCTAGTTGACTTGCATTATTTACAGGTGGAACAAATGAATCAGGATGTTTTGGACCATTAGCAAATGAGGTTTGAGTTTTCTTAGCTTGTTCACTTAATGCTGCCACAAAATCATCATAAACTTTTGCATGTGCCAAAACTCTTGTAGCAGCTGTGCAATCTTGACCAGCATTAAAATATCCGGCAATAGCAATCCATTCAGCTGCTGCTTGAATATCAGCATCTTCAAAAACAACAACGGGTGCTTTACCACCTAATTCAAGGTGTACTTTTTTTACATCACTTGCTGCCGATTGTGCGACTTGCGTGCCAGCTCTTACAGAACCTGTGATAGCAACCATCTGTGGAATTTTGTGTTCAACTAAAGCTTTGCCAGTGTTTCTATCACCTGTGACAACATTTAAAACTCCTGGTGGCAAAATCCCTGAATCTGTTACTAACTCAGCAATTCTTGCGGTAGTTACTGGAGTTGTATCACTTGGTTTTAAAACAGTTGTGTTTCCTGCTGCAATTGCTGGTGCAAATTTCCACACAGCCATCATCATCGGATAATTCCAAGGTGTTACTTGACCAATTACTCCAATTGGTTCACGGCGAATCATTGAAGTATGACCCTTCATATATTCACCAGCTGATTTACCTTCTAGGTTTCTTGCGGCAGTTGCAAAATATCTGATTTGATCCAACATTGGACCAACTTCTTCAGCCATCGTTACCGAAATTGGTTTACCAGTATTTTCTGACTCTAGTGAAACAATTTCATCAACGTTTTTTTCTATAACATCGGCAATTTTCCATAACGCCATTGATCTTTCACTTGGAGTTGTTTCTTTCCAAGAAGTAAAAGCTTTAGCAGCTGCGTTATAAGCAAGATCAACATCTTTTTCATTAGATAGTGCAGCCATGGCAAAAACTTCACCTGTAGTGGGATTTATTAAATCTGTGAATTGTCCAGAAACTGATTCTTGGGACTTGCCATCTATATAGTTTTTAACAACGCGTTTTTCAGCCATTTCTGTCGCTCTCCTTTTATGAGCAAAAACAAGATTTGATAATTGAAACACTAGCGAGAAGGCTCATGATTTGGAAACCCCCATATTCCTTTCAATAACCAACATTTACCCATTAAATCGGCCTTAATGCTACGAAATCCGTGGGTAAATCCCCGAATGACAACGCTTTCCTTTGACAAATGCTCATATCCCTGCCAATCTAGGGTTCATGAGCCGCAAAACTGCAGTTTTAATAGATGATATGTCACGCTCCATCATTGAACAGTTGCAATCAGATGGGCGTAAACCCTATGCCTCAATTGGTAAGTCCATTGGTTTAAGTGAAGCAGCAGTCAGACAAAGAGTTCAAAAACTCCTTGATACAAACGTAATGCAAGTAGTTGCCGTGACAGATCCATTGCAAGTTGGGTTTAAAAGAGCTGCCATGATCGGGATAAATGTTGAAGGCGACATTGAAAAAGTAAGTGATGCCCTGGCCAAACTTGAAGAAGTAAATTACGTGGTTGTGTGCGCAGGTGGTTTTGACATATTAATAGAGGTTGTTTGCGAGGACGATGAGAAATTACTTTCAATTTTAAACAAAAGAATTCGAGCAATCCCAGGTGTTAATAGCACCGAAGCTTTTGTTTATCTAAAAATCAGAAAACAAACCTATTCATGGGGGACAAAATGACAACAACTGATCTACTAAACGGAGCACCAAACGCCTTGCAAGATGCTGCCAAAAATCACCTATGGATGTATTTCACTCGTCATGGAAACTTTGCTAATCATGATGTGCCAATGATTGTTCGCGGCGAAGGTTGTTATGTTTACACCGATAAGGGTAAAAAAATTATTGATGGCCTTGCCGGACTATTTACGGTTCAAATAGGACACGGTCGAACAGAATTAGGCGATGCTGCAAAAAAGCAATCAGACAAATTGGCTTTCTTTCCATTATGGTCTTATGCCCATCCCATGGCAGCAGCTTTAGCAGAACGATTAGCTCACCTTGCCCCAGGAGATCTAAACAAAGTTTTTTTTACCTCCGGTGGTGGTGAAGCAGTTGAAACTGCCTGGAAATTAATAAAGAACTATTACAAATTAATAGGTAAACCAACTAAACACAAAATAATCAGCCGCGCACTCTCCTACCACGGCACATCCCAAGGTGCTTTAAGTATCACAGGAATTCCATTTGCAAAAATTCCATTTGAACCATTAGTTCCAGGAGGCCATAAAGTTCCTAATACAAACTTTTATCGTGCTCCTCAACATGTCAACCATGATGAAAAGGAATTTGGTATTTGGGCCGCAGATCAAATTGAACAAGCAATTTTACTTGAAGGACCAGATTCTGTAGCAGCAGTTTTCTTAGAACCGGTACAAAACTCTGGTGGTTGTTTTCCACCTCCTCCGGGTTATTTAGATCGTGTGCGAGAAATTTGTACCAGACATGATGTTCTATTTGTGGCAGATGAAACCATCACCGCATTTGGTCGAATTGGTGAAACTTTTGCTATTAATCGTTTTGGTGTGCAACCTGACATTATTATTTGTGCAAAAGGATTGACTTCAGGTTATGCACCAATGGGTGCCATGATTTCAAGTGATCGTTTATTTGAACCATTCTCAGCAGGAACCTCAATGTTTGCCCACGGTTCAACCTTTGGTGGACATCCTGTAGCCGCAGCAGTTGCGATGAAAAATCTTGACATCATGCAGGATGAAAAAGTAAATGAGCATGTTAGAAAAAAGGAGGGAATTTTTAGACAGACGTTGGAAAAACTCTATAACATTCCAATAGTTGGAAATATTCGTGGCGAGGGATTCTTTTACGGTATAGAGCTTGTGAAAGATCAAAAAACACGTGAAAGTTTTACTCCCCAAGAATCTGAAAGAATTCTAAGAGGTTTTATATCAAATGAACTTTTTGAATCTGGAATCTACTGCAGAACAGATGATCGAGGAGATCCTGTTGTTCAATTAGCGCCGGCACTTATTGCGGATGAAAAACAATTTGGTGAAATCGAAGTTATTCTTAGGAATGTGCTTAGTAAAGCAAATTCTATGATTTAGTTTTTAGTAAATAAGGTTTAAGTTTTCCTTCACGCATCACAAGCCTTAATTGAAATTCTGCAAGCAATCCAATCAAAATCATTTGCATTCCAAAAATTGTTAGAAATCCGCCTACAGTTGGTAATGGGGTGTCAACAAAATCACTAATCCTTAAAATTTTCATCAAAATACTTGAAGAAATCATAAAAATACCAAAAAATGAAAAAATTAATCCGGCTCCGCCCAAAAGATGGATTGGTCGCATTGCAAATTGAGCTTGTGCTCTAGCCACCAAAATATCCAAGATTACCCTGTAAGTTCTACCTATTCCATATTTTGATTTCCCAGTTTTTCTTTCTCGATGATCCACAATTATTTCTGAAATCTTGGCACCTTGTAAACTTGTATAAGCGGGTAAAAATCTATGAATTTCTCCATAAATAGGAAAACCTTTTATGGCATTTTTTCTGTAAGCCTTAAGTGTACAACCATAATCATTGAGTTTAACTTTCGTCCAAGATGAAATTAATCGATTCGCTAAATTCGAAGGAATTTTTCTAGATATATTCTTATCTTTTCTGTTTTTTCTCCAACCCGATACACAATCAAAACCTTTGTTGATTTCATCAATTAATCTTGGAATATCATCAGGGTTATTCTGTCCATCCGAATCCATTGCCACAATTAAGTCATATTGTGCGTGATCAAATCCACATGCCATTGCGGCAGATTGACCAAAATTTCTAGCTAATTGGATGGGTTGAACTTTCTTCCACGATTGCGAAACTTGAACAATTTTTTCAAAAGTATCATCGATAGATCCGTCATCTACAACAATCACCTCATAATTTTTGTATCTTTGATTTTCAAGAACATTTATTAGCTCTTCCAAAACAGAAGTAATGCATTCACCTTCATTCAAAACTGGAAGTATTACAGAAATCTCTAATTCATCCATTTTGCATACCACCTTTGAAAAATGAGAAAACTCCACAGTTCCTTACGGTAATCATACCTGCCACTTAAATGCTGACGTTGCATTTGATTAATCAAAACATGGTCAAATAAGCCTTGATTATTCAAGTATGTGGGATTCATAAAATCTAGAAGTTGATCTTTTAATTCAGAATTCAACCATTTTGCTACTGGAACCCCAAGGCCATGTTTATTTTTTGCGATTAAGTGATCTGGAAGATACTTTCTGAGTGCATTTTTTAATATGTTTTTTGAGCCAATCCTACTTAATCTATGATTATCAGGAATTCGATTTACGAACTCAAACAAATCCACATCCAACAAAGGTGACCTTGCTTCAAGGCCATATCGCATGGTTGCGCGATCTACTTTAACTAAAACGTTATCACGCAAATATGTAGCTAGATAACCATATGAAATTTGTTGAGACTTTGATTGAGTTGAACCAAGAGATTCTAGTTCACTGAATATTCTTTTTTGTAGTAGAGAATCGACGTTTGCTATCTCGATAGATTTAATCAATTTTGGTAAATCTCTCCTAGTAAATGCGCCCCTCCACTCAAAATCTCTAAACCAGTAATCCTTTTCGTTTAATCCTCTACTTGTTCGTTGAGCCTTGAAACCTAAATCAAAATAGTTTCCCCTAGAAGGAATTTGATTAAGTATAAATTTGGTTACACTAAAAAATGGTTTAAATACTTTCATGAGTTCCACATAGTTGTGAGCAAGAAAATTAGGGTACCCCAAAAAGAGTTCATCGCCCCCATCGCCGGTCAACACTACATCAACATGCTCTTTGGCATATTTTGAAAGAATTAATTGGGGGATGATAGCTGGATCGGCTAATGGCTCATCGATACATTCGATAACAGAGTCTAATGATTCTTGTGCTTTTCTACTCACTATAGGTAACTCAATTATTTGATAACCAAATGAATTAGCAATAGATTTTGCAGCAGCACTTTCGTCGTATGAATCATCATCAAATTTTGCTGTAAAAATCTTTACATCTTTTCTACCTAGCTCAGAAATTTTCGCCAAAATTGTTGCACTATCAATTCCACCGGATAGAAATAAACCTATAGGCACATCGGCAATTAACCTTTTTTTTACCGAATCTCCAATTTTTAGATCTACTTGATCAACTAAATCATTTTTATTGATACTCATGATTTCTAAATTGGGCTTCCAAAATGATGATTTGGCAATATTATGATTCTTATCTACTACAAGAAAATGACCGGCTTCAACTTTATAAATATTTGAATATATTGTTCCTGTATTTCCTACTGATTCTAATGAAAAATACTCAATCATCGAATCTGTGTTAATTTTTAATATATTTTTATGTACTTCTGCAATAGTCTTTATCTCTGATGAAAATATAAAAGAATTTTTATCTTGAAAAAAGTGGAGCGGTTTCTTTCCTATAGGATCTCGTGCCAAAATTAAATTCTCATTATTTGAATCCCAAAGTGCTACCGCAAACATTCCCCTCAGTCTGCTAAAAATATTTGTTCCCCATTGTCGATAACCATGAATGACAACTTCAGAATCAGAGTTTGATTTAAATTTATGACCTAATTGAATTAATTGTGACCTTAACTCGCGGTAATTATAAATCTCGCCATTGACTATCCCAACCAATTGAGAATCATTAGAAAATATTGGTTGATTACCTTGGTCTAAATCTAGAACAGACATTCTTCGAAAAGCCAAACTTACGAACCCATCTTCGTATTCTCCTGAGTCGTCAGGACCTCGATGAATTAAAGTTTGAGAAAGTTTTTTCAACAATTCTCTATTTGGTTGGCCTAGAAAACCTGCTATTCCACACATATATTCCTGTCCAGTTTTCTTTTTCTAGGCAAAATACCACGACCTAACCACAATCTAGACTAATGTATAAACAATTTTATTAACAAGGCTTACAATAAGTTTAATGTCTCGAATGAGGATCTTTTTGTGATTAAAGTAGTTGTGACTGGAGCTTGTGGTTTTATTGGTTCTGCTATTACAGAAAAACTTATAAGCCAGGGATACTTTGTAGAAGGTATCGATAACCTTGATAATAACTTATATAGTAAAGAGGTTAAAGAAAAAAGACTTTCAAATTTACTTAATTTAAATAATTTTTCATTCAGTAATCTTGATTTAGCGACAGATAATCTTGATCAATCAATTGAGGGTTCTTCATATGTTATTAATGAAGCGGCATTACCTGGACAAGTTTTAAGTTGGGAAATATTTCCTAAATATGTTTCGGCTAATATTCTTGCAGTTGAAAAACTCCTAGAGAAATGCTTGAAATATAAAGTGAAAAAAGTAGTTCAAGCTTCTACATCATCTGTCTGTGGAAAGTTTGCAGTTGGAAATGAGACAATACCAACAAATCCGATATCACCATACGGAATAACCAAATTGGCAGCTGAAAACTTATATTATGCATTAGGTCTTAACTCTGATTTAAACTTTGCCATCTTAAGGTATTTTTCTGTTTATGGTCCAGGACAAAGACCCGACATGGCTGTTCATAAGTTTTTAAAATTAATAAAAAGTAAGGGTGAGCTTAATATTACTGGTGATGGAACTCAAAAACGAGACCTAACATTCATTTCAGATGTAGTTGACGCGACAATTTCTAGCATGAAATTTGAAGAGAGTGGTCAAATTTTTAATATCTCAGGAGGTAAGCAATATTCTTTAAATGAAATAGTTAATAAATGTTTTGACGTAGTTGGTGCTAAAGCTAATATAAATTACGTGAAAAGGCCAAAAGGAGATCAAGAGGAAACTTTTGGTGATAACTCAAAAGCTAGATTAAAACTGGGTTTTGACCCTAAAGTGGATTTAATACTAGGTTTACAGAAGCAACTAAGTAGTATGGCTAATGAATGAATTTAGAAAAAACACTTGCGAGTACCAGAAGAACTTATCCTTACATATTCTTAATTTTAATAAATTTTATAGTTTTTTATAAATATTGGTTAGGAATTTCAACCCCACCATGGGATTTTTTAGGTGGCGGAATGGTTGAGCAATACAGATTTTATAAAGATGGAGGTTTTTTTAGTCCACCTTCATGGTTTCCTTACGCGTGGTTTGGAATCCCTGAATATCAAATGGTTCAGGATGGTGGCTGGTTCATTCCAGTTTGGATAACAGCTGAAATTTTTGGATGGCATCCAGCAAATGCTGCCCGTGTGCAAGCTTTGCTAGTTCTCTTTGGTGCGATTGGTATGTATAAACTTTCATTTACTTTTGTTAAATCAAAATATTTGGCTAGTATAGCTGGAACTTTATATTTATTTATACCTGTTTTTTACTCAAATGCACAGCATTATTCTTCTGTTAGATCAGCTGCTTTTCTGCCTTGGGTTTTATTTTTTATTCATCCCGAAAATATTTCAAAAACACGTATTTCTGTTTTTTTAGGTTCCTTAGTTATTTTCCAAACAATTACAGGATCGTATCCTGGTAATTTAATTGCGACTTTTTATACGGTACTTATTTACTTTTTTGTTGTATGTATTTTTTCAAGCAATAATAAATATCAATATTTGAAATCACTATCTATAATGAGTTTATCTGGTATTTCAATGGGTCTAATTCGTTATTTGCCAGTTATTCAATTGCAAGAAACCTTTCCAAGTGATGTAGGAAATCAAGCAGGAGTAAGAATTTATAATTTAGCGTATTTAATTTTCCCATTTATTGGAAAAGATTTGCCATATGAAGATCCAACTCTGAGAAGTATTTATATTGGTAGTTTTGCACTGGCTGTTATTTTTTATTTGAATTATAAAAATAAGAAGTTAATTCCTTGGCTTACACTTTTTATTATGTCAACTATTCTTATGCTTTCAAATACTTTAAACACAGGTATTCGTGAGATTATTCCATTTCTTAACATTAGTCGATTTGCAATTACTGATTGGCGAAATACCTTCAATTTATCAGTAATTATGATTGTTATTTTAACAATGAAACATATTCAGGATCAAAAAGTTATAGACCACTTCAAGACTAGAATTTTGGCATTAACAACATTGTTGGTCTTTATTAGCATTACCGCGTATCAGTCAGGGCAGTCAATTCTAAATCTAGCATTCTATTCTATCTTAACCATTATATTCTTTTTTTACTTTAAAAAAACCAGCATAAAAAGTAATTTAAGTAAATCTCTAACACTTGTTTTGATATCTTCTTCTGCAGTGCTTTTTGTTTTTCAAAACAGTTTTTCGTGGATGACAACAGTAAAAGAACAGAATTTTAATATCTATAATAACACTTTTACCAATGTATTTGAGTACGTAAAATATCCTTTGAAATCTAGACCAGCAAGAGTTAGTTTTTTACCAACGCCCCTGACCCCTGACAATTATAAAAATGACCAAAGATACAACAGGTTCTGGTTAACAGGAGGTTTTGGTGCCTTTGGCTATCACAACATTAAAGACATAGAGTCCTATTCAGCTCTTTTCCCGCGCTTAGAAAAAGAAAGTGATCCGATCGTAAATTTTTTGCTCGCAAAAGGTATGCAAGTAATTACAGATGGTAATCAAAACTTGGAACAAAAGCTTACAGATTGCACTGCTTCTATTTCTTGCCCCAATGATTTGGGAATAGAAGTTGCGCAACAAGTATTTGATAAAGAGCGTGAAGTTTTTAAAATCAAGTCTGAAAGAAGTTTCACAATGATACAAAATGAAATATATAGTCCAATCTGGTCTGGCACAGTTTGTGACGATCTAAAATGTGACAGTATTACAACAAGTTCAACCCTTAAATCATTGAGGACATGGGATCTTCCTCCAGGTGATTACCTATTCACAACTAAAGCAAAAACTCCACTGAATAATCAAAGGTGGATTCTATTTTGGTTTGGTTTGTCAATTGCTTTACTTTCAACTGCTAGGAGAAAATCTACTTTAGAATTGATGTACCACCGTCAATAGATATACTTTGTCCTATTAGATAATCAGTCAAACTTCCCGAAGCACAATTAAAAACTACTTTTGCAATATCTTCAACTTCCCCAATATTTCTTAATGGTATGTTTTCTGAAACAAATTGCTCAAACAACTCTTCAGATTCTCCTTTTCGCCTGTTCCAAATACCATCTTCGGTCAATATGTGACCTGGATTAATAATATTTACTCGTATCTGATTTCTGGCTAGTCTCAATGCCTGATACTTTGCAAAAATATTTAGTGCACGTTTTGAGTAAGAATAAGCAAATGGTGCTCTCACGTTACAATTATGTGCGATACTTCCAATGAAAATAATTGAACCTCCATTTTTACTATTTTCAATAAGTGGCAAGAGAAATTTAAACTGATTTACGATATTTAAGAAATTTAATTTAATTAATTCTAAATTGCTTTCAAAAGTTGTGTCTATACCTCTAGTTCCAGAGCCAGAACCTATATTAAAAACAATACAGTCAAGTCTTCCCCAATTCTGATTAATATATTGAAATAATTCATTAGCTTTAGAATTGTTACATAAATCTGCAACCAATCCAATTGCAGAATTTCCTCTGATATTATTTAAACTATTTTGAATATCTTTCATTACTTTTTGATTTCTTCCCGAAATGCAGACATCCCAATTCTCAGTGTGAAATTTTTCGAGAATTCCTTTACCAATTCCTTTCGTTGACCCTGTCACTAAAACCTTTTGGGTCATTTAAATTGCTCTAAAAGTTCTTGAGTGTATAAAAGTTGTTTTTTTGCAACCTCAATATCATTTTCCCCGCGCGCAGCCTGCATCGTTATCCCTCCGGCATATCTAATTTCATTAAGTTTCGAAAAAACAAGTTCAAAATTAGCATTTCCCGAACCAAGTGGTACCGTCGTGCCATTTAATTCTCGATCTTTCACATGCACATTTAGAATTTTGTGTCCATAGGCTTCAAGTTCTTTAACTGGGTCATAGCCTAATGAGGCACTGTTTCCTATGTCATAATTTGCTTGAACATGCTCTCGATTAATTCTTTGGAGTAAATTCTTAAAACTATTTGCATCTAAATCTGTTTCTAAAGATATTTTCATTCCAATTTCTTTTGCTAAATCAAATGCCTCCTGCATAGCATTAATGAGTTCATTCTTTTCATGTTCATTCTTGATTGAAGATGAATCTACAAACGGAATCTCTACACCAATTGCTCCAACTTCTTTACCATTTAATAATATGTTATTTAAATATTCTATATTCTGCCTTAGAGTAATTTTTGACATTCGCACAAATGGTTGTTGCATAAAAATATCGGCACAAATAAAATCAATTCTTACGTCAGTTTCTGCAATTATATCTTTAATTTGCTCAATTCCAACCTCAGACATTAACGCATTAATTTCAATTGGATTTTCCACTATCCATTCGATTGCTGTGTACCCAATTTCCCTGGCAATATGAAATTCCTTTTGCCAAGTTTGCGCTGGGTAAGCTTGGATCTTTCCATTTATGCGTGGAGATAGTCGTCCTTGCATGATGCCGATTTGTTTAGTTAGGCTCATAATATTTTATGAAATTACCAGTAGCGAAGTTTGGCTGCCACAGCCTTCTCAGCTTCTCCAAATTCTTTTTTCCCGCTACCTAAAGATTTCTCAACACTTCGCACTCCGCCAACTAACTGTTGAAGTCCTCGTTTTTCTAACGAGGCTGATTGATCAGATCCATACATTGCTCTATCAAGGGTGATGTGTCTTTCAATAGCGGTGACACCCATTGCTGCTGCTGCGATGGATGGAACTGGAGACACTTCGTGTCCGCTGTATCCAACTGGGCAATTATATTTTTCACTTAAAGTTTTTATCATATTTAGATTTAGATCTTCTTCTGGGCAAGGATAAACAGAAACTGTGTGCATCAATGTGAATGCGCAACCTGCTTCTCTAAATATGGAAACAGCCGCATCTATTTCAGTGAAAGTTGCCATTCCTGTTGAAATAAATGTGTGAATCTTTTCAGATGCAACTTCTTTTAACAAAGGAATGTGAGTAAGCATTGCCGAAGCAACTTTGTTGTACTTACAGTCAAATTGTCTTAAAAATTTTTGACTTTCAACATCCCAAGCAGAAGCAAACCATTCAATACTTTTATTTTTGCAGTATTTGTCTATTTCTTTATATTCATTTAGACCAAACTCTAAGCCTACTTTTTGCTCACGAGTAGTTTTGCCCCATAGACTTTCTCTCGGTGTATCTAGAACTGCTGGAGTGAAAACAATGTCAATTGTTCTTTTTTGAAATTTAACAGCATCACAACCTGCATCTTTTGCCATGTCAATCAGTTGTTTAGCAATGTCAATACTTCCGTTATGATTGATGCCAATTTCAGCAATAACAAAAATAGACATCTAATCCTCCAAGGACTTTAGAAAGTAAGTTTCCTTAATGAAAACTTACCAAACACTTCTACCTCCGTCGGCTGAAATCACCGCTCCAGTCAAGTATGAAGATGCCTGTGAGCATAAAAAGGCAACTAAGGCTTGATATTCATGAGGTTTGGCCATTCTGGCCATCGGGATTCTCTTGGTTATCTCATCTAAAAATTCTTGTGATTGATTTACTTCTACTCCTCCTGGACAAATCGCATTAGCTCTAACCCCTTGTTCTGGCCAATATGTGGCCAAATATTTTGTTAATCCGATTAATCCAGCTTTTGCAATGGAGTATCCAACCGGCTTTACAGGTTGCTCACTATCTTTTAATCCTTTTTGTTTGTATAAGCGTTGATCAGGACCAAGTACTGCTAATTCTGAAGAAATATTCACAATTGTTCCGGATCCATTTTTTGCAAAATGAGTACCGAAAGTTTTACTACAAAGCACTGCACCTAACAAATTTACATCTAATTCTTTTTGTAGATTAAGCAAAGTAACATCTTCAAATCTTGTTTTGTCTAAACCTTTATCGCTAACAGTTGGGTTAATTGCCGCATTGTTAATTAAGGAATCAACTTTTCCGTGTTTATTCACTAAATCTTTTAGTAAATTATCAATTGATTCTTGATTTGTTACATCTAGGTGATATCCAACAGACTTTCCACCTATTTTATGAGCAACATTTTCAGCTGCTTTCAAATCTAGATCGGCAATAATAGCAACCCCTCCACAATGATTTATGGCTTCACCATGTTCCAAGCCAAGTAATCCAGCACCACCAGTAATCACCACTACTTTATTTTCTAAATCAAACCAATAGTTTTTTTCTTTTTTCATTATTTAACTATCTTCAACTTTCCTTTTTCAATTAAGTAATCTTCAACTAATTCCATGACTATGTGACCAGCAGTGATATGCAGTTCTTGAATTCTTCCCGTAATTGAAGTTGGGGCAATAAATGAATAATCGCAAAGTGGTAAGGCAGGTCCCCCACTTCCACCAAGAAACCCAACAGTGACAATTCCAAGTTCTTTAGCCTTAGTCAAAGCTTTTAATACATTAGGAGATTTACCAGATGTCGTGATCCCGATGAGCACATCTCCTCTATTTCCCAAAGCTTCCACCATTCGCTCAAAAATAACTTCAAAACCCAAATCGTTTCCGCAAGCAGTTAGCGTGGAGGTATCCATTGCTAAGGCAATTGCGGGCAGTGTTTGTCTTGTGACATCAGGTCGAAGTCGGATGAGTAACTCCGCAGCTAAGTGTTGGGCGTCAGCTGCACTACCGCCATTCCCACACAAAAGAATTTTGTTTCCACTTTCAATAGCACCACCACAAATTTTTCCGATTTCAACCAAAGTTGCAACATGCTTATCCAACACTTCTTGGCGTGCACGAATGCCTTCGGCCAAAGCACTTTTAACAACCTCTACCGAATTGGACATAAATCTAGTTTTCACCGACTCCTTGTGCTTAATTTCTCCTATGACCAAACGCTATACCCTGGGACCTGAGTTTCAAGTGATAATGTGGCGACTAGAGCAGTATTCCCATCAATTAAGAGGTAAAAATGTCTAAAATGACCAAAGCACTTGTGGCATTAATTTTCTTCGCAACTCAAGCAATTGTAGTTGCTCCATCAAATGCACTTCCAACTTTAACCACAAAGCAAACAAATAATGTTAAAGCTTTATTCGCAGCGTTTGCTACAAGTGATCCAGACAAGATCGCAGCAGCTTCAGTAAAGTACACAAAAGCAGGATCTGCTGCAAGAAATTTTGCTGAAATGGTAAAAAATAATCATGCGACAATAAGATATTTCAAATCAATTAACGTTTTTGGTATGCCCTCTGGCTTATCTGTTACCCCTGAAGTAAAAGGTAAATCAACTTTGAAAGGCAAATCTGTAACACTTAATAGTGTAAATGATGCTTTCGATGGTAAGTATAGTGATTTCACTTTTGATTCCAAAGGTAAAATATCTAACTTTAAAGTTGCCACAACTGCTGGTAAATCGGCACTGAAAGTATCCGACAGAATATTTCCAGTAAAGCAGTCTGTTACCACTGGATCAGTCTTGGTGACTGGTGGGTTTATTTACAAACAACCTGACTCGAAATTATTTGTACAATTACAGGTAAAGAATAATTCGTCTTCACTAAAGTCTTGGTCTTATGCAAATGGACGCTATGCATCAGCAGAGAATAAGTATTACGACGCTCCAATTTCGCCAGTTGGTTGTCTATATCCAGCACAAACTGCGTTTATGCAATCAACGGTCTCAGCCACCCCAATTGTGGTTGCTGGAACTGGCGCTGCGTTTGAAGCTCCAACGTTTGAAGGTTGTGGCGCGGGTTCATCCAATTCGTCAAGTGTATTTCGTTTCATAACTGGATAACAAAAAGTAGAGTAGTTAATTGTTAAGCATCGTGACCCCTGGGCAGGGGTCACAAATTGCAGGAATGCTCTCCCCTTGGCTTGTGGGGGATCAAAATATTAAATTAACGAATTTATTCTCGAGTGTTGCTGGTATTGATTTGGGAGAACTTGGAACAAAAGCCTCCCAAGACGAAATAACTGAAACAGATATTGCTCAACCACTGCTCACAACTTTGGCACTCATTAGCGCAAATGCATTGAAATTAAAGAAAAGGAAAATTGTATTTGCAGGACATTCAGTAGGTGAATTCAGTTCATGCTCATTGGCAGGATATTTTTCGGCAACAGATGCAATAAGGCTTGTTGCAACGCGTGGAAAAGCAATGGCAATGGCTGCAACCAAGAATGCAACTGGAATGTCAGCTATTTTAGGTGGAGACAAAAATACAGTTATTAATCAAATCCTAAAGTATGACTTAGTACCCGCAAACGTAAACAGCGATGGACAAATCGTAGCCTCAGGCTTATTAACTAATTTAGAAAAATTATCAGCTAATCCTCCCAAATCAACAAAAATAAGAAAACTTAATGTTGCAGGTGCTTTTCACTCTGAATTTATGAGATCAGCAGAGGATGAATTATCGAAGGCCTTCGAAAATGTAGATCTTCAAGAACCAACTTATCAATTCATTTCTAATAAAGATGGACAACTCATGAAAATAAAAGATGACATAAAGTCTGCCCTGGTGTCACAAATAACTTCACCAGTTCGATGGGATATGTGTCAAGCAACGATGAAAGAACTAGGCGTTACTGGGATGTTGGAATTAGCTCCAGGTGGAGTACTGACTGGAATTGCAAAACGAGAAATGCCTGGAGTAGAGCTATTTGCAATAAAATCACCCGAAGACATTCCTGCTGCGCAGGATTTCATTGATAAACATGCAAGGATTGAAGGATGAAAGAAATAAAAAACATGAGTCGCCCTAAAGGCTCAAGAGTTTCTGGTATTGGTGTTTACCGACCAAAAAGAAAAGTCTCAAATGAAGAAATAGCTCCATTAATTGATTCATCCGACAAATGGATAAGAGAAAGATCTGGAATTATCCAAAGGCGATATGCCTCTGATAAAGAAACAGTTTCAGCAATGGCAATTGCTGCTTGTGAGGAAGCTTTAAAAGATTCAAAAATCTCGTCTATAGATATAGATTTAGTAATTCTTGCTACTGCCACAAACCCAGCACAACTACCAAATCTCGCAATGGAAATTGCGACAAAAATTGGAGCAACAAACGCTGGTGCTTATGACATTGGGGCAGCCTGTTCAGGCTTTAGTTATGGATTATCAATTGCAAGTCAAGCAGTTTTATCCGGAGAATGTAAAAACGTGCTTGTTGTTGGATCTGAACGAATGACAGATTTTGTTAGCGAAAAAGATCGTGGCACAGCTTTTCTTTTTGCAGACGGTGCCGGAGCGTTTGTGGTTTCACCTTCTGAGAAAACAGAAATTAGTGCACCAACCTGGGGTGCGGATGGAAACTTAAACGACTGGATTTGCATGACCAAAGATTGGCCTACCTACATGAATGAAAAAGATGGCGATTTTCCCGCCTTAAAAATGGAAGGCCAAAAAGTATTTCGCTGGGCAATAACGGAAATGGTAGGTATTGCTCATAAAACTCTAGAAAAAGCTGGGATCGGAGTTGAAGACCTGGGTGCGTTCGTACCCCACCAGGCCAATCAAAGAATTACCGATCACATCGCCAAATCATTGAATTTACCTCCCCACGTTGCCATTGCTCGTGATGGGGTAAACATGGGAAACACCTCAGCGGCCACCATTCCCTTGGCTCTGGACACATTGCGTCGCAATGGTGAAGTAAAGTCAGGTGACTTAGCTTTATTGATGGGATTCGGTGCTGGGCTTGCCTATAGCGGCCAAGTTATCGTGGTTCCATGACGGTTTTCAGAAATACTGAAATCCGCCACTTTAAGAAGGGTAAGTAAATGACCGACGAACAGATCGTTAGTGATCTTGCAGTAATTCTGAATGAAGTTGCTGGAGTTGACCAATCAAAAGTCTCTGCAGCTAAATCATTCTTAGACGATCTAGAAGTTGACTCACTGAGCATGGTCGAAGTAGTCATGGCTGCCGAAGATAAATTCGGAGTGAAAATTCCTGACGAAGAGGTTAAGAATTTAAGAACTGTTGGTGATGCCGTTGCATTCATCAAAAAAGCTTCCTAAAAAATATTCTTAATAATTTCAATTTGGGGTTAACATGTCTCGCCGCGTAGTTGTTACGGGTTTGGGAGCACTAACCCCAATTGGTAAAAATGTTTCAGAAACTTGGGCTAACGCCTTAGCAGGTAAATCAGGCATTGTAAAAATAAATCAACCTTGGGCAGAAGGTTTAGCAGCCCAAATTGCAGGTCTTGTCACAGTTGATCCTTTTGAAGTTTTAGACAGAGTCAGTGCTCGTCGAATGGATCGAAGTACACAATTAGGTGTCATTGCTGTTAAAGAAGCGTGGGCAGATGCTGGTTCTCCAGACATAAATAAGGAAAGACTTGGAGTTTTCTTCGGAACTGGAATTGGTGGATTGTCCACCGTTCTAGAACAATATGACATTTTAAATTCACGCGGACCAGATCGAGTTAATCCAATGACTGTTCCCATGATTATGCCTAATAGTGCTGCGGCAATGGTTGGTTTAGAAGTTGGTGCTCGTGCAGGAGTTCACTCTCCAGTTTCAGCTTGTGCAACTAGTGCTGAAGCAATTGCGGGTGCATTAGAAATGATTAGAAACAACAGAGCAGACATAGTTGTGGCAGGTGGCACTGAAGCTTGTGTTAATCGATTAGCAATTGCTGCGTTTGCTTCAATGCGTGCACTTTCTACAAGAAATGAAGAACCTGAATTGGCATCTCGTCCCTATGACATTAATCGTGACGGTTTTGTTATGGGTGAAGGTGCAGGAGCCTTAATTTTGGAAGAAGAACAATATGCAATAAAGCGTGGAGCAAAAATTTATGGAGTTGTTTCAGGTGCAGGAATGTCATCTGATGGTTACCACATTGCAGCACCTGAACCAGAAGGTGCCGGTGCTGCAAGTGCAATGAAGTTTGCTTTAACAGACGCTAATGCAAAAGCAACAGATGTCGTGCACATAAATGCTCATGCAACATCAACTCCAGTTGGAGATATTGCTGAATACAAAGCTATGCGATCTGCTTTAGGTGGGGCTTTAGACAATGTTGTTGTGACTGCAACTAAATCAATGACAGGTCATTTACTAGGTGGTGCTGGAGCTGTTGAATCTGTATTCACAATATTAGGATTAAAAGAAGGATTAATTCCTCCAACACTTAATCTAGATAACCAAGATGAAGAAATCAAAGTAAATGTTGCAAAAGATAAACCATTTAAACTATCAAGTGGCGCAAATTTTGCATTGAATAATTCATTTGGTTTTGGTGGACATAACGTTTGTATTGCGTTTTCTAAGAATTAACCGGTTTTACTAATCCACTTAACAATCGAACCATTATGAGATCTTCTAAATGGTTCAAGATCCTCATCCCAAGGAGTTCCTAATAAAAATGCTAATTCCACTTCAAAAGGTTCATTTTCAATTCTAGTTCTTTCTAATGCTGCTCTTAATCTTGATTCCGTAACGATTGTCTCTCCCAATGAATTAATGTCAGCACGAAAAATTCCTAGATTTGGTGCAACTGCGTAACGTTCACCTGAAATTTTCCCATTACTATCTTGAAATACTTCTAGCCTAAGTTTTGGCCACTTGCTTAAAATAGAAACAATTCGAGAACTCAAATTGATTGGACCACTCCAATTTAAGTTTGCAGAAAATGCACCAGGAGCAATTTGCTGAGATTTCCAGTCAAGTTCAATTTTACTTTGAAAAATATCGCTTAGTGCCCAATCAACATGAGTGCATAGACTTTTTGGGCAAGAATAAACCTTCATTTCACCCCGAACTTCTTGAGGTGAAACCGTCACTACATATTCCATATTTCCTCCGATAACTAAGTGGCCTTCCCCAGCTGCTTAGTTTCTTATTCGGAGAATATGTCTATTTTCCTATGTTACTTTCCTTAGACACGCCGTTTTTGATTCGGTGTCGAATAGTGTCCCAAATTATTTCACGAGCATATTCCAAGCCGTTTACGTGGGAGACTTCGTCCCCATAAAAAGTTGGTATAGGAATTTCCTTAATTCGTTTCTTGGCGGCCAGTAATTGTAAAATTATTTGAGTGTCAAACCTAAACCCGTTACTTAGCGAACCTAAGCCTAATTCTTTGAGCGTATCGACTCTATAGGCTCTGTAACCACTGTGCCATTCTGAGAATCTTTGACCAACCAACTTATTTTGAATGAAGGTTAAAATCTGATTACCAACCCACTTGTATTTTGGCATCCCACCTTTTAAAGCGTCCTTCTTATTGATCATTCTAGATCCAAAGACAGCATCTGCATCCCCATTAATTAGTGGCTCAATCATTTTAGGTATAAATTCAGGAGCGTATTGCCCATCAGCGTGGAGCAATACCACTACATCCCATTCATTTTGTATCGCCCACGAATAACCAAATTTTTGATTACCTCCGTAACCTAAATTAATTGGTTGAACTATAACCTGGATTGGTAAACTCGACGATTTTGCAAATAAGTCAGCTTTTACTGAAGTCAAATCTTTAGAGTTATCGTCACTAATTAATATTGAATGAATATTGGATGTAAAATCCTTTGGAATCCGACCCAGCGTTGACTCAATAGTTGATTCAGCGTTGTAGGCAATTATTAATATCCCAATCTTATTCATTTGTTGAAATCCCATACCAAGTATTTTTCTTCAACATATTGCATCTCTCCAACAACTTTTGGGTAAGTGAACTGATAACCTTGCTCCCTCATAAACTGAATAACACTAGTCATTGAAGCACTGTCACTTACCCAATAAACCCTCGGGTCTTCGATTATCGATTTCATGATATTAATAGGATCTAATCCAAGTTTCTCGGCTCTCTTGTCCCAATGAGGTGAGAAATTATGCCAACCAAATGTGAAGATCCTATTTTCAACTTCAAATTTTCCAAATTTGTAGGGCGAAATCCAATTATTTCTGAACTGAGAAGCATTTCCAACAAATATTGAATCTTTTGGAAACTTACTTAGATATTCAACCTGACTAATCCAGAACACATTAGGTGCGCCTGCTACCTTAAATCTTAAATATTGACCTTGCGGGATGGAATGACTCAAAATAAAAAATAGAACCACTAGACTAATGACAAAAAAACTGGGTGTTTGAACATTGCTTTTTAATTTAGGTGCAAATAAATTACCCACCAAACTGACCAAAATGGCCAAAAATATAACAGAGACCTGAACTCTCTCTGGTTGTCGTAAGAAGCCTGCGACATAAATCATAATGAGGTAGAGTATTAGGTACGCTGATCCAGCCAAGATCAAATAAGGAAATATTCTAGGAAAAGAATTAAATAGATAAAGAATAAAAAACAATAAAATTAGCATCAACATTCCTTCAAATCCAAAATTAGTTTTGGAATCAAATACTTTCTTGTGAGATTCAGAAAGAAACTTATAAATATCTAGTTTTTGGTCTTGGTTCGAATTTAAAATAAGTGAATTTAGCTTTTCAGGACTGAAGTATGACCTATCAATCGCATTATAGTTCACAAATACCTCAGCAGATGATTTAGTCCAACCGAAATTTTTTGGATTTTCTAGTAATAGTCTTTCTGGTTCGTTAGCTTGAATCTTGTATCTTGCTGATTCCCAATCTTTATAACTACTCCAATTTGAATTATTTTTATAATAATTTCGTTCCATACTGGAATCAATTGCGACGGCAGATCCTAGGATAATTATAAATATCAAGAAAATTTTATAATTGTGTTTAATTAATGACTTTTGTCGCCATATGGAAAAAACTAAGAAAGGAGTAGCTGCTGCCGTCCCAAGTAGAAAAGATTCTGGCCTCATGAAGTATGCGAACAAGTACACTAAAAGTAGTAAATGCGATCCAAAATTCAATTTGTTTAGGTGAATTATTTTAGTAAGATAAATAAGAGTTGAGAAACTCAATAAAACTGAAGCTGCGGTATAAGTTGGGTTGGGAATAAACCATAGTAGGTGTAAAAAAGAAATTATTCCAAAACCCGCAATTGAGAATAAGTCGTTAGCTCTAATCGCCAAAATTCCAATTAGCAGCCATGCAAAAACTGTTGAAGAGAGTAGGACAATAGAAAACCAACTAACATCTGGTATGAACCTATATAGATTCGAAACAATGAATCCAAAAGTTATTTTGGGGGTTGCTGAACCTCTCACCATGAATTCTTGTTGACCTGTATAAAATCCAGATAACCAATTTTCCATGATTACATCATCGTTAACACCATAAGTTTGTTTTGTTGCTTTGAAGATAATTCCTGAACTCACTAATAAATATGCAAGCACCAGTAAATCTTTTATTACATTACTTGAGTGTCTATTCATTTTTATTGAATTTCCAAACTAAGTAATCATTTCCAAGGTGCGACATAACCCCCACTTTAATAGGATCGGTGAATTTATAATTCTTTTCTCGCATAAATTGATTAATGTATTCCATAGTTTCGGCATCTGAAACCCAGTAGACTCTTGGATCTTCGATTATCGAATCAATTATTTGCTTGGGATTTAAACCAAGATTTTCGGCTCTCTTGCTCCAATGAGGTGAGAAACTGTGCCAGCCGAAGGACAGAATACGATTTTCAACTTCAGATCTTTCCAATAAGTAGGGAGAACGCCAGTTATTCCTAAACTGAGATGCGTTACCTAAAAATATAGAGTCATCAGGAAAACTTGACAAATAACTAATTTGTTCGTTCCAGAAAAAAACTGTTGATTTCTGAATTTTGGTCATAAAGTATCTTGCTTGACCTACTGAATTTAATACAATTAATACTAAAACTAAGAGACTCACAATACGTAAATCATTATATTTTAAGTTCACATTATCTTTGGAGTTGAAAATAAATGCTATAAAACTTAATAATATTGATAAGAATATAACTGAGACTTGTACTCGTTCAGGTTGGCGAAGAAATCCTGCAACATAAAGCATTATTACATATAATATTCCCAAAGATGAAAATGATAAAATTAAGTAAATTTTAACTTTGGGGATTGATAAGATTAGAAAAAGTAAATAAAATAACGAAATTAAGCTAACAAGATGTGGCCACTCCCAATTAGACCCACTATCAAAGATTTTTTGATGTGCATTTAGTAAAAACTTAGAATCAATATTAGCCTCAGTGGCATCAATCTCTCGATTAAGTTTTTGTAATTTATCTATATTAAAACTATTTTTATCTAAGAAATTATAAGATTTAAAGAGTTCAACTTCTGGAATCGACCAGTTAAATTTAGATGGATTATCACTTATTGCTTTTTCAGCAGCATTCCCCTGAATTTCATATCGGGCGCTTTCCCATTCTTTATAACTATTCCAATCAGCATTTTTTTGATAAACTGATTTTTCTAATCTTAAATCTAGTAATATAAAGGCAGCACTCAACATTGTAAGAATCAAAAGTTTCTTGGTCGTAACATTACTTCTTGCAGTTGTCATTTTTGCGCTATAAATAATAAATGGAATAGAAACAGCCGTTCCTAAATAAAAAGATTCTGGTCTTATAAAGTATGCAAAAATAAACAACAAAACTACAATCACGATAGTAATATTAAATTCTTGCTTGAGTAGATTATCCGAAAAATAGATTAATGTTGAAAAAGTTAAGATAACTGCCGCAGCTGTGTAAGTGGGACTTGGAATAAACCATATTAAATGCAAAAACGAAATTATTAAAAAAGAAATTATTGCGAAGAGACTTCTACTTTTAAGTGCTAGTAATCCTAACAAGTGCCAACTTAATAGGGTCAAAATCAAAAGAATTATTGAAAACCAATTAATCTGTGGTATCCAACCATATAAACTTGAAACAAGTAGACCAAAAATTAATTTAGGAGTAGCCGAACCTCGAATCATAAATTCTGGTCTTCCTGTATAAGCACCAGAAAGCCATTCTTGAATAATCACATCATCATTAACGCCATAAATTTGACCCGTAGTAGCAAAAACAAAAATTACAACAAATATAAAATAAGCAACCAGCAATACATTATTTCTTAAATTACTGCGCAGCAAGTGTTAGACTACTGAACAATAAAAGGAACTTTTATTTCATTTGGGTTACTTCCCGTGCAACTCGTGAAAAACGGGATTACAAATGTGGAAGTTGTATTCTTGACAATTGTTGCAACCGAAGATGTTGTGGCCTCAATAACTGTTTTCCCACCTGTGTTGGTGCACCCCAAAGGTCCCGTAACAACGTTGTGATTAACTCCACTTGCGTCACGAATATATCCTTTTGCGTAAGACCAAGATTTAAATCCGCCAAAATTATTATTAAAATTTACTTGAATAAATGAATAATTGGTAGGCAACTTCCAGTGAATGCCACTTTTTATTTCAGTTCCACTTTCATTATAATTTATCGCCAAATATTGAATGTTATCTTTTATTGAGATGAATTTATTATTAGTCGTCTTAACTTTGAAGCTTGAAATCTTTTTAGATTTTGAAACAACAAAATCTTTATAGGATCCATCTATTGTGTCAAATGATGAATCTAAAGTAATAACTCCATCTTTAGATTTAGAAACTTTACCCGGTGCATCATGTGCGGTTGGACTCACATTGCCATAAATATCTAGAATTTTTAAATATTCGGTGCCATTAAAATGATTTATAATCATTTTGGTGAAAACATCCGCGCTTGAATTTGGAACGACATACTTTTTCCTAGCATCTTCAATTTTTAACGGTTGGGCACTTTTTATGGCGGCAAAGTATTTGTCGATATTTGACGACGGGGCTGCAACGGCAGTTTGAGAATTGAGTGCCAATATGATCACCACAAGTGGAGTAATAGTTTTGATTCTGGACACTTTGTCGGCAACCCTCATGATCGTCCCATCCCTAGTTTTTATCTATCTTATACGCGTGGGGCGACTGGGGCTCGAACCCAGGACCGACGGATTATGAGTCCGTAGCTCTAACCAACTGAGCTATCGCCCCTATAAATAGCGTTGTTGCGCACGTTTAGTCACAACTATATGCAACCCTAGTACACGTGAGTTTTACCAGAAAATTTACGATTTGGGTGACGATTGCTGAGACATTCCAGCTTCTTTATATTTGGAAATATTTACCAATAGCGAAGTCAGCAGTTTATGGAACAAATGACGACGCCCTCATTGCAAGCATTTCTAGTGGGCAATTAACGGGATCTCCAGAGGGTCACCTGGTATTCATTAATCCACTTCTTAGTTTTCCTATTGCGTGGCTGCAATCATTCTTGAGCAATTTAAATATTTACACTTTGTCACTATTGTTATTTGTTACGCTTTCCTTTTCCCTAATTCTTGCTTTAATTATGGTCCAAAATAACTTGAGATTAAAATCAAAAATAATATTATCTATTTTTTGGCTTCTATCCACAATAACATTTGTTAGTTGGTACACATTAGCGCCAACCTATACGGCCGCAAGTCTATTTATGTCTGGAACCAGTAGTTGTTTCGCGTATTACTATTTTAGTCAAAAATTTAATAGAATTGAAAGCAAGGTAGCTCTAGTTCTATCCTTAGTTACGTTGATGATTTCACTTTCTATTCGGAGAGAATCATTTTATTTATATATCTTTTTTTTACTCATAATTATAGTTGTTCAATACAGAAATATACAAAAGCAGTTGAAGAAATCTATATTCTTTGGAATCGTAACTCTTTTAATATTTTTATTAAACTTAGGAGCAGAGAAATTAGTTTACAATAACGGGATATGGAAAGAATACTATCAAACTAACAGTCTTCGTCATATAATCCAGACTCGAGAACCAGAAAGAATTTTAGAAACGAGATATTCTGAAATAGGTTGGAGTAAATCAAATTTAGATTTGTTTGTTCGGTTTATCTTAGTCGATCGAGATTATATGAATTCCACAAATATGATGAAAATAAATGAATTCACTCAAGAAAATACCTTGAGTAAAGTGTTCAACTTTTTTACTTTGTCTAACCTAATTGTAAATACTAAAATTGCTTTCAATGCATGGACTTGGATTGTGATGCTCTTTGCTTTTCAATTTATTTCTATTTTAATCTCAATTAGAGTGGGTAAAAATAAAATTAAATTTATATTTTTTGCTTTTTTAGTAACTATTGGAGTTCCATCCTTATACTTGATCCTAAATATTTACTTTAAATTGCCAGATAGAATATCCGTAAGCGTTATGGCAATGGTATCCTTGCTAATCCTTACTCTTGGACTCGATACACTTCGGTCAGGCATAAAGCAAAAAACAATTTTTACAATTTTTCAACTATCTCTAGTCCTTATATTTTCATTTTTTTATCTTCAAAGATTTCAAGTAGAACTTCAGGCAAGAGCCGCATTGTATGGGGATTTACGTGATATAGGTTCTAAACAACAAAAATCATTGAGCAGTCTCCCCGATGAAGTATTAGTAATTGGATCTGCTTCTATCATCAAAGCAGAGTATCAAAATCCTTATGTAAAGTTTAGTTCCCTAGATCGTAGGAATAAAACTGTTATTTTAGGTTGGCATAATTTAAGCCCCATATGGGAGGCTAGTATTCAGAAATATAATTTACCTGAAAAAGTTTTTTATAGTAACTTAATGGAGCCAAATATTTATTGGGCAACTTATAATGATGACGCAATGGTTATGAAAAATCATTTATCAGAAGTATTAAATAAAGATATTTCAGTGAAAGATTTGGGTCCTATTGGATACGAAAAGTTTCACTACTATACTTTTAAGTAAATATAGTAACCCTTGATGACTCAATTTTACATGCTAACCTTTAATTGATAATTGCCAGTCTTTTACTTCATAGAAAAGTTGTCGAGGATCATTTTCAAAAGTGCAGAAATTGTCACTTGTCTTAAATTCAAGTTTGGCTAATTCATTTTTTTTCATATTTATGGCTATTTGGAATTCGCTTACCTCATTTTTGACAACCCCTGAATATAGAAGTTCATTTGGCAACTTGTTTATTTCTAACTTTTCAGAATTAAGACATGAGGCGGTACGGGCTTTAAAATTCAGTCTGAATTGAACATCTTGAGGTGCGTAGAGAAAAGCAAAGCTCCGATTTCGATTAGCCCATCTCCATTTTGATTTTCCATTAGTCTCTTCAGAAGTAAAACCATCCTCGAACTCAAATCGATTTTCTGTGGCATTTAAGTAGAAAATAGGCAAATCACCAGTGGTAAAGCAACCGCGCAGATTTTTATCGACATTAGTAATCCAAGCAAAAACACCGCTAATGTCACCTTCGTGCAACCACTCCTGCACTGGATAGTCAGGCGGAAATGCTCCAGAATATCCATTTACCGTTGGGACGTCTAATTGGTACGCAAAAACCATTCCCTTAATTTGATCACTCCACCATCCTCCTGGAGCATCATAAATAAAGTAATCGCAATTCTCCTTCAAATTGGAAGATTGTGCATTAATTTTTTCATCATAAAATTGCTCTTCAGTCCAAGTACTATCTGGAAAAAGTCTCAATTGATCAAAAAAAAGAAACGCAAAGACTATTGTCAAAACAGACAATTTTAGGCGACTCTTTTTAAGATATTTATTTAAATAATTATCATAAATCAGGAAAAAAGTTAAAATAATAAAAAAAGACAATATAGTTAAATACCTATTTGGACTTCTAATTGTAGTCAAGCCAGGAATAATCTGATAAAATAATTTATGCAACGAAATATCTGAAAAAATCTTAGTATAGTAGATTTGCACAATTAAACTTGAAAGAAATAGCAGAAGAAAATTCTTGTTCACTACATCTAAACAGAATCTTTTTCGCCAGCGCCTATTTAAAGTAATCAATAAAATAATAAATATAGTTAGACTGGATCCTATTCCCATTCCAACGGGAGTAACGTCAAGTTTATCAAAATTGAAATAAGAATAAATGAAGCCAAATAATCCACCACCATAATAAGAACCATTTAAAATTTGTATTGAATTATATGAATTACTCGTCATCTCCGAAATTGGTCTATTTGGGTCACCTAAAACTGACAAATAAACATAAGTAAACATCCACACCATAGAAAAAATCACGGGAGAAAATAGGACCCATTTCCTATAATCTATTCTGGAGATTAAAGTAATAATATTTTGATGATTCCAATTTCTACTAATTAATAAGATTACGAAATAGACTAGTGTAATTTGAAACACAAAAAATGCTGCATACCAAGCACTTAGAACTAATACTAAGAATGCAATTACTAAGTAAATAATAAATAAATTCACTTTATGAGTATTTGTCTTATTCCTTATAATTTTAATAAAAATTAAAAGAATCCAAGATATCCAAGTGTATCCGACAAAATTTGGAACTGAAGTAAAATGTACTGTGAAAGTGTAAGAAATACCTATTGATATTACAAAAAGTATTCGAATAAACGCATTATTTAGTAATTCTTTTGATAGGTATGCCCATCCGATCATTCCAAAAAGTAGGCAAAGAAATGTTGTTATGAGCCATGCTTGCACCATAGGAAAACCGATTAGGCGAAATAAAGAATGAAGTAAACCCTGAACTAAAA
>Ga0169931_10000782_pt1 | contig 52902 bp, 34 predicted proteins | sample Kivu_15m_20L_FD_129675 | JGI IMG/M metagenome (GOLD analysis project Ga0169931, IMG submission 129675) | Freshwater microbial communities from Lake Kivu, Western Province, Rwanda to study Microbial Dark Matter (Phase II) - Kivu_15m_20L... | ecosystem: Environmental > Aquatic > Freshwater > Lake...
CCAGCGACCCGGCAGATGCCAAGTCGAGGATAGATCACTTTATTTCCTTCGCGATATGTCAATGATGTTCTCCTGACTCTCGTAAGTGCCTTGCTTCTCTTCGGCGACCCCTTCTGAGTTGGCCAACTCCCACTCACCGTCGCGCCCAAGATGGATCACGCCTGTCACATCAGCTGACACGCCAGCGGTAGCCTGCCTTGATCTTGTTGATCAGGATCAGATGCCCGCTCATACAAAAAAGTGACGCCATAGTAACACACTTCGCGGCAATTGAACGGGGATCGAGCAGAAAAATGGGTCAAAAATCGCCATTTGGCCCCAACAATCACGGAACAAAGGGAGGAAAGAAGCAGGAGTGGGCTCAACGGGGGCGTTGCTGGCCGAGCGTATCGGTTCCAAAAGTACCGATCCCCTTCAAGGTGAAGGCGAAGAGAATGCGGTTCTCGTTGCGAAGACCGGCGTTGAAGGTCACATTCTGAATATTGAGACTGCAGCAGTCCCAGGCCCAGCCGAGCGAAGTGGTGAAGTTGATCAGCTTCCGATCGCGGGGAAGAGCGTCGAAGCGACGATCCCGCAGGTCATAGCTGAGGTTGACTCCGGCGTAAGGCCCCCGTGCAGAGTTGCCAAGGAAAGTCGAGAAGTCGACCTGGTTTCCCGGGAGGGAGCTCGGGTCGAAGCGTTGCTGGTCGAGGCGAACCCGACGGGTGACATACCAATTCTGACTGAAGGAGACAAGGCCGCGTCGAATTCCCGAGCCTATGATGATGTCGCGGAGACCGTGCAGCTGTGGATCGTAGTTGACTCGCAGATCGCCAAAGAGAAGGTCGTTCGGCCGCCAGCGGGTCCGAAGGTTGATCGGAGAGACCTGCCGGAGGGCGCCGCCGAAGGCGAAGCCAGCGAGGGTATTGATCGGGAAGAACTGGTTGCGGACCCCTTCGCGAAAAGCTCCCCCGAACGATGGATCGAAGAAGTATTTCTGTTGAATGGTGACGTTGAGCAGCTCGTGTGCTTGCGGAGCCTCTCCTTCCCGAAGGACGCGCCGGACGAGAAAACTGTTGCTGACCCCGTAGGCGACTTCGTTCGTGCCGGCGACGACGTCGCGTTCATCGACCCGCAGGGTCCGATCGAAGCGATCGATCCCGGCGATGCGCCGATATTCGACAAATGGCTCGATGAGATGCTTGAACCAGGGAGACCCATCCCGCCGTCGGAAGATCCGTGCCAGCGCTGGCGCGCGGAGATCGACGCCGAAGTCGACGTACTGGCGGTGAAGGTCGCGACCGACCACCTCCCGCTGAACGGGGTCAAGGCTGTCGCTGTAGAAGGTTGAGCGAAAGGCGAGTGTCGGAGTCAGCTTGAATCCGGCCAGGGAGGGGAGGGGGAAGGTCAGCCTTGGCAGCAGATCGAAGCGTTGAACGGCGGAGGGGGTCTTGAGGTCGACGCGTCCGCCGCTGGTCTCGCTTCGTCGCACCCCTTCGACCGCGCCTTCGAAGGAGAAGTAGACGGGCAGGGGCGAGCGGAGCCGGGTGCTGCGCCGGTTCCACTCGAGGCTCGGCAGTCGGCGGACCTTGACGACCCGGTCAGCGATGAAGGAACTCTGCTCGCCAAAAAAGGCGTTGAAGCTGTTCGCTCCCCAATTGCGGCTGACGTAGAAGAGAAAGCGCTCCTCGGGCGAGATCGCGGCCTGGATATTCTCGGCGAAGACTTGCCGGAAGGCGAAACTGGAGGTGACATTGACATCGGCGGCGAGGACAAACCCGCTTCGCGTGCGATAGCCCGCGTCAGCGTAAAAGCTGCTGCCTCCTTGATCGACGCCCTTCTCCCCAAAGAGCCGGTCGAAGACAAGAAATGATCCAAAATTGATCCGCGAGGTCGCGTCGGGACGCGCGCGAAAGTCGTAGCCGAGACCGATGCCTCTTTTGGTGAAGAGATCCCCCCGGATGAGGATATCCGCGGAGCGGCCGAGTGTCTGGTAGTAGGCAATGTTCAGGGTCCGCCCCTTGAGGGTCGAGGATCCTGAGCCGGGCAGGAGAAAGCCGGAGGAGCGGTCCTTGCGGCTGATCGAGATGGAGGCGTAGGGAACGTAGAAGACGGGAATGTTCTTCAGGCGCAAAAGAGCGTGATAGACCTTGGCCCGGTCATTCAGTTCGATGCGGGCGCGACTGGCGGTGAGGCTCCACTTCGGCACGGCCTCCTGACACGCGGTGAGGATGGCGCGGCGCAGGCCGTAGGTCCGGGTGTCGAGCTTGTCGACCTGGTCGGCATCGACGATGACGACGGTCCCGTCGGGGGTCCGGTTGGTGAAGGCGGTGGCCCCTTGGATGGTTCCAAGTTTGGTCCGGGCATTGAACTCGAGACGGGTTCCAACGAGCCGCTGCCCCTGCTGTTCGAAGTAGACATTCCCCTCGGCGCGCAATTCTCCAGTCACCCGATCGTACTCGACCCGCTCGGCAATCAGAAAGATGTCCCCGTAACGGACCTGGACGTTGCCTTGCGCGAGGAGGGTGTCTCCCTGAGAAGATTGAAAGTCGGACGAGATATCGACGGTGGTGGCGGTTTCCGGCGCCGCCTCGGCGGTGATGACCACCTCCGAGGTCTCGACGCGACGACGGGCCTTCGCTTCCGCTTCGGCCGCCCCGACAGGGTTCTCAACGCGTCGCTCGGTCGTCTCCGGGCGTTGGGCAAAGACAGGGCTCACCAAAAGGAGGACGGGAAGAATCAGGACCCATCGCTGCCGCACCCGCCACCAAGGGGGATTCGCAACCCATCGGCGGCGTCGTTGACGGGGCAACCGGCAAGGGTGGGCACCCTCTGGGCACGAATGGAGGCGACGGTTGAGTCTGCAGGCAATTCTCAATCAGGGGATCCTGTCTTGGTCTGTTGGAGCGATGTTCTTCCGAGGTTATGTCAAATGTCAGTCGTCGTGGTCATCAAGGAGAGAGCAACCCGAGGAGTTACCGGCCTCCCACTGTGGCGGCGAGAATGCGGCCATACAACTGGTCAGAGACGACGGCTTCGGGGGTCACCTCCAGCGACTGACGCACCCCTTCGACCAGGCGGCGACAACTGTCGCAGAGAGCGAAGTGGGCTTCAAAGGGTCGGGCCGTTTGGTCGAACGGCTCGGGAAGGCGGTCAGAGGTGGAGAACGAAAGGAGGCGACGGGGCTCGACAGTCGATAAAGCCGGGAGACTTCCGGTCATCTCTTCGAGATCCTCCCGCTCCCTCTCCTCCATGAAATAGTCAAAGATCAACTGATCGAGCGTTGGACAGCTGAGCATCGCCCCTGCGGAGGTCGCCGCGACAAGGCGTTGCTCGACCCCCAGTTCCTCCGGCAGTTCGAGCGCGGGAGCAAGGCGGACGACTTGTCGGCAGGCCTCGATCACGGAGCGTACCTCGTTGAAAAGCCGATGGCAGGAAGAACAGGCGAGAAGATGCTCGCCGAATGGTCGCCGCAACGATCGAGCGATCTCGTGGTCGAGATAATCACTAATCAACAGCTCGAATCGGTCACAGTCGATCTGATTGTCTGGCCGATTGTCTCGGTCTTCCATCGCCAATCTCCGTACAGTGTTCGAGATGACCTCCAGCGGGAACGCCCCTCTGTACGAGCGGGCAGCGGGTCCTCCAGGCATTCCGGAGAGACCGTCTATTCAACCACTTGCCGGTCCCCTTCTTCATCAGGCAGCGGCAGAGCAATCTTTGACAGATGCATTTTAGGGTGGTCCGGAACTCAATTCAAGGAGGGGAAAGTCGAACGGGCAACTGGGAAGAGTGCGGGGAGGGATCACTCTCGGAGCGAGGGTTTGGTGAAATAGAGCCCAATCATACTGGTCGACCAGATGAAGACGGCCAGCGCCCGCCCCTGCCAATAGGGGGAGAAAGCGCCTGTAACCAGGAGCGTCAGGGTGACCAGACCAGCGATGCGCCATTTCTGGTGGCGCGTCAATCCACGCTTCTCGCGAAAGGCGAGAATGTAGGGGCTGAGCACTTGATGGGACATGAGCCAGCGATACCAGCGATCGCTGCCTCGGGCAAAACAGTAGGCGGCGAGGAGAAGAAACGGAGTGGTCGGCAGAAGCGGGAGTGGAATTCCCAACACCCCCAGCCCGACGCAGACAAACCCCACCGCCAGATAGATCCTCCTGGAGAGCGGGCGGGCGAGTGGGCGAACGATCTGAGTTGTGTCTATCGACTTTTCCATCGACTTTTCCATCGACTTTTCCATCGACTTTTCCATCGACTTTTCCATAACGGTCGATTTTTCCATAACAACAACCGCCATTTTGCGTCAGAAAAAGATCGAATGCAAATTTGACAGGCTGGGTGGAGCCCCCTATCATCAGGTCCGGTTCCGGGGGATCGCTTCCCTGCTCCAGACTCGGCGATGGCAGGCTGAGCGCCCGCCAACCAATCTGGGCAAACCACATCAGGCCCGACAGTGAAGCTGCCCCCTACCAAGATATAAGAGCCCGGGCAGCAGCTCGCTGATGGCAGTATGGCAATCACTCGGCAAATCGGCAAAGATGCCAATGAGAGCCAGGAGGAGAAGAAGAGATGAGCGTCTATGACAGCAAGGATTTGATGAGCATCAAAGCCGCGGGACGGGAGTTCGACGTCCCAACGGTGACGCTCGAATTGGCAATTCGGCAGGGAACTCTGCGCGCGATTGTCCAGGAGGGGCAGTCCTGGCTGCTCCGACCGGATGTCGAGCAGTTTGTCAAGCGAACTGTCAAACAGGGCGCAGGCAATCGGGTGATCAGCTCGTTCCGACGCTGACCCCTCTTCGACAGGAGCCTTATCAGGGCATGCGCGAACGACTTGGACAGAAGGTCGGCCAGTTCACCGAATCGGTCATCCGGGAGATGACGCGGCAGGCAGCGGTCTTTGGGGCGGTCAACCTCTCACAGGGGTACCCGGACTTTCCTGCGCCTGCTGAGATCAAACAAGCGGCGTGTCAGGCGATCGAGGCTGATGTCAACCAGTATTCGATTACCTGGGGAGCGCCTCCCTTCCGTCGCGCCATTGCCGAGAAGACGCGCCAGCACCTTGGGATTGAGATCGATTCGGACCGCGAAGTGGTCGTCACCTGCGGCGCGACCGAGGCGATGATCGCCACGCTGCTGGCCTTGCTCAACGCGGGGGATGAGGTGATCGTCTTCGAGCCCTACTACGAGAACTATGGGCCGGACGCGATTCTGACCGGAGCGATCCCGCGGTACGTGACGCTCTTCCCGCCACAAGATGAAACCGGCGTCTGGCATTTCGACCCGGACGAGTTGCGCGCCGCCTTCTCCACCCGAACACGCGCCATCATCATCAACACACCGCACAACCCAACGGGCAAGGTCTTTACACGGGAGGAGTTGGGGCAGATCGCCGAACTTTGCCAGGAGTTCGACGTCATCGCCATCACTGACGAGATCTACGAGCACATCTGGTATCCACACCCGGGGCGGACCGTCGAGCACGTCGCCATCGCCACTTTGCCAGGGATGCGGGACCGCACCGTCACCATCAACAGCCTCTCGAAGACGTTTGCAGTGACGGGGTGGCGTGTCGGCTACGCGATTGCCGCGCCAGACCTCATGCACGGGATTCGGCAGGTGCACGACTTCCTGACCGTCGGCGCGGCGGCTCCCCTGCAAGCCGCAGGAACCTTCGCGATGTCTCTTCCGGCAGCCTACTACCGAACCCTGCAGGAGGAGTACCAGAGTCGCCGGGACTTTCTCGTGGCGGTGCTGCGCGAAGTTGGGTTTGGCTGCGCTCCTCCCGACGGAGCGTACTACATCATGGCCGACATCTCCCGTTTCGGCTTCGAGAACGACCTCCACTTTACCACGCATCTGATCCGCGAGATTGGAGTGGCCGCCGTCCCCGGGAGCAGCTTCTTCCGGCGTCCCGAACTGGGCAGCCACCTCGTCCGTTTCTGCTACTGCAAACGAGAAGAGACGCTGCAGACCGCCGCGGAACGGCTGCGGAAGCTTCGCTGATTCTCTCCCCCGAGCCGGCCTTGCAGGTCCTGCCAGGCCGGATAGAAGGCCTGCTCCCACAACTTGGAAAAGAACTACTTGACTTGAAGGGGGGGTTGTGGCAATTTTTGCAGCAATCTAACTGTTGATGGGGTGAGGACATCAGCAGTTACGAGGGCCGATCGACCGAGGCTACGCCCGTCGATCGGCCCTTCGCTTTCCGGGAGACTCCAAGGCCCGACTTTCCATTCATTGCAGCAGCTCAAACCCGGCGCGTCGATCGAGTCAACTCGTCGGATTGGTGGTCGAAGCAGGGCCGTCTTGCAGAGACTGGCGGGCGCGGAGGAGCTCCGCCGCGACCTGCGCAGGAGCGGTCCCGCCGATCTGCGCCTTTCCCGCGAGGACGGCGGGGAGGGAGAGACATTCCGCGAGGTCGGAGTCGAAGAGAGGCGAGAAAGCACGCAGCTCTTCGAGGGGAATCTCGGAGAGTTCTCGCCCTTGCTCAAGGGCCTGGAGAACAACTCGTCCAACGATCTCGTGGGCGTGACGGAACTCGAGGCCGCGGCGGACAAGGTAGTCGGCGAGGTCTGTTGCGTTGGTGTAGTCACGAATCGCGGCGGCGGCGGCGCGCTCCCGTTGCAGTTCGACGTTCTGCAGAACGGTCGTCGTGACCAGCAGACTGGACGAGACGGTGTCGAGCGTATCGAAGAGGGCCTCTTTGTCTTCCTGGAGGTCTTTGTTGTAGGCCAGTGGGAGCCCTTTGGCGAGGGTGAGGAGCGCGGTGAGGTGGCCAATGACACGCGCGGCCTTTCCGCGAATGAGCTCGAGCGAGTCTGGGTTCTTCTTCTGCGGCATAAGGCTGCTGCCGGTGGAGATGCGATCCCCGAGGCGAAGGAAGCCGAACTCCTGGGTCGCGTAGAGGATGAAGTCCTCGGCGAGACGGGAGAGGTGCATCATCGTCAGCGAGGCGGCGCTGGCAAACTCGATGAGGTAGTCGCGGTCACTGACCGCGTCGAGGCTGTTGCGGGTCACCCCATCAAAGCCGAGCTCACGGGCCATCCATTCGCGATCGACCGGGTAGTTGGTGCCGGCGAGGGCGCCGGAGCCAAGCGGAAGCTGATTGACCCGGCGGCGGACTTCGTTGAGTCGCTCGGCATCGCGTGTGAACATCTGGAAATAGGCGAGCAGGTAGTGGGAGAAGAGGATGGGCTGGGCCTTTTGGAGATGGGTATAGCCTGGGATGGCCGCGTCGGAGTAGCGATCAGCCAGGTCGAGAAGGGCCCGGCGTGTCTCGCGGAGGCGAGCCTGGAGCTGGTCGATCTCCTCGCGAAGAAAGAGGCGGGTGGCGACGGCGACTTGATCATTGCGACTCCGTCCGGTGTGGAGCTTGAAGCCGACCGTCCCAATACGCTCGACAAGGCGGGCCTCGATGAAGCTGTGGACATCCTCTGTTCCGACAAACGCGGGTTGATCGAGGTAGCCCGGAGCGCTCGCCGCGTGGCCGATCTCGGCCAGACCATCGACAATCGCCGTCACTTCGTCGGCTGACAAGACGCCGGCGCGTCCCAAGGCCCGGGCGTGTACCGCGCTGGCTCTCAGGTCAGCGCCAAGCAGGCGCCGATCGAACCGGAAACTCGCATTGTATGTGGCAAAGAACTGATCGATCTCGCCGGAAAACCTTCCTCCCCACAAACTCATCTTGCCGTCCTTTACAATAAATGATGATCTGTCGACCGTCTTGTGGTCGCCGAGCAAAACTCCCCGTCTGACTGGAACCATCCACGCGACGATTCGTCAGAGGAAATGGGCTGCGGTATGATGGCGAAGTGGTGGACACGGTACGTCCACCTTTCCCGCAGCAAGCGGGGATCATATGATGGGATCTTGACAAAGATCAACTTAAAGCGGAGCCCACTGGTGTGGTTCATCCTGGGTCGGTTGGGGCAGACAGATCCTGCTCCCGTGAGCCGTTGCGGGCGTCGACACCGACGCACGACCGGTGTTTGGGGGATGATGACCGGTTGCGGTCTGGAACCGTCATCGGGGTGAGGTCGGAGCAGGACGAGGTAAGCAGGCCAATGGAAGAGATCAGCGCAACCATTCGAGTCGACCGGATCGTTCTGTCGCACGTGACGGGAATCGTCGAGGCCGTGCTGGTCCTCCCCGTGCTCGAGGCCTTGCGGGCGAGCTTTCCCGGAGCGACGATTGGGGTGATCAGCTCGAAGTCGGCAGGTCCCGTCTATGCCAGAAGCAGGGTCTCCCCGCAGGTCTGGACCGTTGGCAATTGGAGCGATGGGGACCTGCTCGACCCGCGGTATCTCTGGGGAACGATCCGCACGGTCAGGGAGCTTCGAGGCGAGCCGGTCGACCTGCTTGTCGAGCTGATCCAGGAGGGTCCGACAAGCTGGCTGGGAGCGTGTCTCCCCCCGCCCGCCTGGCGGCTCACTGCTTCGGGTTTGCAGCGCGGGAGTGCGAGGTCCTGGGAGAAGTGGATACGTCGCCTGTTGGAACCGATCGGGCGTGACCTGCGGCGAGGGTTCTTCCCGGCTCCCTTGCACAAGACACAAGAATGGCTACAGCGACTCGAACCGCTTGGGGTGCGGCCAAGCGTCAGCACTCCGCGTTTGGTGACAGACCCTTCGACAGATCGGCGCGTCGCGCAGCGGCTGGAGAAGGCGAGTCGAGCGGGGAGAAGCGCGACCCAGGGGCTGCTGATCGGCCTGGCTGCCGGAAGCGGACCTGCCGGTATGGACTGGACAAAGGAACGCGCGGTCTCACTGGCCCGTCGGCTGGTGCATCACTTCGATGCGCGAATCCTCGTCCTGGACGACCCAACCCGGCCGGGCTTTGCGCGCGAGGTTGAACCGGAACTGCGTCGAGGGGTCCCTGGGCGATTGATCCGCCTTCCTTCCCGGCAGTCTTTTGACGAGACCCTCTCCTTTCTGGCGCGGTTGAGCCTCCTGGTCGCCCCTTTGGGACCCATCGCGCACCTCGCCGCTGCGGTCTCGACGCCTGTCGTCGCCTTGACCCGGGACCCAACGCCGGGGCCGCTCGACCTCCTCAGCCCGCAGACGGTCCATGTGCGGCCTTTACGAGGGGAGGCGCTCGTCGAGGAGGAGCGGGTCTATGAGGGAGCCTGTCAACTATTGCATTTCAGTCGCGCCGAATTGTTGACCCAGCGGTAGCCTCCTCCAATCCCGGTGTTTATAATGTCCCCTTCCCTGGATGCCAAGGCAGTCGACTTCGAACCTTTCTGGATCTGACTGAAGAGTGAAGCGACTCCATTGACGGTGGGGAAAGAGTAAAGAACAGAGAATATACCGAAAATATGGATTGAACCGCGGCCATTCGCTGGCCAGTCGGATCGACCCTTGAATGGAATTGAACCATCCAAGCCTAGCAAAGGAGTGATCTTGTCTATCAAGCCTCGTACGACCGTTCTGACCTGCCTGCTCATTCTCAGCCTTCTGGTCTCGCCATTTGGAAGTTGGGCCGATGAGGGGATGTGGCTTCCCGGATCGATCTCTAACCTGTCGTTGAACGAACTGCGGAAGCGTGGCCTCGAATTGAAGCCGGAGCAGATCTACAGCGCCACCGAGCCCAGCCTCAAAGATGCCATCGTTCAGATCAGCATCGGCGGAACTGGCGCTTTCATCTCCCCTGATGGATTGATCCTCACCAACCACCACGTTGCCTTCGGGGCAGTCACTGCCGCGAGCACACCCGAGAACGACTACATCAGTCGGGGCTTTCTCGCGAAAACCCGACAGGATGAGATTCCCGCTCGCAAATATGCGATCGGGATCACCCTCAACTATGAGGATGTGACGGAGAAGGTACTCTCGGCCGTCACCCCCGAGATGGCTCCCGCGGAACAGGTGGCCGCCCTCACCAAACGGCAGGACGAACTGGCCGAAGCGGCGCCGTCTGGCCGACAAGATATCCGCTCCCAGGTCCTCGAGGCGACGGGGGGCTACCAATACTTTCTCTATACCTACCTGATCATCCGGGACGTTCGTCTGGTCTATGCTCCGCCCAAATCGATTGGCTACTACGGAGGGGACCCGGACAACTTTGAATGGCCACGACACTGCGGAGATTTCGCGCTGTTGCGCGCCTATGTCGACAAGGACGGAACCTCGACAACACTTCATCCTGAAAATATCCCCTACAAGCCAAAAAAGTTTCTGCCGCTCAACGTGGGCGGGATCCGTGAAGGGGACTTCGCGATGGTGCTTGGCTACCCAGGACGAACAAACCGCTATCGGGAGTCCTACTCGATCGATTACAACCAACGGGTGCAGTTGCCAGCGCAAATCAAGTCCCTGCGGCAACGGATCGATTCCCTGACGAAATTGAGTGAACAGAATCCGGAACAGCGGATCCGACTGGCCGATCAGATCTTTGGACTGAGCAACTCCCTCAAGAACTTCGAGGGAACTGTGCTGGGCCTCAAGCGAATGGATCTGGTGGCCAGGCGACGCGCGGAAGAGGCGGCCTTCCAGAAATGGATCGATGCGGATCCCGCTCGAAAGGCGAAGTATGGGTCTATTCTCCCTTCGATCAAAACTCTTTATGACGAACTCAATTCGTTCGGTCCACTGCAGACGACCCTCAACGAGGTGATGGCGACGGGGGATTTGATCCGCGCACTCGAGTTAGCCTACGTGCGAGCCAGCGAAGCCGAGAAGCCAGAAGGGGAGCGGATCCCGCAGTTCTCGAACTCGGCGGTCAGGGGGGGAATGATGCAACTCAATCGTGGGTGGGGATCGCGCAACCCTGAAACTGAGAGTCGACGACTCACCGGTGCCCTGGCGCTCGCGGCGGAACTTCCTGAGAATCAGCGGATTCCGGAGATAGAAGCACTTTTTGCGGGAAAGAGTGGCGCAGATCGCCGAAAAGCGGAGGAAGAATTTGCGAAGGAGGCGATCACGAAGAGCCGCTTCAAGGACTTTTCCGAGGTGGAGAAGCTGCTCGAGCTCTCATTGAGTGAGGTAAAGGCGGTCGAGGACCCACTCCTTCGTCTGGTGGGCCAGCTGAGCGAGCAGAGCCGTCCACTCACGGAAAAAGCACGGCAGTTCAATGGCAAGATCACCCAATTGCGCCCCGAGTATGTTCGTGGACTCCTTGAAATGAGAAAGTCCCCGTACTACCCGGACGCCAACTTCACCCTGCGTTGGACGCACGGCCAGGTCCGGGGATATGCGCCGCGGGATGCCGTCACCTACGATTGGCAGACCAGTCTGCGTGGGGTTCTGGAGAAGGATACCGGCGTCGAGCCGTTTGACGCTCCCCCTGCCCTGCGTGCGCTCTCCGAGAAGCGGGACTTTGGCAGTTACGTCGACCCCCGCTTGAAGGACATCCCAGTCAACTTCCTGACCACCAACGATATCACCGGGGGCAATTCTGGAAGCCCAGTGATGAATGGGCGGGGCGAGGTGATCGGGATTGCCTTTGATGGGAACTACGAGGGACTGGGCGGTGATTTCAACTTCGATCCAGCCTCGAACCGGACACTGGCGGTCGACGTTCGATATATGCTTTTTCTCCTGGAGAAGTTCGCTGGCGCCAGTGAACTGATTCGAGAGATGACGATCGTGCAAGGAAAAGGGGCCCCGGCTCGGCGATAGCAGAAGGAGGCTCGAATGATCAGGTCGAAGGTGAGCGGTAAGTCGTGGGTCTGCGGGGGGCTCTTCCTGGTGGTCTGGGCAATGCTGCAACCTGGGTGGGTGCGGGTCCTGGCGCAACCTGCCACGAGTCGCCAGGGCAGCAGCACGACTCCACGCACCGTCGAGGAGTTGCGTGGGCAGATCAGCGAATGGATCGAGCATCCCCGATTCGCGGGGGCGCGTTGGGGGATGCTCATCCAGACGGTCGAGGGGCAGACGCTCTTCTCGCGTGACGCGGACCGGACCTTTATGCCGGCGTCAAATATGAAGCTCTACACGACGGCGGCGGCCCTGGACATTCTTGGCCCGGAGGCCCGGATCCGAACCTCTGTCTGGGCGACGCGACGCCCTACCCGCAATGGGCTGCTGGTGGGGGACCTGGTCTTCCAGGGGCGCGGGGATCCCAACCTCTCCCCGCGCTTCCAGGAAGGAAGCCCGCCAAACTACAACGACCTGCCCGTCGCCTCCCGCATTCCAGCGATCGAGGCCCTTGCGGATCAACTGGCGGCGCGTGGGATCCGGACGATTCGGGGCAACCTGATCGCGGATGACAGCTACCTTCCGGGGGATCTGCTGGGTCCCGGCTGGGAATGGGACGACGTCCAGTATTACTACGGGGCGGAGATCAGCGCCCTCTCCGTCAACGACAACAGCGTGACGCTGCGTGTCAGGCCAGCGAGGCGTGTTGGGCACGCGGCGGAGGTGGAGGTGCTGCCCGCAACGGGCTATGTGCGCCTGGTCAATCGGGTGGAGACGGTGGCGAGTGGCGAGACGCGGATTCGGGCCTCTCGTGCGCTCAACAGCAACACCATCGAACTGTCGGGGACGATTGCGCGGGCTGCCTCGCCAAGCGAAGTGAGCGTCGCCGTTCACGATCCGGCGCTCTTCGCCGCAACCCTGCTGCGGGAAGCGCTCGCGCGTCGCCAGATCCGCCTGCTCGGTCGGGTGGTACGAGTCGATCTGGGGCAGCGGGCGCTCGATCCCATCGACGAAAAGCGCTGGATGGAGTTGGCCGGGATCGACTCGGCGCCAGTCTCGGAGCTGATCCGGGTCGTCAACAAGCAGAGCCAGAACCTGCACGCCGAGCTCTTGCTGCGTGTTCTTGGTCGTGCCGCGGTGCAGCTTCCCTGCCAGGAGGATCCCTTTCCGGCAGAAGGGTGCGAGCCGGCTCGCCCCGTCAATCGGGCGTCAACTCCACACCTTCCCCTCGATGAGTTTGGCCAGCCTCTCCCGATTCTCGCCCGGGGCAACGCGCTGCGCCGCGCCTTCCTCACACGAGCGGGCATCGATCCCATGCAGCTCAGCCTGCGCGATGGTTCGGGGCTGGCCCGCCAGAACCTGGTCACACCCGCGGCGACGATCCGTCTGCTGGCCTTCATGGAGAACCACCCCTACCGGACTGTCTTTAAGGAATCGCTGGTCATCGCCGGGGTCGATGGGACCCTCGAACGCCGGATGCGGGATTCCGCCGCGACCAACAACTTTCGCGGGAAGACCGGGACCCTCTCCTTCGCCAACGCGCTCTCGGGTTACTTGCAGACCCGGGGAGGAGACCGCCTCCTCGTCAGCCTGATGGGGAACCACTACGTTGGCCCGGGGCGCGATGTGACGATGGTCTTCGATCAGATCTGCAATCTCCTCGCCGACTATGCGGGAGAGTTGAGCGTGAGCGGGGGCGCTCAGTAGGGCCCCACGTCCAAGGCCACGGAAGAGAAATCGGCGGTGCTCGTTCTGTTTCCCCTGAGGGGAGGCGACGCGACTACCGCTCGGCGTTCCTCCGCTCCATCATCAGGTAGAGCAGCGGCAAGACAAAGAGGGTCAGGAAGGTCGAAGTGAGCAGTCCGCCGATGACGACCGACGCGAGCGGGCGCTGCACCTCCGCGCCAGGATGAGTCGAGAGCGCCATGGGGAGGAAGCCAAGACTCGCCACCAGCGCCGTCATCAACACGGGGCGGAAGCGGGTACGAGCGCCCTCCCGCACCGCCTCGACGATCCGCTTTCCCTCCTCCCGTAATCGATTGACATACGAGATCATGACAACCCCGTTGAGCACGGCGATGCCAAAGAGGGCGATGAAGCCGATCGAGGCCGAAAGGGTCAGCGGGAGACCGCGGACCCAGAGGGCGGCAATGCCTCCGACGAGCGCGAAGGGAACATTGAGCAGAATGAGCAGGGCGTAACGAACGGAGCCAAACATGACGAAGAGGAGTGCGAAGATCAGCAACAAGGCCATCGGAACGACGATAAAGAAGCGACGGGTGGCCCGCTCCTGATTCTCGAACTGCCCGCCCCAGGTGATGAGGTATCCGGTGGGAAGCGGGACAGCCGCCGCGATCCGCGTCCTGGCCTCGGCGACGAAGCTGCCTATATCCCGGCCCCGGACATTGCTCTGAATGACGATTCGTCGTTGGTTGTTCTCGCGGCTGATCAGGTCGGCGGCACGCTGCACCCGGACCTCGGCCACATCACGCAAGAAGAGGCGCTCTCCTCCCGGAGCCAGCACGGGTAGCGCGCGAATCCGATCGGGATCGTTACGCAAGGCTTCCGGGAAGCGGACGACGACATCGAAGCGACGCTGACCATCGATGAGGGTGGTCGCGACTTTCCCTCCCACCGCCGTTTCGATCAGGTCCCGCAGATCGCCCACATCGAGGCCATAGCGGGCGAGGGCGTCTCGACGCAGGTCAATCTGGAGTTGCGCCGCACCGGAGAGCTTCTCCGCCTGGACGTCAGCCGCGCCGGGCACCTCTTCGAGCACGCGGGCGATGGCGCCGGCCGTCGACTCGAGGACGGCGAGGTCCTCGCCAAAGAGCTTGACGGCGACATCCGCCTTGACGCCCGAGATGGTCTCATCAAGCCGCATGGCCATCGGCTGGGTAAAGTTGTAAGAGACGCCGGGGAGCTTGCTCAGCTCGGCGTCGAGGGCTTCGATCAGCGAGTCCTTGTCACGACCGGTCGTCCACTCCTCGCGTGGCTTGAGCAGGACATAGAGGTCTCCCTGATGGATGCCCATGGCCTCCGTTGCCAGGTCAGGGCGGCCCAGCTTGGTGACGACGCCAGCGACCTCCGGGAACCGCTTGACAGTCTCCTCGATCCGCAACGTAATCTCGACCGACTCGGTCAGCGAAACGCTGGGGAGCTTGCGGGTCTCGATGAGGATCGTGCCTTCATCGAGCCGAGGCATAAACTCTGTGCCGATCCAGCCGAGCGAGCCGACGGCGAGGATCACCGCGAGGAGCGCTCCTCCGATCGTCGCCCAGCGATAGCGGATGGCCAGGTCGAGCTGCCGCGCGTAGCCCCGCTCGATCGCGTGATAGAGGCGCCCTTCCGTCTCTTTGTGCCCGCGCCGCAACAGCAGAGAGGAGATCGTTGGAACGAAGGTCAAGGCCAGGAGCAGAGAGCCGAGAAGGGCGGCACAGACGGTGATCGCCATCGGCGCGAACATGCGCCCCTCGAGCCCTTCCAGCGTGAAGACAGGCAGGTAGACGGCGACGATGATCAGGACGCCGAAGACGATCGGCCGCCCGACCTCCAGCGCGGCCTCACGGAGAATGTGGGGAGAGACGACCGGAGACTCTCCCCCCTCTTCGCGCATCCGGCGGATAAAATTTTCCATCATGACGACCGCCCCATCGACGATCAATCCAAAATCGATCGCGCCGAGGCTCATCAGATTGGCTGAGACGCCGAGGAGGCGCATGGCGATGAAGGCGGTGACCATCGAGATGGGGATGACGGAGGCGACGATCAGCGAGGCCCGAAGATTGCGGAGAAAGAGGAAGAGCACGACGATCACCAGCACCGCTCCCTCGATCAGATTGCGCTCGACCGTCCGAATCGTCCGATCGATGACCTCTGTCTGGTCATAGAACTTTTCGATGCGGACCCCGGCGGGCAGCGCGGCCCGCAAACTCTCGATCTTCTCCTTGATCCGCTCGGTCACCCGCTTGCCATTCTCTCCCTTGAGAAGGATGACCATGCCCGAGACGCGCTCTCCCTTCCCATCCCGGGTCGTCGCCCCCTGCCGCGGCAGGGCGTCGACGCGAATCTCGGCGACATCCTGGAGGAAGACGGGAGTTCCCTGCTCCGCTTTGACGACGATGGATCGGAGATCCGCTTCATTCCGCACTTGTCCGACGCCCCGGACCGTATACTGCTCCGCCCGATGCTCGATGTACCCCCCACCAAAATTGGCGTTGCTGGCGGCGACACGATCGTAGACCTGCCGAAGCGTCAGGCCGTATTTGCGGAGCTGGGCCGGGTCGACGAGGACGTGAAACTGGCGGGTCAGCCCTCCCCAGGTGTTGACCTCGCTGACGCCGGGAACCGCGCGGAGCTGCAGTTTGATGAACCAGTCGTGGATCGTTTTCAGGTCGAGAAGGCGCGTCCGCTGCTCCTCCGGGGAAGAGAAAGGACGGTCATCTTCCAGTGTGTACTGGTAGACCTCGCCGAAGGCGGTTGCGATGGGCCCCAGTCCTGGATCGAGCCCCGCTGGAATGCGCCCCTTCGCTTCGTTGAGCCGCTCATTGATCAGCTGGCGGGCGAGGTAGGTCTCGACACGGTCTTCAAAGACCACTGTGATCAACGAGAGGCCAAACTTGGAGATCGAGCGGACCTCGAGGGTGCGGGGAATGCCGAGCATCGCCCCTTCGATCGGGAAGGTGACCTGGGCCTCGACCTCGCTCGCCGCCATTCCGGGGGCCTCTGTAATGATCGTCACCTGATTGTTGGTCAGGTCCGGAAAGGCGTCGATCGGAATCGTCACCAGCGAATACCCGCCAAGCGCGATCACCCCGAGGACGACCACCAGCGTAATCAGGCGTTGTCGCAAGGAGAAGGAGATGAGCTGATCGATCATACGGACACCATTCCCGCCTGACGGGATACCCGCCAGGCCATCCACACCCCGTTATTCGTCGTCTTCGAGGAGGCTCTTGAGCAGCTCGGATTTGAGCAGGAAGCTCCCTTTGGTCACGACACGGTCGGCGAGAGCCACCCCTTCGAGCGCTTCCACCTGCCCCCCCTCGGTGCGCCCGGTCCGGACGGAACGTCGCTGGTATCGGTTCTGACCGAGCGCAAGGAAGACGGTCGCTGTCCCGTCGACCTCTTGCAGCGCCGCTGCCGGGATCGTCAGGACGCGAGTCCGCGCCCCTGACTGCACCCGAACCGTGACATACATCTCCGGTTTGAGTCGACCCGCGCGGTTTTCGACCAGTCCGCGAATCGCCAGCCGCCGCGTCTCGGGATTGAGCTGCTCCCCCAGCCGCAGGATCTTGCCCGGAAAGGTCTGCCCGGGGTAGGCGGCGACGGAGAGGGCCAGGGGCGCCCCCACCCGCAGCGCGGGTAGCTGCTGCTCCTCGACCTCGACGTGGACCCAGAGCGTCCCCAGATCGCTGAGGGTGAAGAGGGGATCCCCCGGATTGACGCTGGTTCCGGGGGTCACCGAGCGTTCGAGCAGGACCCCTTCGCGGGGCGCGCGAACCAGCACCGGAGCCTCATAGTCAAGTTTCTCCTCATCCAATCCGAGCAGCTCGATGTGGCCCCGGGCACGCTCCAGTTCGGCCTCGGCGTGGGTGACCTCCTCGCGCGCCGAGGCCTCCTCTACCCGAATCCGGTCGCGTTCATAGAGCGAGAGGGCCCGTGCTTGAAGCAGCCGCTCGGCTCGATCGAGGCTGGCCTTGGCAAAGGCGGCTTCCGTCCGCTTACGCGCGAGCATCGCTCGCGCCTGGACCAGGTTGGCCCCGGCGTCGTGCACCTCGTGGGTGTGAATCCGCGCCAGGACCTGGCCGGCCATGACTCTGTCTCCCAGCTGCGCCAGCACCTCGAGGACTCGACCCTCGACATAGGCGCCAACTCGCAGCGTTCGATCCTCGTTGAGAACCAGTCGCCCGGTCGCCTCGATCGTCTCGGCCATCTCGCGCTGGGAGACCGCCTCGACCTGGATCCCGGCGTAGGCAACGGCATCATCGGCCAGCGTCAGGATCGTTCCCCCGTGATCTTCCGCCGATTTGGCAGCATCGTTTGCGGCACTCGCCGCCGGACGTTCCGGGGTGGTCCCGGTTGGCGGCCCCTCCGGAGCCTTGTTACACCCACAGAGCAGGAGCACGATCCCCAGCCAGGCCAATCGATTCCCACAGTTGCCTCTCCTCCCCATCATCGCAGCTCCTTCCTCCCGACGATCAACGCCAACTCCGCCAGTGCCATCTGCAGATCGAGCCGCGTTCGCTGGTAGAGCCGTCGGACTTCGTTCCGGGCACGTTGCGCTTCGAGCAGCTTGTAGAGGTCGGCGGCCCCCTCCCGATAGGCGGTCAGCGCGATCGCGCGGGACTCGTCGGCCTGTCGAAGCAGGTCCTGATCCATCTCCCGCTGTCGTTCTTCGAGTCGTTTGACCGCTCGCTGGCCAGCTTCGACCTCCGCCTCGATGAAGCGGGTCTGCGCCAGCAACTCATACTCCGTGGCATTGACCGCTGCCGCCGCACGCCCAATCTCCCCCTGATTGCGTTGGAAGAACGGGAGCGGAACGCTGACATAGCCAATCAAGGTGTTGAAGATCCCAGTCCGCTTATACCCCGCCGAAAATTCCCAGTCCGGGCGCGCATTCGCCTGCTGCAGCCGCAGGTGGGACTGCTCCATCTCGAGACGCGTCCGCAGCCGGGAAAGTTCGATCCGTTGTGTGATCGATTCCTTCTTCAGATCTTCGAGCGGGACAGAGAGCAGGGGCGACCCCTCCAATGCCGGCTCGCGTAAGCGAAAATCGAGGCGCAGGGCCGGTTCTCCAATCGCCTGCAGCAACGCCAGTCGTGCCTGGTCATAGCCCTGCTCTTCCAGCAAAATCTGCTGCCGCAGCGTCTGCTCCTCCAGTCGGACCCGGATCAACTCCCACTCCGCGAGGTAGCCCTCTTCAAACCGCGTCTTCGTCCAGGCGACCAGTTCGGCGAGATCCCGTTGGTTCTCCCGCTCGATCTCCAGCATTCGCTGGGCCTCCAACGCCAGCCGGTAGCGCCGGGTCACCTCGCGCCAAACCTGTCGACGAACCAGCTCGACCTCGCGCTCGGCTACCTCCACCCCACGCTCCGCCACCTCGCGGCGCCGCCCGGACTTGCCTGCCGTCTCCCAGCGTTGCGTCCCGTAGACAAAGAATTCAATGTCGTTCTGGAAGAGAAAAGGCGGGCGCTGCCATGCACGCCAGTTCTCCGTCTGAACCGTCAAGGTCGGATTCGGCCGCACCCCCGCGTACTGACGGAACTCCGCCGCCCCCTCGACCCGTTGCTGCGCCGCCGCCAGCAACGGATGCCCCTCCCCGGCCCGTACCCAGCACTCCTCGAGGGTCAACACCCGCTCTTCCGTCTGCCCCCAAGCCGTCCCCACCATCAGGAACGAGACCCAGAGCGCTCCAACCAACCCAATCCTCCCGACCCATCCTGTTCCCATACGCTTCACTCCTGTCGCTCCTCCCACTCCCCAACCTCCCCCCCGTAAGGTACCCAATCTTGCTTCTGAACGCACCCTTTTCCCAGTCGGGCAGAGAATCTTAAACGACATTGCATTTCAATTTCGAAACAGCAAACCAAGAGGCGTCCCAAGCCTGCGTCAGACCAGTCGGCGATCCCGGATTTGAAAGTACTGGTGGATCAGCGAAGGGGCGAGTTGGGTGGTCGGGAGATCGAGGGTGAGAGCGCCGCGTTCAGCGATCCTGGCGAGGGCTTCGCGGCGGTGCTGGAGGAGGTCCTCGGCGACGCTCTGTCGGTAGACCTCTTCGACGGTCATCGGGGGGAGATCGACAAGGTGGGAGAGATCGAGATCGCCGATCGTGACGACGAGCGGGAGATGGCGCGGAAGGAGGGAGGCGGTGGCGGTGAGGAGCTGCGCGGAGGCGACCTCATCGACGACGTCGGTCAGGAGCAGCACGAGCGACCGTCGTGGATTGACGTAGGAAAGATAGGCGCAGGCGCGCTCGTGGGAGGGCTCGACCAGGCGAGCCTCGACCTGGTAGAGGGCCTCGAGCAGCTTCTGAAAATGGGCGGGTCCCCGCTGTGGGGGGAGCCAGGATCGGACCTCCTGGTCAAAGATCAACAGGCCCAGCTGGTCTCCCGCGGCGAGGACAATTCGGGAAAGGCTGAGTGCGGCGTTGATGGCGTGGTCGAGTTTGGTGAGGTGGTCGATCCGCGAAGTCATCAAACGACCGGCGTCGAGGAGAAGAACGACCCGCTGGTGGTGCTCAAATCGATACTGTCGCGTCACGAGACGTCCACGTCGCGCGGTAGCCAGCCAGGCGATGTCGCGGAGGTCATCCCCTGGAAGATAGTCGCGCAGGCTCTCGAAATCGCGTCCCTGGCCGCGTTGTCGAGCAGGATGCTGCCCAAAGCGAAAGGGGTACAGTTGGCGGAAGGTCAGCTCTTCGCGATGGGCCTGGCGCAGGTTGGGATAGACCCGGCAGGACGCTGCGGCGGGATAGGCAGACTGCCGCCGCACCAATCCCCACGGGGAGCGGCAGCGGATGTGGAGATCGCCAAAATGGTACTCGCCGCGACGCGGGGCCAGCAGCTGGTAGCCAACGCTGACGACACGCGAAGAGGTCGTCGAGCGGGGGAGCTTGAGCCGGAGATCCCGTGCTCCCACCAGTTCAAGACCGGGGGGAAAGTCGTCGCGCAGGTCGAGCTGAAGCGCGCGTCCAGCGGGGACGGTCAGGCGGATCTCAACCGTATTGGGCTCTCCCAGCATCAGGCGCGGGGCCAGTTGACGCTCGACCAGCCAGGTGTCGACTCGTTCCGTGCGCCAGCCATCGATCCAGGCAGTCAGCAGAAGCAGCGCATCGAAGAGGAGCAGGCCAAGACCGCTCGTCAGAGGGCTTCCTCCCAGGAGCCAGATGACCAGCGGCGCCGCGGCTCCCAATGCCAGGAGGCAGAGGAATCGACCCGTCCAGATCATCGTGGGATCTCCACCAACCGAAGAATCTCGGTCAGGACATCATCGGGGGTCAGCCCATCGATCTCCGCCTCTGAATGGAGCAGCAGACGATGGCGAAGGACGGGTAGGGCAATGTCCCGCACGTCGTCCGGGGTGACAAACGCCTGGCCACGGATCGCGGCGAGCGCGCGCGAGGCGAGGAGCAGGGAGACAGCCGCCCGGGGGCTCACCCCCCACCGCAGACTCGGATGCTGCCGTGTTTGGCGAACGATCCGCACCATGTAGGCCTGGATACTCGAATCGACCGCCACCTCCCGCACCAGTTTCCGGCAGCGGGGGAGGACGGTCGAATCGCGCAAAATGTCGAGCGTGACCTCTTCTAATTGACGCGCGTTGAACCCGGCCTGCCACTTGGCAAGCACTGCCTGCTCCTCCTCCTCCGATGGATAGTCGATCAGAATCTTGAGGAGAAAACGGTCGAGTTGAGCCTCTGGAAGTGGATAGGTCCCCTCGTACTCGATCGGGTTCTGCGTGGCGAGGACGAGGAAGAGCTGGCCCAGCGGCAGCCGTTCCCCGTCGATGGTCACCTGCCGCTCCTCCATCGCTTCGAGCAGCGCGGACTGGGTTCGCGCCGGTGTCCGGTTGATCTCGTCCGCCAGCAGGATCTCAGTGAAGATCGGTCCACGACGCAAGGAGAACTCGCCTGTGCCCGGATGGAAGATCTTCGTACCCGTAATATCGGACGGCATGAGATCGGGCGTAAACTGGATCCGCTGAAACTCCGCGCCGAGGATCCGTGCCACCGTCTTGACCATGAGGGTCTTGGCCGTGCCAGGCACACCTTCCAACAACCCATGCCCCTCGGCCAGCAAGCAGATCAGAATCTGGTCAATCACTTCCGCCTGACCAACGATGACTCGCCCTACCTGCTGTCGCAAATGGGTGACGACTTGACTGACATATCCTCCGGCCATTCGCCCTCACTCTCCCTGTTCAGTTGGTCTAAAGTACTCGAAAAATCAGTGGGTACCGATACCAGGTCCCTTCGTTGGCCCGAACCGCGGCGATGATCATCAACACCAATCCCGTAATGACGATCACTGGCAGAAGAACAAACCCTACGAGCACAAAGACCAGAATGGCGCTGAGGATCAGATAGATCGAAAACGCGATCTGAAAATTGAGCACTTCACGCCCCTGGTCGTCGAGAAATGTCGAGCGATCTTTGCGGATCAACCACAGCACCAACGGAGCGATCAGATTGCCAAAGGGGAAGACCAATCCCGCCAACCCACTCAGATGAAGTAAGACGCCCCAACTCCGCTCTTCCTGTGTCACCATCTTGTTCCCTCGATTCCCTTTCTCCTCGGCACGAGGATGGACCGACCTGCCATTCTCAACGGGCACCATTCAGGCAATCATTATTGCGTACCGCCCGTCAACTTGAAAGACTTTCACAGGCCACCCCGCCTGGAATCGGCTCTTCCAGCCACGGCGGATGGAGCATGGGAAAGGCGTCGGACAATTCCTCCGGCGGCCATTGGCAAGGCCACAGAGGATTGCTACACTTCTACGCCTATGAATAAACCCCGTGTCTTGATTGTCGACGATGAGCAGGCGGCCCGGGTCGGTCTGACAGAGATTGTCACGGCCTGGGGATACGAGACGAAGAGCGCTGCCGATGGCCTCGAAGCGCTCGAAATCGCCGCGGATTTCCACCCTTTCGCCGTCATCTCTGACATCCTTATGCCGAGGCTGGACGGGTTTGGACTGCTGACCCGTCTTCACGCACAGTCGCCAGAGACAGCCGTCATTCTTCTCACCGGCCAGGGGAGCATTGAAGACGCCGTCCGCGCCGTCAAAGAGGATGGAGCCTTCTACTACTTTGAGAAGCCGATCAACACCCGCGCCCTCAACATCGTTCTGCAGCGGGCGATCGAGCAGTCTCTCAGTCAGCGGGAGAATACCCGGCTGCGCCGTCAACTGGGGGAGTACGGGGTCTTCGGCAAGATGGTCGGGGATTCGCAGGCGATGCGGCAGATCTACACGGTCATCGAACAGGTGGCGGGCTCGGCGGTCTCGGTCTTGATCACGGGAGAGTCCGGGACGGGAAAGGAGGTCGTCGCCCAGACGATCCACCAGCTCAGCCCGCGCGCCTCCCGTCCTTTCGTCGCCATCAACTGTTCCGCCATCCCGGAATCCCTCATGGAGTCGGAACTCTTTGGTCACGAACGGGGCGCCTTCACGGGGGCGATTGCCCGGCGCGAAGGGTGCTTTGAACTGGCCAACACTGGGACCATCTTCCTCGACGAGATCGCGGAGATGCCGGCGATGTTGCAGGCCAAGCTGCTGCGCGTCCTGGAGGACCGCAAGGTTCGTCGGCTGGGAAGTCCTCGGGAAATGCCGGTCGATGTTCGCGTCCTGGCCGCCACCAACAAGGACCCTCTCGAAGCGGTGCGCAAGGGAGATCTTCGCGAAGACCTCCTCTATCGGCTCAACGTCATCCACCTCAAGCTGCCGCCGCTCCGTGACCGGCGCGAAGACATCCCGCTGCTCAGTCAGTTTCTCATTCGCGAGCTGAGCACTCGCCATCAACGCCCTGCCCGCCTCATCTCTCAGGATGTCCTGGAGTTGTTTGCCCGCCACCCGTGGCCGGGGAACGTCCGCGAACTCCGCAACATCATCGAGCACGCCGTCATCATCTGCGATGGACAACGCATCGAGAAGCAGCACATCTCGTCCCAGATGTTCGACAGCCTCTCTCTCCGCAACCAGGACACCATCACGCTCCCCGTCGGGACCAATCTGGCGGAGGCCGAACGCCAGATCATCCTCAAGACCCTCATCAAGACCAATAACAATAAGACTCGCGCGGCGGAAGTCCTGAAGATCAGCCTCAAAACGCTCCATAACAAACTCAAGGCCTACCGCGAGGAGAACGAGGACGATGAAGAGGGATCCGAGTCGTAGGGGGAGTCCCCGGCTAGATACGGAGGAGAAGGGAGAGCGACATCCCCAGGCCAATCAGGATGACGATCCGCCTGACCCACTGCTGGCTCAATCGGCGTGCGACTCCTGCCGCGCCATAGCCGCCCAGGATCGCGCCGATCGCCATCAGCGTCGCCGAACGCCACTCGATCAGTCCAGCCACGACAAAGTAGGCGGCGGCAGTTCCATTGACCAGCGTGCCGAGCAGATTCTTGAACCCATTCATCTGATGGATGTTCTCCAACCCCATCATCCCGAGCACCGCCAGCATCAGAATCCCAATCCCCGCCCCGAAATACCCACCATAGATTCCCACCAGCAGCTGATAGCCGGAGGCTCCCGCCATCCACTGCCAGGTGACAGACTGCCGCACCCGTTCCCCAGTCCGCAACCAGCGCTGAATCGTCCCCTGCACCGTGAAGAGACCCGTCGCGAAGAGGATCAGAAAGGGAACAAGAAACTCAAAGGTCGGTGGTGGCGTCAACCGCAGCAGGATCGCGCCGACCAGACTCCCGAGCAAACTGGGGATCATGAGTACGAAGAAACGTCGCGGCATCTCTCGCACTTCGCGCCGGTAGCCATAGAAGCTGCTCCACGCTCCGGGTGTCAACGCGAAGGAGTTGGTGGCGTTGGCGACGATTGGTGGATGGCCCGCCCAGATCAATGCAGGAAAGGTCAGAAGGGTCCCTCCCCCCGCAATCGAATTGATCATTCCCGCCGCAATCGCCGCGAAAAAAATGGCAAGCTCCATCCCGTAGGCCAACGCTTCCCTCACTCTCCATTGCTGCGACTTTGGGCGACAGCTGTTGTCTTCCGCACCACACCTGGACTGATTTCAGGCAGATCGAGTGCCACCCGGTGGACGATCGTCGCCTCTGATATTGTTAGCAAACAGACTCCACACCAGGTGAAGGTCACCAACCGGGTTGCGACCGTATCACAGAAGGTGTCTGGCGGAAAGCGGCGAGGCAGACGCAGGTGAGTGCGATGGCTGGATCACTCGGCGAGGAAGGGGAGAAGCAGTCAACGAACGAGGCTGGAGATAGAGGGGGGGCGCCGAAGCGTCCCCCCATCTCAAGATGGTCCCGCTCCTACCTGACGCTGACCGTCACCTCGTTGGAGCGGCGAACGTTGCCCTCGCCGTCCCGGACGCGGATCGTCAGCTTGACCTCTCCGACGAGGGAGGCGGGGAGCGCGAGGTTGAGTTGATCGAGCCCCGCGTAGCCCGGAGCCGCGCCCGCGTAGAGAACGTCGAGACGGGTCGTCCCGCTGATCACCTCGACCAGTTCGGCGACGCCGTTGGCGGCGTTTCCATCCTGGTCTTCGATCCCGCTCCATCCGGTTCCGTAGAGCACGAGGTAGAGCTGATCCCCCCGCTGTCGTTCGATCGTCACCGGAAGGACACGGCCAGCTCCGCCATCCCAGCGGGAGAGCGGCTCATACCGAGTCTCGCCAGTCGACTTGACGCGCAGCGCCTGCCCGGCGGGTGTTCCGGCCCCGCTGCTGTCGGCGGTAAAGACGCTCGGAGTGGTCGCGTTGATCTCGATCGTTCCCTGCGCCACCGGTACACCATTCCGCAGAACGCTGACCATGGCGACGCCCGGCAGCAGTTCACTCGGAACCTGGTAGTTAATCTGTCCCGGCGAGACGAAGAAGAGCCCGGCCGGGCGTCCATCGATCATCACCGTCATCCCGCCGAGCTCGACTGGCAGCGGAAGCGACTGCGCGGTCTCGGTGGTCGTGGCCAGATCCGCCCCGAAGGAGGCGATGATCGAGGCCGAGGATCCGCCAGGAGTGTAGCTCGCTGCGTTGACCGAGGTGATCGGTCGGAACTGCGTGAATCCGGCAGCAGTTGTATTGGCGCCAAACTCGACCTCGATGGAGCGCGCGTCGATCTCGCCGTTGGGCAGCTCGGCCCCGACGACCTCGGCGAGGGCGCCAACCTCGATCCGACTGCGCTGCCGGTCGATGAAAGTCGAGCGGCGCACATTGACCTTGCGACCGTTATCGAAGGTCCACTGCCCGATGAAATTAGCGGCCGCCGGCAGATCGGCGATCCTGGCGATGAACTCGAGGTAGCTGAGGCTGCCGATCGGAGAGCCGGCCGGCGGCGTCGGCCGCACCGCGATCGAGATCGCCTGGACTGGCCCACTGACCGAGAGATACCCCTTGACCTCGACGAAAGCGCCGACCTTGATCTCGCCACGTTGCGTCTCGATCCTGGTCCTGGCGTCGACGACGACCTGGCGGTTGCTCGACCCGATGGTCCACTCCCCGAGGAACTTGCCCTCACTGGGCGTGGGGAGAGTGACGACACTGCCATAGAAGTTGAGGAAGCCGATCGTCCCGTCAGGAGCGTCCTTGTCCCGTTCCACCTGGATCACGACAGCATCGACAGCCCCATCGGCGCGTTGAGTCCCCTCGACCTGAACGAAGGCTCCCACCGCCGGCGTCCCGTGCTCTCGAACGATGCGGGTCCGCGCTCCGACGGTCACCTGACGACCACTGACGACCCAGGTCCCGGTGAGGGGGCCGCCATTCGGAAGGGTCTCGATCGTCCCATAGAAACGGGTGTAGCTGACCGTGCTCCCGGTTCCTCTTTTGATCTCGATCTCCTTGGCCAGCACGGCGCCGTCCGGCTGGAGCGTCCCTTCGACCTCGGCGATGGCTCCAACCTGGGCCTGGCCATTGCTCTGATCGATTCGGGTCGCGGCGACAACCTGCACCGTCCGCTCGCCCACCTTCCAGGTCCCAATGAGGGATGGCCCACTACTGGAGGTCACCGAGGTCTGGATGTTGGTGATCTCCCCGACGAAGGTGATGTTCCCGGTCGTCGCCTCGTCGCCCAGGACCGTCACCGCGCTCGCCGTGACTTGCCCGTTCTCGACCGTTCCGCGCACTTCGACCAGCGCGCCGACGACCAGCTGGGTCGTCCTCCCGGTAATCCGGGTCTGAGCGGTCACCTTGATCGTTCTCCCGGCAACTTTCCAGTCTCCGACGAGGTCGCTCGTCGTCGGGAGGCTCTCGATCTTTCCACGCAACGAGACCGGCAGCGGCGGCAGTTGAATCACGGGCAGGACGGTGACCTTGGTCGCACTGAACTTCCCACCGCTGGCGAGGCTTCCGGTCACTTCGACATCGGCACCGATCATGACCTTCCCATTTCGCTCCTCGATCACCGTCTGTTGGCTGACGATGACCGTCCGTCCACTGACCACCCATTCACCTGGCCATCTCTGTGCTCCTTCGCTCGTTGCGGTTGGATTGGGCAGCTTCTCGATCCGGCCGACCATCTTGAGCGGCATTGGAGCAGGTGGCGGGGGCAGGATGACGATCTCGGTCGCGGTCAGTGTTCCTGCCGCTCCACTGTTCGCTCTGACCGAGGCGGTCGCACCGACAGCGACCTCAGCCAGTCGCGAGTCGATCCGGGTCAGATCGCTGACCACGACCGTGCGGTTCCCAACCTTCCAGTTCCCAATCCTTCCCGGGGTGCTGGGCAGCTCCTCGATCCGGTCGACGAAGGTGGTCTGACTGCTCGGCGCCGGGATCGATTTGATCTCGATCTTGGTCGCGTCGTAGCCCCCATTTGACTGTCTGGTGACCTGTGCCTCGGCATAGGCCGAGATTGCGGGGCGCCCTTCGATCCTGGTCGCCGTGGTGATATTGACCTTCGTCCGTCCGATCGTCCATTCCCCAATCCAACGTGTGTCGGTGGGCAGGGTCAGGATCGGCCCTTCAATCTTGACCGACGGGCTGCTCTGCTCCGCCGCTCCAACACTCTGGACGCCATATGCAGAAACGAGATTGGACGCGGGAAGAAGATGGAAGGAGAGACTGGCGAGGATCAGAATGACCGGGGCCATTCGCGGCGTGGCAATGTGGCAAAGGCGACACTTCATGGCGGGTACCTCGATCTGGTTGGTGACTGCGGGATGACAACGCGGGGGGCAAGCGACAGTGAGGGATCTGTTCGACACTTTTCAACGGCGACACTGCGGGGGTCATCAACTCCGACAGTTTATCCGTTGAATTCGATTTGTCCAGAGGGAAATTTGGCGAAGAGGGAAAAGAATCCTGCCCATCGACCTGGCTGGAGACTGGTTCGACCCGCCGATCGACGCCATCTCCTGGCAATCTGAGGCTGCACGGTAAGGCGAGGGTGGGCAGCCCTCGACCATTCCTCCACTCTCGCCCCAATCCTTCAGCAGCACATCAGTTGGGCGCCCCTGCTCCATCTCGCGGAGGGCGACACAAGAGCAGACCCTGCCAGGCCTGAACAAGGTCCAGGCCAGGCAGGGTCAATGATTGTCAGCTACCTATCTGGACTTAGACCTGGCCGAGCGGGGTCGGCCAGCCACGTCGGGCGAAGTAGTCGCTCAAGGTGAAGACAAGCAGGATCACCAGCCAGAAAAGGCCCGCAATGACAATCACCTGCGTCAATCTGGAGCTGTACTTGACGTGCATGAAGTAGAGCACGACCAGCGTCGCCTTGACGAGGGCAACCGACATGGCCACGATGATGTTGAGCGGCCCCCACACCGACGCCAGATCGAAGCGCGCGACCGCCACCGTAATCGCGGTGAAGACCATCAGCGCTCCGAAGATGGTGATATAGATTTTGGGAGAGACAATATGATGTTCCGTATGTTCTGACATAGTCGCGAAGAGGCCTCCATTCCACCCCTTGTTCCCGGGACTTCCGGGTCATCGTCCCATTTCCTGCTCGCGATTCCCTCGGTGAGCCGACTCCCATGCCCTGTCGTGACTTTCCTCTCAACAGGGCCAGGGGGAAGAACGTACCCTAATGGCCCGTCAGATGGAATCCAGTCAAGTAGAGAAGCGGGAAGAGAAAAATCCATACAATGTCGACGAAGTGCCAGTAGAGCCCACAGATCTCGACCGGGGAGTTGTAGCTCTTCGTGAAGCGGCCCTTGTGTGCCATCCAGATCAGGACCAGCAACATCCCCGCGCCAATAATCATGTGCAGGGCGTGCAGTCCGGTCATGGCGAAGTAGATCCAGAGGAAGACCCGCACGGGTTGGTGGTACTGCACCGCCAGGTGAGACGGCTCCGGCGCGTAGAAGCCCATCGCCGGAAAGAGATGGTGCTCAAACTTCTCGCGATACTCGAAGTACTTGACGACCAGGAAGGCCAGTCCAAGAACCAGGGTGACGCCAAGGTAGCCGACCAATTTGCGGCGATCGCCCACCTGCGAGCTGTAGACGGCCATGGCCATCGTCACGCTGCTGACGATCAGCACAACCGTGTTGAGCCCGCCGAGGGGGACGCTCAAGAGGTGACTTCCCTGCTCGAAACCGCTCGGGTAGGTCGCACGGAAGATCGCGTAGACCAGGAACATTCCCCCGAAGAACATCAATTCGGTGAGGAGGAAGATCCACATCCCGATCGTTCCTGCTTCCCGCTGCTGCTCCATCGAACTGAAATGATGGGCCAGTCCATATTCTGATGCGTGACTCTCAGCCACTGTGAAGTCCTCCCCTGGTATCTGACAGGTATCGAATCCGTGGAGGGCGGAGCCGTTCGAGCCCCACCCTCCATCAGCAATCATGCAGGCTGGGCCGATGCGGCTTTCCCGGCTTGCCGAATCTCTTCGACGTGCTCAAACTCATAGGCCTCAGTCTTGACCACCGGATCGTACGTAAAGTTCTCCGTCGGTGGGGGAGACGAGGTCTGCCATTCCAATCCCACGGCGGTCCAGGGATTGTTCGGGGCGGGCTTGCCATACTTGATCGACCACGCGAGGTAGAAGAGCGGCATCAGGAACCCAACCCCCAGCACGAGCGCCCCCGCACTGGAGAGGACGTGCAGAACCTGGAACTCTGGAACATACGCATAGTAGCGACGGGGCATCCCAAGATACCCGAGAATGAACTGCGGGAAGAAGGTGAAGTTGAACCCGATAAAGATGATGATGGCTGAGACACGACCCAGGATCTCTGGATACATCTTCCCGGTCATCTTCGGCCACCAGTAATGCAGCCCACCGAGATAGCCGATGATCGCTCCCCCCACCATGACGTAGTGGAAGTGGGCGACAACGAAGTAGGTATCGTGGAGGTGCACATCGAGTCCCAGTGCCGCCAGGAAGAGTCCCGTCATCCCTCCCACCGTGAAGAGCCCGAGGAAGGCCAGGGCGTAGATCATCGGCGTATCGAAGGAGACAGACCCTTTGTAGATCGTCGCCGTCCAATTGAAGGTCTTGATCGCCGAAGGGATCGCCACCGCATAGCTAATGATCGAGAAGACCAGCCCGGCATACATCGACTGGCTCGACGTGAACATGTGGTGGCCCCACACCAGGAAGCCGAAGACGGCGATCGCCAGACTCGAGAAGGCGACGAAGTGGTACCCGAAGACCCGTTTCCGGGTCATGTTGGCAATGATCTCGCTGACCACTCCCATCGAGGGCAGAATCATGATGTAGACGGCCGGGTGCGAATAGAACCAGAAGAGATGCTGAAAGAGAACCGGATCGCCGCCGAGCTTCGGATCGAAGATCCCGATCTGGAAGCTCCGTTCGAGCGCCAGCGCGAGGATGGTGATGGCGATCACCGGCGTTCCCAGGATCTGGATCAGGCTCGTCGCGTAGTGTGCCCAGACGAAGAGGGGCAAGCGGAACCAGGTCAATCCGGGCGCCCGCATGGTGTGAATCGTCACCATGAAGTTGAGTCCCGTCAGAATCGACGAAAACCCGGTGATGAAGATGCTCACCCCCGCGATCGTCACCTCGCTGTTCGAGTAGATCGAGCTGTAGGGCGGGTAGAAGGTCCAGCCGGTATCGATCCCGCCGCTGATCAGGGTGTAGAGCATGAGGGCTCCCCCGATCATGAAGATGTACCAGCTGAGCAGGTTCAACTTCGGAAACGCGACGTCCTTGGCCCCGAGCATGATCGGGAGCAGAAAGTTGCCAAGCACCGCCGGGATCGACGGAATCAGGAAGAAGAAGATCATGATCACGCCGTGCATCGTGAAGACACGATTGTAGGTGTCGGCGGTCAGCAGATCTCCCTTCGGCGTCAACAGCTCAAGTCGGATCAGGGCGGCGTAGATCCCCCCGATCAGGAAGAAGGCCGAGATCGAGAAGAGATAGAGCAGGCCGATCCGCTTGTGATCGAGCGTCAACAACCACGACTTGACGGTATGCCCGTTGTTGAGGTAGGTCTGCCGGCTCTCTTCGACGGATGCAATTACTTCTGTTGCCATAGCATTCACCCTTAAAAATTCTGGTTTCGTCCTTCTTTTTTAGCTCTTTTAGCTCTACTGGGCGCCTCCGCGGGAAAAGCGCCGACCAGCGTCAGTTGGTCGAGGGAGCGTTCGGAGCAGCGGGCGTCATCGGCGAACGACCATCCAGAGCACCGGCTGGCGCGCCAGCCTGGGTCGCCATCGTCGGCGCGCTGCCATCCTGCTTGGGACCGATCGATTTGATGTAGGCGATCAGCTGCAGAATCTGTTCTTCGCTGACCTGCCCCTGGAAAGTCGGCATGATTGCCTGATAGCCCGCCACCAGCTTGATATTGGGCATGAGGATCGATTCCCGAATGTAGGCCTCGTCGGCGACGACGGTCGCCCCGTTGTCCAGGACACGCTGCGTCCCAAACGCGCCGGCGAGGGTCGGTCCCCGGCCGCGATTCTGGTCCTGATGGCAGGTGCTGCAGGCCAGACTGGCGAAGAGCTTCTCCCCCGCCTTGGCCGGGGATCCCTCGCTCACTCCGCCGGCCAGCCAGGATTGGTAAGCAGACGGCTCCAGGACGGTGATCGTCCCAATCATCCCCGAATGCTGTGTTCCACAGTACTCGGTGCAGAAGAGGTGGTAGGTCCCCACTTTGGTCGGTTCAAACCACGTCATCGTGTACCGTCCCGGAACGACGTCCGCTTTGGTACGGAAGGCGGGGATGTAGTACGAGTGGAGGACATCCTCGCTGGTCATCGTCAGCTTGACGCGACGGCCAAGCGGGAGGTGGAGAGCGTTGATCTCCCGCACTCCATCTGGATGCTGGGCGCGCCACATCCATTGTTTTCCCGTGACGAAGATCTCGAGCGCGTCCTTTGGCTCCTTGTACATATCGTAGTAGATCTTCGCGCCCCAGGCGAAGATGAACATCGAGATGAGGAACGGGATGACCGTCCAGGTGATCTCGAGGACCATCGCGCCTTCGATCGGCTCCGGAACCTCGTCCGGCCGGCGGCGTCGGTAGCGAACCATGAAGAAGATCGCCAACGCGCCGATGACGACGGAGAAGAAGAAGGTCAACCCCACCAGGAAGAGAAAATAGAGATCGACCTCGTCAGCAAAGGTCGAGGCGCTCTCCGGCATAAATGGGATGAGGAACAACGGTAAAATGCTCATATGCGATAATCCATTGGTTCGGTTGGCCCTCCGGCGATTGGCCGGTTGTCCGTCGAGCCAGCGTTCCCTGACGTTGGGCCCCCCTTGGCTCGCTTGCTCGATTGACGCCAGAGAAAAAAGATAAGCCCGACAATCGAGAGCAGTGTCATACCGGCAAAGATGCGCAAGACTCGCATCAGAACGAGACTGTAGGTCCCCCGGGTCGGATCATACTGGTAGCAGTAGAGGATGATCTGATCTGCCAGGGAGCCGATCTTACCAGCTGAAGCATCGAGCAGGCCAAAACGCAGATCCCTGGGCGCGTACTCAATTCCGTAGAAGTAGCGCGAGACGCGCCCTTCCGGCGTCAGCACCATAATGCCGCTGGCGTGGGCATACTGATTGGTCACCGGGTCCCAGACGTAACGAAACCCGACGGCGCGGGTCAGGGCAACGATTTGCGACTCCTCCCCGGTCAGGAAATGCCAGCCATCGGCCACTTGCGGCTTGCGGAGTTGATCGAGATACTCTTTCCGCTTCGCGGCGGCGAGCGCCGGAGTCTCCTTCGGATCAAAGCTGACGGTCAGCGCGATGAAGTCCCGGTTCGGCTCCATCGGCAAGGTCTTGAGCGTTCCAACCAGTCCGTTGAGGACCTGATTGCAGAGCTGCGGACAATCGTAGTAGACGAGCGTCAGCACGATCGGCTTCGTTCCGAAATAGTCGCCAAGGCGGACCGTCTTCCCTGTCTCATCGAGAAAGGTCAGGTCGGGCGGGACCGGATTGTTGAGCAGTTGGTCGATCCCAACATCTTTGAGGACAGGAGGCCGCATGCTGGCGGGCTGTCCCAGCGCCAGCCCGGTGCCGAGAAGCAGCAGAAGCGGGAGCAGTCGGAGGCTGAGCAGCCATCTCCAATGACGTAAACGACCCGTCGTTCGGACCCTCTCTCCCCTCATTGACAACTTCTCCTGATGTTTCACGTACTGACCTGTCCTCTGCGTGTACCAGCTGTTGCTTCTACTACCTGTCCCCGTCAATGGCCGATCGATGATCCCGGACCCCGGGGCCAGACCTCGGTGGGGGATTTCCTACCGAATGATGCGACCGCCGCTGGCTTCCGCACCGAGTACCTTGCGGCGGGTCGCTTCGGCCAGCTCGATCTCTTGCCGAGCGGTCTCCGAGAGGAGGGGAAGCCCTTCCTGAGCGACGATCTCCTTGGCACGCTCGAGCGGAATCCGGGCGATTCCCGAGTTCTCATCGACCCAGGCATATGAAGTCGCGGCGGCATCCATCTTCTTCTTGTAGTCAGCCCAATCGTCGAGCGGCAGCAGCGAAGGGCCTTCCGGAGCGGGTGCCCCCTGGAGGCGTGGCTCGGGTGGGTACTTCTTCATCCCCTCGGGCATGACGACCCGGGTGGCCGGTGGAGTCTGGTCGGCTTCTCGCTGGCGATCGAGCGCCCAGAGCAGTCCGTAGATGAGAACAAAGACGAAGGCGGAGGCCACCGCGAGTACGCCCAGAAAGGCGTAGACGGGCTTCGCTTGAATCGAACTGCTCTCCGGCTTCAGGTGATCGTGCGATTGATGATCGTGCTTCTCACTCATAAGTATCGGTTCCGTTCCGTACCCGATCGAAGGGGATCAGGAGGATGAAGTGGGACGACCACGCTTGCCTGCCGATCGGGTCCCATCAGGTCAGCCTCAGCTCAATTCGAGGGCGTGCTCAGTGGAACTGGCCTCGACGTAGTTCGGATCGTGGTACGGCAGCAGCGATTGGCTGCGCAGTTGCCAGAAGAACCAGCCGAGCCAGACTCCGCCCATTCCAATCGTCACCGCCAGGTAGAGGCCGTAGCTGGTGAGCGCCGGCGAGTGATGTTCGCCAATCTCATAGGACGGGACGATTACCCACAACAGATCGACAAGGCGCATCACCAGGATCAACCAGGCGACCCCGACCAGTCGCTTCCCGTTCATCTTCAACTCCCGCGAGAGAAGGAGAAAGAAGGGGAGAAGGAAGTGGAGGACAATCAGACCGACTCCCAGGTAACGCCACGGCCCCTGGAAGCGTTCGATGTACCAGGGGATCTCCTCCGGGAGGTTGCCGGACCAGATGATCAGCAACTGAGAGAAGGAGAAGTAGGCCCAGACACAGACCAAGGCGAGCAACAATTTCCCCAGGTCGTGGAAGTGTTTCGGGCGCAACACCCGGTTCATCGGCTCCCGCCGGGCCAGGACCACGCAGACAGAGATGATCAGCGCCATCGAGGCGACCCCCTGTCCGGCGATCATCAACATCCCGAAGATCGACGAGAACCACTCGGCGTCGAGGGACATGACCCAATCGATCGCGGCAAAGGTGCAGACCAGACCATAGAGTAGAAAGCCGGGCCCGCTCCAGTTCTGGGCGCTCTCGATCATCTTCGGATCGCCGGTCGCGTCGAGGCGAAGGGAGAGGCGCCGCAGGACGATCGTCAAGACCAGCAGGACGACAAAGTAGAGGATCGCGCGCGCGGTGAAGAACGCCGGGTTGAGCCAGGCCGTCTTCTTCTCGATCAGCGTCCGGAGAGCCTCACTCTCGATCGACTCCGGATGGGCCCAGTGATAGAGATCGCCAATTCCAAACAGAATCGGGAGAAAGAGGACGGCCATCAGGATCACCGTGTGAGAGCCAGACTCAAGGATCCGCCGAATGACGATCCCCCAGGTCGCTCCTCCGAGGTACTGAATCATCAACCACCCAAGGCAGCCGAGGGCAATTCCCACCCAGAAGACATACGCGACGAGATAGGTCTGGAAGAAGAGGGCTCGCGCCTTCCCCGAGAGAACCAGCCCGATTCCCCAGGCAACCAAGGCAAGAAGGCCAATCCCAATCGCCAGGCTCTGGATGCGCGCAAGATCCGCTGGTGCGGCATAGTTCTTATCCGTGGATTGCATCAGTTGCTTCGCCCCCTTGAAATCTGGTCGCCAGCCATCGTGCTCGCCGAAGGCGCGGGCGCCGCGTTGGAAGCGGTCGCGCTGGCCCCCTTCGATGTAGCCGAGACCGCGGCCAGGCCATTTCGGTCCTGATCCTTCATTCGATCCTTCGGCATCCGCTGGCTGGCCTGCAGGACGCGGATCCAGGCGATCACTTTCCATCGATCCTCAGGGGTCAGCTGGTCCGCATAGTTGGACATTGCCCCGAATCCGTTGGTGATCACGTCATAGTAGTAGCTGGTCGGTGCCTGGCGCAGCCGCTCGTCGTGGTAGGAAGGCGGACGCCGAATGCCGCGAAGGGCGATCATTCCGTTCCCATCCCCCAGCACTCCGTGACAAGGCAGGCAGGAGATGTTGTACCGGTTCTCCCCGCGGTCGAGGATCGCCTTGGTCACCGCGAAGGGAAATCCGTCTTCACCGGTGGGCGTGCTTGGCACGGCTGGCGCCCCGGCAGCCGCCGGAGCGGCAGGTGCGCCAGGAGTTCCTGGAGCGGGAGTAGCCGCCGGTGTCGCGCTCGCCTTGGCCGGGTCCAGACGCGGAGCGGACGGGTTGAGGGCCAGCGCTCCCCGGGCAATCGTCCCCTCGGGTAGCTCCCGATGAGAGCCCTCTTCGTAGGCCTCGTACCGCGGGTTGTCATGCATATCCTGGCGGCACCCCGCCGCCAACAAGAGGCCGCTCAACAGCAGGAGGGCAACCCCTCGCCTCTCTCCCTTACGCTTCCACATCGGTCACCTCTTTCGCCCCCAGGCCGATCAGGAAGGCATGTGCCTCGGACCGATCGAACTTTGGATCCTCCGCCTTGATGCAGAGAAAGAACCGGTCCCGCGACGCGCGCGCGAAGGCCGGCACATTGAAGACCGGGTGATACGGTTGCGGCAGCCGGTTCATCAGAATCATCCCAATCACCGCGCCGAACGCCGCCAGCAGAATCGCACTCTCGAAGACGATCGGAATGAATGACGGCAGGCTGACCAGCGGCCGCCCCCCGACGTTGATCGGGTAGTCGATCGCCGATGTCCAGACCTGGAGGAGCAGCCCTCCCGTCGCCCCCATCAGCCCGGCCACCAGGACGGTCAGGGCGATGTAGTCCTTGTGAAACCCGATCGCGTGCGACAACTCTTCGATCGGAAAAGGACTGTAGGCATTGATCTTCCGATACCCCGCTTCGTGCGTCTGATGAGCGGCTCGAACAATCTCCGTCGGAGTGTCGAACCGGGCCATCACGCCATAGATCGATGGTTCTTCCTGTTTATTCATAGCTCAATCTCTACTGGTGGATTGCGTTGACTCTGTCCATTCCCCTCGCGCCGCTCAATCCCCAAATTGCGGCAACGCGCCTCCGAGCGGCTCGGAGCCTTTCGCCTTCTCGTCTTCCTTGCTCTCCTGTACCTTCGATTGCGGCAGCAGCGCCTTCATCTCGAAGATCGGAATCATCGGCACAAAGCGGATGAAGAGGAACATCAGGGTCAGGAAGAACCCGATCGTCCCGAAGAACATGCTGAAGTCGAAGACTGTAGGGGTGTACATGCGCCACGACGAGGGCAGAAAGTCCCGGTTGAGGCTCATGACGATGATGACGAACCGCTCCAGCCACATCCCGACGTTGATGAACATCGAGACGAGGAAGACGACGAAGAGGTTCTCCCGGAACTTCTTGATCCAGAGCAGCTGCGGAACCAGAATGTTGCAGAGAATCAGCAGCCAGTACATATAGCCGTAGGGGCCATACATCCGGTTCTTCATCATGAACTGCTCGTAGGTGTTACCGCTGTACCAGGCGAAGAAGAGCTCCATCAGGTATCCGTACCCGACGATCAGCCCTGTGGCGAGCATGATCTTCGCCATGTTGCGAATGTGACGAAGGGTGATGAAGTCTTCCAGGTGGTAGAATTTCCGAACCGGGATCCCAATCGTCAAGACCATCGCGAAGCCCGCGTAGATCGCTCCCGCGACGAAGTAGGGCGGGAAGATCGTCGCGTGCCAGCCGGGAATGATGCCGACGGCAAAGTCGTACGAGACGATCGAGTGGACCGAGAGGACGAGCGGTGTCGAGAGGCCCGCGAGGAGCAGATAGGCCGTCTCATAGCGATGCCAATGGCGCGCGTCTCCCCGCCAGCCCATCGAGAGGATGCCAAAGATCGAGCGTTGCCACTTCTGCTTGGCGGTATCCCGCATCGTCGCGAAGTCCGGGATCAAGCCGATGAACCAGAAGAGCGCCGAGACTGTCGCGTAGGTCGAGACGGCGAAGACGTCCCACATCAGCGGGCTGCGAAAGTTGGGCCACATTCCCATCGTGTTCGGGTACGGGAAGAGCCAGTAGTCGAGCCACGGGCGACCGGTATGGAGCGCCGGGAAGAGCCCAGCGCAGGCCACCGCAAAGAGGGTCATCGCCTCGGCGAACCGGTTGATCGAGTTCCGCCAGCTCTGCCGCAGCAGCAGGAGAATCGCCGAGATCAGCGTTCCGGCGTGGCCAATCCCGATCCACCAGACAAAGTTGATGATGTCGAAGGCCCAACCGACCGGGACGCTGTTTCCCCAGATTCCCACGCCCTTCAAGACCAGATAGGCAATGGTATTGAAGAGCAGCAGGGCTCCCAGAAAGGCGATGCCAAATCCGAAGACCCAGCCCTTCTGAAAGCGCCGCATCAGAACGATGTCGGCGATCTTGTTGGTCAGCGAGTTGAAGTCATATCCGGGTCCGATGACCGGAGGACGAGGATCGACGTATGCCTTCTTGTCCGTTGCTTCAGCCATGGTTCTTCGCGCCTCCTGCGTGGCCATCGTGGGAATTGCCGTGCCCGTTGCCCAGCTCCGCGTTGGTATTGCGGATCGCGGCGAGGTAGCTCGCGCGGGGGCGGGTGTTCAAATCGGCCAGGACATCGTAATTCCGGGGCTCCAGTTTGAGCTTGGCCACCCGACTCTCCGGATCGTTGAGATCCCCGAAGATGATGGCCTCGGTGGGACAGGCCGTTTGGCATGCAGTCTGGATCTCTCCATCCTTGACTTTGCGGTTCTGCTTCTCCGCCTCGATCTTGCCGGCCATGATCCGCTGCGAGCAGAAGGTGCACTTCTCCATCACGCCACGGCTGCGGATCGTCACCTCCGGATTGCGGACGTTCTTGAGGCTCGGCGTATCCCAGTCTCCGTAGAGCAGATAGTTGAAGCGGCGGACCTTGTAGGGACAGTTGTTGGAGCAGTAGCGAGTTCCAACGCAGCGATTGTAGACCTGGACATTGAGTCCCTCGGCGTCGTGGACGGTCGCGTTGACCGGGCAGACAACCTCGCAGGGCGCGTTCTCGCAGTGCTGGCACATCATCGGCTGGAAGAAGACCTCTGGGTTGACAGCTCCCCCCTTGAAGTAGGTGTCGATCCGCAGCCAGTGCATGATGCGGCCTTTGGTGACGAGGTCTTTGCCGACAACGGCGATGTTGTTCTCCGACTGGCAGGCGACGACGCAGGCGTTGCACCCGACACAGGCGTTCATGTCGATCGCCATCCCCCAGGCATACCCTTCGTACTTCCAGGGGGTGAAGACGGTCAGCTCTTTTCCGGGCTTGTGCGCGCCGTGATGGAGCGCTTCGTGAGGGTCGTGCTGGTAATCGGCCAGGCTCGCCGTCCGGACAATGTGGCGCGCTTCGAGATCCTCGCCCGGGATCATGAAGTCGCTCTTGATGTCGCTGGTGCTGATTGAAAAATGCTCCTGGGTGGAGGCCAGCTGGTAGTTCCCTTCTCCGACCTCGAAGCGAACCCCAGTCGTCGCGATGAAGGGGGCGCTCGCCGATCGCAGCGTGTAGGTATTGAAACCGAGGCGGGTACCGACGCTGCCGGCGCGGGTACGGCCATACCCGAGGTAGACCGTCACCGAGTCGTCCGGGTGGCCCGGTTGGACCCAGGCGGGCATCGACAACTCACGGCCCTCGTGGACCAGGCGGACCATCTTCGCGTTGGCGTGATAGGGCTCGTCATTCGGCGAGAGGCCGATCGAGGCAGCCGTCCGCGCGCTGACGATCGCATAGTTGTCCCAGGTGACCTTGCTGATCGGCTTGGGCAGTTCTTGCAGCCAGGAGTTGTTGGCGAAGCGTCCGTCATAGACGCTCGGATCGAGTCGGAAGACGATCTCCTGACCGGACTTGGCCGGGGAGGACGGGAGGGTCGCCGCCCAATCGCTCCGCAAGGCGACCGCTTTCGGCGCGCGGGCGGTGCTGGCGACGAACCCGTCGTGGACCGCTTGTCGCCAGGTCTGCTCGAAGGACTCGCCAAGCTGCCCTTTCCAGTAGTTCCGCACCAGGTCGTAGGGAGGAATCCCCGGCTCGTTCCCAACGACTGCGAGGAGCTCGTGGGCGGACTTGCCTCGATAAAGCGGCTCAATGAGGGGCTGGATGATGCAGGCCGTGCCGTCATGGGTACGGGCGTCGCTCCAGCTCTCGAGGTAATGGGCTTCGGCAACGTGCCACTGGCAGTGCTCGGCCGTCTCATCGACATAGAGCCCGAGGTGGACTCGAAGTCCCACCTTCTGCATCGCGTCGAGGAAGGTCAGCGCCTTGCCAGACTTTTCGTCTTTGAAGACAGGGGCGTTATAGACTGGATTGCCGCCAAGGATGAGCAGCAGGTCGACGCGCTCGGCGTTCATATCCCGGACCAGTTCGGCGAGGGATTGGGCCTGATCGACCGGTTGAACCTCGATCGGGTCTGTCAGGATGACCGTCGAGCCGATGGCGCCCACCGCGGCGTTGATGGCATTGGCGATGGCATGAACGGCGGCAGGTTGATGCTCACCGGCGAGGACCAGCCCCTGGCCCGGATTGGCCTTGAGGTCCCGGGCCACGGCCTCGGCCATCTTCTTCGCTTCAGCGGAGAGGGGGCCCGGCGCTCCGGCATCGACCCCGCACCCCGCGGCGACAGCTCGCGCGAAGGAGAGCACGTCCGACGCCTTGAGCGGGAGTCGGTGGTCGGCCTTGGCGCCCGTCGTCGAGAGCGTACTCTCGACGACATAGAGGCGATTCATCTCTTTCGCGCCGCCGGTCAGTCGCCGCCGGGCGACAAAGTCGCGCGCGTAGCGGACGGCCCCCGGCCCATTGGTCAGGAAATCGGCGTCGAGCGAGAGCAGCACCGAGGCCTTGTCGAGCTGGTAGACGGCGTGAACCGGCTCTCCAAAAGCCAGCCGAGCCCCTTCCCGAGCCCCATCACGCGTCGCCGGCTCGTAGACGTGCCATTTCGCCTGCGGAAACTCCGCCATCACCTTCTGCATCTGGGCGGCGAGCGTCGGAGAGGTCGACGTCTCCGTCAGGATTCTGAAGCCGGCTCCCTGGCGGGGTTTCTGCCCATCGAGCGCCGAACGGAAGGCGGTGACAAAATCTCCCCAGGTGCGAAAATCCCCGAGGTAGGTGACGGATTGGGAGCGGTCCGGGTCGTAGAGCGAGAGGACCGAGGCTTGGGCAAAGACGTCCGTGCCGCCCATCGTCCCCGGGTGGTCAGGGTGCCCCTCGATCTTGGTCGGACGGCCTTCGTTGCTCCGCACCAGGAGACCCTGGGCAACCCCGCCCAGCGTCATCGAGGTGGCATAGTAGGCCGGTTTCCCGGGCACCATCCCTTCCGGCTTCTTGACGTAGGGAACGATGTACTCCTTCGGCTGGCGTGTGCAGGCAGTCAGCCCGGCCATCGCCAGCGAAGCGCTCATCAACTTCATGAAGTTGCGGCGGCCCGTCGGATCGAGCATCGCCGGGTCCGCCTCCGGTGCGTTGAGCGCGGGGAATTCGCGATGCAGAAACGTGCGAAACTTCTCCGTGTCGGCAAGTTCCTCGAGACTCCGCCAGAACTCGCGACCGCTCCGGCCCCGCGCCGCCTCTTCGATCTCCTGGCGCATCGGGTCTATGTCGTGATGATGATCTTGATGAGACATGGTCTGTTATCCGTTCTCAGTTTTCAGCCTGGGGCTCGTGCGGAGCGCTCTCTCGGCACTCACCTCTTCAGGCGCCAGAAGCAACGCTTCCCCTCCGGAGGGTCGGCCTGCCTCGATGTCTCGGCATCCGCCCGGGTCAGACGCTTGCGGCAGGCGAAGCCCGCCAGCCCTGCCGCGACCAGCCCGGCAGCGAATGGTTAACGGTGGCAGGTGGAGCAGCTGGTCAACACCGCCGTCGATTGAATGTTGTTCTGCCTGGCCAGTGCCTTGCCCTTCTCAGCCTGATCCGCCGGAGCGACCCAGTCCATCTTGGTGATGTCTTTCTGGTCCCGCAGGACTGCTTCGGGATTCCGATGGCAGGAGAGACACCACTCCATCTGCAGGGACGCGGTGTTCCACATCAGAGGCATCAGGTCGACTCTTCCGTGGCAGGAGGAGCAACCAACCCCTTTGTTGACGTGAATACTGTGATTGAAGTAGGAGAAATCGGGCAGGTCGTGGACCCGCGTCCATTTGATCGGCGTCCCGGATCGCCAGCTCTCACGGACGATCTCGAGATAGGGACTGTTCGCAAAGAGCTGCGAATGGCAGTTCATGCAGGTCTTGGTCGTCGGCATTCCCGCCGAGGCGGTCTGCTCGACGCTGGTGTGACAATACCGGCAATCGATCCCATCATCCCCGACGTGGTGCTTGTGAGAGAACTGGACGGGCTGCTCGCGGGCGACGAAGGCCTGCGTCACATATGGAGTCCGATTAAAATTGAGAATGAAGGCGAGGATTCCACCTGCCAGCAAGAGCCCCAGAACAATACTCAACCGCGCGAGCGTGTTGGCGCTGCGGGGGAAGAGCTGTGGCATAGCATAACCTCCACTTTTTCTTCAACCTGATGGAAGGAGGCGAACAGTGCCCTCCCCCTCGTCTGCGTGGTGAAGGGGCTCTCCTCCCCAATATCTGGCCCACATCCTGGGCTTCTTCAATAACGACCTGGGATGATCTGGAAAGACCCGATCCTGCCAGGGTCGTCCCGAGGGAAGCAGCTGTCCGGGCCACGATCAGGCCCTCTGTCCCCACCCCCGTCTTGTCAAGTACTGTCCCGCCAGGGACAATCCAGTACCAGCCGAGCGACGCGAATCACAGGAAGATGCTGCCTGAACAGGTAAGTCCCGAACGCAGGCGGCGACGTTGTCGGCCTCTTGTCTGAATCTCATACCGAGTCGAGGCTCGCTCGCGGGACGCCCGGCGTTGGGGTAGAGTTGCCTGGCGCCATCTCCGCTCACTCCCTGCCCCCGGCCCAAAATGGCACGGGCAGCCGCTTGTGAATTTTCGGATAAGCACGAATCGACATCTTCCAACGTCCCTCCATGAATGTCAAGCCCTCTTCGGGAGGCGTGGAAAATCGCTGCCAGGCCCGCCTCGGTCAGGCCTTCCGTGGTGACCAGACGCGGTTGATGATGAGGATCAGGACCGCGCTGCTGACGGCAAAGACAGCGAGGAGAAACCAGGCCATCGTAGTGCGACCATAGAGAAAATTGCCGACGGTGAAGAGAGAAGCCCAGATGGAGGTGCACCCGGCGACCCAACCGAGGAGCGCGAGGGGGAGGCTGTCCCCTGTTTCCGCCAGTTGGTCGGGGGTGAGACCGGCCTGGGCCCGGATGGGGGCCCACCCGGGGCCGGCGGGTTTGACCGTCCGGTAGAAGGCGAGGAGGGTCTCGCGGTCTGTCGGCGGAGCGAGGTAGGCGGCGAGGACCCAGCAGATGGTCGTGGCGATGACGGTCAGGACGAGCCGGGTCGCGGACGAGGTCGAGAGGAGCTCCTGCTTCTCGGCGAAGAGGAAGCCGACCGAGAGGAGGAACGATCCAACCATGGCGACGACCTCGCACCAGGCATTGACGCGCCACCAGAACCAGCGGACGAGGTAGAGGAGACCTGTCCCGGCGCCGACCTGGAGGATGATGTCGAACGAATCCTTGGCGGTGTCGAGCACGAAGACGAGCGCGGACGAGCAGAAGAAGAGGAGGACCGTCACGACGCGTCCCATGAGGACATAGTGGGCCTCGGTTCCATCGCGTCGCAGGAACCGCCGGTAGAAGTCGTGAACCAGATAGGACGCGCCCCAGTTGAGGTGGGTCAGGATGGTCGAGGAGTTGGCGGCGACGAGTCCCCCGACCATGAGGCCGACGAAGCCGACGGGGAGGAATTTGAGCATCGCCGGATAGGCGATGTCATGTCCGAGCAGTCGCGGATCGAGCGCGGGGAAGGCCGCCTGAATGTCGCTCAATTGCGGGTAGACGAGGATCGAGCTGAGCGCGACGAGGATCCAGGGCCACGGGCGCAGGACGTAGTGGGCGATGTTGAAGAAGAGCACGGCGCCGAGGGCGTCCTTTTCGGAGCGGGAGGCGAGCATCCGCTGGGCCATGTAGCTCCCGCCGCCCGGCTCGGCTCCAGGGTACCAGACAGACCACCACTGGACGGCGATCGGCATGAGGAAGACGGTAAAGGCGATCTCCCAGTTGTTGGTGAAGTCGGGCAGGACGTTGAGGTAGTCGATGCCGTTGGGCCCCTTCATCGTCGACAATTTGGCGACGAGGTTGTCGAGCCCGCCGACAGCCGGATGGCGAAGGGCGAAGTAGGCGGCGGCGATGACGGCGGTCATCTTGATGAAGAACTGGATCATGTCGATGACGAGGACGCCCCAGAGGCCCGAGTGGGCGGCAAAGACGACGTTGAGCAGGCCGACGAAGGCGAGCGTCTGCCAGCGTTCGAGGCCGAAGAGGACCGCCGCGATCTTACAAGCGGCGAGGTTGACCGTCGCCATGATCAGGCAGTTGAAGAGGAGGCCCAGGTAGATCGCCCGGAAGCCGCGGACCGCGCTCGCGGCGCGTCCGGAGTAGCGAATCTCGTAGAACTCGAGGTCGGTGAGGACCCCGGAACGGCGCCAGAGTCGCGCATAGAAGAAGACGGTCGCCACCCCCGTCAGGACGAACGCCCACCAGACCCAGTTGCCGGCGACCCCCTGGCGACGGACGATGTCGGTCACCAGATTGGGCGTATCGCTGCTGAAGGTGGTCGCCACCATCGAGAGACCCGCCAGCCACCAGGGTACCGACCGACCCGACGCGAAGAACTCCGAGGTGTTCTTCGACGAACGACGCGCGAAGAAGAGCGCCGGCACGAAGCAGATGGCCACCGCGAAGAAGGCGATGATCCAGTCAACCAGACTTAGCCGCATGTGTGGATCCTTTCGATGCTTGTCTCGATGTACGTCAAGATGCCCGTCACAGGGTGTGGGAGGGGGAGTCTACCCCTGCGACGCCTGCCGTGTCGAGAGATCCCCAGTTGGATCCGTAAAAAGAGAGGCGGGTCAGGGCCAGGAATGGCGTGGGTAGCGACGGGAGAGTTCGCGCCGCACCTGGGGGTAGGTGCGTTCCCAGAAGCCGGCGAGATCGGTGGTGACCTGCACTGGGCGCTGGTTGGGGGCCAGCAGGTGCAGGACGAGCGGGACCCGCCCCTGGCCGATGCGCGGGCCCTCCTCAAGGCCGATGAAGTCCTGGAGACGGGAGGCGATCCAGGGAGCCTGGTTCCGTTCGTAATGGATCCGGACGTTGCGCCGCCCCGGGAGTTGAACCGACTCCGGGGCGAGCGCATCGAGCTGCCGCCAGGCTTCAGGCGGGAGTCGCTGCCGCAACCGTTGGACGAGGCCGCCTCGGCCTGCCGCGGCGCGCAGCTCGGCAAAACTGCTCAGCCCTTCGCAGAGTTCGCGCAAGGCTTCGGGGATGTCCGACTCTCCGAGGTCTGGAAAGTGGAGTTCGGGGAAGTTGTAGCCGAGGAAGGCGATGCGCCAGAGGAGGCGATAGACCTCGTCCGGATCTGCAAAGCGCTCCCAGCCGATGGCGAGGGCGGCCTCGGCGAGCACCGCGGCGACCTCTGGCCGATGGGGATTGGCGAGGCGCCGCTCGTCGAGAACCAGCTGGTGGTAGAGCATCCGCTCGTGGGCTTCGGCCCGTTCGGTCTTCGGGTTCCAGGCGACGTCGATCGTCTCGCGGATGGCGTCGGGGTCGATCTCGATCAACCAGTCGGGCTCGATCGCGCTGGCGAGGTGCACGAGTGGACGGCCGGCGGCACCGGAGCGATCCCGCCGCTCGGCGGCCTCGATCGCCACCAGATACTCCGCGCGGCGAACGACCGAGCGGGGAGAGAGCTGTGCGCCTCCGCCAGTGGCGAGGAGGAGCTCCCCGCCCTCTTCGATCGGGGCCGTTGTCGAGAAGGCCGACCGTCCGGAGGCCGCGGCGCGCGGGGCGCGTCGGCGGGCGACCCGGTCCGGATAGCCGGCGAGAATCGCGATGAGGAGGGCCTCTTCTCTCGCTTGCGGCGAAGTCGATGGCGGGGAGGCCTGCGGGGAGAGTGCCAGCGGACCACGGGGGAGGAGTCGTTCGAGCTGTCGCCGAACGCGATCGACGGCCCGCGTCGCCCCCGCGTCGAGCCCCAGCTCGCGCAAGGCCTCCGGGGCCAGGCGCTGGCGGGTCGCCTCCGTGAAGAGGTCGAGCCGTTCGAGCAGGTCGGAGGAGCTGTCGACCTGACGAGAAGGGGGCGCGGCGCCCTCCGCGAAGAGCGTGCTGGCGAGAATGTCGCGCTCACCGATGAGGGCTGCGAGCGTCGCCGCCTCAGTGCCGACCCCGCGCCGCGAGGCCTCAACCAGCAGGCGTGACTGACGGGGATGGAGGGGGAAGCGGAGCATCTGCCGCCCCATCGGGGTGATCCCTCCGCCAGGCTCGATCGCGCCAAGCCGGCGCAGCAGGGTCGCGGCCGCATCGAGCGCCGCCTGCGGGGGTCGCTCGAACCAGTCGAAGGTCGCCGGGTCGACCACCCCCATGGCGTGCAGTTCGAGGAGCGCCCCGGCGAGGTCTTCCCGGGCAATCTCCGGCGTCGGATGGACCGGTCGCGCCTGAAAGTCCTGTGGCGTGTAGAGGCGACGACAGACGCCGGGACGGGTTCGGCCGGCCCGGCCAGCCCGCTGGACGGCCGCCGCCTGGCTGACCCGGGCCACTTCGTGCGTGGGGAGACCGGACCAGGGGGAGTGGCCAACGATCCGGGCAAGGCCCGAATCGATCACCGCGACGACCCCCTCGATCGTCAGCGAACTCTCCGCGACATTGGTCGAGAGGATCACCTTGCGCTGCCCCGCCGGGCGGATTGCGCGCTCCTGCTCCTCGACCGGCAGCTCGCCGTGGAGCGGGAGCAACAGGAGGTCTTCCCGCGCGGCGACCTGCACGCACACGGCCTGCGCTCGGCGAATCTCCGCCGCCCCGGGCAGAAAGACGAGCACGTCCCCCTCGAGGCCGGCCGCGCAGAGACCTTCCAGCGCGCTCACGACCTGTGCCGCCAGCGGCCGGTCATCCGGTCGCGCCGCGAACTCGACCGTCACCGGATGGCTCCTGCCGGGAATCTCGAGCGGGGATCCGGAACCGAGATAGTCGGCGACGGGCGCGGCGTCGAGCGTCGCCGACATGACGACGAGGCGCAGGTCCGGACGCGCCCCGCGCTGGAGACGGCGCAGCAGGGCGAGCGCGAGATCGGTCTGCAGATGGCGCTCGTGGAACTCGTCGAGGACGACGACGCCGACCCCCGCGAGAGTCGGATCGCTGAGGAGCCGCCGGGTGAGCACCCCCTCGGTGACGAACCGGAGTCGCGTCTGCCGCCCTCCGACCTCTTCAAACCGAACCTGGTAGCCAACAGACTCCCCGAGGGGCTCCCCCAACTCCTCGGCGACCCGCCGCGCCGCCATCCGCGCCGCCAGCCGTCTCGGCTCGAGCACCAGCACCTCGCCGGCTCCTACCCCCAGGGATTGGCAGAGCGCCCACGGGACCCGCGTCGTCTTCCCTGCCCCGGGGGCCGCCTGCAGGACGAGGTTTCCGCCCGCCGCGACCGCCGCGACAATCGTTGCCAAATAGGGATCGATCGGTAAGGGACTGGACTGTCGGGTCATGACGATTGTGGCCTTCTTCTTTCCACGGCTTTGCTGCTACCCGAGCGACCGCGCGGAAGGGCGCTCCAAGTCGCCAGATGGACGAGAGGATTCGGGGGACGTTTTCGGCTGACGACTTCTGGGAATATCAAATGGGAATCGAGAGACCAAACGGCAGAGAGGGGGTGCGCCCGCACGGCTGTGGGAACCAATGACGCTCCAGGAGGATGGATGATCGCGGCTGGGCGCGAAAGGGGAGACGACGGTCTTCCCTTTCGCGCCCTCGAAGCACGCAACGCGCTAGCGTTGACCGGGCGGAGTTGTCGCCCCGTGCGGCTGTTGCCGGTAGTGCTCCTGCAGCAAGTCGACGCCGAAATCGCCCGTGAAGTCACGCCAGACCGAATGGATGTGGTTGGCGTTGTTCTGGGTGTCGTCATACTCGATGAGGAAGGTCGGTCCCTGGACGCGGTAGTAGTGATAGTCGCGCTTGGCGATTCCTCCCGCCCAGGCGAAGGAGACGGGGTCGAGGCCGGCCGCCTGGAGTTTCGCCCGCCGTTCGGCGGCGAGGTCATCCGGCATCCGCGCGAGATAGACCTCGATCAGGCGCATCAGCTGCGCTTTCTGCGCGGGGGTCATCCGGGCCGCCGTCAGTCCGACCGGGACGAGAGGCTCGACCCGCGAGCGGTTCATCGTCAGGATATCGCTCGGCGCCTTCTCCTGGATGATGGCGACAGCGCGCTGCTCCGTGTCGAGCGACTCGATGAGTGCCCGCCCCTCGTCCTCCTCCTCCGCCAGCGCGCGGAACCCCTGGCGCGGCCCACGGGGAATCTGCGCGGGATTCGAGCCCATGAAGAGCGGCGTCGTCGAGATCAGCTCGCCGCGGACGACCGTCACGTTGAGCGAAAGGTGGTGCCCCTCAAAGCGCCACCCCCAGGGAGTCCTCGCCGACGGGGTTCCGAAGACCGAGAGGTAGTATAGTTCCGGATCGCGCGGATGGATGCGGTCCTTCCCCTCCAGCTCAAAGAGGACCGGTTCGAGGTCGATGATCGAGGTCGCCTTGCGGTATCCGTCCGCCCCAAGCCCGGTCCGCAGAAAGGCGAAGACCAGTTGGCGTTGCTTTTCGTTGAGCTCCTTGAGGGGGATGCCGAAGCGCGCCCTCGGCACGAAGTAGAACTCTTGCCGCTGTGCGTCTTCCAATCGGAAAGCGGCTTTGGCCCGCTGCTCCGGCGTCAGCGATGCGAGAAAGGCGTTCGCCCCTTCCGCCATGGCGGTCGCCAGACGCTGCCGCGCGATCGCCTCGACGACAGAGTAGCCGATCGCCGAGATCAGCCCCGCCACCAGGAGGACAGCTCCCAGGAACCGGAGGGCCCGGCGCGTCGCCATTCTTCGGCCGTGGAGGGGCGAGACGCCCTCTCCCTTGCTATTCTCGATCCGCTCCTGATCTTTACTCATTGGTCTTGTCCACTCTCGGATATCGCCTGGAGTCCCGTCTCTGCAACGGATGATTTCTGACCAAGCCTGGCGGTATGGCTCGGTCCCTGGCAGGTCGCCACCCCTCAAAAGCTACCTGATTTGATCGCCGGATGAAGACAGGTTTGAAGAGTCAGGCGATCAATACGACGTGCCACGTCTTTCCCAGACTACCCGACTGGGCAAACCGGAAGCGCGGGAGAAGTCCGCGCAATCCAGGCAGTGTCACCACTCGGGCAGGACTCATTTGTGACAGACTCGGCTCGCTGACTCGCTCTGACAAGGGGGCTTATATCACCGAAACCGGCAAATGGCAAACCCCGGAATCGACGGAGCAAGGCCAAACGATCTGACCGTCTCTGGCCACCGACGAGAGTTCTGCCAGCGCGATGAGCAGACTGACATCTCAGCCCTTCGGCTTCTTAAAAAGGGCTGGCCCAGCCGGGTAAGTTTAATGGGTAACCATTTTTTTGTACGGTTTGGTCTTTGCATTCACCGCTGGTTGGACTAACGTAGTAGGGTTTCCATCGCACGTTTAGCGGGGCGACACCAGATCACCATCACCGACAACATTCCACGACGAGGTCTTGAGGGCTATGAGCGGACAGCGTCTGTCAAGAATTTCCATATTGGTCACGGCCATCCTGGCGGGATTGGTCCTGCCGGTTGGTCCGCGCGCGGCGGATATCAGTCCGCGTCAGGCTGTCAAGGCGGTTCTCGAGCAGCACTGCTTTGCCTGTCACGGACTGACTGCTCCGAAGGGGGGACTGAGCCTCGCCAGGCTGATGGAAGAGAGCTCTCCGGGAGAGCATTTTCTGGAGTGGGAGCGAGTGATCACCGTCCTCGAGCAGCAGTCGATGCCGCCGAAGGGGGCGCCGGCGCCCGATGAGGAGGGGCGGCGACAGGTGATCGACTGGGTACGCGGGACGATCGATGAGCATGCCCGGCGCCACGCGGGAGATCCGGGAGAGGTGACCGTTCGTCGCCTGACCAGCGGCGAGTATCGCCACGCGATCCACGACCTGACGGGAGTGCCGATCGAGACGGCGGCGCTCGGCATCGACACCGCCACCGACTCGGTTGGAGGCGAGGGGTTTGCCAGCTTTGGCGATGTCCAGTTCATGCAGGACGCGACGCTCGAGCGCTACCTGGGCGCGGCCCGGAAGGTCGCCGACCACGCGGTGATCGGCGCCGGACCGCTCGAGTTCTTCACCGATCCGGGCAAGACCGGCTTCGAGCTGGCGGCGATTGAACGGATCCGTGGGATCTACGCCAGAGCGGGTTTCCGCACCGTCTCCGGCGAAGGAGGGCGTCCCTTCGGACTCGATAAGTATGGGCGTGCTCTCTACGTCGCCTGGCAGCACCGGCACCGGGCGAAGCTTGGCCGCCCGTCGGCGACCATTGCCGCGCTGGCGGCGTCTGAGGGGATCTCCAAAGAGTTTGCGACCCACATCAACAACGTCTTCAACCGACCGCGCCTGGGGCAGCCGCTCGGCCATCCGCTGTCGGAGGCGGCGGCACGGTGGGAGCGGCTCGCGCCCCCCGCGACCGTCGGCCTCGATGCGGCCTTCGAGCAGTCGATCCGGAAAGAGTGCGAGGAGATCCAGACGTACCTCGTCACCTGGCCGAGCTGGCTCTTCGCCCGCGGCGACGTCGCCGCCGGAGGAGCGGGGGACGAGAGTCCGCTCGAATTCACCGATCGAACACTCGATGTCGCGGCGAACCTGCCGTTCAACTTCCGGCCCTTTTCGATCAGCGGGGAGAAGGGGCAGCGACGGGTGACGATCTTCCTCAACGTCGCGGCGGTCAATCCGCGAGTCCCTGGAGAACCGCAGATCATCTGGCGCAACCTGTCGCTCTACAAGAGACTGCGGGCGAACGGGCCGCCGGGAGTGACGACCGACCCTCCGGTTCCGCTTGGGCAGATGGTGTCGCCCGCGACGGCGGCAAGACTGCGCCTGGGTCAGTCGACGGAGGGAGCCCGTCTCGGGCCGCACGATTTTGTCGCGGCTGGTTCGACCTCGATCGAACTTCAACTCCCCGACGATCCGGCCTGGAATGACGAGGCCCGGCTTGAACTCCGGTTCGAGGCCGAGCTGACCGGCAATCGGGATCACGTCGCGCGCATCCTGGTCGCGGACCGCGCCGATGGCCGGACTCGCGGACAGCCGACCCGCGCGCTGCTCGGCGAGATGAAGAGCCCGGGCTATCGCGCTTTCCGCGATGGCGTCATAGAGTATGTCCGGCTGACTCCTCCCAACTCGCACGGCGAACCGACCCCGGCCGATAAGGATCCGATTCCCGAGCCATTCGACAACACCTACAATGTCCCGGAGCACGACGAATTCGTGCAGAAGATCAAATATATTCGGGACGATAAGTTCGTCGTCGATCACCTTGTCGATCCGGAGACGCGGCGCCGCCTCGATGAGGCCTGGATGAATCTCTACGCCTCGTTCGAGTATCACGACAACTACCTGCGACTGCTCGCCAACCATTTCAAGGTCAATCTCGGCGAAGAGGGGATCGGCGAGATGACGGCGGAACGGATCGCCGCGCTGCCCGAGGCGATGCGCCCCTACGTCCATCCGATCAAGGCGCATTACGACGAGGTGATGGCGGCCCAGCTCGCCGGCCGTCAGCGGCATCTTCGCGATTGCCTCGACTTTGCCACTCGCGCCTGGCGTCGCCCTCTCAGCGATCGTGAGAAGTTCAGCCTTCGTCGGTTCTATGACCGAACCCTCGCGGCTGACCCCGATCATCCACGCGCGGTCCGGGCCCTGCTGGCGAGAATTCTGGTCGCGCCGCAATTTCTCTACCGCGTCGAGCCTGCCGCCGCCAACGGAGCAGGGCCACGTCCATTGAACAATTGGGAGATGGCCAGTCGGCTCAGCTTCTTCCTCTGGTCGTCGATCCCGGATCGCGAGTTGCGTCAGGCCGCGGCGGCCGGCAAACTGACGACCGACGTCGGCATTCAGGAGCAGGTGCGCCGGATGCTGGCCGATCCCAAGGCCCGCCGCCTCGCGACCGAATTCTTCGGCCAGTGGCTCGGCTTCTACGACTTTGACCAGTACCGCGGCGTCGACACCTCCCGCTTCACCACCTTCACCGAGGAGGTCAGAGAGGCGATGTACGAAGAGGCCGTCGCCTTCTTCGAGCACGTCATCCGCCAGGATCGGCCGGTCGGGGATCTCTTCTACGCCGACTACACCTTTCTCAACCGCGAGCTGGCCAGGTACTACGGCCTGACGGGCGAACTGGAGAAGATCAAGTCGCGTGACCGCTTCGAGCGGGTCGAGACCGGCAACCGGGGCGGACTGATGCGCCTGGGCGCCGTGCTGACCGTGACCTCGGCCCCGTTGCGGACGAGCCCGGTCAAGCGGGGCGACTGGATTCTGCGGCGGATCATTGGGACACCCGTCCCCCCGCCCCCGGCGAACGCCGGCTCGATTCCGGCCGACGACAAGCAGTTCGGCGGGCTGACCCTCAAGGCCCAACTCGACAAGCACCGGCGCAATCCCAGCTGCGCCAGCTGCCATACCCGGATCGATCCGCTCGGGTTTGCCCTCGAACATTACGATCCGACCGGACGCTGGCGGGAGAACTACCTCGACGGAAAGCCGATCGATGACTCCGGCGAACTGACCGGCAAGAAGGTGATCAGCGGCGCGGATGGACTGCTCGGCTATCTGCGCTCGCGCGATCCCCAGGTGCGTCGGAATCTGTCGTTCAAGCTGATTGGCTACGCGCTGGGCCGCACCGTCCTCGCTGGCGACCGTCAACTGGTCGACCAGATGGTCGCCGCCGGGGGAGAGACCCCCTTCTCGAAGCTGGCGGCGCAGATTGCGACCAGTCGCCAGTTCCGTTATCGCCTCTGAGTCGTCATTGGAGTCCAACGATGATCAACGAGAAGAAGAAGATGACCCATCAACCATCGCGCCGCCGCTTTCTCCGTGGAGCCGGCGTGGCCTTGACCCTCCCCTGGCTCGAGTCGCTGCCGGTCTTCGGACAGTCTCCGACTCCCCTCGGACCGCCGCTCAGGTTCGCCCACGTCTTCTTCTCCAACGGGGTCGAGCCGGCCCATTGGTGGGCGAAGGGAGAGGGAGCCAGCCTCGAGTTTGGCGCCGCGGCGGCGCCGCTCGCCCCGATTCGTGAGGACATCGTCTTCATTCGTGGCCTTTACCACCAGCTGGGGCTCGATTCGACCAGCCCGCACCTCGGGAGAATGAACCTGCTCTCGGGCGCGACGGTCAGCCTGGATCCCAAAGAGATCCGTGTCGGAACCAGTTTTGACCAGGTGCTGGCGCAGCGGATCGGGACGCGCACGGCGGTTCCCGCCCTGGCCCTTGGCATCGAACCGAACGAGCTGCGGCTCGAAGACGGCCTCTCGATGATCTACGGGTCGTCCATCTCCTGGGTCACGCCAACCAAGCCGGCGCCCAAAGAGATCTACCCGGCCCGCGTCTTCGACCAGCTCGTGGGAGACAGTGCCGGTCGCCAGCTCGATCGCAGCATCCTCGACGCCGTCCTCGAAGACTCGCGGACCCTGCGCGCGCGGATCACCACTCGGGACCGTCGCAAACTGGACGAGTACCTCGAATCGATTCGTGATATCGAGAAGAGGATCGACTTTGCCGCGAAGGAGGAACGGCTTGAGGGCTGGCGTCCAACGCTCCGTCAACCCAACCTCCCCCGACCCGGCGAACAGGCGCCGCAGCTCGTCCC
>Ga0169931_10000783_pt1 | contig 52901 bp, 39 predicted proteins | sample Kivu_15m_20L_FD_129675 | JGI IMG/M metagenome (GOLD analysis project Ga0169931, IMG submission 129675) | Freshwater microbial communities from Lake Kivu, Western Province, Rwanda to study Microbial Dark Matter (Phase II) - Kivu_15m_20L... | ecosystem: Environmental > Aquatic > Freshwater > Lake...
AAACTCTCAGAAACGGCCGATTTTTACTCTGTCAGTCCAGTCACGCCAGTGCAGATTCAACATCGCACCGGAGCAAAAAGTATATTGTTGTCGCTGGTTTCTGTCCGCCAGGACAGAAACTAGCTCATGGGGATACATTCATGACAACTACTGGGCAGAAGTAGCATCGCTAAGCTTCTTTTTACGCTTCTTAGCTTTCTTAGGCACTAACTCAAGACCGAGATACTCAGCCAAGTGCTCTGCTGTACCGAGGGTGATATCACGCTCTCCATGCACAAAACGGCGCAAAACCGCGTGGTCGATACCAGCCCCTATCGCAATCGCATATCTGGATTGCTTGGACGTTAAAATAGCCTTACGAAGCCGTTCCGTTAGATTCATAACCTTTCCATTCACAACTACTAAGGTCGAGGCTACCGCCTCTATCAACTGCTCCAAAAGGCGGTTTATTGACCTATAGTCCCCATGGGCCGAGGACTATACCCCTCAAAAAACTCAAGATTCCTCGAGAGCAGCAGAGCAATAAAACCTCTTAGAATGGCGATGGTAGTCAGATGAGCATACCAATAGCAACCGCAAAAATATATAAAGCATTGAAACAAAAGAATAAAATTGCGTACAACAATAGAAGTTATGGCAGCGCGATTGAACTCTGATATTATTTGTAGTATAGAAATATAATACAAAATAAAAGCGCTGCCGTCCCTATGTCATCTCGCCATACACCATTACAGAAGTGTACCTCGCCGTACCCCAGCCAAGATATCTACGGTCGCAGCCAACCCACGACTACTGAGGCGCTGCTGTCTAAGGGGCTAGTATGGAAAGGAGATGGCGTCATGAATCCTGTGGGCCGTTCTCAGGGAACTCTCAACAACGCTTCGCTCTCATTTAATCTTGAAGAGATAGATCGCCACCTTCCTACTGGCGGAATAGCGTCTGGTGCCGCACACGAACTCTACTATCATGACCCCACAAACAGGCTCTCTGTTCCGAGCTATCTGCCATCCTTTCTCGCCTATAGGACTATAAACTCTTATTACTCGGAGCCCTCTAGCTCTTGGGATCGGTATAATACAGACCATTTCCCGTTCTTCATCGTGTGGATCGGGCGACGGTGCTGGCCAACGCCGTTCTCTCTCCCTCTACGCCTCTTACAGTCTTCGCTCTTTATCGATCCCCCTACGGAAAAATTGACCTTATGGAGCATCGAGTCATCCCTTCGTTCGCCCGCAGTGAAGCTCGTCATCTCGGAGTGTCCTCGTATATCACTCGCAACCACCATCAGGCTCAATCATGTAGCAAAAACCAACTGCACTACGGCCCTCTTACTTCGTCAGTACAACGATCTGATGGCACCAAGTAGCTGTGCTACGAAATGGCTCGTCTCTCCAACTCCATCCCCCTACTCATTTCCCCTCTGGAAGCTCTCACTTATCAAGGTCAGAGGAGGTACACCTGCGACTTTATCTTGGACTATAGGAATGGAAAGTGGTTATGGGGGCCGAGAAGAGATACCTCTGCGCGTATTTTCCACAATGGTCAACGGACGTCACCAAGAGGAAGCTGCGCTCAAAAAATTTGGAGCGTGACGAATCCTCGATACTGTTGACGAGCACAGTTGCTAACCAACTCACCATATCTCGATACTGCGAAAGAGCAGCTCAAGCTGGAGTGCGTAGCAAGATGCCTCTCCCTCTCGCACGAGCACTGTGCCCTGAGGCTTATGTAGAGCACTTTGATCCGGTACGAGACACGCAGGCTCTCCTCACCTTAGCACGTTGGTGTTTACGATTCTCCCCCCTCGTTGGCCTCGATTCTGAACTTACTACTGCAAGGGGTTCAAGCGCTATTCAGCAGATATCGAGTCGACACTACGGGATAACGATCGATCTTACTGGAACAGATCGTCTTCACGGAGATATCACCCAACTAAGCATTTCCATACATACACTCTTTAAGGGCAGGGCCCGAATCGCTGTTACTCCCACTATTGGAAGCTCTTGGGCGCTATCTCGATACTCTCCTCTTAAAACCCCTCAGGTCATCCTCTCACGTCAAGAGCTCCCTAGCTCTTTGTATGAGCTACCGCTATACGCTTTGCGAATAGATCAGCGTTGCGTACAGTTACTCGAAGATGTCGGCATACGGTGTATAGGAGAGCTCCTTGCTCTACCACGACATTCGATGGCTCAACGCTTCGGTAAGAAGCTCCTGTATCGACTCGATCAAGCACTCGGCAACACAGAAGAGCGGTTTATAACCATTGATTCTCCATGTACGTATACGCAGTCTCGTATTTTTGAACCTCCGCTTACTAATCGACGATCGGTGTCAAAGGCGGCTCTTCACCTCTTCCGCGCAGTTATGCTTCAACTGCAGCAAGACAAAAAAGCTGCCAAGTACTTTCACCTTACCGTTAAGGATACATCTGGTTACACCATCACAAAGGAGTTATCGCTAGCAGCAGCAACCGCTGATACATCACATATCTCATCTATTATCGAACCGATTCTCGATTCACTGCATTTTTATGGCGAGCTAAGAGAGCTGCACATTATAGCTCTTCAGATCGAGGATCTCGTAACTGAACAACACACCTTTTCAGCCTCCGGAGATCGAAAACCTACCGAGAGAGAGAAAGAGGAATTTATGAACCATTTTTGCGTGCGCATAGGAAAAGATAGGGTGACTCGCGTGCGGCTGTACGAATCGTACATTCCAGAACGATCCTTCTCTTACGAATCAGCGATCAATTCCCAGCATGATTTGCGAATCTCAGAGCGATTGACTCCGTATAATCTAGAGGAGCGTCCATCGATCCTCTTTGCATCACCTGAACCAATCTCCACAATCTCGATGTTACCAGATAAACCTCCTTCCTCCATACAGTGGCGAGATAAGCGTCTATCGATCATCACAGGTATAGGCCCCGAGCGTATCGCTCCTGAGTGGTGGCGTCTTCACCCTCACAATGACCACTTCGCAGAGCGAGATTATTTCAAGATTCAAGACGAACTCGGCAGATGGCTGTGGGTCTATCGAGATCAAAGCTCACTTGAATGGTTTTTGCACGGTTTGTGGGTGTAGATAGCTATGTATACAGAGCTTCACGTTACAACTAATTTTTCATTTTTACGTGGTGCAAGTCACCCACACGAACTTGTGTGGCGTGCTGCTGAGCTCGGTTATGATGCGATCTCTATCACCGATTACAACACTCTCGCTGGAATCGTAAGAGCTCACACCGCTGCCCGGGACGCCGCCATCAAACTCCTCGTAGGATGCCACCTTGAGATAGACTTTCAGGGGGAGATACAGCACCAGCTATCAGAGAGAAGCTCACCCTACCATCTCGCTTCGCTCCTCGTATATCCAACTAGTAGGAAAGCATACGGCTCCCTCTGTAGGCTTTTGACACATGGCAAGCGTAGTGTAGCGAAGAACGATTTTTTCTTGAGCCTCTCCGACTTCCTACCGTTCCAAAACGATTTCGTCACGATCCTAGTGCCCCCTTTCTTTCAAACTCGACGCCATGCCTTTGCAGAGCACCCTCTCTCAAGCGTCTCAAACTCACGATACGCAATGTTTTTTGAGCTATGTAAGATCGTAAGAGACAACTGTAGGGATTCCCACCAACTTTCAATCGCACTTACTCAAAGCTACGGTTCTCTTGGCGCTAAGCATATCGATTCCGTAATTCAGATAGCTCGCTCGTTGGGGGTCTCAACAGTTGCGACCAATGACGTGTATTACCACATCCCCGAGCGAAAGCCCTTACAGGATGCACTCACATGTATCCGCCTCGGATGTACGATTCAACAAGCAGGATTTGGTCTCTTTCAGAACGGCGAGCGCTTCCTAAAGCATCCTGATGAGATGGTGCGCTTATTTCGTTCCGTGCCAAACGCGGTGTATCGCACTCAAGAGATAGCAGAGATCGTATCTCAATTCTCACTATCCTCGTTACGCTATACATATCCTGATGAGATCTGTCCTTCTGAGAAAACCCCGCATGAATACCTTGAAGATTGTGTTCGATCAGGAGTCCATGAGCGCTATCCACGAGGAGTACCGCCGCACGTATCACAACTTATTGATGAGGAGCTACACCTTATCAAGGAGCTCGAATATGAGCGTTACTTTCTCACATGTTACGATATCGTCACGTATGCGAGGGGGCGGGGGATCCTATGCCAAGGGAGGGGCGCTGCTGCTAACTCTGTCGTATGCTTCTGCCTCGGGATTACGTCAGTCGATCCCACTAAGATCGATCTCCTCTTTGCTCGCTTCGTCAGCAAGGAACGTCGTGAGCCTCCCGATATCGATATCGACTTTGAGCACGAGCGTCGAGAGGAGGTTATCCAGTATATCTATGAAAGATACGGCAGAGATCGGGCCGCTTTGGCGGCAGAGGTAGTGACCTACAGAGCACGTAGCGCTGTCCGCGACATCGGAAAGGTGTTAGGGCTCTCCCTTGAAATCGTAGATAAGCTCGCAAAAAGTATCCATCGTTGGACCGATAGTGCTATTACGTCTGACACCATACGAGATCTCGGACTCGATCCATTCGACTCTACGATTCAAAACACCCTGATCTTATCCTGTGAGTTAGTAGGATTTCCTCGCCATCTCTCTCAACACGTAGGCGGCTTTATTATCAGTAACGATCCGCTCTCTGAGATAGTTCCCATCATCAACGCCTCTATGCAGGATAGGACTATTATCGAGTGGGACAAGAACGATATAGACGAGCTAGGGATGCTCAAAATCGATATCCTGGCGCTCGGAATGCTCACCTGTATTCGCAAAGCGCTCGAGTTGATTAACTTAAGACGCGCTGACAAGTTAGAGCTGCACTCTATCCCACCTGATGACTCGTCGGTCTACGACATGCTCTGTAGATCAGACACGATCGGGGTCTTTCAGGTTGAATCGAGGGCACAGATGGCTATGTTGCCGCGATTAAAGCCTCGATGCTTCTATGATCTCGTCATAGAGGTCGCAATCGTTCGTCCTGGTCCGATCCAAGGCAATATGGTTCATCCCTACCTACGTCGTCGTAGCGGTCTCGAAAAGCCCTCCTATCCAGATGAACGCGTCGAAAAGATCCTCGGTAAAACGCTTGGAGTGCCCATCTTTCAGGAACAGGCGATGCGACTTGCGATCACCCTAGCAAACTTTACCCCCGGAGAAGCAGAACGCTTGCGTCGCGCTATGGCTGCCTGGAAATCCCATCGAGGTGTTATAGAAACATTCAAAGAGAAGATAATCAAAGGGATGCATCAAAATGGGTACTCTACTGAGTTTGCAGAGACCTGCATCAATCAGATCAAGGGATTTAGTGAATACGGATTCCCAGAGTCACATGCAGCATCCTTTGCTCTTCTTGTCTACTCCTCTGCATGGATCAAAAAACACTATCCAGCTGAATTTGCTTGTGCACTTCTCAACAGTCAACCGATGGGATTTTATGCCCCATCTCAGATAGTACGAGATGCTCAAAACCACGGTGTCACAGTTATGCCGATCGATGCCAACTTCAGTGCTTGGGATTGTACGGTGGCTTATCCTGAACTTCGCTTGGGATTACGTCTAGTTCGCAACCTCCGAAAGGCACACGCAGATACTATACATCGATCGGTTGAAAGGCACGGCTCCTTTGACTCCATCGCATCTCTTTGGGGAAGGGGTGTTGGGATATCGAAAACTACACTGACCACCCTAGCACGAGCCGATGCATTTGGTTCTCTAGCGCTCTCTCGACGAGCCGCTCATTGGGAGATACACAACCTCGCAAGCACGGTTGCTCCACTCGATACACTCCTCACTGATCGCATTCAAAACGCAACGCCGAAGCTTCCCGAATCATCATTGCAAAGAGAGATGTTCGATGACTACTCGGTAAACAGCTTGTCTCTGAGAGCACATCCGATCCAATTCATGCGACAACATCTAACTGCGCGAGGGGCTGTGAAGGCAGCGGAGCTCTCAACGAAATACGGAATCAAGAGGGGGGTTCAGGTCTCCGCGGCTGGCCTTGTGATCATCAGACAACGCCCCGGTACCGCCAAGGGCGTTGTGTTCATACTGCTCGAAGACGAAACAGGCTCGTTTAATCTGATTATTAGGCCAAATCTCTTCGAACGGTTCAGCACCCTTGTGATGATGAGTCCTGCGCTTTTTGCTGCCGGCACACTCGAGCGGATAGGTGAAATCATCTACATCGACGTCTCTCAGATTGAGTCACTCCAGGATCCTCATCACTAACCCTTGCGCCATTCGCGTTCACTGATCGCTGTTCGAAAGCCAAGGTGTACCTGCCCCGTATCGGGCGCTGTTTTCATACGAGCTGATGGACGATAACTCGCGCAGTAATCTGCATGACACAGGAACGATCCGCCACGATTGACACGTTTCGGCATCGTTGGCTCATCAGGGTCAAGGCTGTCGGCGGGGCCGTGAGGATTGCGGATCTCTTTACCCGTGCTTGTAAGACTCTGATAGTAGTCACTCCTATACCAATCACTGACCCATTCCCAGACATTACCGGTCATATCGTAGAGGCCATATCCGTTAGGCGGGAACGACCGTACAGGCGCAGCATACTCGTAAGCGTCTTCCTTGGTATTCTTGTACGGAAATCTCCCCTGCCACACGTTCGCCATATGTTTCCCACCGGGGGTAAGCTCATCTCCCCATGAGAATCGTCGCCCCTCTGCGCCTCCTCGCGCAGCGTATTCCCATTCGGCTTCGGTTGGTAATCGCCTACCTGCCCAGCGTGCATACGCGACCGCATCATCCCACGAGACGTGCACAACTGGATGTGTGTCGTGACGGCTCTCAAGGGCGCTATCTGGGCCTAGAGGATGCCGCCAGTTAGCTCCCGGCATCCAAACCCACCACTGCCCGTAGTCATCAAGAGGCACCGGCCCTGTGGTAGGTGCAAAGACAAGCGATCCAGGTACAAGAACTGAGTCATCCGGTTTTTGAGCATCAGGGGGAAGCTGCTTCTTTAGCTCATCCCAATCGGGCTTCTTCTCAGCGGTCGTGATATACCCTGTAGCTTCAACGAACCTCCTGAACTGAGCGTTCGTTACCTCCGTTTCGTCGATCCAGAAAGCATCAAGCTGTACTTCATGCAAGGGAAGCTCGTCCGGCTTAACCTCGGGACCTCTGCCCCCCATGGTAAATGTTCCTCCCGGAATAAAGACCATACCTGGAGGCGCCGGTCGTGGAGGCATCTGCTTAGACTCTAAACCGTCTGGGAAAGTGGGTGATTCGGAAGCGTTAGCTCTGGCGGTGCGAGAGCTCAGCAATGCTGCCCTCCCTGTATGTGAGCGGCAGCAGGCTTTGGGTTCCACGTCTATCTTCTCTTGCGCTAACGATCTGTCCAAAAAAAGGAGGTTGGCGACCAAGGCAACCTTCATAGACACGCCGAAACATCTGAAGAGGCTTCCGCGTGCTCTCGCTATACGACCCCACATAATCGGCTTCCCTTGTTACTTCAGTGGAGCTTTCCCCACTCAAAAAATCAACGGTATACTGAATACATATTCTTCGTATACTCATCGATACACGGCTAACTCGTGATCTTTACAGAGTAACAAAGGGAGGATTTCATGACCACCTGTATCGGAATACTATCAGATACTCACGAGCACGTACGCACAATCCTAAAGGCCGTAGCACTCTTCAAGGAGCGAAAACCTGAGACAGTCATTCACTGCGGTGACATCATCTCTCCTCCGGTGCTGGAGCGCTTCGCTGGCTTTAACCTACGTGTCGTGTACGGCAACAACGATGGCGAGCGCTCTGGACTCAAGAAAAAGTGTGCAGAGCTCGGCTTTTACGAGATAGCAGACACCCTTACGTTTGAAATTTCCGGTAAGAAGTTCTTTGTGAACCACGGGACAAACCCGTATTCGATCGAGGAAGCCGTCCGATTACAGCAGTACGACTATGTCCTCCACGGACACACCCATGAGAAACGCGATGAGGTCATAGGGAGAACGAGAATTATAAATCCCGGCGCGCTGTTTGCTGCAGAGACCTACTCAATAGCATTTCTAACCCCTGAGACCGGAGCTGTTGAGTTCGTGGACTTACCCGAGTAACGCCTGAATTATGTAGCCTTAAGTTTTTGAACCTCTACGGGCTTAGGATGGCTGCGGAACGGATCGTCGGTAAACACGCCGCCGATCAAGATCGCCAACAAAATAAACGGAATAAGGATGTAGGTCCACAGTATCCGATTCTCGTACTTACCGTGCATGAACACCAGGATAACCAGCGAAGCCTTGATTGAGGCTATCACCATGGCTCCTACTATGTTCCATTTACCCATATCAACCTTCGCGGCCAGCACGGTGATCACCGTGAGCACCAAAAGGGCTATCAAGATCTTGAGGAATGTAGCCTCTGGTACGACGTGACCGTCGTCGTGTCCGTGGGAATGATCGTGTGAATGAGCGTGTGCCATTTTGTGAAATTCTCCGTGATTATCCAACCAGATACAGTAGAGGGAAGAGATAGATCCAGATTAAGTCAACTAAGTGCCAATAAAGGGCGCTCAGCTCTACCGGTGTGTAGTACCGACCCGAGTAGCGATTCTTCAGAGCTGGTCTTACACCATAAATGTACATGACCACCATTCCGATGATGACGTGCAGCGCATGCAACCCTGTCATGCAATAGTATATCCCGAGGAAGTTCTTGTAATCGCCGAAGCTCTCGTTCCACACGAAAGGGAACATGCCGTGATGCGCTTTCTCGGAATACTCGTAGCCCTTCACCAGCAAGAAGATAAAACCGCAAAGGATACTAATGCCGAAGTTTACAACTACACCTCGGTTGTCGCCCCTTTGCGCTTTCGTAACTGCCACCGCCGCCGTGTAGCTCGAGAAGAGCAGCACGGCAGTATTGAAGGCACCTGCATAGAGATTAAGATTATGGCTCGCTTTATGGAAGGCGTCCAAGTGGTAGTAGCGCATAATAGCGAAGCTACAGAACATTACTGCGAACAGGAGGATCTCGGTCGCCAAAAAGAGCCACATACCGAGTTTCGCAGCGCCATACGCTGTGGCGCTATCCATATGATGAATGTGTGGGGGATCCCCTGGAGCGACCTCATGTGCCGCAGCTGCATGTGAACTCATACCTTCCTTACTCTTCCTTGAAAAAAATACTAACTATACGTGTGCTGGTGTCCCGTAATGGTACGGGTCCTTATCGACCACCGGCGTCTCAGGAAAGTTTTCGTGAATCGGCGGCGAGGCCGTCTGCCACTCAAGGCCTACAGAGTTATACGGATTACGCGGTGCCTTAACCTTTCCAAACAGCGCTGTCATGAGCAGGTTCACAAGCGCAAAGGTGTACCCAACCCCGTTCATGAACGCCCCGATCGTCGAGAGGGTGTGCATGTTCTGGTACTCGGGTGGGTAGTTGTAGTAACGGCGAGGCATACCATCCATACCGAGTATGAACTGCGGGATAAAGGTAAGGTTAAACCCGATGAACACCAATGCAAACGCAATCTTTGAAAGGGTCTCGTTGTACATCTTGCCGCTCATCTTGGGGAACCAGTAATGAAGCGCTGCGATTAACCCGATCACCGCGCCACCCTGAATGGTGTAATGGAAGTGCGCTACGACGAAGTACGTATCGTGGTAGTACACATCCACACCCAACATCGCCAGATAGATCCCGGTTGTCCCCGCAATCATGAACAGGAACACAAACGCCATCGCATACAACATCGGGGTCGTGAAACTGATCGAGCCTTTGTACATCGTGCTGACCCAGTTAAAAACCTTGATAGCTGTAGGAATAGCCACGAGGAAGGTCACCAAGGAGAAGAATATCGCCGAGAAATCCGAGATGCCCGACACGAACATGTGGTGAGCCCACACGACGAAGCCGACCGCTGCAATCGCCATTGAAGAGAGCACTACCATCTTGTAACCGAAGAGGGGCTTTCGGGAGAAGACCGGAATAATCTCTCCAACAACTCCAAACGCTGGCAACACCATGATGTACACAACAGGGTGTGAGTAGAACCAGAACAGGTGCTCCATCAAAACTGGATCGCCACCCTTGGTAGGATCAAAGATACCCGCGCCAAAGACTCGTTCGGCGATAATCAACAGCAGGGTCATTCCCACCACAGGGGTCGCTACGGTCTGGATTATCGCAGTTGCATACGATGCCCAGATAAACACCGGCAAGCGCATCCAAGTCATGCCGGGCGCCCGTAGCTGATGAATCGTCACGATAAAATTCAAGCCGGTCAGGATCGAAGAAAACCCCAACACGAACGCTGCAAAAACCATCAGCGAAACTGAACTGCCCGTTGTCGTGCTGTAAGGAGCATAAAAGGTCCATCCAGTATCCACCGCAGTCAAACCACTGAAAGGGTTCCAGAGCGAAAGCGCCCCGATGAGTGCCCCGATAACGTACAGGTAGTAGCTAAAGAGATTAAGGCGTGGGAAGGCAACGTCCTTAGCCCCTATCATAAGCGGAATCAAAAAATTCCCAAGCGTTGCCGGTATCCCCGGCACCACGAAGAGGAAGATCATAAACACACCATGGAGCGTAAAGAGCACGTTGTAGATGTGCGGGCTCGTAACCACGCTTGGAATAGTGGGCCCAGTGGTCGCGAGCTCAAGACGCATCAGGAGAGCTGCGATGCCCCCAACAAAAAAGAATATCAGGATCGTAAAGAGATAGAGGAAACAGATCCTCTTGTGATCAGTGGACGAGAGCCACGACCAGATCCCGGTCTTCCAATTGAGGTAATTGAGCTCTTCGTTGTGTGCTGTTGTAGCGTGCGCTGACATACTCTCTATCTCACCTTCTTACAACTACTTGAGGGTCTTTAAATACTCGATGATATCGGAGACGTTCTCTTCCGTGAGCTTGCCTTCGTAGATCGCTGGCATAGCCGGCGGATACCCCTCAACTACCTTGGCTTGCGGCTTCCAGATCGACTCTTTGATATATGACGCATCAGACACAATCTCCGTGCCATCAGACATCTTTGACTTGCGCTCCCAGATTCCCTTCATCGACGGGCCTACCAGGCGGCTGCCGTCGATACTGTGGCAGGTGTAACACATGTTACCAGGGTCGTTGAAAAGCGCCTTTCCGCGCTCTGCAGGCGACATCGCTGCGAGCTGCGCTGCGTCAGCGGCCTTAGGAGCTGCTGGCTGCGCTGGCACTATTTTCTGCGTTCCGTCGACGGTCTTCATGAATGCAATCAGAGAAGTGATGTCATCTTCGGAAAGCTGTCCCTGATAACTAGCCATCGCATTCTTGGCTGCTTCGTACCCCGCAACAGTCTTTGCTTGTGGGTAATAGATCGATTCACGGATATAATTTTCATCAGCCTTATAGGTGCCACCACCAACGAGCTGTCCTTCCTTTCCGTAAATCTTGAGCCACGATGGACCAACACGTGGCGAACCGTCTAAGCTGTGGCACGCCACACACTGCTTGTTATAAATCTCTTGACCCCTATCAGAGGGCTTCATCGATGCAAGCTTGAGCTCTTCACTATCGTCTGCAAGCCACCTTTCAAACTCAGCTTTCGGAAGAACCTTGAGCCGCGCCAACATGCCGGAGTGTAGATCGCCGCAATACTCGGTACAGAAGACCTGGAAATCTCCAGTCTTGATGGGGCGGAACCACTCATAGGTGTAGCGTCCCGGGATTACGTCCATCTTGGTCCTCATGACCGGCACAAAGAAGGAATGCAAAACGTCCTTTGATGTCATGATTAGCTTGACCGGTTGGTCGACGGGAACGACTAACTCACCCGTAGTACGCTTTCCATTTGCATACTGAAAATCCCAAGCCCACTTCTTGGCTGTAACATTAACCTCCATCGCTCCAGGAGGAACGGTGCGCATGTCGACAAAAGAGTCGTAGCCCAGATATGCTACCCAGATGACCACCAGGGTCGGAAACACAGTCCAAATCACCTCAAGGAGACTGTTCCCCTCTATCATCGGGGTCTCGTGGTCAACCCCATCACGCTTACGGTAAATCACTGCGAAGTACAGCATCGTACCGACGATCGCCACCGTACACACCACCGATATGATCGTAACGATGTCGTGGGCGTAATCCACTTTGTGAGCAAAGTCCGATCCCTGCTCTCCTAACAATCCCAACATAGCCGTCTTTCTCTATCCGTTACCTACAATTTACCGCGACACCCTACCTTACAGCATGCCGCCTCGCTATCTCAATTCGACACCTTTGCTTTCGCGTGTCCTGGTCGCTTCCTAGCGAAGAAAAAGTACACCAGAGCCAATCCGAGAAGGGTCAACACTCCTCCCACTCGTAACATCCCCTCTACTGCCCACGTATACCTACCTTGCAGCGGGTCGAATCGGAAACAGTACAGGAGCAGGTGATCCATCGCCGATCCGATCTTGCCTTGTGAGGCTTCAATAAGGGAAAGGCGAACGTCCCAGGGAGAAAACTGTATCCCTGTGAAATACTGCGAGATCTCTCCAGTAGGAGTCAATATCATAACGGCCGCTGAGTGAGCAAAGTCCTTGCCCTCTCGGAGATACTTAAACCCAAGCTCTCGCATTAACCCGATGATATCTTCGTCACTTCCTACTAAGAACCTAAATGCTTCACCACCTCGAGCAGCATCACCGATTAAACGCTCGTTGAATTTAGACCACGAGGCGTCTGCGTCTGCTGCTGTCTCAAGGGGATCAAAGCTTACCGCTAGCACAGAGAAATCAGACCCGAGCTTAAGCGTCTGCTGATTCAACATGGTGATAACCCCATCCAGAATCAGCCCGCACATACGCGGACACTTGTAGTATACCGGAACGATAATGAGCGGCTTGTCTGCGACTGCAAACTCACGGAGCGTTTTTTTTACCCCCCGACGATCACTGAACACCCTGCCGAGATCTACCCTGGCTCCTAGTTGAGTAAATACACCAACTTCTTTATTGATGACCTCTTCTGGCCTCTCCACCGCTGGGGCCTTAAGAGGATACAACGTCATCAAGGCGCCCAGCAGAGCGCCAAAACAGGCCCAACTCATCCGCGATAGTGACATAGTGGCGCTTCCTATTAATAGGTTATCACTACCATGAACAAACCTTAACAACAACAAACGAAAGTTTGACATACATAACAAAAGCTAGTATTAATGCTGTTTATTCTCGAAAGCTAACTTCAAGTAAAGCTGCCCTTACAGTACTTCACGGAAACCGAAGGAGCTCGGCATGGACGTTTGGAAAAAGTTCGAAGAGAACAATATCACACACAGCGCTGCCCACCACCTGCTTGCGATACTTGAGCTGAGGGAAAAGCGAGGGTACGCACGCGTTACTGACGTTGCCCGAGAGCTGAACATAACAACGGGTAGTGCCTCGATTAATTTAAAGTCCCTCAAAGCAAAGCATCTAATCGTCGAGGACGAAAATAAGTTCCTCTCCCTCTCACCTGAGGGTGAACAACTTGCTCGTGCCGTTCTAACGCGTAAAAATATTTTACATGACTTTCTGGTAAATATTCTCCGAGTAAGCCCTGAACAAGCTGAGATAGATTCATGTAAAACAGAACACCTGATCAGCGCTGAAACAGCGCTCAAGTTGCAAGAATTCATGAACACCTATCAGCAGGGTGTAAAAGCAGCCTAAGCTACTACCTGAAAAACCGGTTATCATCATGAAGCAATTACTGAAAGAGCAGCTCAAGAGCGCCATGAAAGCGCAAGATAGAATACGTCTCGATACTATTCGTGCTGTATTGACCGAGATCCAGTACGAGGAGATGCAAAAGTCTCTTTCGGATCTCTCGCCCCAGGATTGCCTGAGTGTCGTACAACGAGAAGTTAAGAAGCGGCACGAGGCGATTCAATTTGAGGAACAAGCGGGACGAACTGAAGCTAAGGAGAAGCTTCTTGCTGAGATATCAATACTGGATTCGTTTCTACCCAAACAACTTAGCTCCGAAGAGCTCGAACGTATGATTCTTGAGATGCGGGGCTCAGACCCGTCGCTCTCTCTTCCCGTGGTGATGAAGCACCTCAAGGAGAACTTTGCCGGTCAGTACGACGGCAAACTTGCAAGCGAAGTTGCTAAGCGAGTGCTTAACTAGAGCGAGTGTGGTCAGCGGTAGCTTCACCAAAGCGAGCAGCTTTCCTTATCCTGCCTCCGTTGTATTCGATTGGCACACCAGGTTAGGGGCTTTCGACCGTCTCAATCCCCCATGGAGACCAGTCACGGTATTGCAAGCCTCCGGCGGTATTCAGGATGGGGCTCAGGTTACGATAAAACTCCCGGTGCTCGGCCCATTGGGAATACATTGGAAATTGAGACACTGCGACTATAAAGCGGGGGAGCGGTTCACCGACGAACAGGTTAGAGGCCCTTTTAAAAGCTGGCGCCACGTCCATCGGGTGCTACCTGAAAATGAAAACAGCAGCACCTTACGTGATGAGGTGCACTACTCGCTTCCAGGCATAGCAGCGCCTTTCAAAACGCTCTTCATGCGAGAGCTCGAACGACTCTTCAGCTATCGACATGCGGTGCTTTCTCAGGACCTCGCGTGCCACTCCAGATGGTTTGATCAGCCTCGCCTCTCAATTCTCATCAGCGGCTCCTCAGGATTAGTTGGAAATGCCTTAGCCAGCTTCCTCACTACCGCTGGTCACTCAGTTATTCGCCTCGTGCGACGCACGCCAACAGCGTTAGATCAACGGGCGTGGGATCCAGAACGAGGTGAGCTATCTGCCTCGGTATTTAATGGAATCGACGCGGTCATTCATGTAGGTGGTGAGAATATCTCCTCTGGGCGATGGAACGAGGCGAAAAAAAAGAGGATCAGGGATAGTCGAGTAGCCTCGACACAGCTGCTGTGTGATACGATTGCCAAGCTCCCCAATCCTCCCAAGGTAGCGATCATGGCCTCTGCCATTGGATACTATGGAGATACCGGCACAGTCGAAGTTGACGAAAGCAGCCCTGCGGGATCTGGCTTCTTTGCGGACACGTGCAGAGCGTGGGAAGCCGCCTCTCGTGTACTTCACTCAAGCGGCACGCGGCTAGTGACGCTGCGAATTGGCACGGTACTGTCTACTCGTGGCGGCGCTCTTAAAAAGATGCTCCCCGCATTTCTCGCCGGTGTCGGTGGTCCACTCGGAACAGGATCTCAGTTCATGACGTGGATATCCCTTCAAGACACCCTAGGAATCTTCGAGCATGCCCTTCACTCACAGACCCTACGGGGCGCAGTAAATGTTGTTTCACCTCATCCGGTTGCTAACCGTGAGTTCACTACAATGCTCGGCAGGGTTATAAAGCGCCCAACGGGTTTACCGATGTCGGCAGGCATGCTTCGGATACTTTTCGGTGAACTCGCGGATGCAGCGCTACTAGCAAGCACGCGGGTGCTACCAACTGCCCTTCAAAGAGACGGGTATGCGTTCTGTTATCCATCTCTTGAACAATGTCTACGGTTTGAGTGCGGTAAGTTCTAGATCGTACTTTGTACGCCAGGAGCAGCAGTTCGGCTTCGACCAACGAAGCGCGCCTCCTACAGCATCTCTCCTCTAGAGACTGTAACGCAAACTGTGGATGATAGTTCATAGCACGTGCAGGTGCACGGTCTATAACCGCTTTCTGTCACTGTTTCCTGCTCTATCTTACCCGAGATCCTGATTACATCGAATCGGAGGTAATCTGCGCTTTAATTCCTCCTCACGCTCACTGCGTTTCTGGGCAGCGTTATACAAAGCCTCCTCGAGGCGTTTCTTGAGACGCGTGCTCTTCACCTCGGAACCTCTGATCTCTTTTCGGGCCTGATCAGGTGCTGCCTCAAGGGGTAACACCTCTTCGATGTACTCGAAGTAGGCCTCCTTCGATTCCTCCTGAAAACTGGCTAGCCTACGGCCCATTACTCTCAGCCGCTCCATACTCTTTTCGATACTACAATTCATAATTGTAAGGCGATGCATCAGATTAATCAGCTTCACCATCTCCCTAACAATCGGCTCAATCGACAACATTTCCCGATCAATAAGACGTCGGGGACCGATGCGCACCGCTACGTTAGCCATCCGACAGAGGTCGTCAGCTGAATAGGGTTCAAAGATGTAGCTGTCGGCACCCAGCTCATATACCTGCGATATGAGTTCGTCTTTTCCCCCATAACTAGAGAAAACTAAAACGAATGCCGCATCGTGAGCTCCTGAGAGCACCCTCGCTTCCGCTATAAACAATTGTATGTCGTGGAATGCAAGATTTGTATTGGCAATAAATACAAGATCAACGCTGTCTTGCTGCTTATTGAGAACGTCAAGCGCTTCATCAAAGCTATTAGTCTGTATATCTCTACCAAAATCCGGATTAAGAGAGAGTGCATGCCTCAACCTCATCCTCGTGTCGAGATCGTTATCCAGGAGGAGCGTTGAGAGTTTCTTTTCCATATTTCCATCTTATGGAGTCTTCGATGGTATCGACAAGCAAACCTAGGTACTTGAGTTAAGGTGTCCAAGAGGGCCCTTAGGAATGCTGATTCAGGTACTTAACGCGACTAAAGCGTCCCTCGATAGCCAGGAAACCGACCCCCCTATTCTCTTGAGATTCCGGTAACGGCTGGGGAGGCCTGGTTCATGCTGTCTAGTAGGATTCCCAGCACGAGGAGTGGCGCCCCTCCTCCCATATTCTCAGGCCGCCTGACGTACCCAAAAAATCACGTCAATATCCCGGCCCAAATTCGATATCCTGATCTCCTTGACGGGAGTTACATACAGCCCCTCAGATGAGATCTTTTTGGAGTAGCGAGCCTCAATGAATTTGGAGTAGGCCTCCTCGAACTCGCGCGCCTCATGCTCGCTCTCCCATCGGGTCTTCCACGAGACCATCCTTTGCGTTTCTGATAGCCTATACACACCAACCCGGTCGCCCACCCAACCCTTTGCTGCCTCTACAGCTTTAGATTTGTCTTTTGCTCCGGCCCCAAGGATCGCTGATATGCCGAATTCGCCTATAATGTCGGTGTAGATGCACTCATCTTTTGCTGCGCCTCTATCCAACTCTGCCCGATTCGGTATGCTGGGCGTGCCTCTTCCAGCGAGGTAGAGCTCTGGATGTAATATCTCTCGAGAGCTTTCGGGTGGGGCGCGAAACGCTCTATCAATCTCTGAGTATCCACCCTTACGAAGGAGCTTATGAACAAAGCGTAGGCCGCTCGTGTAAGGAAACAACAGGAGAGACCGAAGCGCCTCAGGGGTCTTTTCGAGACCTCCTGCACTACCCGCTAAAATCTGTTGCAGTATCAACGCATCTATCGACGGCTCCTGACTCAATTGCTCCTGGCCACTAAGCTCCCTCGAATAATCGGTCATGACTGCCGTAGCATCACCCTCTACGAGAGCTGCTAAGGCGAGCAGCTTATCACCGTTCTCGATCTTAGGGCTTAAGAGCTTTTCAAGATCGAAATGCTGGTCTTGAAGGGCGTGCGTCAGCTCGTGTACACCAACTGTGGCTTGCATAACTGCCGGGATCCATGCAGCCATGATAAAGTGTTTCTTTTCCGGATCGTAGTACCCTCCGATCTGGCTGACATACAGCTCTATTATACCGTTAGCGTAGTCATAGTCATCCGGCACCACCCCCAACGCTCTGTAGACGAGTTGTTCCATCTCGATCTTATTTGGCGGCAATTTGGTAGCTATCGTTTCTCGTAAAAAGCGCTCCACTTGCACTTTGTCACTGACAAGGCATGGAACCTCTGACTTCCTTGATAAACCCCTAATTTTTGAGGCGTAATCAAGCGCTGTTGTGGCTATCTCACATGCAGCTCTATCGTGTGCTTTAGAGACCAGGGGATTGAATACGAGACTTATCGCCATCGTATTGACGAGCACACAACAGAGAAAACGACCAACACCCTGCCCGTAGCTACATACCGCGTGGCTGCGCCTAGTCTTTTCTATCACCACCCGTCTCCAAAAATGTCTCACAACAGCTATCCTCGACACGTCGTACGAACGCAGCGTAGCAGATGTGGGATATGTTCGAAAACAGCTCTGTTTCCTCGCCAATCGAGTTGCTCCCGCTAACCTCACACGCTACATTCCTCCAAATGGCTGCGCGCAATTCCCTCACGATCCGAAACGCCCGCGAAAACAACCTCAAACATCTTGATGTTGAGATTCCGCACGACTCTTTTGTCGGTATCACAGGCTTATCTGGCTCGGGAAAATCCTCCCTTGCCTTCGACACGATCTACGCCGAGGGTCAGCGGCGTTACATCGAAACATTCTCTCCCTACACTCGACAGTTCTTTGATAAGGTCAAGCGCCCAAAGGTAGACATTCTCGAGAACGTGCGTCCGGCCATCGCAATTCAGCAGCGCACAAAGATCTTAAACTCCCGCTCGACGGTTGGCTCGATGACCGACATCAATGATTACCTCAAGGTGGTCTGGAGCAATGTAGCTGCTCCAGTCTGCCCACGCTGCGGACTAGAACTTAAACGCTGGGATCCTGCGAAGGTAACAAAACTGCTTGAGCGTTGGTGTACACTTAAACCCCATGTGACCTATCTTGTCGGCTTGCGAATTCGTCACAATCAAGACGCCATCGAGCGCCTGCAAATCCTGGGCTACTCGCGATACTTCGACCCCAGCAAGGTAGAGATCGTAAGTTTTGAGGACTCCTCTCCACCTAAGCGTCTCAAAGAAATCACAGTGGTGATCGACCGTTGCAAGGACGGCAACTTCTCCGCACAACGACTGCGGGAATCCCTGGAGCAGTGCTTCTCACTGGGTGGCGGTGCCATAGAGGTATTAGCTATGGCCCCTAAAGCAACGAGGCCAATCGCCCGGATCTCAACACTAGGAGATGTATTGCCCACTTATAAAGGGTTTGAGACATATGTATTTAAGTCTAGCTTTCATTGCGGAGATGGTGAGCTGTCGATCGAACGACCGCGACCAGCGCTCTTCTCCTATAACCATCCGATCGGTGCCTGCGCTGAATGTAACGGCTTTGGAAAGATCCTGATTATTGATCCGAACAAGTGTGTACCCGATCATAGTAAGACTATAGCGCAGCATGCCGTAGAGTGTTGGAGAGGTGCTTCTGCCTCGTGGGAACATAAGCAACTACTCGCTTTTTGCAAGGAGCAAGGGATCCCTACTGATAAACCCTGGTCCTCGCTCTCTCAGCAGCAGCGCGAGCTGATATTCGACACCCGCTCTCGAAAATTCGTAGGGATTAAGGCGTGGTTTAAATACCTCGAGGGAAAAAAGTACAAGATGCACGTCCGCGTGTTCCTTGCGCGCTATAGGGGTCAGGTAGACTGCCCCACCTGTAATGGAACCAGGCTTAAGTCTGACGCTCTGACCTACCAGATTCATGGTCGAACTATCGCCGATATCTGGGGCATGCCTCTTGATGAGCTCTCCTCGTGGTTCGAGCAGCTCCGTACCTCATTAACCAGAAGCCAAAAGATGCCGCGGCAACTTCGCGATGTATTCGAGAACATCTCCGCTCGCCTCGGATATCTCGTATCGTTGGGGCTTCCGTATCTAACGCTCGACCGTCAGGCACGAACCCTCTCCGGCGGGGAGACGCAGCGGGTTAACCTCGTTTCAGCCCTCGGAAGCAACCTGATATCAACCCACTTTGTACTCGATGAACCATCGGTCGGGCTGCATGCTCGAGATACTGATCAACTTGTGAAAGCTCTCCGGGAGCTTACTGACAAAGGCAATTCCCTTGCGGTGGTAGAACATGATCCTGAGTGTCTTGAGGCGGCCGACACAATCCTTGAGCTTGGGCCGGAGGCTGGCGAACATGGAGGGAGCGTATCATTTATAGGACCGCGCTCCGAATGGCGGGGGCTTAAGATGCTGGCTTTTTCAGCACGCGATCTCCACCCCTCTTTTCACCACACGCTATCTGTGCGCGGTGCGAGCAATCGAAACCTCAAAGCGATAGATCTTGATATTCCACTTAATGCCTTCGTCTGCCTTAGCGGTGTCTCTGGTAGTGGTAAGAGCTCCCTTCTCACAGAGGTAATCAAAGCCTCTTATGAGCTTTCGAAGGGATTAGTACCCAGTGATATCTCAGTACAAGCTAAGGTGTCAGGCTTTGAGCATGTGCGCGACGTTCTGCTAGTTGATCAATCTCCCCTTTCTAAGACCCCTCGCGCGAACATCGCCACGTACACAAAGGTATGGGACCGAGTACGAGAGCTCCTAGCCAGCACCGATCAAGCCCGAGAGCGCGGGCTTTCTAAGTCATCTTTCTCTTTCAATGTGAACGCTGGTCGTTGTCCGACCTGCGAAGGAGCAGGTTTTATCCGCGAGGATATGCAGTTTTTGAGTGACGTATTCTTGGAGTGCGAAGCGTGTCTGGGGATGCGATTTCAAGCTCCTGTTCTTGAGGTGCGCTATAAAGACAGAAACGTGCATGAGATACTCTCGATGAGCGTTGATGCGTGCGCTGCTTTCTTCCCCGATGAGCTCCTAATCTCAAGTGTCTGTAGGGTACTCTCTCAACTTGGGCTCGGACACCTTACCTTAGGCCATCCTCTCAGTGAACTATCCGGCGGCGAAGCACAACGATTAAAACTTGTGCCTCACATCATCGAAGGATCGCGCGGTAGCTCTCTGTTTCTATTTGACGAGCCAACGACTGGTCTCCATGTCCGAGACGTCGAGCGGCTGCTTGAGCTATTTGAGCTGCTCGTTGATCAAGGACACTCCATTATCTGTGTGGAACACAACTTGCGTCTGATCGCTGCTGCTCACTGGATCATTGATCTCGGACCTGAGGGTGGACACAGGGGGGGTGAGGTGCTTAAAGAGGGGACGCCAGCTCAGTTCGTCGCCGATACAAGCGGAAGCCTTGGGAGATTGAGTTTGACAGCTCATTACCTGCAGGAATTCGTACAACGCTACCAATCCGCTCGAAAGCCGAAAACATCCAAGCACTCAAAACCTAAGAGAAGCGCACGCAGCGCGCCCAACGCCATTCAGATAAAGGGCGCCAAAGAGCACAATCTGAAAGATATCGATCTTAATATTCCCCTTAACAGTTTGATCACCCTGACCGGTGTTTCAGGATCGGGCAAATCAACAATCGCCAAGGATATCCTGTATGCAGAGGGCCAGCGACGTTATCTCGACTGCCTTTCCCCTTACGCTCGGCAGTTTATTAAGGAGCTTAAGAAACCTTCCATAGATGACATTCGAAACGTGCAGCCTACGATCTGTGTATATCAGCATACCTTTCAGCCCTCGGCGCTCTCAACGGTGGCTACCATGAGCGAGGTCTATAACTTTCTACGCCTTTTATACGCGAAGGTTGGGACACAATACTGTCCTGATCACCCCGATCAAGCCATATCACCCCTCTCAGCCGATCAGATTGCGGCCCTCATCAAGAGCACCTGTAAGGGGCCAGTACGAATCCTAGCCCCCGTTGTTCACAGCAAAAAAGGCCACCATCGAGCTGTATTCCAGCGCGCGATTGAAACAGAGATAGGAGAGGTCCGGGTAGATGGGGCATTCGGCGCTCCTTCGCGCTTTATTGACGATCCGCTCGCAAAGACCAAGGCTCACTCGATTGATTTCGTAACCGCACGATTTAATCCAAAAAATATGTCGGTTGATATGATCACTGAGGGCATCACTCAAACGCTCGCTATCGGTGGTGGTACCGTTGTACTCGTGAGCTCAGAGGAGGAGCGGATCTTTAGCTCAGAGAGAACATGCCAGATCTGCCATCGTGGTTTTTTTAAACCGGATCCTGAGGATCTCTCCTTTAATTCTCGTCGCGGTCGTTGCGGGCGGTGTGATGGATTTGGAAAGGTTAAGGGTAAGACCTGCCCCGAGTGCTCCGGATCGCGCATCAATGAGATCGGCCGGAGCATGAAGCTATGTGGTCGAAGTGTTTACGAACTCACCTCATTACCCGCTCCGCTCCTGCTACAGGAGCTCTCGGTGCTACGCTCAGACAGATCACGTCGAGAGATAGCATCGCCCATCCTCTCAGAACTGGAAGGTAAGCTCTCAACCCTGATGGAGCTTGGTCTCGAACACCTGTCGCTTAATCGGGAGTGCTCAACCCTCTCTAACGGAGAACTGCAGAGGTTACGACTCGCAACTGCTATGGGCTCTCCGTTGTGCGGAGCTACCTATATCTTCGATGAACCGAGCGCTGGCTTACACCCTGTTGATAACAAGAAATTACTCGGCAAATTGATCATGCTCAAAGAGCGTGGGAATACGGTAATTCAGATCGAGCACGAAATCGACAACATACTAGCCGCGGAGCATATCATCGATGTCGGGCCCGGCGCTGGCAGCAACGGCGGAGAGATCGTTTTTGAAGGGTCTGTTCAGGAGGCCGCTACGAGCAGGCAGAGCCCGACAGGGGTAGCGCTCGTTTCAGAGCTAACTATCAATGACACCGGTCGCAATTCATCTCAGCAGCTAGTGATTCAAGGCGCTCACAAGAACAACCTCGTCGGCGTCGATGTAGCGATCCCCTTAGAAAGCCTTGTCGTTGTGGTAGGTGTCTCTGGATCGGGAAAGAGCTCTCTCATTCACGGCGTCCTCGGGGAGGCTCTGGCTGGCGGGTCGAGCGCAAAGGGGATGTACCGCGGTAGCTTCGGTGTGGTCACCAGCTCTCGTACGATCGAACGACACCTCGTGGTCGACCAACAACCGATCGGAAAAACATCTCGCTCTACACCAGCATCGTATCTTGGAATTTGGGATGAGATTCGCAAGGTGTTTGCTGAGACACTCGAAGCAAAGTCGAGAGGGTGGAACGCGAGCTTCTTCTCTCACAACACCGGTAAAGGCCGTTGCTCGCTGTGTAAGGGTCAGGGTGAGCTTAAGCTTGAAATGAGCTTCCTAGCCGAGGCCACTGTGCTGTGTGAGAGCTGTTTGGGGAGCCGTTTTTCGGCCGAAGCTGACTCGGTGAAGTTTCGCGATCTCAGCATCAGCCAGATCCTTAAGCTCACCTTTGAAGGTGCAAAGACCTTCTTCGTAAACCATCGCCGTATACACCAAGTATGTCGCTTGGCCTGCGAACTAGGTCTGGGATACCTCGCCCTCGGTCAGCCCTCTTCAACCCTTTCGGGAGGAGAGAGTCAGCGGTTAAAGTTGGTGTCTGAGCTGCATACTGCCCGTAAGGGTCATACACTGTATATCCTTGATGAGCCAACGACCGGACTTCACCGCTTGGATGTTGACCTACTGCTGAAAGGCCTCCATAGGCTCGTTGATCAGGGGCACTCAGTTATCGTTATCGAACACGATGCAGATACGATTACGCAGGCAGACTGGATCATTGAGCTTGGTCCAGGGCCAGGCGAGCAAGGTGGAAAGATAGTGTTCGAAGGCACGCCGATACAGCTGGTTGAAGCACGCACTCAGTGGGGGGAGGTTCTAAGGCAGCGGATAGCCCTTCATGCGGAGCTACGCACCTCACAGGCCGCGTAAAAAAAGACGCATACTCACAACGAACGCAGGAATCGTATCAACTGCTCTCGCTCCTTGAGTTTTAGCTTCATGAAAGCATCACGAGACTGCTGAGCTTCTCCGCCATGCCACAAAATAGCCTCCTCAAGTGTACGCGCTCGACCATCGTGTAAAAATCCAGTTTTCTTACGAGACAAGGTCTCCGTGAGGCCTATCCCCCAAAGAGGAGGGGTTCGCCACTCCTTGCCACTCGCCGAAAATTCAGGTCGTGTATCCTTTAAGCCCACCCCCATATCGTGTAACAACAGATCGGTGAAGGGATGGATAGTCTGGTTTGCCACTCCTGCGTACGAAGAGTCTCCGGTAACGAAGGTCATGATGTGACATCCAGAGCAGTTTAACTTCTGGAAGAGCCTTTTCCCCGCAACAACGTCCTTATCATCTTGATCGCGCGCGGGGGTAACTCCGGCTGCTTGTTGATAGAAGAGCACCCGCTCAAGGAGGTCTGATGGAACTTCAAAGGAACCATTCGCCTCACGAAACAGTTCATTTGTCATCCCCATGTCATGCATGAACGCCGCCGCTGTTTGCTGCTTGAGAGACGGGTGAGTCGCACGCCATCCGAATCTTCCTACCGCATACTTACCAGTTGTAAGATCCGGAACGAAGCTCGCGCGCCCTGAGATACCATCTTTGTTCCGGTCAGTAGGATCGACATGCGTAAACAGCCTATAGGTTGGTATCGCATCTAATAATCCCATCCCGATCACGGGTGGCGTCATCCGCAACGAGGTCACCACCTTTTTCGGATCGACCCCAGGAATCGAGAACTTAAGCACCGGTCGCCGTAGTGTGTACTGAGTGCCATCTGGATAGGTGCCACGTTGTGTGCGAAAGCGGAGACGAATATTAAATCTGAGCTTTCCATCGATAGAGTGATCCTGAAGCTGCTCTCCAATACCTGGCACATCTCGCGGAGAGCCGTCTGAATTGAGCCCCTGCAACGCAACCTTGACGAGCATCGGGCTACCTTCGGCGGTCGAGGAGAATGAAACCGGGCCGCGGCTGTTCTTAAAGTGACACCCCCCGCAGGCGTTGTTGTTGAAGAAGGGGCCCAACGCTAACTTACCCTGCACCGGTCGTGCCTCAAACGAGCCATGAAAATCAACGTGCGTATCGATGTGGCGCCGAGAAAGCTCCTCGGACCCTATGTTGGGCGCAGGGAGTTCAAGCGCAACGCTTACTGGGAAGCTAGAGGTTGCTGCGCCTCCTAAGTTCGTTATCTCTTGGGCGTGCACAAGCGGCGCTACTGCCGCAGCCAGCACCACTACAAACCTCCCAACGTACTCGAATACCACCCGTCTCATGACACCCGATTATGCACCAAGAGCGGGTCGCTATGCCAATTTCAAGGCTTTCGCGCCGCGGCGTTAGTCTATTGAAATCGTTAGAATGGCGCGATAATTTGTGGGGATTACTCTACCAAACGCAGCAAACTCGAACCTTCCTGCGCCACGCCGGCGCGCAGATTAAAGCTAAAGCGCTGCGTGGGCTTTCGAGTACGAACCGGGGCCCGACGGTCTAAAGCCGCCTCTCGAGCTGATTCTTCGATCTGTGGGTGTGGATAGCGACAAAGGTGGCTCGCCTGACTGATACGGACTGGGCGTCTCATAGCTCTCCTTTTGAACCTATCGCGCTCACTAATCTTTATTCCGCACTCATCGGATATCCATTTCTCACCTGCCTCTTACGCACGAGCGAGAAGCACACGCCGTATATGTCGCCCCCATTGCTGAGCTCAAAGGTCGCCTTCCCCCCACTGAGCACGCCTCGTAAACGCGCGAGGGACAGCCCATATCCACGGTAGCCAACGTACTTTACGATCGGGATTCGCTTCTGAGAACGAAGCTTTCCACCTCGAGTATAGCTTCTGATGTTCACGTACTCACTTCCATACGAGACGGTGCCCATGAGTAAGATCGGCTCACCGTAATACTTCCCGTCAGATGCAGGCTTAATCGAGGCAACCTGCGCCCCTTTGAAGCGATACTCTTGTAGCGACACCAATAGGGTGAATCCATTTGCATACAGAGCTTGATCAACGTTTGATACATCGACCGTTACCTTCGCGAGATATTTTGTGGTCTTCGAGCCCGAGCAGGCGTCTTTGTGCAGGTGGAACCAGCTATACACACTACTCGTTGCAGAGGAGCTTGTATCTCCCGCTATAACGGCCTGTGCGAATTCCTTCTTTGATTGCGATGTTCTAAACTTTGCTTCTGCACCGAACGAAAGATCCTTGGCTGCGGCTGCACTACCTCCAGCGCCCATGAGTCCTATCCTTGCTTTTGCTTGAGCACCGACTGGCCCTTGCAAGTTCACTGCTACCGAGGTCGTGTTATTCCCCTCTGAGACGAAGTAGACCGTAAACTCCTTTATGTTACGGTTAGCTTCTGTAAAGTTTGCCTGGTAGGTTGTTCCATCGGCAACGACTTCGTATGCGAGCACTTCATTCGCACGAGCGGCACTGACTGGAATCAGGAGCACAGAGAGCGCGAGGAACCATAGCTGTTTAGTCATACAAAACTCTTTTTAACCCGACGTTCAATCCTGGTTATGGTGAGGATTCCAAACGCCGTAAACTAACAGATTACGACTCCGGTATCACGAAAAGAACAGTGTTGATGGCTCGCCTACCCACCCCTTTTTTAACAGGGTTTCAGCTACTTAGTTTCTGTCCGCCAGGACAGAAACCCAAAGACAATATTCACCTTTTCGCATGGAAACGAGGTCGGATCTTGATCAATGATTGGGAGTGGCTGCCAGAAAAGTTTCAAAACCGACCATAACCCTTCCCCCTCACTGACTTTGTTATCTTTGTTACGCGCTCTGAGGGCTATCAAGCCCACCAAGAAGACACGTTGAAGAGATTCATTCTTTTGCTACGCATCGAGGCGCTTGCTCTCAAAGCCGGCGAGGCCTAGGAGCGCAAGGGATCTGATAAACGGGTCTGAATTCTTCCCAGCATTTTCGAGGGCAACGAGCGAAAGTTGGGGGTTCAGTACGTGTGGGTTCCATGACATCTCGCCCAAACGTAGATGAAACTCCGCTTCATCACACGGCTCAGCTAGGCTCTGTCGATAGCAGATAAGCTGCACGAGGCTCCAAGCTGCTCGACGCGCGACCCAGCTCTCAGGATCGTCTAACAAGATAAGCAGTTGTTGCTCTGCTAAAGGATACGTTTTCGCTGGGGCGAATAATCCGCGCGCTGCAGCAGCTCGCACCTTGATCTCTGCGCTCCCAGTAAGGCGTAAAAGATACCCTAAAGCTTCGCCACCAGATGCTGCAAGCCTTCCCACTTCATCGGCCGATACTCCGCGCTCTAAAAAGCTCTTGGAGAGAAAGCTACGAGACTCTCGTAGGGCGTGTGATAGCGCGTCGTCGCTAGGTACTAAATCTTTTGATTCGCGCGATTCGTCAGCACCATTTCCTCTTTGTGGATCTACCATCGTGCCTCACACGCTAAAGAGCACATCCGGCCCCTGTACTTCATAACCCAACTAGCAAAGCTTCTAAAGCTTCTTTAACAGGTTTGTATGACTGCTAATTCAGCATTAAAGGTTTTTCACGAAGACGCTGATGGGAAAACAGCCACGACCCCGCTCGCGGAGAGCCAGAAACAGGCGTCGTTACAAGATCTTAAGGAACAGATCCTCGATCAGATAGTTAGACCTATCTCTCGCCCCTTGGATGGCGTCGAGATTACTCTTCAAGAGCAACCTCTCGCCGTGGTTCTTACCCAAACACTCACTAACCCCCAGGGCCGAGCAATAGACTATCGATATGAGATCCAGATAGGTGGAGACCGAATCGAGCTCAAAGGCGCATCTTCAAATGGGTGTCTGCGCCAACTATGCTTTCCTGCTCCCCCCTATTCGCCAGAACAGGTTGTGATAATGCAGGATGCGTTTCGTGCTGCTAGCATCGATCACCTAAACGAAAGATTTGCTCCGGGTGACTTTAAGCTGACGGATTACCAAGAAAACGCGGTGAACGCCGCAATGCGCGATCTAAACGAGACCGGTAGGTCGCTTATCGTGATCGGCACTGGAGGGGGAAAGACGCAGATAATATTCGAGGTCCTAGACCGCCAGTTCGCACAGGCGGGCTCTCCTAACGATTATAAAGCTATCTTCGTGGTGAACAACAACGTGATCCTTGATGAGGCAGGCGAGAAATTCGTACAGAGGTTTGGCGATAAGCACTCCTCGTCCCACCTCCATGGAGGGGAACGAGATCTCTCGGGGGCGCTGCTGCTTACTACCCCCACCAGCCTAGCCGGAGGATCTCGGTTGCAGGAGGCCTGCACTGGAAAGAAGGAGGTGATACTCGTCATCGATGAATGTCACCACACCCCTGCAGATGTCCTTACAAAGGTGATAGCCGACGCCGTTGAACTGTCACAAAAAGAAGGGTTCACTCTCAAGATCATGGGCACCACTGCCACCGAAACTCGCCCTGACTTAAAGAGCGTGCTTACCTTCTTTAACAACGAGATCTCCTATGAGATGCCGTCAGTAGAGCTGACGAAACGCGGATTTCTGGTTCCGTTCCGATATCTCGCGCATGACGCCTGGCTCTACCCGCCGGGCGAGACCCCTCGGTTAATCCTTCCTGGAGACGATATCGCATCCGATCGGAAGAGCTTGCTCAATTCGCACGCCGCCTTCGAGCATGTGAAGGCTGCTCTGGACGAGGTGGTACTACAGCAGGATGACCAACGCACCTTGATCATCGCTCCTAATGTGGCACTTGCTGGGGAGTTCGTAACCTATCTGTCTCAATTCGAGGAATACAAAGATAGGGTGGTTCGACTCACGAGTCAGGAGAAGGGGGTAGACCTTGACCAATTTAAGGAGACCTATGAGGCCTGGAAGAGAGGGGATAAAGGCGATGCCAACAAACCCCCGCCATCGATCGTAGTTGCTGTTGATCTGTTTAAGGAAGGAACCGACGCGCCAGGAATACGGAACCTGGTCATGTGGAAGGATACGAATTCGCTCATAACCTTCCTGCAGACCTTAGGTCGAGGACTTCGTCCTGATGAATTCAAGTCTCACCTCAATGTGATAGACGTAGCCGGAACCTTCCGCAAGGTTCATCTCCTTCAGTGGCTCGGTGCGACTACTGAAAAATCTGCTTCCCGGGAAGGGGCAAGTCAGGAGAAAGACCGTAAGGATCAGTCGCCCCACGGTTTTACCGGGGAACGGCCGATGTGCGAACTAGCTCCTGAGGTGACGCGTGTTGTCAACTCGTTCCTTAGCAACGTTCCAGCGCTCCTGTCGCGTCGCTACCCGGGTCAAAACTACTCAATGATCCCTGTTGAAGAGATCTTGAAACTCCACTCCTGCGTCGCAGAGCGCTGCGGCTTTGATAGCACAAGCAGCTTTGAGGATTTCTTGAAGAGCGAGGGAGAAAAGTTACTTCAAGATAGCTCTGCCACAAGTGTAAAGGCTCTTCGCGATACACTCCTACCAGCCTTCATGACAGACCCTCAGGAGGATAGATCTGGATATCAGGTTTTAGACCGCGCTCCAGAAACGATGCTGGTACATGCTCACCTGTTGGAGATGCTTCAGGTGCATGTCGCAGGGTTCACGCCGACTCATTTCGCGCCCGTGTTTCCGGAGCTTTCCAAGGAGGCCTTGGATCAAGCGCGGGTGGTGGCTGGAAACCTCACTACGCTAAGGCGTAGCTGCTTTGATCTTGACGCTGTCTCGATGGGCAGAGAGCTCATACAAGCTGTAGTCAATCCAGGAAAGCTCACCGACGACGAGTTTGTCCGCAACCACCTTATCCTTATCACCCTCACGGACGAGGAATGCCGCCAAAGCTTCAACTCAGCAGAGGGCAGAAGTATCTCTAGAGAGCGTTCTTCAGCTCTACCAGAACATTTCGACCAGCTCGCCTTACGTGAAGGCTACCTGAAGCACCCTTTACTTGACGGCAAGTTACAGAGAGAAGATTTCAATCTACCTCGGCAAGAGTTCGAGAGCGTATTGATACAGCAAGCTCTCGTTAAGATAGGCCAGGACGGAAGGGGCATTCACAGAGACTACATTAAACTGATCGAAAGAAAGCTGCGTCAGCTAGACACTGTCCTCCGGGAGGGCGATCGGTCCAAAAGTGTTCGTGCTCTGGCTGATGTAACTAGCCTGCTTGACAGGGGCTCACTCCTGGAGCGCTTTGCAGAAACAGAGTTTAGTCCTGATCGCTATCGCTCGCTCCAGGAAAGGATACGATTTTTCAGCGAACGACGGGACGAATACCCAGCTCTGGAGACGATCGTCGCACATCTAAAACAGATCGAGGCTGCTGTTACTGGGCTGCAGGAATCAATCCTCCCTGGGTCTGGATCGTACCTCCTGCGAACATCTCAAGCACCAGGGTCGCGTCAGATCGATGTTAGTTTAGTGATACGAACTCCGGAGGGTGCAGAGGAGATTCTGACTAAGACGGATTTCTCGGTAAAAACCGATCTATCGAGAGCCCATGTTGTAGTAGAGTCCGGTGCTCTTGCTGCTATTGACAGCAAAGCTGAGAGTTTACCCGCTGTAGAAAGGCGCGCACTCGCGCGCACTCTCACCTCTCATCTTGAAAAGATCAGCGATACATATGCTAGCAAAACGGAGGAGTCCACCGGCACCGCATCTAAACCTATCTTTATACTTCCATACCAATTCGATGCCACCTCTGGCTTATCCCAGGGCGAGCTGTGCCAAGCGGTGCTCGAGAACTCTGCACTTGAGGTTCTTGTAGGGGGGCCAATCGTTAAACCTTCTAGTAATGCACAAAATCTTGAGCCCTCTGTACGCCAAGTCTTACAGTCTCGCGTGAGCGGTATTGATGAATCTGTGATTCACTCATTGAGGCAACAATTTCCGTCGTCTAGCTTATCATTCGGGCGGGATCTCCTGCATGTCTACGAACTCCTTCAGTTCTCCCGCACTCAGATCGTACCCCATCTAGAGGCCTGGAGGATCGCTCTGAAAAACACTCAACTTGTTTCACCGAGCTACCTACGTTTCGCTGCACTAGCTGCCGAGCCACTAGAGCGATTGATGCAACCAGATACCCGTATCTCCTCATCGCGATTCGGAAAGGTGAGAGCCTACTGCTCAATGCTTGAAACGATACGGCGCTCCGGAGGTCTCACCGATCACCTCGCGGTTCTCACGGCCGCCTGGAGTGCGTGGGAGAAGGTTTACATGGGAAGCTTTGAACAGCGGAGATCCCCGCTGTTGAACTGCCAAGCCTCGATTAAACTTCTTTTCGATCGCCTTCAGAGGATCCACTCAGATGGCACAAACCTCCCTATGGACCTAGAGACCGCAGTAAACACGGATCTTGAAATCATCTTTAACGCCTTCCACGAAGCATCACGACGAGACGCGGTTACGTTTTCCTCCATTTCGGAGGATGATCAAGTTACTTATGCAACCACGTTTACGGAACGACTCACCTCATTGGCTACTACCTTGAACGAATTGTCGGAAGCAAGGTCGAGTATAAAAAAGGACTCCTTCTCCTCAAACATCTTGCAACCCGAGAGGCGTGAGGGACATCCATTTTTCAACCGTGACAACGAGGCTGTATATTTTTTAAGTGGTACCACTAAAAAACCGGTCGTACATCTCGACCCAAACTGTGCTCAACTGCTTAAGGATCGCAAAGAGAGAAAAAAATCTGATCTCCCGGCCGAACCTACGACTGTAGGAATGCTGGAAGGCATCCGAGACCGATCGAGCTGCCAATGCTGCCCTGGATGTAAGACTCCGTCCTGGAAGGAGCTTGATACGTATTCAGATATCAAGCGACGTTTCCATTATGTAGACGGACAAAGCGCTCGACTGCCGGAGAAGCTCGAGCAGGAGCGATAGCTGCGCCATAGAGAGCCCCGCATACCCCAGAACGGATGTGGTACTACTTGGGGAGCCTTGACCTTCCCGATGCTAGTATCTCGTGTATCGGCTGCCTAAAATTTAACTTCATCGATGGTGCGTTTAATTTTCCAAGCGAATCTCGACTTTGCACCCATGCTGCGTGCTGGGTCAAAAATTCCTTAGGTCGCCACTTCGGCTCCCGGCCGGCTGCCAACTGATTAAGGATCTCTTCGAGAGCAGCCTGCGGATCTCGATAAAACGCAACAGCCGCCACATACCAGGGAGTATCTGCTGCACGATATCTTTGAATCTTCTCGAACAGCTTCGCATACCCCGGCAACAACTCGACTAAATCCTGGACTACCACTGCCGATCCGCCCAACAAACGCCGCGCGATAGCATCAAAACGCTCCTCAATGGGCGCGTCGAACAACGCTGGCTCCTTCCGCCACGGTTCAAATGGTTGGCCAATAAGCTCCGTCGTATGAGTCGAGGTAACATCCTCTTCTGCCAGTTCTGCATGCGCCCTACGATACGCCCACAGAAGCTCCTCTGGAAGCACACCAACATATTCCCGACGAGCTGCCGCTGCTGTTCCGGAATCCTCGGCTATGTGCGGCTGAAGTATCTGCTCAAGGTCCAAAAATATCTCTTTAAAGCTCTCCCTGCCCCGGGAAAGGCGCTCGTTGAGGTGATTGCTCCGCCTCACGTACGAATCAGCTACCTGCTCTAACTGATTGAGCGCTACCTTCACCCTTGGGATAGTATGCAGCCAGCTCAGCAGCGCCTCCTCCATCCGTTGAGCCCCGTTTAACGAGCTCAAACGCGCTAAAAACCCCGATACTGGCTTGTAGCCCAACGCGTTTGCTAGGGCGTTTAGGTGCTCCTGCTTTACGACCTTGCCTATACACGCATGATGTAGCACGCGTCTGTATGTTATTGAAGATAACCCGGCACGTGCGAGGAACTGCGATACTACACCATCCATAGTTCCACGACTGGTTGTTGTGTCCCGGTCACCCGCGGCAGCAAAATCCTTAAATGCGATCTGAGACAAAAGCACACGCCCAAGCGGAGCCGTTTCCCTCTTTTTGAGGTAGCGCGCATACGAGTCTGCCCACGCACATTCAATCTCACGGGAGCGAGGCAGCTCCGCTATCCTAAGTATGCGCTTTAGTTGCTTGGGTGTTGGTATTACAGCTCCCGAGATGAATTGCGCTGCGGCACCGATACGAAAGCCTCCTTGCTCAGAAAACGCCCTATCTTTGCCGGAGATACCGTATGCGGCTACTTCGACTAGCTGCGAGGGCTGCAGCGCTGAGCGTCTAAAGCGCAACTCCGCGAGCGCTGTCTTGGCTTTTTTTAAACCTAGCTCCCGTGCTTGCACCTGGATCTCATTCAGGATCGTTTCCTCTGGGGGTAAGAGCTTTTCTCCGATTACATCAGCGTCCTGCTCAGAACCAGAAACTTCCCAGATCCCTCGTGCGAACTCCTTGGGGGTCATATCTAAATCTTGCCGTCTCACCCCCCACAGCGACATCTCTGTAATCGCTGCACAGTTCGCAAGGTCAAATTGTTTTAGTTTTTCTCGTAGCTCGGAACGAAGATGTTCTAACCTTACCTCTGCTTCCTCGACCGTGTTCGAAGCTAGGTACGCTAGAACCCCTGGGGGACAGGCTGCCGATGGAATTCCTCTCTCCAGGGCCTGCTCAAGTAAGCTAAGCGGTCTGCGAGTTGAAGAAAGTATATCGCGCAGCGCAAACACCACGTCACGCTCGGAAAGCCCGCGCTCTTTGCAGGCATTGAATTGCTCAGATACCTGACTCCCTTCGGTGTTTTTTGTGTCTGTAAGAGCCTGTGCTATCTCAACTACGGTCACCCCAGGGAGGAACTGCAACACCCCATAAGCTCCCTCCGATCCGTGCTCTGTCTTATGCCGAGCTTCGAAAGCCGCTATGCGTTCACGGAGTAAACTACTCGTTAAATCCTCCCTCTCCGCACGTTCACTCTGTCGCACTGCTTCAGCGAGCTGATCGCGAATGCTCTTGCGCTGCTCTTCAGGCTCATGAGAATCGATCCACGATACAAGCGCCCGTGAGATACTGCCCTCTACCGCTACATATTCAACGAAGTGTCGAGTTGGGTCCTCAACCGAGAGATGAAGACTATTGAGCACCTTCTCGAGTTCGTCTGGTGCAACGTAGCCGACATCACTAATCCAATTGAAGATACGCGCAACCTCGGATGGTTTACCCTGCTTTTGTTTGAGCAAGGCTCGCCTCGATGTACCGTGCTCGGCTACGTAAGCCTTTAAGACCCGTTTCAGGTCGGTAGCGTTTTCAGCTATCAGATGACGTGCATATCGCTCACGCCAATCAAGGTAAAGCGGAGCAGCAGGCTCATATCCTGCCCCCCGAATCAATGCCCTAAGCTTCGAAAGGGTGGGCACTTCAAGGCCGCCGATCATATTTTGAAGGAGGGGAACAGATGTCTCCAAAGAGCGTGCTAGGGGTGCCAATCCTTTCAGCTCAACGAGGTTAGCTATCGCCCCACTGACCGTATTGAGTTCTCTCTTGTCGAGTAGTCGCTGCAATCCTCTCTGCACACGAGCCTGACCTTGCTCCTGTATCGCTGTAACGACATCCTGTGAGCGCAGACTTGTCTGCTTACCCCACTCAAGGCGCTGAAGCTCTTTTGTATCGAAGGGGAGGTCCTCGTATTCGACGCCCCAGAGCTCTCTCTCAACAGCCACCTCCGAGCTGATGGCACTACCCTGTCTCCTCCATTGCGCTAGTACCTCACGGCGCTTTTGGTCGAGCAGCTCCGCTACTTCGTCATCGGTCCGGCCAATGAGGTGCGCCACAACTGCCAGAGGGGCCATCTTAGCTCGTTCACCATACGAGAGCGCACGAAAAACCGGTAAAGCCGGCTTTGAATAGCTGTGCTTGGTGAGCCCGAGAGCCTCCGCTAGTTGAGCATTCGTCAGGCCACGCTCGTCTCGAATACCTATCAGTCTTTGCTCGCAGGTAACTGGTCGCTTATTCCATGCATTACACCACGACGATCGAGTTCGTGTAAATTCATTGGCGGTTACTAGTCCGCGCCGTTTGAGCTCCTTAAAAAGCGGTGCGACCTTATCCCAGGCTACCTGCTCGAAGCGCCATAATGCGTCAACCACGACCGATTGCAACCCGATCTTCGGATCGTCGTGAAGAGAGTGCTTGTCTACCCTCATCCCTACGGCTTCTACAACCTTGTAAAGGTTACTGACCTCTTTAGGTCGTCCGAGCTTCTTTGCGTCGTGCATCCAAGCGGTCTCGAGCTCCTGCACGCGAGGGTTATTCCACAGCGCAGGAGGTTGCTGACCAGCGGCTATAAACCCTAGACTGCGACCGATTCGAAGTAGCTCTCCGAAATCGAACATCGCCCCCATCTTTTGGCGCTGCCACATCGTCTTGTACGAGTAGCCGGTATCAGTATCAAAACGAGCGGGTCCGACCTCATAGCGCCACCGTGCCAAGACCCCGTACACCGATCCGCCGTGTCGACCAGTCAAGACCTGCAGGAGCTGTTGCTTGGCTTCCTTAATCAGCTTAGCGTTTTCGGGATCGTTCGTTTCAAGCCCGCGCGCTAATCGAGTCCACCCCTTTACGAGGCGATAGATCGTCTCTGGGTTGAAGCGCGCCGAAAAAAGTGCTCGATGTCGCTCCAATCCAGAGAGGGTTGACTGGGTAAGCTCTCTATGAGCAGCAGCATATGCGTGTGGCGAAAGTTTGACGAATTCACAGCGCACTCGTGCCACAATCCAGCTGACTGGGTTTCCCGTGTTCCATGCCCGTATCAACCCATCGTTAAGGGCCTGAAAAGCTCCATCAGAGCCTTGGAATTCGCTTCGTTCTAGAGGCCGCAATGTGCCCCACAGTTTTTCGCGATGGCGATTCGCAGCTCCCTGTTTGGCTACAGATCCTGCCGATGCATTTCTTAGGTCTCTTTTTGGCCCCTCAAGAGCACTAAGATCGCAATCAGCGCTCACTGCTGCCTGATGATTTGGATACCTCTCTGTAGACGATCGCGATGGTTCGGTCATGACTCAACTTACTCAGGAAGCTCTCTAAAAACCAACCTCGTAGTATGGTCTGTAGCTCCTTTGATTTCAACCGTTGCGGCTTCCTGTGAGCAGGTTAGACTACTTGAGATAACATCTCTGTACCGATCAGGATCAAACTCGTGCAGCCGCACCTCCGCCATAGTATGCCCTGGATAGCCTCGTTCGTCGGAATGCTGGGACTGATCTTCATCAGCCATCTTGCATGGATAGGGCACCTCTCATCTCACTTCATCGGCGGCTCTCAAGGTGATAGCGGCTTGTATGTGTGGCTAGCTGCCAGCTTTCATGCTGATCCGATACAGGCTATGCACGGAGAGAGCTCGATCCTCTATCCTTACCCCTTGACGCGCTCCTGGAGCGACTCGTTCTTACTTCCGTCTGCGATAGTAAGCCTGCTCATCTCGTGCGGTTTATCGCTTGAACGCGCCTACAATGCGCTTTTTATAACGACCCTTGCTCTTAATGGGCTTGGGGTTATGGCACTCGCTCGCGCGCTAAGGCTCGTCTGGATTCCCTCCTTCTGTGCTGGATCAGCCTTCGCGTGCAGCTCGTATCTGACCGGAAACTTCGGCCATCCACAGCTACAATTTTTCTTTTGGGTTCCTTTGGCTTGGGCGTGTGTACTGACAGCTCGTGATTCAGGGCCGCTGCGGTGGTTCATAGCTGGCTTGTGTGTTTCGGCATCCTTTTACTGTGCAGTGTACTACGCCCTATTTGCTGCTCTGGGTCTTGGAGTCATCTGTCTATTATCTTTCCAACCTAAAGAACAGATCATTGGCGCAATATCGAGGCGCGTCTTGGCTTTGACTGTTGGGCTTCTCCCCATCGGATGGCTGTTGCCGTCGTATCTACGCGTCAAGGGCCTCTTCGGTTCACGGGGGCTGTACGAAGCCGATGCCTTCGCCGCCTCTGGGCTCTCATATCTCTCCTTTCCGAGCTTTAATCGACTCTTCGGTAGCACCTCTCACTGGACTCATAACGAGGCGAACCTATGTGCTGGGTTCGTTTGCCTAAGCTTGGCAGTTGCTTACGTCGCGCTGGATCTTCGAAAACAATCAAAGGGCTATCAAGCTACTCTATCGCTGGCTGTAGCGGTCCTTGCATACGCCTCAAGCGTCACAGATGCAGGTATCACCTCGGAGATAGTGATAGCGCTATCTGCATGGATAGTGCTCATCCTAGTAACTGTCAGAGCAGTCAAGGATCCATCTTCGATCCGTATCTTCACGGCTATTATAACTCTGTTTTTTGCTCTCTCTTTCGGCCCTGCCGGTAATCCACACAAGGGTGAGCCAGCCCTAGCTCCCTTCACAGCGTTGTATTATCTGCTCCCAGGCATGGACGCCATACGAGCGGTGAGTCGCTGCGGAATCGTTGTCATCATGGGGATATACATCTTCGCTGCTCTGGCTATACGTGCCTTTTTTGAAGGCAGGCGGCTTCAGCAGAGCGCCCTATGCGCTCTCTTACTCGGTATGACTTTGGTGGAAAACTACACACCCATCTTTCCGCTTGATCCACTTCCTTCCAGACCGGAAGCTTTCGAGATACTCAGCAAAGTGACTCACCCAAATGAAGCTGCAATTGCTCTGCCCTTCTCAGGTGAGTTAGAGAACGGGCGCATCAAATCATGGTCCGACTTTGCGACCCTCAATACTCGCTACGCCCTGTGGGGTGCTCCTTTCCAGCTCTCTCTTGTTAATGGCTACAGCGGACAACGATCTAAGATCATCACGGAGCTCCCCGCTGCCCTACAGGAGTTTCCCTCCCTTGAGGCGCATGAGTGGTTAAGTCGCATCTGTGGCCTGCGCTGGGTCATCGTTGTCCCCTCTCTTTTTCGTGAGTGGGACAGCGCTGCTTTTGAGCGTCGACTACTTGAACATCGGGGGCGATTCTTATTGGAGGCCACCGGGAGCGATGGGAGCCTCCTCATCCGAATCGAACCTTGGACAGACACCCCTAAACCGTTCTTTGCTCCCGCCTCAAAGGCCCTACGTTTCGATTTTCTACCCCCTACTCCAGAGTGCTCAGTAGAGATCTACGCCCTACAACGCGACCAACAAAACGCTGTTAAGGAGACCCTGCTTGTGAACGCCCCCATCCTGGCTTCATCGGGAACGCTCCACATAACCCCCAATCAGGCTCAAGCGGGCCACCCACAGGTCGTGCAGGTACGTACTCTTTCATGTTCGACTGCCTTTCGATGCTCAGTGGAGCGATAAGCTGAATAGTTTCGATGGATTGAAAGATCTCCCCGGCCCTGTTACAACTCTACTATGCGCAGTTATCTGTTTTTACCCTCATTTGCTCTCTGTCTTGTGCTTCTGTACATGCCATCAAGCGGTATCTCAGAGGGCTCTCTGGCGGATATGGAGAGCGAGAGCTCTGCAGAGTCGCAGGTCGTCACACTAACGGATTCGGGTATCGAACTGCCTACCTTCGACATGACGCAGTGCAACGATGCTGCCTGCTTTGCAGACAATGTTGGTGTTGATACCAGCTGCCCCTCTTCAACGATGGGTTCTCAAGAGCACACCTCTCGCGCTAGCCAGCCGATAGCTCCCCAGGATTTTGCATCGAACTGTGTACATACAACCAGCACGCATGAACGTACTGCGTGCGGCGTGAGCATTGCCCCTGAGGGGATCCCTGGATCGATTATCGTTCGATAGCGATGAACTACTACCCTACTCCGCTACGACCTGTAATCGTTTTTCTGCGGATGCTCTTACTGCTAACCCCTATCCTCTTATCTGCGTGCACCCTCAAAGCCCCGATGGATGCAGCCTCTGAGCAATCTCAGGCACTTCAGGAGCTCTTACATCTCAAGATGCCATCTGCAAACGGTCGTCAAATGAGCATATCTGACCACAGAGGTAAGATCGTCATGCTTCACTTCCTTTCGTCTTGGTGTCGAGAGTGTACCGCTGAGGCCCCTGCCCTCAACAATCTTCACAACTCATTTAAGGGCTCTGGCCTCTCGATTATAGGGATAGCTGTTGATGATGAGCCATTTCAGACGCAGAGCTTTACATCACGCGTACAGTTCCCGTTCCCCGTGCTGATGGATGTTAGCGGCGAGCTTAAGGCCTTTTTCTCGATTAAGCAGCTTCCGAGCACGCTCTTTCTCGATCGACAGGGTATGCCGATCTATTTCAAGGACCCTGACTCAGGTGAAGTTACCGCTAAGCTAGAGGGTCCGCGAGCGTGGGACACAACGCTACCGGTGCAGATGATCGCTGGGTTAGTAGAGCAGCGCTAGCAAAACTAGCCTCACCCTAAGTGAAACCTACGAGAGCGGCAATTTTCAAAGATGCCGCGCTCATGCACGCGACAGCGTGATATCTCCTACCTTACTAGCGGGAGATGCGCCGGGAGATCCCCTGTGCTATCGCCTCTAGGAACTGCTCGGTTGTTACGTAGTGCTTGCGCTCAAGCGCATCTCCATGGACGCAGAGTGCTAGATCCTTCGTCATAACGCCCTCTTCAACGGTCTGAATACAAACCTGCTCAAGAGCCTCTGCAAATGAGATGAGGGGGTGGTTTCCATCGAATTTTCCCCTGAACTTAAGCCCACAGGTCCACGCGAAGATAGAAGCGATGGGGTTAGTTGATGTCTCCTTCCCCTGTTGGTGCATGCGATAATGTCGCGTTACAGTGCCATGGGCAGCCTCTGCCTCTATGGTCTTACCGTCCTCTGTCATCAACACAGAGGTCATGAGCCCAAGTGAACCAAAGCCTTGTGCCACGGAATCCGATTGCACATCGCCGTCATAATTCTTACAGGCCCATACGAAGCCTCCCTTTGACTTCATGCAGTACGCGACCATGTCGTCAATCAATCGATGTTGGTATTCTATTCCAGCCTTCTCGAACTCAAGCTTGAACTCGCTTTCATAGACATCCTGGAAGATATCTTTGAAGCGTCCGTCATACGCTTTAAGGATGGTATTCTTAGTTGACAGGTAGACCGTCAATCCTTTTGACAATCCATAATTGAGGCAGCTACGCGCAAAGCTCTGAATCGACTCGTCGAGGTTGTACATTCCCATCGCGATCCCCGCTCCCGGGAAATCGAATACCTCGTACTCAACTGGCTTGCTACCATCTGCTGGTTCAAACTTCATCGTGAGCTTTCCTTTTCCAGGAACTTTGAAGTCAGTGGCTCGATACTGGTCTCCGAAGGCATGGCGACCTACGACTATCGATTCGGTCCAACCAGGCACTAGACGCGGGATGTTTTTACACAGTATCGGCTCGCGAAAAACGGTACCCCCAATGATGTTGCGAATAGTTCCGTTAGGGGATTTCCACATCTTTTTGAGGCTAAATTCCTTTACGCGCGCCTCGTCCGGAGTAATCGTGGCGCACTTTATCCCTACTCCGTAGTGCTTTATTGCCTCCGCTGAATCGACGGTAACTTGGTCATCTGTTGCATCTCGATTCTGGATGGAAAGGTCGTAATACTTGATGTCTATCTCAAGAAAAGGACGGATGAGCTTCTCGCGTATAATCTGCCAGATAATCCTGGTCATCTCGTCGCCATCAAGCTCAACTACTGGATTTGTAACATGGATCTTTGTGGTCATATCGCCTTCTCTCCCTGATGTCGTACATGCATACCAAGTATGCGCGAATGGTAAAAGGGTAATCGAGGCTTGGGGGATCTCCCAAAATTGCCGCTCAAAGAGAATGCTCCATCTTCATTAACAGATTCAAGGCTATTTTCTCGCCACGTGTCCGTGCTAGTTTCCTTGTACTTATGGATAAGATTTGTTGCGTCATTCTGGCTGCTGGGATGGGGAAACGGATGGGGGGCGATCTCCCGAAGGCTATCGTTACCACCCGAGAGAAACCCCTCATCGACCATGTGCTTGATGCTCTAGCCCCACTTCATCCTGAGAAAACGGTTGTCGTAGCTGGACACAAGCGAGAATTGCTTGAGGCGCACTTAGCAGACAGCGCTAGCACACAGCGCCATTCTATCCAGGTGGTACACCAAGCCGAACAGCTTGGTACTGGCCACGCGGTTCAGTGTGCCCTCAAGGAGCTGGGGTCCTTTAAGGGAACAGTCATTATCACCTATGCCGATCATCCGCTCTTCATGCCTGAGACGCTTCAACTATTCCTCGAATTCCACACCTTCAAAAAAGCAACGCTGACCTTGATCTCCTTTACCGTTCCACCGCCAAACGGGTATGGCCGGATTGTTCGCTCTCCCTCGGGCGCCGTACTCAGGATAACCGAGGCAAAAGACTGCAATCCTGAAGAGCTTTTGCTGCAAGAGGTCAACTCTGGAGTATACGCTGTAGACTCGAGCTTCTTAGCGCCTGCTGTACAAGAGCTCACGAATCGTAACGCGCAGGGAGAGTACTATTTGACCGATATAGTGGAGAAAGCAGCGAGCGAAGGACAAACTGTCCTCAGCTTTCCTCTCGCCCACGCCGACGAGGCTGCTGGGGTAAATAGCCCCAAGGATCTCGCATTCGTAAATACGATCTTAGCTCAGCGACACCTTGAGCTGCTCGCCGACAGGGGAGTTTTTTTTGATGATCCGAAGAGCTGCTTAATCGACGCCGCGGTCACCGTATCGATGGGTGCTCGTATAGGGCCAAATGTCCAACTACGGGGGAACTCAAGCATAGGTGAAGGTGCTGTGATCGAGGGAACTGCTATCATCAAAGATTCCACAATTGAAAAGGGTGCGACGATAAAACTCGCGAGCCGAATTGAGGATTCGCATGTTGGCTCGGGCGCCATGGTCGGCCCGTTTGCCCATCTGAGGCCCGGCTCAAGGCTTGGCGCTGGCTCCAAGGTCGGCAACTTCGTTGAAACTAAGAACGCTGTTCTCGGGCAAGGAGCCAAAGCCTCCCACCTAACATACCTCGGAGACTGCTCCGTAGGAGATGAGAGCAATATTGGGGCGGGCACTATCACCTGCAATTACGATGGCTACAAGAAGTCAAAGACTACTATCGGCGCAGACGTCTTTATCGGCAGCAATTCGAGCCTTGTTGCTCCAGTTACTATCGGCGATGGCGCCCTCGTGGCAGCGGGCTCAGTGGTGACCAAGGACGTGCCAGCCGATAGCCTTGCCCTCGGTAGAGCCAAACAGGAGAATAAAACTGGCTGGGCAAAGAAGCGTCGTGAGGCTCTCGGTAGTTCCTGATAGAGCACAATACACCTCGCCACGAGGCGTTCACCTCAAACTCAGGTAGTGCTCCCCATCTCCCAATCCCCAGCTCGAAAGCGTTTTAGAAAGACCGCTAAGAGTGATATTGCACTGGGGGTAATTCCCGGAATCCTCATAGCTTGACCGAGCGATGTGGGGCGATGCTTCTTAAGCTTCTCTCGTGCTTCGATACGTAGGTGCTTAATCTCATCATACGGAAAATTCGCAGGTATCGGCTCTAACTCTATCTTCTTGAGACGCTGCACCTCGTCCTCTTGACGAGTAAGGTAACCGGAAAACTTAAATTCGATCTCCAGTGCGGCTTCGACATCGGAAGCCAATGGCTCCTCATAAGGGAATCGATTCAGTATCTTCCGTAACGAGAGCTGTGGACGCTTAAGAAGTTGCGCGACAGTTACACTGTCCTTTAGCTGCGCTGTCCCGTGCTGCTCAAGCCAGCCATTGTTTTCGACATTTGGCTTCACGCGGGTTTTTGCGATCCATGCGTGTGCTCTCTCATATGAGCTTTGCCGTGCTTCAAAGCTCTTAACCTGAAGGGGGGTAAGGAGCCCAACGGTGCGCGCTAAGGGGCACAGACGGCTCGTTGCGTTATCTTCTCGCAGGATTAATCGATATTCTGCGCGCGAGGTAAACATCCGGTATGGCTCATCCACTCCCATCGTTGTTAGGTCATCGGTCATTACTCCGATATAGCCTTGTCCTCGTGTAATTATGAAGGCCTCTTTCTGGAGAACCTGAAGCGCTGCATTTGCACCAGCTATAAGCCCCTGTGCTGCGGCCTCCTCATAGCCGCTAGTTCCATTTATCTGCCCTGCCAGATAAAGACCTCGCACCCCTTTGGTTTCATAGGTCTGACGCAACTCACGAGGATCGACAAAATCGTATTCTACCGCATAGCCCGGCGCGAGAAACTCAACGTGCTCCAAACCCTTAATCTTCCTCACGAACAACTGCTGCACATCGAGAGGAAGAGATGTTGAGATCCCATTTGGATACACGACATCAGAGGTAAAGCCTTCCGGCTCTAAGAAGACAGTATGACTATTTTTATCAGCGAAGCGAAAAACTTTATCCTCGATAGAAGGACAGTACCGAGGACCACCAGAGCGGATCTGGCCATTAAACATCGGGCTTCTCTCTCGATTCGCTCGGATCAGGTCATGAATCTCTTCACTCGTGGAAGTCATCCAGCAGGAGATCTGTGCTCTATCGATCGAGCCCGTCATGAAGGAAAATGGCTGCGGTGGATCGTCTCCTGGCTGCTCCTCAAGCATCGAGAAATCGATCGTGGAACGCTTCAACCTCGGTGGCGTACCTGTCTTGAGCCTACCTAGCGGAAACCCGAGAGCACGCAGAGAGTCGCTTAACGAATTGGAAGAGCTGTCTCCGAGGCGACCCCCTTCAACTTGCGAAGGGCCGGTGTGCATCAGCGCCTTTAGAAAAGTTCCGGTCGTTAACACTATCGCAGAGGCCTCAATTATTGAACCATCCGCAAGCACAACACCCGTCACCACTGCGTTGTCTGTAACAACGTGAGCTACCTCTGCTTCAATAATCGATAGATTCGGAACGTGCGCAAGATATCGCTGAATCCAGCCTTTGTAGAGATCTCTGTCAGCCTGGGCGCGTGATGCGCGAGCAGCTGCCCCTTTGCTGGTGTTTAAAGTTCGAAACTGTATTCCTGTGGCGTCGATCGCTCTGCCCATTAGTCCACCGAGGGCATCAACCTCCTTAACGAGGTGGCCCTTTCCAACCCCTCCGATAGCTGGATTGCACGACATCTGGCCGATCCCCTCACGCCTAAGGGAAATTAAGACGGTAGGCACACCGATACGTGCAGAGGCGTAGGCTGCCTCTACCCCGGCATGGCCACCCCCTACAACAACCACCCTATCTCGCTCTATACGAACCATGGACAACTCAAAACTACTTATAACTATCTCATTCTACTGGCTTTTGTTGCTTTCCTCAATAAAAGCATGGCACGCTTATCTGCGTTACCACCATATCCCATGACAGGAAGTTGAGTCTAATGTCGGATCAACAGCTTCTAACAGCTGTACCGACGTGAGCACGGATCGCACACAACTCTGTAACGGTTTTGTCGATCTTCTGTTCATGACGGACGGAAGTACTTATGCAGACCATTAAGCCCATACAGCGGTCATTTTTTACCGCAGAGAATATTTTAACGGTTGGAGCTCTCGCGCTCCTGTGTGCCTGCTTCGCCTCTCCCGGCCTGCGCTTCGTGCGGTTCCGGGAGCCCGCGGCTCTGGAGATACAGCGCGTCACCTTTGAATCGCTGCGCGAATCCCTTGCTCTAGCTGCTGCTTCAAACCCGCTCGCATCAACCACCACCGTTCAGGAGCCGGCTCTCGTCGCGTCCGCCATGATTAAGCCGCCCCCCGCTCCCTCCAACGACGACGCAGAGAATAGGCACGATGAGCAGACTAGATTCGTGGCGCATTTAATCCGTTCGCACAAAGCGCCCCAACACCTCGCTGACTCTTTGGCTCGCACTATCGTCGTCGAGAGTGCCAAGGCTAAATACGATCCGATCTTTGTTGCCGCGGTGATCTATGCCGAAAGTATGTTCAAGCACAGCGCTGTGTCACACAGAGGTGCGCAAGGGCTGATGCAGATAATGCCCGACACCGGCCGGTACGTTTCGGCGATGGAGAACCTGACCTGGGGCGGAACGCGATCTCTGAAAGATCCGGAGACCAACTTGCGCCTCGGAATAGCCTACCTAAAGTACCTTGAAGCGATGTTCAACGGAAATAGAGAGCGGATGTTGATAGCCTATAATTGGGGACCTGCGAACATGGCTAACGCCCTGCGCGGGCGATCTCGAGCGCCGATGGAGAGTATTGGATACGCTCGTAAGATTTTAACGACTCATCGTAAATGGAAGACTAAATTTACGCAGCTTGCCACCGTTGACTCTCCACCTTCGATTGGATAGTGCTCGTGGTTCAGCTACAGCTAGCTTTTCATACAATACACCCCCCTGCCGCGACATAAGAACCCTTCGCTCTCTAGCTCAGAGAGCGCCTTTTCAATGCGAAAGGACTCAAACCCTAGTATCTTCTTGAGGGTACTCTTCTTCGCCTTCTTTCTTTCGCTCAGAACTCGCAGCACTGCTGCTCTCAGCTGTCGATGAGATCCTTCGAATGTGGACTGTCTTGTATGGTGCTTACTTCGATGGTTAATTTTTTTTCGCTGTTTCTTAAGCTCTGCCCCCAGATCCATAAGAGCATAGAACCAACGCCGCGTATCACGTCTGTCTATCGTCTCGTCAACCAGCGCTAGTATCTCACGGTCTGCCACATTCTCTCTACGAGGGAAAAAACTGTAGAGATATACTGCTCTGATATTCGTCTCAATCATGGGCACCGTTTGACCATGCGCAAAAATCGCTATCGCTGCGGCTGTATACGCTCCAATTCCTGGCAGGGTTTCCAGCTCTGAGACGTTGCTAGGTACCTGCGATGCAAATCGCTCAATGATCTCCTGAGCTGCTCGTTGCAAGTTTAACGCTCTACGGTAGTACCCGAGCCCTTGCCAAGCGGCTATTACCTCTGCGGTAGAGGCCTGCGCCAATGCTGTTACGGTTGGAAATTTTCGGAGAAACTCGGTATATTTTCGAGCCACCCTATCAGTTTGAGTTTGCTGAAGCATTACCTCGCTGACCAGTATCTCGTAAGGATCGTAGGTCTCTCTCCACGCAAAGCCACGCTCCTGCTCCTTAAAAAAACTCCACACGATCTTCCTAAAGGTTTTCGTGTCGAGGAGCTCTGAGGCTATTAGGTGGTCAAGTTTTGAGATCGTATCCATACCTTTTAAGCGACACCGTTCCCCGCGCTACGACTCCCGCGCCCTTTCTCTCGGCGCTCGAGCCCCTGGTTGCCCAGAACGTACCACGAACCATCCTCCCTCGCCTATCTGTGCCCCCCAGTGTACCCTACTCACATGAGCAGCCTAGACTACCTCTATCGCGACGCTGATATTTTTGCCGTTTACAAACCGGCCGGTATTCATTCCGTGCGGGCGGGCGATTCTGGCGGTCATTCAATCGCTGATCTACTACTCGCGGAGACCCCCGCTTTACGTGCTGTCGGTTCCGCTGGGATCGATGCCGGGCTGGTAACTCGGCTTGATCGCTCAACGAGCGGTATATTGTTAGGAGCAGCCTCACCTGCTGTCTGGCGGACGTTCCGTGAACAGGTTCTTGCCGGTGGAATCGATAAACGTTACGTCGCCCACGTAGAGGGGCGTTTTCCCGATCGGCAGTCGATCACTACCTATATCGGGTCACCGAATCGCGGGGCAAAAAAGATGAAGATCTATACGAGCAAACCTGCGAAATCTGCTCGTGCTCTTGAGGGTAGCTCTCATTTTAACCTGCTGTCGTATGATTCTACGCTCGATATGAGCATCGTTGAGATCTCGGCTGCTCCAGCTCGTAGGCATCAGATTCGCGCACACGCAGCCTTCCTAGGCTATCCGCTCGTTGGGGATACCTTGTATGGATCGAATCGTGCCCTGCCTCTTGTGCTAGGAGAGCCGCGTGATTTTTTCTTACACGCCTACCAGGCGATCTTTTATCACCCCTGCACCGCGGCACTCGTTACAATCGAGAGCCCCTACGAGAGGGGGGCGTCATCTCGTCATTGAGATACGCTCTTTAAGGCTTCTTCCCGTGAAAGGGAACGCTTCCAATTCGACATCGGATGCGGTGTCCCCTGTTCGTCCAGAGGGATAGCCAAAAAGGTTCCCCCATTCTCGTGAACCAGATCAACAGCCCGTCGATCGCCGGTCGGTGTTGTCACATACTGCCGCTCTACAGGCTCAGAGCCGCCACAATCCGAGCCGTTTTTGTGCTGCGGGTCAATTTCAAGAAGGGCAAGAGCCTCTCGTGCGCCCTCTGCGGTGAAGGTACGCTCCACGTACCCAATATCGATACCAGGGCTCTGGAACTCTGGATTTGAGAGGATCCAGACATGAAACGGTATCGTGGTAGGGATCCCTCCTACCTTGTAGTTACGAAGATAGTTAAATGCTCGATACAGCGCCTCCTGTCGCGAACCTCCGTAGGCGATCACCTTGCTGAGAAGCGAATCATAAAACGGTGTGACCTCATCTCCCGGTACAAATCCATAGTCTTCTCGTATCCCAACCGTGCTCGCTCCATCAGTTGGCCTTTGCCAAGAGCTAATTTTTCCTAAGGCTGGGCGAAAACCTTCGTACACATCTTCAGCGTTGATACGAAGCTCTAGGGCGTGCCCGTTACATGGTATCTCTTCCTGCCTACAGGGAAGCTTCTCGCCCATCGCCACCTTCAGTTGAAGCTGAACTAGGTCGATACCTGTAACGATCTCGGTCACCGGATGCTCGACCTGTATGCGAGTATTTATCTCCATGAAGTAAAATTCACTTCCTTTAACTAAGAACTCCGCCGTTCCAGCGTTGTAGTAACCGACACTGCGCGCTGCTGCCAGCGCTGCCTGATGAATTCGCTCGCGTGTCTCAGGCTCAAGGAAGGGGGCCGGCGCCTCTTCGACCAATTTCTGATAGCGTCTCTGAGCCGAACAATCACGGGTGCCAAAATGTACGATGTTCCCGTGCATATCGCCAAAGAGCTGAACCTCAACGTGGCGCGGCTCCTCGATGAATCGCTCACAGTAGACCGCTGGACTCCCAAAATTTTTAAGCGCCTCTGCTCGTGCACGCTCAAGGGCTTCCATCATCTCGGAGGCAGCACGCACGATGCGCATCCCACGCCCCCCTCCCCCTGCGGCCGCTTTGATGATAACCGGAAACCCGATCTGGTGGGCTGCTGCTTCAAGCTCCTCATCAGTTGAAGCCTCGCCACTTCCAGGGGTGATCGGGACACCGGCGTTTGAGACGGTTTTGCGGGCTAAGGTTTTTAAACCGAGGGAGCGGATGCTGTGTGGCGAGGGCCCGATAAATACGAGGCCTGCATCGAGAACACGCTGAGCGAAATCAGCATCTTCGGAGAGGAATCCATAGCCTGGATGAATGGCCTGGCATCCTGTCTTTATGGCTGCCTCGATAATCTTATCACCGTTTAGGTATGAGTCCCGCGCTGTGAGTCCTCCTATTTCGAAAACTGTTGCGGCTTCCTGAGCGGCAAGGGATGCGATATCTGCATCAGAAACCGCTAGCACGGTCTCAAGCTGCAAGGCATCACATGCCCTCTTAATTCGACGGGCTATCTCGCCCCGATTTGCAATCAACACCCGCTTAATCTTAGTATGCGCTGTCATATTGATGCGCTCCCTTCAAGCGCCTAACTTGGTAAGCAACTATGAACAATCCTACAGCACAGTTGAATCACCACAAGGTAGTCATTCTTGGCTCAGGTCCTGCTGGTCTGACGGCCGCTATTTACACCGCTCGCGCTAGCCTGTCGCCCCTCATTGTCCACGGCCCGCTGGCCGGTGGACAGCTTACTACCACAACAGATGTCGAGAATTTTCCTGGCTTTCCTGAGGGAATCATGGGACCAGCCCTGATGGAAACGATGGAGAAACAGGCCGTTCGTTTCGGGACCTCTGTGGCTGTTGATACCATCACCTCTGTGGATCTCTCTCAGCGCCCCTTTACCCTCATCGGTCAATCCGCCTCATATACATGCGATGCTTTGATCGTAGCCACGGGGGCTGCGCCAAAATACATAGGGGCGAAGAACGAGCGCGAACTGCTCGGATACGGCGTATCAACCTGCGCTACCTGCGATGGGGCCTTTTTCAGAAACAAAGTAATAGCGGTCGTGGGTGGCGGCGATTCAGCCTGCGAAGAGGCCTCGTTCCTTACCCGCTTCGCAAGCAAGCTCTATCTGATTCATCGGAGAGACTCCCTGCGCGCCTCTAAAATTATGCAACAGCGCGTACTTACGAATCCAAAGATAGAAATGGTGTGGAACAAGACCGTTGTTGAGGTGCTAGGCTCCAAACAGGATGGTGTAACCGGCTTAGAGCTTCAGGATACCGCTACCCAGGAGCTTTCCAAGCTGCCTGTTGATGCCCTGTTTGTCGCCATAGGACATACGCCGAATTCACAACTCTTTGCAGGCACCCTCGAGATGGATGAAAACGGTTACCTTATGCACGAGCCGGACTCTTCTAAGACATCCCTCGCGGGAGTTTTTGTGTGTGGCGATGTGCAGGATCACGTCTATCGGCAGGCGATTACCGCTGCTGGTTCTGGGTGCATGGCTGCGATTGACGCAGAGCGCTGGCTTGAAAGTATTCACGCCTGACTGAATGTCGGCTAGCTGATTTCTGTCCGCTAGGGCAGAAACCAAAGAAAAGAATGACTTTTTCGCCGCAACTCCCAATCATCGATGAAGATCCGACCTCGTTTCCATTCAAAACGGTACGTGTTGTAAAGAGCCGCGCAAGAACTTCCCCACCGCAACCATTATTGCCTAATGCTCTGTAGCCTCAGTGGATACGCATTCCTAGAATTAGTTTTCCACCACTTATCCACAGGCCCACGGGGCTCTTTGGGGATAAGCTTCATCACAAGGCTGTGGATAAGTCGGGTATATCTGTTGATAAGCTTACAAAAGCTGTGGATACATCTGTAGATAATTTCCTAAAAACAAGATCTTAGCCATATTTTCCACAGATTGGTGCCTGACCTGTGGAAAAACACCTCTTTTACGGCAAAGGTTGTGAATAACCTGTTAAGAAATAGTCCTTATTGCTGGCTTTTAGAAGCTCATTCATGCACAGGGCAACAAAAAAGGGCCCGTCTTGCGACTGGGCCCTCTTAAGCACATCTGTGTGCGGACTCTCTAAAGCCTTATACGGCTCGCAGAGCAACCACAAATGCAAGAATAACGAGCGACTCGATCAGAGCCATACCGATAAGCATCGGTGCGAGTAGCTTTCCTCCTACTGAGGGGTTGCGACCGAACGACTCAAGCATAGCAGCGACTGCTCTTCCTTGGCCAAGCGCTCCACCGATAACTGCTGCGCCGATAGCAAGACCTGCACCGATAGGTCCTAATGGGGAGCTCGCTCCTGAGGTAGCGGCCTCTTCTGCTACTGCTACTGCCATCGGAGCAACTGTTGCTACTACCGTTAGGGCAAAGAGCGCGGTGTTTTTTGCAATTTTTGTTAACATATTAATCTCCTTGTTGTTGATGCTATCCGAAATTACACGCTTTTACGCTCTAATTTCAACCCTTAGTGGTGTTGGTGCTCTCCCTCTTCATGCTGCGTCGCGAGCATAATGTATATCATCGTAAGTACCGTTGGAACAAAGGCTTGCATGAAACACACGAAGGTTCCGAGGGCGTAAAAGATTATTGGTACAAGGTACGGCACTAGGTCTGCGAAGATAGTGAGAACCATGTGGTCTGCTGAGATATTCCAGAACAGACGAAGGTTGAGGGTAAGGATTCTCAAAACAGTACCGAATAGCTCTAGCGGCAAGATGAACCATGCAAGCCACCATACAGGGCCAGCAAAATGCTTCATATAGTTCCAAAAACCGTGCTCTTTAACCCCGTAATAATTAAAAGAAATGAATATGAGCAGAGCTACAGGAACCGTCGTCCATACGGTCGTTGTTGCTGCGGGGACCCCTGGGACGAGGCCAATGATGTTAAGGGTAAAGATATACAGGAAAACGGTTGCTGTAAGGGGCAGATACTTTCTGTTCTCACGGCCTAAAAGCGAGTCTTGAAATGCTACGAAGGTTTCCGTGAAGATGTCCAAAATACCTGAGCTATTAATGCGAGCCTCTGGTATTACCCCCACCTCGGTTCCCAAGGTGGCCCTCCTGCGCCTTAAAATCTTTGCACTCTGTGAGCCGATCACAACAAGGCTTACACCCATTAGAACGGCAGTAAGAAGCTTCTGCCAATTTGCATTAGCCAGCCCCAGTGAATGAAAATAGGTGTAATGTTCGTGCATACGACAATCTTCGCCGCCACGTTTGTATAGGATTTAGGGGATTTAGGCAAACCGTCTTGAGCATCCCCGATTGTCTGATTTTCGGCTGCCCTATGGACCCTGAGGAGACCCAGAAACAACCCGAAGTTATTGGGATTTTTCTGGCATACTGCCAAACCTAGGCACCTGCTCGTGCCAAGCGCTCATTGCAAGATATACCAAGCATGTTTTGGGCTCTCCCTGAAACGTATCGCACTCGAGATACGAGCCCTTCAAGGGCTCGTAAATGCAAGATCGAATTTCGAGCCTTTACCCACACGGTATCGGGGATCTCCTGGAACAGTCGCTTCTGATATGCCGAACACAGGGAGCCTACGACACCCGTGTTCTGACAGATCGTGTGCTGAGGCCGTATCTCTGGTGAAAAGAGGGTTGCCGCGAGTGAGAGCCCGACTCTAACGATCGACTGAGCACGTATTTCGCCCGCCCGTTTTTCTAAGACATCTAAGTCGCTTGGCTCCAAGGTCCGCTGCACTAACGCCACATCGAGGATCCATTGCAGGCGACACCAGTGGTGTTTGAAGCCGTGGAGCAAGAGCACCAAAAGATGGTCGATGTTATCTAAGGTATAACATCCCAGGGATGGCAGAGACCGTCGGCGAGCGAAAACCTCCGTAAAACTCGGCGATTCACAGATATAGGGCTCAACAAAACGGGTATGTAGGTCGATCTCGACCCCTAAGTCTTCAACAAAGATTGCACCGTGGCTGGATGCTGCGGTGTTCGGCTTAAGCCGGTAGCCAATCGATTCAAGAGCTATACAAGCACGCGGTAGATCATCAGGCTGACAGATAAGGTCAACATCTCCATAGGTGCGCCCACAGCCTCGGTAAAAGGGGTCTTGAAGGGCGATACCCTTAAATACCAAAAAGTCGATCTCCGCCTCGTGAAGATGTTTTACAAGGGGTTCTAGCTTCGCTCTCGTAAGAAGCTGCCTCTGAGCTTGCTGGTATGCTGTTGTACGGACGCTATCGAGAGCTCCCTCTGGAAGACTGAGAGCTTTGACACTCAAAAGGCAAGGAAGCACTCGGTGCCGAAGCGCTAGCTGCAACACCTTCGTCCACACATCAAGGGTCACATCAACAGATGAGGAGAACTGATGATGGTGTCTCACGATACTCAGAAGGTACTGCTCTGCACTCACCTCGCACCCTCGTGCCGACTACAGACATGCATCTCGTAGAGGATTCGTCCAACTCACGGAGCCCCAATTGGGTTACCTGCACTGCCGCTAAACGTATTAGGTACAAGCGGACCCGTCTGCTCTACACGGGGCGTCCTCCACACAGATCGACTACCTCTCGGGTTGCCGCTGAGCACGGTGTTGGAGCTTACATCTTCGCAAGTCGTTGTGCTGTCTTGACTCTCGACAGTTGGGCGGTCGTAGTTCGACGCGTCTTTACGTTCTGTCTTCTCACTCGCCATGTTGTTAGCTTCCCTTTCTTGACTGAAGAAATAGCTGACGTACGTGTGGATTATCTACCGTGTCACTATAAACATACGCCATCAGCGGATGCAAGGAATGCTACCTGATTTGTTGCTCTCCAATTTTCGTAGGCGTTTTCGGATAAAGCGCTCCTACTGGGGGCATATGCAAGCCCTGTGGCCTCCAGGGAACCAGCCGAACCTGTTTAGCGATAATCGAAGCTAGGTGCAGATGCTGTTTGCCTAGGTATGTTTGATGAAATGCTGTTCCCGCCACTTGCTCCACTATGTTGAGGAGCACACCCATGCGGGGCGCGCTGCCCATATGATGAGCGCTTCCGCTCGCATCGAGGCATACAACTTCATGCAAGGGAAACGTCTTGGAGGAATCGATCGGACTGGGCTTGAACAACGCCTTTCCATCCATGCGCACCCCTACGCTATCAGCAACAGCCTGCTGTATCCAAGCCACCGCGGGTTCGGGCTGGCACACGATTGCGCAGAGCGGATCCCACTGAAAGGTTCGGGCTAAACCATCTTGATCGATGAAGACGGGCACAAGGTCGTCGGCCAGGACAGTTGCTCCACACACGGAATCAAAAAGTGCTGCGGTTGATTTTCCCGAGCCGCTTCGCCCTAGATAAACCCAGCCTCATTCATTTTTGAAAAAAATGAATGAGAATTGCTGGGCGAGCGCAATCTTGGCGTAGCCAAGTTGCGCCGTAGAAGACAACAAACTTTTATGTGCCAAGCGTGTGAAA